>OGRT01000011.1_pt1 | contig 203254 bp, 150 predicted proteins | sample 1553581 | NCBI WGS metagenome assembly OGRT01 (sample SAMEA2580113, study PRJEB22360) | human gut metagenome | biome: human gut; feature: human-associated habitat; material: faeces | place: Denmark | collected 2008/2010
CTATGACACACCCCCTTCCCCCTCTCAAGAGGGGAGCCAGTTACAACCAGTCAATAATTAGATAGTTCACATTTGATAACAACATAAACATTTAAAACAATGAATAAATTAAGACAAATCCTGCAATTTATCAGAGCCCTGCTGGGCTTTTTGTTGAACCTGAAAAAGAAGGAGAAAGATGAGAAAAAAGAGAAAGTGGTTATGCCGGATAATCAGCCGGAGGTGGCTCGTGTGTTACCTGGTGATACTGGGGATGACGGCTTTGTGGGCGGACCGTACAGAAATCGTCCTGGCCTCGATCGGGGCCCTGTTGACACTCTCGGGGTGCGGAAACGATTCCGGGGAAGATTCCGGAAACAGCTTACCGTCGCGGCCGGATATACCCTGATGCTGTGTGCAGTAGGGAGTTGTTTGGTGAAGATGATGAGGTGATAACGTAGAGGGGCAGACTAAAAAAAGAATCGAACGCGGACGATAGGAGTTTTCCGCGTTCGATTTTTTCTGTTAATCAAAAGTAGAACGTTTCATCCCTTTTATTCGGTCCAGTCTGAAATAACGGCCGACGGGTCCGGATTCAAAACGATGGCTGTGTTTTTAAGTGACTCGAATTTACTGAAGAAGATATTGAACCAGGGGGCGCAATACCCTTCAATAGAATTCATGCGGTAGCCTACCGGTGCGTTGGTGCCGGGATATCCTCTTTTAACAGGTAATTCCAAACGTTTGTAGTCCCAGAAAATGATTCCTTCTCCCCAGAATTCAATCCGTTTTTGCAGTATGAGTTCTTTACGGAAATCATCCAATGTAGTCGCCTGGCAATTATATTCCGGATAGCGATAGGTAGTCATAAAACTGTTGAGGGCATTTACGCCGGCTGCAACTCCCTGGCTTGCAGCTAATGCTTCGGCCTCAATGAAGTACATCTCTTCGACACGCATCATCAGATAATCGATCGTAGCTCCTATGTTGGCATCGATCATGTTGCCTTCTTTCGGTTTGAATTTCAGGTTCGTGTAAGCTGGTAGCTTTTTGAAATTGACATCGGATAATATGGTACGATATTTGTTTCCCGGTTCTTTTCCGGCATCTTCCGGGGCTATCCAGGTAATTTTACGCCAGTCCGTATCCGGTATTTGATCGTATAAGGCCTTGCTGATTGTGCGGATAGCCCAGTAGGTGGAGTTGCCTACACCGAATGTCTGTTCGGTACATATATTTCCGGCATAGTTCAACCATGTGCTGTGGATATTTTCCTGGTTCATGATCGAACCCCATAACCAGGCGCCGGTTTGGATGGTATTGAATCCGGCCGTATAGTTTTTGCCTCCGAACCATTCCGATTCCGATAACGGTTGTGCTCCACTGTTTGAGATGACTTTGCGGGCATATTCAGCAGCTTTTGCATAACAATCTTTGGCAGAGTTGACACCGAGGTCGACGTTCTGGGTGAGGGCTGACAAATCATTCGGGTATTTTTCGAAACGCGTACCCATTTCCAGCCATAGGCGTGCTTTCAACCCGTAGATGATTGTCTGGTCCGGCATATTCTTGGCAGGCCGGGTGTAGTCTTTCAGGTATTCTTCGGCATCGTCGAGATCGTTCAGGATATATTCATACATGGTGTAGAAAGGGACCCTGGGGTTGTCGCGGGCTTCGCTTTCCGTTATATTCTCGTAGATGATGGGAACGGTCAGGCCGTATATCTTATTCGCTTCGGCTTCGTTGTCCAGTTTGGCTATGCCTGTTTTCTTATACTCGAAGAAACGGGAGATATCCATATAGATTAAAGCCCGGAATGTTTTGGCGATCCCCAAATACTGCCTGTTGGTTTCGGTGGCCGTTTCCGGGTCGATCAGGCGTATCAGGTTGTTGGTGTTATTGAGGAATTTGTAGTAGTAGTAATACAGACTGTTTACTGTACTGTTTTCCGCCAATGCCAGACATTTTCCGAATGAACTGAAGTAATCGTAATTTGAATTATAGACGAAGAAATCTTCGCACATCGTCTCTCTTGTCATGCCGAACGCACTATAGCCGAAGTCGAAGTTATAACCTTGACCATAGGAATTATACGTGTTGATATATCCGACGATTGCACTCATCATAGCCTGCATACCGGCTGGCGAGTTGGCTACCTGATCGGCTGTGGCCGTAGAACTTTCGGGAAATGTTTGTTCGATACAGCTATTCATGCCCAATCCCAGGAAAAACACGCTGGAAACAATTACTGTTTTAAATATATTTTTCTTTTTCATTGTTTTATGCTTTATGGAATTTGTGTGATTTTAGAATTGTAAACTGATGCCACCGGTGAAAGTGCGGAGCGGGGATATTTTTCCCGAAGCACCGACTCCTGTGTAGGAGCGTCTGGGATCCAATCCTTTTCTCTTTGACCAGTAATATACATTATCGCATACAAAGTATAAACGAAGATTGTCTATGCCCAGATAAGAGGTATATTTCTTGGGAATGGTATATCCTACCTGTACGTTTTGCAAGCTGAGGTAGCTACCATCCATCAAGAAACGATCCGACATGCTGGTGGTGTATAAGTCGTTGAAATACCAGCGCGGTATGTTTGACCCTGTATTTTCGGGCGACCATGCGTCTGCGATGTCTTTGTGCCAGCGGTTACCGACGCTTGAGGCTGTCGGATTAGCCATGATGCCTGCATATCCGTAATCGTAGGTTTTGCCTCCGATCGTATAACTGAATTGGGCAGAGAGGTCGAAACCATAGACATTCAGTGTCGTACCGAAACCTCCGTACAGGTCCGGGTTGGGGTCGCCGCACAGATAATAGTCTGCGCTGGAGTTGGTGGTTGTGGTCTTTTTTTCTCCTGTTTCCTTGTCGGTGTAATACCACATGGACAGACCTTCTTCCGACACACCGGCATACTGGCGCATATACCATGTATTGATGGGTAATCCTTCTCCATAATACCTGCTTCCGTCCATATAACCGCCGTGGCCTTCCATCTCTGTCGTCTTTTTCTCGGCAGGCAGATAGGTGATCTTGTTTTTATAATGAGTCATGTTGAAGTTGATCGTCCATGAGAAGTTCTTTTTATTGAACGGGGTATATCTCAAATCGAGTTCGACACCTCTGTTATTCATGTCTCCGATATTGTCATAATAACCTGCATATCCCAACGACAGAGGAACGGTGAACCAGTTTAACAGATCGGTCGTCTTGCGGTTGAAGAATTCGAAGCTACCGGTCAGTTTATGTTTGAATAATTCAAATTCAACTCCCAGGTTCATGTTCGTATTTGTTTCCCAGGTGATATCTTTATTTCCTTTGCTGGCAAAGGCGAGCGATAACTCGTCATTGTTGTTTTTAATGGTATAGGTATCGATATACCGGAAGTTACCGATATTGTCGTTACCTTGCTGTCCGATCGAGAATTTGATTTTTAACAAGTCTACCCAGTTTGTTTTGAACCAGTCTTCTCTCGAGATCAGGTAAGCAGCTCCGATGGAATAGAAATTACCCCACCAATGATCCGGATGGAAGCGTGAAGAAGCGTCGCGGCGATAAGAACCGGAGAAGAAATACTTGCCGTCGTAATCGTAGAGGCCGCGGAAGAAGTATCCTTCCGTATTGTAATCCGTTGCGTAGGAGTCGGCAGAAGCAGCGTCAATGATGGCTCCGTTCAATTCATGGTTCTCCCAGTAAGAGAACATGTTCTTTTTGCCGGCAGATAATTGGACATAGTTGTATTTATAATTTTCATGTCCCAACATGGCCGATACGTTATGTTTACCGAAACTGCGGTTATAGTTTAAGATCTGCTGTAAGTTTAGTGTGGTTGTGCGGTAATGGAACACGGATATGGTACCGTTTTGCTCCGCCCCGAAACCGTAGAACGGGTTGCTGGTTGTGAAATATCTTTGTTCGCGTACTGTCGTTCCTGCGTTGAACGTGAATTTGAAGTCTTTCAGGAAGGTGATATCGACAAAGCCGTTACCGTTAAACGTATTTGCATTTGTTTCCGACAGATTGAGAATGGAGCTTTGTATGGATGAGTTCGGAAGAACGGGGCGGGCTAATCCCAACGCGGTATTTGTTGTTCCGTAGTCATACAGTTTGCCGTTTTCATCGGTCATGATATTTCCATGCTCATCTCTGATATAGACCGGGTAGATAGGGGCAACTTGTTCTACGACACTTGCCATATCTGTGCTATAGTCTTCTGACAAGGTCGATGTTTCGCTGTGAGTATAGTTTACGTTAGCACCGAATTTCAACCAACTCTTTGCCTGGTAAGAACCTTTGAAGCGGGCAGAATAGCGTTCGTATCCGGCATTGGGGACAATACCTTCGTCGTTCAGGTAACCAAAGGAGCCGTACATTTGCATTTTGTTGGTTCCTCCGGATATATTGACGTTATATTCCTGCCGGAAGGCGCTGCTATATGCTTCATCGACCCAGTCGTCGGGAGATAACGTATATCCGTTCACTACCCGTCCTAATTTGGCGTTGGGGTTGAGTCTTCCGTCTTTTCCTATCAGGTATTCGTTTTCCGGATAGTTGAATACGTTATAGGTTAAGCCGCCGTTTTCTTTGGTATTGCCTACCATATTGATATTCGCCTGCGTATATGCGTCATTTTCAGATAATCCTTTGACGTATCTTAGTTGATTATATAATGCTTTATAATGAGCTTCGTAGTATTCTCCGGGGTCTTTGATGTAGTCGTAATCGATGGTGCCACGCGTATTTACGCCCCATTTGGCGGAAGCCGTTACTTTTGCTTCTCCCACTTTTGCCTGTTTCGTGGTGATAATAATAACACCATTGGCTCCTCTTGCTCCGTAAAGAGCATTCGATGCGGCATCTTTCAATACGGAAACCGATTCTACATCAGAAGGGTTGATATTGTTCCAACCTCCTTCATAAGGCATGCCGTCGACAATAATCAACGGGTCGATATCAGCATTGATAGAACCTATGCCTCGTATGATAAGGGATGGAGAACCTCCGCCAGGCTGTCCGGAACCAGTTGTCATTTGTAATCCGGCAACCTGTCCTTGTAATGATTGTACGACATTGGTGGTTGAGCGTTGTGTCAGTTTTTCTGCGCTGATAACTGTGGCTGAACCTGTGAATGCTGATTTTTTGGCTGTTCCATAGGCTACTACGATAACTTCATCCAAATCCTGGGTGTCGCTGACCATTTTGACGTTTAGTATACTTTCCCCTTTCCAGATTATTTCCTGGGTTTTTAAACCGACGAAAGAGAATACGAGTGTCGAGCCTTTTTTGACATCGGTCAGGGTAAATCTTCCTTCTGAGTCAGTAATTGTTCCGGTGGAACTGTCTTTGATGAAAATGGAGGCTCCGACAACGGTTCCGTTTTCATCTTCTACGATACCGGTCACTTTGCTTTTTTGTTGAGTTACCGCAGCTTGTCGGGAAAGAGTATTCGCTTCTGTGTGAATATTCCCAAACAAATTGAATACTGACAGGATAATCAACACTTTGGTCAGTTTTAGTTGAGTTAACATAAGCCTGTGATTTAAGAGGTTAATAAGTCGCAATATTATACTAGTGAAAACTTGTAATTTAGATGAGAGACATAGTCTTTACAGAACTATGATATCTTATCGTGTCAAAAATAATAATATTTTTCTTATTAGGTATTAAATTGTGAAAAATAAGTTATAGAATCTCTGTTCTTTCTTTAAAGAAGAGTGTTTTGCACGCTAAATGCCCCCTGTTTTACTTATCTCCTGCTTTCTTATAGAACAAAAGGCCATAGTTCTGTAAAAACTATGGTTTGTTAGATAGAATTTGATAAAAAAAGTAAAGGCTACATCGTGATGACATAGCCTTTACTTTTTCTTGAGTTTATATGTTCTTATCTTCTGCGACGTACGCTTCGAACCGGAGAAGATTTCTCGGCTTTCGGCGCTTTTGTCTTTACTGTTTTTTCTTTGGTTTCTTTAACAGCCTTTTCGGTAGTGGCTCCGCCTTGTCCGCGGGCTGATGCTTTTCTTGCTTTTTTAGCCGCTTTCGGGTCTTCTACCTGAGTAGTGTCGGGCTGGAACCAGAGTGACTTTTCGAAGGCAACCAACTGGCCTTCGATGCGGTCCTGTTCTTTCTTGAGGGAATCGGGAGTCGGGCAGTAAGCCATCAACGGCTGATTCATCAGGTTCTGTGTCTTGTAGATCTCGCCTTCGAACATACGGCGGCGGAAATAGTCGTCGAGCGTGAAGGTCATGGCATTGTTGATGTTCGATGTCATGATAAATGCCGTATTGATATACGGGCGGATGCTTTCGTAAGGAATCCAGAACATGGGCATGGTTAACTCGCCGACATCACCTGAAGTGGTCATGATCGGGGAGATGGCCAGTGTCTTTACATCGAATACAGAGTTATTCTGGTCGAAATACCAGGCTTCCTTTACATAATAAGAGCGGACGGTTTCGGAAGGAATATCGCTTTCGTTGATCACGAAAGTGGTTCCCTGGTTACCTTGTCCGGGTACTTCCTCATAATAGATGCCGAAGCGGTCGAGCATGTCTTTCAGATTGATCTTGCTGTTGTCGCTGAAATCTTCGTAACCGTCTTCATACTGGTATGCGTCTATTTTACCTTCGCTGATCAGACTGAAGATGATGGAGAAAAGGTTCATCTGTCCGTTCATCGGGGTGACCGGATAATACAGAGGAGCATTCTTCTCTTTCATCAGGTCTATCTGCCGGTACATGACACGCATCCAGCGGGCGTTGCCCACTTCTTGTGTCATACGCTCGTTCATATCCTGTGCCCGCACGGTCAGTTCGGGTGTACCGGTGTCTTTCTTATCATTAGCCCGTTCTCCGCGGGTGGCCTGCGGGCTTCTTCTTGCCCGTTGCTGGGTGTTTCCTGTTTCTTCCTGTGCCTGTATGGAGGTAGCTGTGAAGAACAGGGCGCTTGCAATTGCCAGTATGTAATAAAAACGTTTCATATTTTATATTCTTAGTTTGAAGGCGATTCGCGAACCGCCCCTACTTAATTTACAATGACTTCGATCGGGGTGAGGGTACGTTCCAGGCCGTCAGGTCCTTTGGCTACTACACCTCTGATGAAAAAGCGTTTTCCTCTTGTCAGACGACGTATCCTGTCTTTCTGGTTGTCCGAGAACCGGGGACCCTGAGAAACTTCAGGTATTGCATTTCCCATGGAGTCGAAGAACAACAGTTCGAAACGTAGTACGTCAAACTTTATATTCAATATTTCATCGTCGATAGCTGCCTGGAGTACTTCCGTCTCGATCAGATTACGCTTGGTCATGTTTCCGCCGCGGAACTTGCGCATATTGCCGTTCTGGTCCTTATACTCGATGTAAGGCATCGGGTCGGGCAGGGCACGTACGCGGAAGGTATTCTTGGCCATTTCCACGCTGCGACCGTCGGCCATGCGGGCATTGACGGATATAACAGCGTCGGTACCGACTTTTGAGGGGCGGGCTTCCCAGATATCGCCTTTGCGTGTCAGGGTTCCGTTTGTCATGGTGGCCGTTACGTTTCCGCTCGGTACGCCCGGTACGGCAATACGCATCTCGTTGGCGATTCCGGCATATAATACGTTCATCAGTAACGGGGCAACGGTTGCACTCGGTTCTGTTACGAAGTATTCGCTTTCGAAGTTCTGGCGCATCATGCTGCCATCGTTATTGGGCATCTCGATGTACCCTTTGATCGGGTAAGTACCCGGGGCACCGGCAATGGCGGTGAACTGTCCGCGGCTGTCTTCCGGCAACTGCTTGCCGTTTACGAATACGGCCGGACGTTTGGTTGAATCGACGGCAGACAGGACGATGTTCGCCTTGTACTGGCTTCCGCGCATGACGATCTGGCTCTCCGGTATGACCTGTGCGGTCATCTGGTTCACGCGGTAGTCGCCTACGTCGACACTGTTCAACAGGTTGTTCAGTACTTCGCCTTCTGCGTAGCGGATATCGCTTTGCAGTTTCGTCAGTAATGTTACGGCTGCGGCAACCGGCATATTTTCAAACAACGCTTCTTCCCAGGTGCGGGTATTGATCCCTGCCTTGTGAGGCGGTGTGGTACTCAGGCTTGCTTCCAGGATGCGGGTCTTGGCACTGTCCTGTACCATTTCGCCCATCATCACGCGGTAAGCGTTGATGGCTTCGCGCAGCTTCTTTCCTTCTCCGGTAACCGGGCCCAGCATGATGCGTGAAGCGGCTTCGAGGTCGTCTTTATGCTCTATCTTGTTTACGTTGGCATCTTTCCCATCGGCAATTACCGCGATACGTTGCTTCAGGTCCTGCACGTAGTTGTACAGGCTGTCGGAAGCGGACTTTACCTGTTTACCCTTATCGTACCATTCCTTCACCTTTTCGGGGTTGGACTGGTAGTAGGTATCCAGTTCGCCTGCCACGATCTCGTTTCGGTGAGCCGAGTTGCTGATGGAGGTGCGTAAACTGTCTTCCACTAGCTCGAAACCGTCGAGAACCTCCGACGACACGTTCAGTGCCATCATTGCGATGAACACCAGATACATCAGGTTGATCATCTTCTGACGGGGCGAGTTGGGATTATTTGCTATTCCGGACATCTTCTTTCAGTTTCGTTTGTTTATTATCTGCCGGATTGCTGTCCGGGATTGTTTGTATACGGAGCCTGCTGCTGGTAGCCGTACGGTTGTTGCTGGTAGGGCTGCTGATAGTTAGGCTGCTGTTGCTGGTAATTGGGCTGTTGCGGCTGGGGGGCAGGCTGCTGGTAAGCGGTTGCCGGACCCATATTGACCGTCATTGCCTGTAGCAAACGGCTGTATACTTGGTTCAGTTCGGCCAGCTGGCGAGTCATCTTTTCCGTTTCGTTGCGGAAGACCGAGCTGTCGGTTACCGAACCATCGTACATCTCGCGGATGCGGTTCAGGCCGCCGTTGATATGTTCGATCGATTCGATCTGCGAACTGATACTCTTTAACTGTATTTCGTAGATAGTATTCAAACCGGAGATGTTGCGGTTCAACATTTCCATCTGCTGCACGTAGCCGCGTGAGTTCTGGTTGATACCGTCAGAGTTGTCTGTGATGCTCTTATAAGAGTTAAGCAATGTGTCGGATACGTTGGTCAGCGAGTTGGTGACGTGGCTGAAGCGTTCCATATTTTCGGACATGCCGGATAACTGTTCCAGGTATTTCTGGGTTGCTTCGGTCAGTTCCGCCATCTTGGAGATCTGTTCGGCAGCGCCGCTCAGTTTCTTGATGCTTTCCGACAGGTTCTTTGTATCTTCTTCGCTGACATCGAGGTTGCTCAGTACGGAGGTTCCGCCCAGGTTGCCTGCGACACCTGCTTTTCTGCCGTTGCCTACATGGATGTTTATGCCGCCTGAGGTATTGTCGTCATCCATATTGTCCGATGAGTTGATCAGGTTGGACATGCCTGTGCCGGCAAAGTCGGGACGGTCCATCGGGTTCTTCGATTTCAGTACGGGGAATACTTCTTCCCAATGATATTCGTTTGAAGGGTGTTCAAAAGCGGAGATAAAGAATACCAATGCTTCCACCGTCATGGCGATAAACAGGATCTGGTTACCATACGGCAGGTGAAGCAACTTGAACATGGCACCTATGATTACGATAGATGCTCCCCAGCTGTAACAGAAGTTCAGTACTCTCTTTCCCATGTCGCTGGAAAGGAACATTTCAATTCTGTTTTTATATCTTCTATATTTTCCCATAATGTTGTATGTTTCTTATATTATTTTTTACCTTTTGAACGGGAGAAACCGATCTGTGTACGTGCGCAACGGAAACCGATATAGGAACGGGTTTCGTTCTGGTATTCGAAGGTGCGCATATCCGAACGGATAAATTGTGCCACGTCTTTCCATGAACCGCCGCGTACGACTTTCTTCTTCATCGCATACGGGTCTTCCTTGGCTGCATTGTAGCGCAGGTCGGGGTTCATATCGCTCATCTGGCTCGGGCCCGATTCGGAATACATGGTAGAAGTCCATTCAGCCACGTTACCCGCCATGTCATATAAACCGAACTGGTTCGGGGCGAAAGAGCCTACGCGGGATGGAATCAGGTGACCGTCTTCGGTATAGTTCCCTTTTCCGGGTTTGAAGTTTGCCATGAAGCAACCTTTGGCGTTCTGAAGTTCGTCGGACGACCAGGGGTATTTGTTTTCGTTCTTTCCGGAGCGGGCGGCATATTCCCATTCGCCTTCTGTCGGCAGGCGGAACGGCTCGATGGCTTGTCCGGCCGGGAAGTTCAACGATTGTTTGAACATATCGGTACGCCATACGCAGAATGCGGTAGCCTGTTCCCAGGAGACACCTACGACAGGATAATCGTCATATCCCGGATGCTGGAAGTACATGCGCATGTATGGCTCGTTGTAAGCATTATTGAAGTCGTTCACCCAACAGGTTTCATCCGGATAAACGTTTACGATGCGGGTATGAAGGAAATCCCACGGACCGCTGAGCGGGCGGGTAAGGGTTTCGTTGATGATGTTGCCGTCATCGTCGATATAGGCGGTATCCTTGGAGATCATAACGACCTCGTTCATATCGACCTGTATATCGGTGTTACGTACGCGTTCGCCCGGATCCAGGCGGTTTTTGCGCAGGGCGGCACCGGTGTAGTCATACCATTCGTATTTGTAGACCATCTGCTTTTCGTCCAGACGTTTTTCGCCGGTGATGGGGTGTACATAGTAAACGCTTTCGATGGCGCGCAACTCATCTTCGTTCGCCCGTTTCCAGGGGATCGGACGGCTCCAGTCCAGATGCGGGGTGACGGGTTCGCCGTAACGGTCTTCCGTGATCTTAAACAGGTCGTTGCCACCGTAAGCCGGGTCGGCCAGGCGTTCGCGGATAATGGAGTCGCGCACCCAGTAAACGAACTGGCGGTATTTGGCGTTGGTTATTTCCGTTTCGTCCATCCAGAACGCGTCAAACGAAACTCCCTTTGTTTCAGGGTTGATTCCCCATAAGGAGTCTTTGTCTGCCGGTCCCATTTCGAACGAACCTCTTTTGATCAGAACCATGCCGTAGGGCGAAGGTTCGTTAAAAGCCACAGATCTTACCCCGGTAACTTCTCCTCCCGCTCCGGAAAGGGATTTACCACATGAGGTAAGCAAGGCTACTGCCATAAGTACTAATAATACTTTTTTCATATACTATAATATACGTACACTTTTGTGTCTGTTCTTTCCTGTTTTTGTCTTCTTCAACTTCAACTGGTAGCGCACCAACACTTCGTGGCTACCGGAACTCCCTTTTAACATGGCCGTGGTAGGGAAATCGTAAGCATATCCAACCTGAAATCTGCCGAATGTGGCTCCCAATAATACTACTACCGACTCGTTTATACGCCAGGAAAGACCTCCGTTAAACATTTTATTATATACCATTCGGGCGGTAATGTCCGCCTGGAAACTCTGCATGTCTGTTTTCAGGAATACAGAGGGCTGTAATTCATACAACGGGTTCCTGAGCTGAATATTGTATCCGCCTACTAAATTTAATCCCATAGGGATATAATAATTAGTCGTTTCACCCAATGCCATTTCGGGCGCTGTCAGGTGAGTGGCTCCGAAACCGGCATAGAAATGTTTGTGGGAATAATAAATACCGGCATTCAGGTCGATCGCCATTGCCTGCACAGCTGTTGAGGGCAAAGCGGGGTCTGAATCTACAGGAGTGTGATAGTCATTATCTGCCGGGATATATATCTTTGTCCCGTCAAAGCCGACATTGAATATGCCTGCCTGCAACCCGATACTTAAAGTTCCTCCGAATAATTTTTGCTTATAGGCATACTGGGCCCCTACTTTTGTATACTGGAATAATCCGATACTTTCCGTGTTTACAACCAGTCCGACTCCATTGTTCGTACTGCCTAATTTGAAGGGCATATCGGCGATAACAAAGAAAGAGGTACTGGCTCCGGGCATGCCGATCCACTGTTGGCGGAACAATCCGAGCATATTCAGATCTCCCGTCGTTCCGGCATAGGCGGGGTTGTAATATCCCAGTCCCAGGAAGTATTGGCTTAACTGCATATCAATCTGACCCCGCACGCTCATCGTGCAGGTAATCAATGCGATAATAAACAGGAAGACTCTCTTCATCTAAACTATAACTAACGGGGTGAAAGATGTTTCACCCCCTACAATAACGCGGCAAACAGGTATAAATTGTATGGACCGCAAAAAACAAACGAGGCAGGGGACTTCTGCAAGCCCGCTACCTCGCCTTTATTTCAATACTTTATTTTAAAGCACATCAATATTCCTCTTCATTGAAGAAGAAGTCTTCTTTACTTGGATAGTCAGGCCAGATATCTTCCATGCATTCATAAATCTCACCTTCATCTTCCATTTCCTGCAAATTCTCTATTACTTCTAACGGCGCACCAGAACGTTGTGCATAGTCAATCAATTCATCCTTGGTTGCAGGCCAGGGCGCGTCTTCCAACTTCGAAGCTAACTCTAATGTCCAATACATAGTTATCTAGTATTAACAACTGCCCGAAGACAGTCAGGTTCTCAAATTTCCCGCAAAAATAAAACAATATTTCTTAGATGCAAGTATAATCCCAAATAATTTCTTTACCATTATTCCTAATACACTCCTTACGGGCCAAAACAAACAGATAATCAGACAATCTGTTGACGAAAATAAGTACAGGCTCTTCGACGGGATTTGTTTCGGCCAAACGGTATATCTGGCGTTCTGCACGGCGGCAGACGGTACGGCAGACATGTGCCAGCGAAGCGGAACGGCTTCCTCCGGGCAGGATGAAGTTTTTCATCTGCGGCAGTTCGCTGTCCAGGCGGTCGATCTCCCGTTCGATACGTTCGATGCTTTCGGGGGTTACCTTGCTCTCGATCTTCAGTTCGGTTGTTTCCTGGTCGGTTGCCAGGTAAGAACCGATGGTGAACAGTTTATGCTGTATGAAAGAGAGGAAATCGATGTCGGCCTGATCGTCCAGGGCTGTGATAAGCAGCCCGATGAATGAATTCAGTTCATCGATGGTTCCGTAACTTTCTATGCGCTGGTGCGCTTTCGATACCCGCTGGCCTCCTACAAGGGAGGTTTTTCCTTTGTCGCCGCCACCGGTATAAATAAGGCTTTTCTTCATATACTTCTTTTTTTAATTTTCAACACTCTTATTATCTGCTCTCTGCTGTTAGAAGTAGACTATATAGTCGCGTTTATGTAATTTCTTGTTGAAGAATACGATCCCCATCGAATAGAGGTCGATAGTCACCGTTACCTCGGGATGGGCGCACACTTCTTTCCAGAACTTCCTCATTTTACGGCTTGCCTTGATTCCTTCAAAAACAAAGATCGTATCGTTATGGATATGCTTTGTACATTCATTAAACAACCAAACGTTGTTATGTTGTTCATATAATGTATTAAAAAATACAAAATCGACTTTTCCCATGTCTTCCAATGCCTGGGGAAGCAACTCTTTATACGTTCCCGTGCGCAGGTCCACCGGGTTGCGTGCCGCTTTATCGAAAGCGATCCGGGCGATGGAGGCGAACTCCGGGATATTCTCAAGGGCAATACATTTCAGTCCGGGGGCGTAGGAGGTCAGATAAAGGGTGGATAACCCCATCGACGGTCCCAGTTGAAGTATATTTTGCGACTTGAAATAGTTCGCCAGGCGGAAAAGCAAGGCTCCGTGCTTGGGCTTGATCGCTTCGCGCTCCACAATCTCTCCGATCGTACGGCGGCGGAGTATCCCTTTCTGCTGCCTGTCCGGATAGGTGATGATATTGTCGCGGAAAAGCAGTTGTTTCCGGATCAGTTCTATATCATAAAAGCTATAATAGGAACAGCGTTCTTCTATTACCTTTGTTATCAGGTTGAAGACGAACGGAGAATGAACACCGTATCCTTTACGATAACGGATGCCCCGGTATAAAAGTACACTTTTCCGTAGGGTATTAGCTTTGGGTATAATCTGCATTTCTCTTTTGTATTTGTCACACAAAAGTAAGATATTCTTGTTTATTGGCAATATTTAGTATCTACAGATTCATGTCAGAAACAAAATATCTATATATCCGTCACCGGATTTAGGTTTATATGGTGTATTGCACGGATACGGCCGGGAACGAGTCGTATGTAGCGAGAAACATTGTGCTGAGTAAAGGCGGGAGGCTGGAGAGTATTAATAGTTTCTTTGTTTTTTCAGGCAGGTAATTTGTTATCGACAGTGTCGGCAATTTTGCTGACACTGTCGAAAGCTTTGACGACGCTGTCGATAATTTTGCCGACACTGTCGGCAACAACTTTTCCCGGCAACCAGACAAGAGTATGTCAGGTGTTCTATGCTTATGATGACCAGTCAATCATCCGCAATGAACGCGGTGCCGGGGAGAGGTACGCCGAATTGTTTCAAGTCTACGTTGACCAATGCCATTTGTTCCGGTAACATGTTCAGGGGAGACGATGAAATTTGCTGCCATGTGTATCTTTTTCCTGTATAGGCCGATTCCCGTGCCATGACGGCGGTTAAGGCAGATGTGGCAGCCGTTTCGGCTATATTCAGCACTGTCCCTTTCCGGATATGATCGACCAGCATGATGTGTTCAAGGGTATACATGTCGTGTACTTTGAATTTCGACTTGGCAGCTTCCGGATCGTATTGCCAGATTGTTTCCCCGTTCCTGTTACGGATGGAAAAGTCACTGCTATGCCACGAGCCTTTTTCCCCCTGAATGACAATCCCGGCACCATTGTCACAACCGTCTATCCTTCGGACCATTCCTTCCAGCATTACTCCGTTTTCATATTCGAAGTGCATGCTGAAATTGTCGTATACATTACCTATATTCTTACGAATCCTGGAACCATAGGCAATGACATTAACCGGTTTGAGTTGCGTGAACCAGTTGAAAACATCTATCCAGTGGATCAGCATGTTACTGATCTGGTCGCCGTTCACCCAGTTCCAGTTGAAATGTCCGCGGATCATATATTCCATATCGCTCCATTCCGGACGACGAACGATATATTGGTCACGTCCTGTATGATAATAGGCATATCCCGATATAATAGAACCGATAAGTCCTTCCTGTACCTTGCGGTAAGAGGTGACAAACGGCCGGTCGAAGTGATATTGCGTACCGGGCAGGACGTTGATACCTGTATTCACCGCTTGTCTTGCCGCAGCTACGAACGTACGGTAACCTGCCGGATCGATGGCTGCCGGTTTTTCAACGAATACATGTTTTCCCTTTTCAATCGCATATTTCATGTGCTCGGGATGAAAGCAGTTGGGAGATGCGATCAGCACAAGGTCGATCGGTAGTTCACAAACTTTTCGATAGGCGTCGAAACCGGTAAAGCACATTTCGTCCGGGATATGGACGTTTTTCCCGTCCTTCAGCCGTTGTTTCCCGGCTTCCAGTTTGTCCGGGAAGAGATCGGCCAGTGCAACGATAGACAGGTCGTTTCCTGCATCGAGAAAGTTGAAAGCTGCTCCTATGCCTCTTCCGCCGCATCCGATCAAAGCTGCCTTGATTGGTTTCCCGTCGATCGCTTTGTCCGGTAGTTCGGGTATATAGAGTTCTTCGACAGGGTGTAACGGCACCTGCTTCCCCTTTTCTGAGCAAGAGGTAAATAGCAGACCGGAACCGAGCGTACTACTTAAACCGATAGTGGCTACGCCGGATAAAAAGTTGCGTCTGGTCAGTTTCTCTTCTGGTTCCATAAGAAAGGATTTAATGGGTCATTTTAATCAGCGTCTCGTACATCGTGTTCAGTTTATTGTTGCGTGTACGGTTTATCTCGGCAATTTCTTCATCATGGAGAAAGCCTTTGTTCAGGGTAAGGAAACGTTTATCCAGTTTTCGGGCCTCGATGATAAGAGGTTCGAGCTCTTTGATAAATGTTTCCGCCTGGTTCCGTTCAAACCGACTGGATTCGTATCTGTTTTCTATCTCTTTGAATGTCAGGTATTGTACGCGCAGGTCGAACATTAAGCGCAGATGTTCAAACTCTGGTATGTTATTCTTCGGTTTTAGGGAAGCCAGTTGTTTTTGTAGGGCGATGGTTTCTGCTTTTACCTCTTTCACGGATGTACCTTTCGGGTCTTTTCCTCTGACGATCGTTTCCTGCGGACTTTTTAATATCTGCCACATTCGTTTACTTTCTTCCGGAGTGAAGCCAAAACGTTCCTGTCCATATTTCACGACGAAGGCTTGCGGGTCGATCGGTTCTTCATTTTTGAGGGACTCTCCATAGGCGGCAACTAATATGCGGAAGCCCGAAAGCGGATATACATATCTGACAGGAAACATCCCGATGACTTCCCAATTGGTGTCGTAGCTGAATCCGTAAGTGCCCGATGTGGACCAGGATGTCATAACCACTCCCTGATAATCAGCTTTACGGGCGTAAGGAATGAATGTCTTTTGGTTATTGAAATGCTTTTCCCACTGGGTCAGATAGATGTTGTCGGGATGGCTGCGTATGGAAGGTGCTCCCCAAAAGGTGACTCCGGCATTGAACAGGTTATCCATATTTCCGAAATGATCGCGATCCCATCCATAATTCCAATCCACATAGATGATATCTTTGGGCAATTCATGCAATGCTTCCGGATATTTCAGGATAATATCCGCCCATAAGACGGGTTGTTTACCCATCGATTCAACGATCTCGCACATGGCTTTCACGTAATCGACGAATAATTTCGATTTACCTTCTTTCCTGACTTTCTCTGCACAGGCTTTACAACTGCCCAGTAGATAAGTTTCATCTCCTCCGATATGGAAATAACGGGAGGGATGCAACTCTGCCATTTCTTTGAAGACTTCTGTGAATACTTCTTTGCATTCGTCTATCTTCATGGGACAAACCTGGGAAACTTCTTTCCTGTCCTCTTTCAAATGAGCATACCGGTCGTGGCGGAGAATGTATTCGGCATGTCCGAAGCAATTCTGCAGGGGAATGACATCAATGCCGAGCGTTGAACAATAAGAGACGAATGACCGGACCTCTTCGCGGGAATAGGCATATTTGTTGGAGATGGTGGCATGCTTATCATAAGGATAAGAACCTTCCCATTCCATAATGATCGTATTGATTCCGAATTCAGCCAGTTCCTTCGCGAAGTTCTTGAGGGCGGGCATTGTCATTACCTCGCAACGGAGGTCAATGTGAAATCCTTTGATGGCAAAATCATGTTTATTCATCGCCAAAGGCGATGAATAAACAGACGGACATAGCAGGAAGAATGCCAGGAAGAGTATACCTATGGTCTTCAAGCTGCGTATAGACTTAATGAATGTATTTTTCATATTTATATTTATTTGTTAGTCATGTGTTTACATGGTAGATAAACCGGATTCGGGAACTTCTGCCAATGGAGTTATGTTTAGTTCGGCACCTGTATATCCGGGATTTTGGTTGATACGTCCGGATGAGTTTCCGTCGATATCATTCTGTGGTACCGGCCACCAGATATGATAAGGGCTCATTTTAAATTCAGCGCCATTCAGTGCCTTCACTCCTTTATTGTAGAAATTACCTCTGTCCATGATCCGGTCGTAAAAATAGTTATTTTGTGACAATGTAGACATACTATAGCTCCGACCTTTGTAATCTGATTTGCCGGTTCTTGCATACAACAGTGCAATACGGGTCAGTTCTATTTTCCTGTTTTCCTCATATAAAAGTTCACGTGTGCGTTCGTCCAGTAAGGTTTCCATATTTACTTCTCCCGGACTTAGCGGTGCTGCACCGGCACGGGCACGAACGATATTGATGTCACGCGCTGCTGAAGCCGGATCGTCTTTCCAGAGGTAGGCTTCGGCACGTAATAGATAAGTCTCTGCCAGGCGCATGATATACATGTCCGAATAGCCACCGTTGTACTGGGCTGCTGTGGCGGCATCGGGATCCTCGATGTAGAGTTTGTAATGTGCCCATTCTCCCCAGTTCCTCAAGGTGTCGATACATAATAATTGTCCGTCGTCGCTCCACAAGCGTATTGGCTGATGGTAGTACGGTGTACCTTTCAGGTCCGGATTGTTATAGACAAGATCTGTCATTTTCATCCAGTTTCCGGGGGTATGCCGCAGGTCGTTGCTGTCGTCCCAGACGGCATTGGAGCTGTACCATGTCAGGCGGCAACGTCCGATACCTCGTCCGTAAATACCATTATAATCCAGTTCCGGCTCTTTCAGGCGTTTGTCGGACATACCCGGTTTGCCGTCGGGAGTTTGGATACGATTGGTCGTGTTGGCCCAGAACGGGAGAAAGTTACGCATAGCCAGTGTCTTTTGGGATGATTTTGCTGTCTGGTATTCATACCGGTCCAGTGTTGCCAGTAGGACTTCTTTGTTCTCTGTGCTGTTTTTATTCAGCGGACGGTGCAGATCCCAAAGTACATTTTTGGTGTTGTCGGTAACGTCAACGCCGAAACGATTAGTCATTAAACTGTAACGTCCTCCGTCGATAACGGCATTGGTTGCTTTTATGGCTTCATCAAAATCTCCCAGGGTCAGGCAGATTTTGGCTAGCAGATGATAGCAGGCTCCTTTGGAGATGCGTCCTCTGCTATTATCTTCCGCAACCCATTGAACTGCAAATTCCATATCCGATTTGATCTTCTTCAGGATACCATCGCGCTCCACCGAACATAAGTTGGTAACGGGAGTTTCCACCTCCGTGAAGACGGCGGGAATATCATTGAATAACATACAAAGCCGGTAGTAGCGGAAGGCTCTGTGCCATAATGCCATACCCAGGATATTGTTTCGTTCGCTTTCGGATTCGTATGTCGCATCGTCTATTCGGGTTATTACAGTATTGGCGTAACGTATGCCGAGATAATCGTTGGTCCAGTACCAGTACATACGGTTTGTCTGGTCCCAGTTATTATTTGCTGTCGGCAGGATCTTTTCATTCAGGTTCTGGGCGGGACCGGAGATATCAGTCGTTCCCAAAACGCATTGCTCTGAAAAGATCATAGCGGTCAGTATGGGAGAATGTTGTCCTACGAACTCTTCCCTAAGTAAACGGTCGCATGCCGTAACGGAACTCAACATTCCTTCTTTATCGATCAAGGTATTTCCCGGAGAGTAGAAAGATAATGGATCCGGATCTAACCAGGATTCGCTACAACCTGTTGCCAGAAGCATTGTTGTCAGAATAGCATATATTATTTTTTTCATGACTGAATAGTATTATTTAGTTAGACATTAGAATGTTACATTGACACCCAGTGTATAGGTGCGATTGGTACTGCTTACGGTATTGGGGCTGTCGGCGTTGTATGCTTCCGGGTCATAATATTCCCAGTCCGGAGCCCAGCAACCTACATTCTTGATCGTTCCGTAGATGTTCATTCCCTCTATTTTGAATTTGTTCAGGAATGATTTAGGTACGGTATAGCCTATGGATATATTATCCAGACGGATGAATGACAGGGAACGATAGAAGTTCGCTCCGATATTCTTGTCATCCGAATATAAGCGGGCATACTCGTTGGTCGGATTTTCCGCAGTCCAGTAAGGGATCTTGAAATAGTTGGTCTTTGTCAATGTACCGGCTTCGAAATGCTTTGCACGCTGGTAAGGCGCTTTATGTCCCCAATAAGAATAAAGCATAAAGGACAGGTTCCAGTTTTTAAACAAGGTGAATTCGTTGCGAAGGGTCCAGCGGAAACGCGGTGTTTTGTATCCGATAAACTCCTTATCGTTGTTATCATAGATTTTATTGCCGTCCACATCCTTGATCTTCATATCTCCTGGGCGAAGACCATATTCAGCAGCCTGTTCGGCTTCATTTTCCTGCCATACACCGATAACGTTGTATGTCCAGATGGAACTGATATCCTTTCCGATGAACCATTCGTTCTTGATATCGTCCATCTCTTTCCGTCCGATGACATTTCCGTTGTCGTCCAGTACATTTTCATAATCGCCGTATAGATGGTTTACTTTGTTACGGTTTAAAGAGAAATTAAATGTGGTATTCCACTGGAAGTTCTTTGCATCGATATTCAAAGTCCTTAGGGAAAGTTCAAAACCTGTATTCTGAACTTCGCCCAGGTTGGCCATAACTTCACCGAAACCGATTGTTTCCGTGAGGCTGCGGTTGATCAACAGGTCGGAAGTAACCATTTTGTACACGTCGATATTACCGGAAATGCGGCTGTCGAGGAATCCGAAATCAAGACCGAAGTTAAAGGAACTGGTTGTTTCCCATTTCAGGTCTTTGTTTGCCATTGTGCTTACGTATACGGAGTTGGACAGGTCTATATTACCATTCAGGGTCTGATAAATGTACTGGTCCGTTTTCATTTCAGCTAAAGCTGCGTACATACCGATATCCCTGTTTCCGTTTTGTCCCCAGGATACACGCAGTTTACCGAAGTCCATTGCGGGGAATTTGAAGAACGGTTCTTCTGAAAATACCCATCCGAGAGCAACAGAAGGAAAAGTCGCATGCGGATTGGATACGCCGAATGCCGAATAACCGTCCCGTCTGACGGATGCTGTAAGCATATATTTTTTGTCGAACGAGTAGAACAAGCGTCCCATCAGGGCATCGCCGGTATTTCTTGTGTCGTTGCTGGAGATTGCCGGTACCGTACCTGCCTGCATTCTGTGATAACCCAGTATGTCGCTGGGGGCAAATTGCTGAGTAGTCTGTATTTCCTGCCAGGATTGGTTTTCTTCAGCATTCTGTAACAAGGTCACTTCTACCTGGTGTTTTTGGGCAAATGTATGTTCCCAACGGATCAGGTTATCCACCTGCCAGTTGTAGGACATTTCACTTCTTCGCTGCGCATCTCCGCCGAATGATTTCCATACAGGATGTTGTGAAGAGCGGTGGTTCCTGTAGTTGTACAGTAACAGGCGGGGAGAGAAATTTACCTGATAAGAAATACCGAACGGCAGTTTTATTTTGGCATACATGCTTCCGGTGAAGGAATTGCGTATCGCCGAACGGTCTATGAATGAATCGTTATAAGCCGAGTTAATGGAACTGGCATTGTCTATACCTGTCGGATACAGCATCGGGTTACCGTCCAGATCTGTCGGAGTGGAATAGGGAGTATTTGCCCATATCTGGTTCACACTGCGTGGGATAGCTCCCTGGTCACGATAAGAATATTGTACATTGACACCGGCTGACAGCCAAGAGGTTACATCGAAGTCCAGTTTCAGCCGGCTTCTATAAGATTTGTATTTATCACCGATAACAATACCTTCATTGTTCAGGTAACCCAATGACCAGTAATAACTGACTTTATCTTTCTTTCCTGAAATGTTGACATTATAATCTTGTCGGAATGCTTTCTGATATGTTTCATCATACCAGTCGAATGTTCTTCCGGCAAAATAGTTATCAAGCTCCGGTTCGAACAGTCCCAGGCGGACGAGCCAGTCATAGGTGTAGTTGCCGGTAGTGGGACGATAGGAGATCCAGTCTTCCAGGGTTACACCTGCCGGAAGGTTGTTGGGGTCTGAAAATTCTCCCGGTTTATGATCTTCGAAGATACTTTCCTGCACATCTTCGCGCCATGCAAGGTATTCCTGTGGGTTGTAAACATCCATCTTCTTCGCCAGGGTGGAGATGCCGACGCTGGCATTGAATTGGACGGTAGGTTTTTCAGCCGATCCTTTTTTCGTTGTGATCAGCACGACTCCGGCTGCAGATTTGGCACCATAAACGGCTGCCGAGCTGGCATCTTTCAATACGTCGATCTGGGCGATATCGTTCGGATTGATTTCATCGAGGCTTCCGTAGTAAATAATACCGTCTACCACCAATAAGGGTTCGTTGCTGGCTTTGATCGAACGTTTTCCGCGAATCTCCATGCTACCGCCGCCTTTCGCTGAGTTATCGAGTCCGATATTCAAGCCGGCAACGTTTGCCCTAAGGATATCCTGAACGGTAGCGGGACGTTCTTTTTCCAGTGAAGTCGCTTTTACCTGGGTCACGGCACCTGTCAGGTCTCTTTTCTTTTGTACACCGTATCCAACCACGACAACCTCTTCCAGATTCAGGATCTCTTCTGCCAGGCTGATGTTGAGTGTCTTTTGCCTTTTTACAGGGACTTCTTTCGTTACGTACCCGATAAAGGAGAATGCCAATACTGCATTTTCATTTGTAACGGTTATGGTGTAATGACCGTTAACGTCCGTTATAACTCCGTTGGTAGTCCCTTTTTCCATTACATTTACACCGGGTATCACTTCTCCTTTGTTGTCGGTGACGATACCTGTGACTGCTTGTTTTTGTTGAGTGGCAGAAGGAATGTTATTTGTCTCTGCTGCAAAAACTGGTACTATGGTCATAAGCAGGAAGGCCATAAGTAATAGATCGAATGCCAGTCTTTTTCCATTGTTGATTTTTTTCATACCATCGTACTTTTAAGATTAATAAACTTCCTAATTTTTCACCAGGGATAATGCTTTATTATAAATATCTTTTGTATTTACCGGTTTGCCGCCTTGCCGTATACTTTCATTGGCTGTTTCCATGAATGTGTATATCTCTATCGTTTCTGACGGGCTGACGGGGGCTTTGCCTGTCCGGAAGAATGTGAGGATCGATTTTAATAGTCCTTCATACCCTTCGTATCCTCCGGCAGGAACAACTTTCTTTTCACAAATGACCGTACCGCCATAGGAATGAGAACTGTTCCTTAGTCCTCGAAAAGTCCCTATGCGACCATCTTCCCAAACACCTACAGCGACATCGGAACCTTCATTGGAAGTACATGTGACGGATTGGCATCCTGCTCCCATCAGGGTGTATAATATTTCTACTCCATGGATCCCGTACCAAAAGAATCCCGCATGTGAAGGTTCGTTTGTACAGGGTGAATAGCAGTCTGCTCCGACAACCTTTCCTTCCGGGCCGTTTCCGTTTCTCAGTTCTGAATTTCGTGGAGAGAAACGTAGTGCCGAAGAGGAGAATATGGGCACTTGTTTTTCTTCCGCCAGTTTGTAGATTGCCAGAACATCGGAAAGACGGGCGGCTACAGGCTTGTCTATGAACAACGATTTACCGCTTTTTATGACTTCTGTTGCCTGTTCGGGATGTAAGGTCCCGTCGTTTGTTTCCAGTAAGACACAGTCTACCTGTTTTAGTAGTTCTGCTATGGATGAGGTTATTTGTATTCCATGACTTTTAGCTGTCTCCGTATATTTAGGTATGCGGTTGTAGCTGGATTCGATCGTTTGCGATCCGTAGGGATAAGCGGCTACTATCTTAAAACCGACGTAATCGGGTGCCTGGTTCTCTCCGTTGATCAACTTAATAAAAGCCTCGGAGTGGGAGGTGTCTAACCCGATAATGCCCAGCCTGATAGTCTCCTGTGCCTGGAGTCCGAAAGCTGTGAGCAATTGGAAAACAAGTAGTAATAATACATTTCGTTTCATAGGATTATCTTTTAGGAGTTATTATTTATTATCCTGTATTTCTCAGGTAAAAGAGATGCGCTGTCCATATCCAGATATAGCCGGGCATTTTCTTTATTGCGTAGAATCGTAGATGGATATTTTTCACTTACCGGAGCGTACAGTGTGTTGTAGATAGCCTGTGCCTTTGTTGTAGCCGGGACTATGCAAAAAGTATATGTAGCCGACATCAGGACAGGGATGGTGAGCGTGAATGCCTGATGAGGAACTTCGTTAAGTGATGGAAAACAGCCGTCGTGCACTTGTTGTAGCCTGCATTGAGGAGCAAGGTCGACCACTTTCATCCAGGCTTTGTCGTTGAAATCGGCTACATGGGGATCGTTGAAAGCGATATGTCCGTTCTCGCCTATTCCCATGCAGATAATATCGATTGTTCTTTCGGAAAGTAACCGGGTATAGCGCTCGCATTCCTGTTCGAAATGGTCTTTTGTCATTTGTATGTAGTAGACCTGTTTGAAGTCAACTTTTCTGAATATATGTTCTCCCAGGAAATTTCCGAATCCTTGCGGGGCATCCGGCTCTAAGCCGATATATTCATCCATATGAAAGGCATTGATCCGGTTCCATTCGATCGTGCTGTCGGCAATAAGTTCTGCCAGGAAATCATTTTGGGAAGGAGCGGCTGCAAAGATCATATTGATTTCGTCTTTGTTTCGTAATAACTCACGGATCGTTTGTGCGACATCCGATGCAGCGTTCGTTCCCATAGATTGCCTGTCAGTGAATACCTGTACAGTAAGCTTGTTGTTTTTAAAGTGTATCATTTTACTTTTGTTTTTATTTATTTCTTTAATGACCAGTTCATAATGCGGTATCCGAAGACGGCGTACCAGATCAGATATATATAGCAAGGTATTAATACCCAGTAGCCGGTTTGCAGGGATGTTATATCTGCCAGTTTGCCATAGACGAGCGGGAGGATCGCATTCCCGCAGAGGGCCATGACCAACATGGATGAACCTATTTTGGTGAAACGTCCCAGATTACGTATAGCATGAGGCCATATACCTGCATAAATCAGTGAGTTGGGGAGTCCCAGGGAAGCCAGGAACCAAATGGATAGACCGGCATTATGACCTAACAAGGAAATGTTCGTATGAGCGAAAATGACTCCGAAAGAGAGGATCAATCCCAATACAGTGCAGACTATCAATGCATTTTTTTGTGAAATATATCTGGGGATCAATACTATTCCCAACAGGTAACCCAATATAGTTGCTCCGAGTGTGTAGGATGGGAAGAACTTGGCATCCAGCAGGCCGACTCCCATGGAACCTGCATAGCTGATGATCGTATCTATGGCTACGACTTGTGTTCCGACATGTAGGAATAATGCCAATACTCCAAGTATCAGATAAGGAAACTGGAAAACAGAGGTCTTATTGCAGTTGGCGGTCGCCACCTCTTCATTCTCTTCTTCCGGGTTGATATCGGGTAGTTTCGATTTATAGATGAATAGACCGATAAACAGGAGTAAGAGACTGAGTATGCTGTAGGGAAGTATGACTCCACGTATCAGTTCATTGAGGGCTGCCTCCTTGGCTATCCCGCTCAACAGTCCTGATTCTACGGATTCCAGGATATCCTGGCTTTTGCCTAGTACGACTGCTGCAAATATGATAGGAGAGACTATACCGGCGAATTTGTTACATACCCCCATTATGCTGATACGACGGGCAGCTGTTTCAATGGGACCTATAATAGTGATATAAGGATTGGCTGCCGCCTGAAGGACCGACAATCCGGTTCCCATAGTAAACAGACCGATTAGAAAAATCCAGTAAGTCCTGTTCAATGCTGCCGGAATAAAAAGCAATGCGCCTGCTGCCAGGCAGAAGAATCCGTACATCATTCCTTTTTTATAACCGGTTTTTTTCAGTAAATAGGCCACTGGGACCGACATGACCAGATAGGCTATATAGAAGGCGAACGTAACAAAATACGATTGGTAGTTCGTTAATTCACAAGCTATCCTGAAATAAGGAATCAATATAGAATTGACCCATGATACAAAGCCGATAATAAAGAATACGACACCGATGATGGCGATTCCGATTATGACATTTTGTTTTTCTGTTGTGTGATTGTTCTCTGACATATAAACTGTATTTATAATTTCATTTCCCAGCCTTCCTGATAGTTTCTCGACCAGTATTTATCTGCTATCAGCTTGTTTTTGATATGCCCGTTTTCAGGATCGGTTTCCAGTCTTTCTCCTGAACGTTGGGCGATGTTTCCCAGTTGTACGAGAAGCGTGCTTATATGTCCGGATTCTATCCCGGCATTAAGTTGCTCTCCTTTTTTGATCGCATTAAAAAAGTTCTGGATATGGATGGCATCCAGTTGCTGTGCCGGATCCATTCGGTTACGCGGGTCAGTCTGTATTTTACTTTCTACTTCGCGGAGAACCTGGTTTTTATGATCCATGATTTTATAATGGTTTCCGCCTCCTATCAATAGATTGGCTTTTTCCCCGTAGAAAAGTGCACCGACTGAGTTCCCCTCTATTTTGAAAGAATTACAGGAATGCCCCTCCCATATCATTGATTTCTTTCCGCCAAAGTCCAGGTTGATAACCTGTGTATCGGGTGCTTCCCAGTCATCCTGGTAATAGTAACGTCCTCCGGTCGATTGTACGTTAGTCGGATAATCGAGTTCCATGCCCCACCGTAACAGATCGATCATGTGTGTGCCGTTATTCAGGGCTTCTCCGGTCCCCCATTGCCAAAACCAGTGCCAGTTATAATGGATGATATTATCTCTGTAAGCGGTACGTGGAGCAGGTCCTTGCCATAGCTCCCAGTCAAGCCAGTCAGGGACGGGGGCTTTTTCCCCGGTTCCGATGGGTGCCCGGTTGTTAGTGTACCATGATTTTCCGAAAAAGACATTTCCTATGGTTCCTGCTTTAATCTCATTGATAGCTTCCACAACATTAGGCCATGAACGGCGCTGGTTTCCCATCTGGACTACCTTATTGTATTTTTGTGCTGCACGAACCAGTATTTCGCCTTCTTCCGGTGAATGGCTACATGGTTTTTCAAGATAAACGTGCTTGTCTGCCTTCATCGCCAGTAAGGCTGCCGGAGCATGCCAGTGATCGGGAGTGGCTATCACTACTGCATCCAGATCTTTCTTTTCAAGCAACAGACGTAAATCCTTATATCCTTTCGGAGTCGTATTGCTGATTTTGGAAACTTCTGCAATACATTTGTTTAAAGCTCTGGAGTCGACATCGCAAATGTGTTTTATGATGCAGTTCTCCTGTTTGGCAAAATTCCTTGCCAAAGCGGCTCCACGGGAATTCACTCCTATACATCCTATCTGAATCCGGTCGTTCGCTCCTACTATGTTCGCATAGCTTTTCGCACTGAATTCCGGTAACACGCCACCGAATGATAGCATAGCTGTTCCGGCTACTGCTCTTTTTATGAAATTGCGTCTTGTTATCATATTACTTAATTTTAGTAAATCTCAATATGACAAATTTAGGGAGATGAATTATTCATTTTTACCCACTTGTCGAAACAGAATCCTCAAAATACGTCAAATTTGATAAACTGTATTTCCGTTTATGAGAGTGCGTGTTATCTTTATCTGATCGTCGAACAACAGGATATCTGCCTCTTTTCCTGTCTCAAGGGAACCCATTCTGTCATCCATATGCAGGATACGGGCGGGTGTGGCTGTCATCATTTTTACAGCATCCGTTAAGGGGATTCCGGCAAGCTGCACCATCGTCCGGATAAGGCGGTCGGCTGTTGCTACACTACCCGCAAAAGCACTTCTGTCAAGCAGTTTGGCAACGCCGTCTTCTACTATTACGGTTTGTCCTTCTTTCAGGCTTCCCAGCTTGTATTGACCTTCTGGCATTCCTGCTCCGCGCATGGAATCAGTTATCAGGGCGATCCTGTCGGTTCCTTTGAATTTGTAAATGAGTTGAAGCAGGCTTTTAGGAAGGTGGATACCGTCTGCAATGATCTCGACATCCATGTCGTCTATCAGGAATGCGGCTTCTACGGCTCCTGCATAGCGGAGGGCGTTACGACGAGTAACGGTTTGCATTCCTGAATAAAGATGGGTCATCAGGGAATACCCGGATTTATGAGCTTCCATCACTTCCTCACAGATTGCGTCTGTATGCCCGATGGAAGAAATTATTTGTTTTTCACAGAGTAATTGACCTAATTCCATAGCACCGTCCAGTTCCGGAGCTATGCTCCAGCGTACAATGTCGTCTGTGGCATTCAATATCTTGGTATAATGTTCCGGTGTTGGAGTTTTTAGGTTTGCCGGATCTTGTGCTCCCCGCTGGTTATAAGAAAAATAAGGTCCTTCCAGATGGAGACCCAGGAACTTTGCTCCGGTTTTATTCTGTTTCTTTGCTTTACGGAAGACTTCAAATGTATGAAAAAGTTCTTCATCGGGGCAAGTCAGTGTAGTGGGTAATAAAGCGGTTGTACCGTAACGTGCATGTGTGTTAGCCACAGTCAGATAAGCTTCTACTGTTCCGTCCATAAAGTCAGCGCCTCCGGCTCCGTGGGTGTGCAGATCGATAAAACCGGGGGAAACATACTGTTGTTTGGCATCGATGACTTCACTAGCCTCGTTATATGGAGGTTGACCTTGCCCTATATCGGTTATTTTACCGTTTTCGATAATGATATAACCATTATCGAGGATTCCGCTCGAAAGGATCAATTTCCCGTTAGTGATGATTGTCTTAACCTCTTTTCTACTGTTTGATGATGATATTGCATTCATAATAGTGCTGTTTTAATGTTCAAACAACACAAAGTAAGCATAAAAAATAAGCTCACATGGTACCGATTGCGAAATAAAAACCTTAAAAAACGAACACCTCTTCATAAAGGGTCGACTTTGTTTTATTTGTTTTTAGGGGTGAATCGTTTCCGATATTGGAGAGGAGTCATTTCTTTTGCTTTGGTAAAGATACGGGAAATATTTTTGTAGTCAGTGAAGCCTGACCGGGTTGCAGCCTCGATCAGCGGCAGGTCGGTAGTGATCAGCAGGTCGGCGAATTTCTCTATGCGGAGATCCAGAAGGTATTGGTATACGGACGTTCCGGTTTCTCGTTTAAATTTCTTTTCCAACACTCGTCTTGAGAAAGGTACTATTTGAGTCAGTTCATCGACTGATAAAGGATTCTGATAATTATTGTCGATGTATTGCAGTAGTTGTTCTATATGTCTGTCGGATACGGCAAAACGTTCCGTAGAGGCACGGGGGACGATCCGTACAGGTTTTATTATAATATCGACTGGTGCAATGATCTTCTTTTCTATAAACTGATGAAGTAGTTTTCCTGCTTCATAACCGCCATTTTCTATATCCAGTTCAATGGACGATAGTTGAGGATCGGAGATATTACATAATAATTTATCATTGTCTACACCCAACACTGCGATTTCTTCGGGAATGCTGATATCATACATCTTGCAGACTTCGGTGATTTGTAAGGCATAATAGTCGTCACAGGCAAAAAGGGCTATCGGCTTAGGTAGGCTTAGTAACCATCTGCTTACTTGTTCGACATCAAAACACCATTTTTCACTGGGTACCCGTTTCCGGTTATTAAATTCATAAACCTCATACCCCTTGTTGCTGACGATCTTTTTGAAGCCTTCGCCACGTTCACGTCCCCACACTGTATCTGTCAGACCATAGTAAGCAAATGATTTATAGCCTTTATGCAGGAAAAAATTAGCAGCGATGACACCTGTCCCGAAATAGTCACCCGTCAGATTGGAAATACCGGAGCTTCGTTCTTTGTAATTTTGAACGATGATCGGTATATTTAACTGGTTTAAAACAGATAGGTCTATATCCGAGAACTGGGCGATGATTGCGTCCGCTCCCCATTTTTTCGCCCATTCCACAACTCCTTCGTCGCCATAAAGTTCCCGGAAATACAAGGGCATTCGGTAAAAGGCCCATGGACCGACTTCCCTTGCATATCTAACGACATTTTCCAGAAGCGACCGGCTGTAGCCACTGGAAAAATCGGTTAACAGAAGTATTTTTATCATATTGTGGTGTTTTTAAAAACTAGCTTTCTCCGGCTCCGGTGCCACATACGTTAATATCTGGCCGCTCAGTTGGAGGAGGGAGATTTCGCAGAGTTTGGTCGAATATTCGGCGATGGATTGCCGTTCTTCGGCTTCCAGCAAGCTGATCTGGGCTTCACGCAATTCGATGCCGGATAATTCACCCAGTTTGTAACGGTCTATTGCGATGCGATGGTTTTCGAGGGCGACAACAACGTTTTCCTTTTCCAGGCTCCACAGGTCGAGGTTGTTCCGGTAGGCCATCCACAGATTACTCATATCGGCACGGAGGCCCAGTTCCAGTTCCTGCTTTTTCAGCTGGCTGTTTTCTATCTGGATGCGGGCGTTGCGGCGTTCGCGGCGGCGGTTGAAACCGTCGAACAGGTTTAATCCGACAGTCAGTCCGTAATTTAATCCTAGGCGCTGTTGCAAGTCGGTTGCTCCTACTTCGTACCAGTTGGCTGTGTAGCCATAGCCGGCATTCAGCTTCACATACGGGTAATCGCGGCTTTTTACTTTCTTGTAATCCAACTCGGAGAGTGTCTGATTCTTCTGGGCGATCAGCAGGGAGGCGTTCGAAGCCAGCGTGCTTTGCCAGAGATCTACTTCGTCCAGGAATATGTTCGGGCGTATCACCGAATCTTTTAAGGCGATCTGTTCGTCGATATTATCCAATGCCATCAACTCGTTCAGCCGGATACGGGAGGTGTGGACGACCTCCAACTGGTTCAGCACGTTTGAACTGTCGGCGTTGAAGTCGACCTGCGCCTGTTGCAGGTCCATTCGCGAACCTGAACCGATATGATAGCGTTCTTCTGCGATGCGGACACGTTCACGGGAAAGGTCCAGGGAAGAACGCAGGTTGCGCAGACGGATATACTGGCGGATCATATTATAATATTCGCCGGAAAGCGTAGCGACAAAATCTTCTATCGTCAGGCGGGTATCCAGTTCACCCATTTTTTTCAGTTCTTTCAGGCGGGCGTATTCGGCCTGGATGCCGAAGCCGTCGAATACCGTCCAGTTTACGTTCAATCCGATATTCCCCGTTTCACTGTTCACACCGTTTTCCCTTTCGGTCGTACCGTCAGATAGTTTGTTACGGTTATTGTTGACCGTACCACTGAATCCGCCGCTTAAATCTATTGTAGGCAGATAACCGGCGTTACCTTGTGTGGCGTTATTATCGCTGATCAGTTGCTCGTTACGTATGATACGGATGGAATAATTCCGTTCCAATCCGGTTTCGATGCATTGTTTCAGGCTGTACACCTCCTGCGCTTTTGCACCTAAAGCCGCAGAAACAGCCAGTATCGTTATCAGGATTCTTCTCATATCTTTTTTGCTCTGTCTGTTGATATAAAACTATACATAGCGGGGACGATGAACAAGGTCAGGAAGGTTGAAACCAACATACCGCCGACAACGGCAACACCCATCGCAATACGTCCCTGCGCCCCTTCGCCACTGGCATATACCAGCGGAACTAATCCGAGGATCGTAGACACACTGGTCATCAGGATCGGACGCAGACGTTGTGTGGATGCCGAACGGATCGCTTCGGCCATACTCAATCCCGCCTCCTGGCGCTGGTTGGCAAACTCCACGATCAGGATACCGTTCTTCGCCACCAGACCGATCAGCATGATTATACCGATCTGACTGAATATATTCATCGTGATACCCGAATAACTCATAAACATCAAGGCCCCTGCAATAGCCAGCGGCACGGTGAACATCACCACCAGCGGATCTTTGAAACTCTCGAACTGGGCGGCGAGCACCAGATAGATCATCAGCAACGCCAGGATCATGGCGAACATCAGACTGGAAGAACTCTCACGGAATTCCTTCGATTCGCCGGAAAGGGCGGTACGGAAACTGCCGTCGAGCGTCTCAGCCGCAATACGGTCCATTTCGTCCAGGCCGTCGCCGATGGTATAGCCTTTGTTCAGACCGCTGGATACCGTCGCCGAAACGAAACGGTTATAACGGTATAGTTGGGGCGGTGCCACGTCTTCAAGCAATGACACCATATTGTCCAGCTGGATCATCGAACCGTTGTCGCTGCGTACGTAAATCGACTTCAGGTCGAGCGGTGTGTTACGCTGCTGGCGGTTGATTTCGCCTAATATCTGGTATTGTTTACCGTTCATATAGAAATACCCCATGCGCTGCCCGCTCAGTGCATACTGCAATGTCTGGGCGATGTTGCGGGTACTGACGCCCAGCGAAGAAGCCTTGTCGCGGTCGATCTCGATACGCGTTTCCGGCTTGGTGAATTTCAGGTTCACGTCCGCCATCTGAAATATAGGGCTTTCGTTGACCTTTTGCATGAAGGTCGGCAGGTGTTCCGCCAGTTTTTCCAGGCTGGGAGCTTGTAGTACATACTGCACCGGCATACCTCCGCGGCGTCCCCCGAAGGTGGACTGCTGTTGAACGAATACACGTGCCTGAGTCTCTTTTCTCACGGCAGCCGATAGTTTTTCGGCTATTTCCATCTGTGAGCGTTCGCGTTCTTTGATGTCCGGCAGAATTACACTGATATTGGCATTACTGCTGGAAGCACGGTTCGTCAGGAACTTGCGTTCGGGTGCTATGGAATCGGCCAGTTCGGCTATCCGATCGGAATAATCGCGGATGAACTCGAAGGTGGCCCCCTCCTGGGCACGCATATTGATGGAGATGGAAGAGCGGTCTTCCAGCGGTGACAATTCGGAGCGGATCGTTTTCCAGAAATATCCGATCGAGCCGAACATGACAACCACGATCGGGATAGCCCACCATTTATGGCTCAGGAAATAATTGAGCGACCGGGAATAAATAGTATTCAACCCTTCAAAGAAAGGTTCGGTCTTTACATACAGCCAGTTTTTCTTTTCCCGCTTGCGCAGTAATTTGGTGGCAAGCATCGGCGTGAAGGTCAGGGCGACAAACGAAGAGATCGTCACAGAACCGGCGATCACAATACTGAACTCCTTGAACAACCGGCCGGTCATCCCCTCCATAAATACGATCGGAAGGAATACGGATACCAGCGTAACGGTCGTTGAGATTACCGCAAAAAAGATTTCCTTCGAACCTTCGATACCCGCCTCTTTCGGATTCATCCCTTGTTCGATACGGACATATATATTCTCGGCCACCACGATCGCGTCGTCTACCACCAGACCGACCGAGAGCACGACTGCCAACATGGTCAATACGTTGATGGAGAAACCGGAGATATACATCACGAAGAAGGCGCCGACCAAGGATACCGGGATCACCACGCAGGGCACCAGCGTAACACGCCAGTCGCGCAGGAACAGGAAGATGATCAACACAACCAGCGCCAGCGCCACATAAATCGTCTCTTCCACCTCGTAGATGGAGGCACGGATAAAACGGGTATTGTCGTAGATCATTTCTATCGACACATCTTCGGGAAGGTCTTTCTTTAACTGTTCGATACGGTTGTAGGCCTCGTCGGCTATCTCGATATGATTCGCTCCCGGCTGGGGAACGATTACGCAGATAACCATCGGTTCGCCGTTCTTACGCAGGATACTGCGTAAGTCTTCCGGTGCCAATTCCGCCCGCCCGACATCTTTAAAGCGGACGATATTGTTTCCGTCTTCCTTGATAATCAAGTCGTCAAACTCTTTTGCCGTATGCATCAGTCCCAGTGTACGGATAGACAGGTCGATCGTATTTCCTTCGATACTACCGGAGGGCAACTCCACGTTTTCCGCATCTACCGCGTTTTTCACGTCCAAAGGAGTGACCCCGTAACCCGCCATCTTGATCGGGTCGAGCCACAGGCGCATGGAGTAACGTTTTTGTCCCCAGATATCCACACCACTCACATTGGAGATTGTCTGCAAACGTTCTTTCACCGTCAGTTCGGCGATTTCACTCAGTTCCATCAGCGAACGCCTGTTGCTCTGTACGCCGATCTGCATGATAGGGGTAGCATCGGCGTCGGCCTTCGATACGGTAGGAGGGTCGCAGTCGCGCGGCAGATAGCGTTGTGCACGCGACACCTTGTCGCGCACGTCGTTGGCAGCCGTTTCCATATCCACCGACAGTTCAAATTCGACGGTAATACGGCTGCTACCCTGGCTACTGACACTGCTCAACGAACGGATACCCGGTATACCGTTGATATTTTGCTCCAACGGCTCCGTGATCTGGTTCATGATAACCTCGGCATTCGCTCCCGGATAGGATACGTTGACCGAGATAATGGGCTGGTCCACACTGGGGAACTCGCGAACCCCCAGGAACTTGTAGCCGATCATACCGAACAGCAGGATGACAAGCATCATTACCGTCGAAAGTACCGGCCTGTTTATACTGGTTTCCGATATATTTGCCATAGGGGAATTTAATACAGATTATCAATTGTTACTTGCATGCCGGTGCGTAGCTGCATCACGCCCGAAGTGATCAGGGTGTCGCCCGGCTGTATGCCTTTAAGTACCTGTACCTGGCTTTCCGTACGCAGGCCGATCTCTATTTCAGCGGGTTCGGCTACTCCGTCTTTATACAGGTAAACAACGTTCTTGCCCATTTCCGGAATCAGCGCTTCGCTCGGGATAGCCAGCGCATCCTTGATCTCACGCTTGGTGATCTCTACGGAAGTGTAACGGCCGGGGAAAATGCTTTCGTTCGTATTGGGATACGTGGCGCGCACCTTCAGGGTACGGGTCGTCATATCCATTTTACTTTCGACGGCATATACTTTCGCGTTGTAGTCGCGCATGATACCGTTCGAATCTTCCAGGCGGAAGACGATCATCGTTCCGTTCTTCACATCGTTTGCATATCTTTCGGGAATGGAAAATTCGATTTTTAACGGAGATATTTTAGTCAGCTTGGTAATGACGGTCGTCGGAGAGACATAGGCCCCTTCGCTGACCGAACGCAGACCGATGATCCCGTCGAAGGGAGCGCGCAGTTCGGTTTGCAGGATATTGGCTTTTACCAGGTCGATGTCGGCCATCAGCTTTTCATACTCAGTCGTTACCTGTTCGTAGGCCTCCTGGCTGACCGCATCTTTTTCCAGCAAGGTGCGCTGGCGGTATACCCTGTCTTTTGCCAACGGGATCTGGGCTTCCAGCTTCCTGAGCTGTGCCTGTAAAGGTTTATCGTTGATCTTGGCCAGCAGGTCGCCGGCTTTCACATGCGTTCCTTCGCTGAAATAGATGTTCACCACTTTTCCGGACGATTCGAAGGATAAGTCTACTTCTTCGTCGGGAATGATACTGCCAGTACTGATTACTTTGTCGGTCAGTGATTGGAATTTCAACACTTCGGCGTTAATGTTCAGCACTTGCTTCCGTACGCCTGTACCTGGTGCGGGAACTACAACGGAATCCTTGCCTGATGCTGTCAACTGGTTCTTAACCTGTGGATAAACAATCATTCCTGCAATCATCAGGAAGATTGCGGCGGTAACGCCCCACTTCACTCTCTTCGTCATATTTTCAATGGTATCTACTTTAAAACTTATCAATAGGCATGTAAATATACACAACTCAATCGAGATATAGACAAACGGAATAAAAAAAGGTTTAATCGGTGGTGATAAATATCTCTTTTTTCTTGCATCTTATTGTATTATTTACTATATTTATACCATTGAACAACGCTTAAAATTTAAGACTTATGAAAGAAATGTATTGCGAAAAAACAAATTACAAAAGAGCGTATGGAGTGACCGAATTCGCCCAATTGTATTTTCCGGGTCGTACACCGATGGTTGCCTATCAACGTATGTGGGAATGGATACGCACTTCGCGCGGGCTGAAAGCGAAACTGGAAGCTGCCGGATGGGTGAAATTCCAGAAACTTTACACACCCAAGCAAGTGGCGGTATTGATCGACCATCTGGGAGAGCCTTAATGCACAGACCTTTTACGATCTGTTGCCAATAATTATCGCGGCATCCTGTCCGCCCTAAACACTTAGTATTATGAACATGGAATTAAACCAAACCGTTGAATGTACTTTCTTTGCTTCTGCATTCAACGTCAACGATCTGCAAATAACAACTTTAGACCAGTACATCGACCAGATCAGAAGTAAAAAGTATGCCTCCGCTATCACTCGCCTCCGTGCCGAATATCTTGCCGGGCATGCGGAAGAAGGGGATAAGCGTAAAAAGAAACTACCGCTGCTTGTTGCCGGAGGAATCATGAAAGGGGGACGAAAACGCGAACACCTGGTGCACTACAGCCGTTGTATCATTGTCGATATCGACGGAGTGCCGACTTCGGCAGAAGATATTCTCCGCCGGGCAGAGGGGTTGCCTTATGTTAAAGCCGGGCATATCAGTGCTTCGAGCAAAGGCGATAAACTTTTCGTATTGGTAGACAGTGACCTCGATCTTCATTTGCCGGCTTTCGAAGCCGTCTGTCGCAAGTTGGAAAACGACCTGCCCGGCATCATGGTCGATTACTGCGGGAAAGATCCTAACAGGGGATGCTTTGTCAGCTATGACCCTACTGCTTTTTATAAGGAAAAGTCCGAAGTCGTTCCTGTCAAGGTGGAAGCTCCGCCGGCATCGCAGAAACATGTTACGGCTTCAGCCATCCCGTCTTCCGACGGAGCGCTGGGCAATTACATGGATAAGTTTGAGACTGACAATTCTTTCTCTTCCGGCAATCGCCATACGTTTGTCATGAAACTTTCGGGGGCCTTGAACGCTGCCGGATTCGAAGAGTCCGAAGTGAAAAGAGAATGCCTGAGCCGCTACGTGGAACCGGGTTTTACGGAAAAAGAGGTTGCCGGTATCGTTTCGGATATCTATACCCGTTATCGTTCGTCCCACGGAAGCAACCCTTATTGCCCTCCCGAGCACCGGAAACCGCATCAAAAACTCAAAAGCCCCAAAAGTTTACCTGATCGTCCCGATTGCGAAGAAACGGACGGATTTGATGATGGAGGCATTGATATAGAACCGGATGAAACCCTTCTTCCTCCTTTCCGGGAAGAGTTTTTCCAGTCGTTGCCGTCCCTTATCCGGGACATTCTGACGTATGCCCGCGATGATACCGAGCGAAGCGTCCTTTTGTTGTCGTCGCTGGCCATGTTGAGCAGCGTAACGCCCCATGTGCAGGGTTCCTTTGCGCGGAAAGAGTATCAGGCTCCTTTTTACGGAGTAGTGATCGGCGAATCCGGAAGCGGGAAGGGCTGTGTCGCATCCCTTTTTAAGCTGATCGCTTCGTGGCAACGCTATGTGTACGACAATTCACGTTGCGAGGTGAAGGAATATTTGAAGAAAAAGGAAGAGTATGAATTGTATCAGAAGTTACTGTTGCGTTCGGGAGGAAAGAAACCGGCCGGACTGGCTCCCGAAAATCCGGAACCGATAAAACAGATGAACCTGAATATCTCCGGTTATACCTCGCTGGCGCGTATGATCGAGCAACTGGAAACGAACAGCCATTATGCTTCCTGCCTGTTTGAAACCGAGATGGAGGCGGTGACCAATACACTGTTTCAGGAGTATGGCAACTATGGTTATCTGCTGAACCAGGCGGCCCATCACGAACGGATCGGCAATTCCACCAAGACGAACGGTTCCCTGCTGGCTTCTTATCCGTTGCTGAGCATGTTGCTGACGGGTACGCCGGAGATGTTCCGTCGTCTGGTCCCTTCGGCGGAAAGCGGTTTGTTCAGCCGTTTGATGGTCTATAAGATTGCCGGGCACGGTGAATACCGTCCGCTTACATCGGAAGATGACACTCCGGCGGCAGCCCATTATTTCGATAGCCTGGCGGAGCGGGTACTGGATATCGGCGTGCATCTGGACAAGCATCCTACCTGGGTTCATTTCAGTGATACGCAGCGTAAACGGCTGAACCGTTATTTCAAACAAGAATATAATAACGTACGTGTGTTCGGGCATGAAGATGTGGCTTCCGCCGTGTTGCGTTACCGGCTGGCTATCTTTCGTATTGGTATGGTGCTCACGGCGATTCGCAAAGGGGAGGCACTGAGTGAGGAAAAAGATTGGGTGATCCGTGACGATGATTTCGAAGTGGCTTTTCATATCGGTACGATCTGTTTACAACACACCTATGTGGTGAGCACTTCCCTGAAGAGGAATAAAAAGGAGTTGCGTTATAAAATGCCATTCACTTCGCAGAAAATCTTTGCCGAGATGCCGCTAAAATTCAAGCGTGCGGAGATTCGTGACGCGGGACATGTCCTCCTTCTTAGCAAATCTTCGGTCGACCGCTTATTGACTTCGGCTGAGAAAAACGGGTTAATCATTTCATTAGGAGCCGGTTATTTTCATAAAACGACCAAAGGCCGGGAGATTACCGTACCGATAATACCTTAGGGAATTTTTGAGGCTTTTGACGCAATTAACTGTAGTTAACAATCACTTTCCCAAAACCCCCTTTTCTCCCAACGGGTAGTAACTGGTCTGAAAACGAGTAGGCATCGGGGTTCTGACGGGTAGGCAGCCATTTCTGATGGGTAGGCACCGGATAGGATATTCCTGAAAGGTGAGATTTATGTATGCTTTGAAATATAAAGTATATGTGGAAAATTGAATGACTAAAAAAAACGTTCCTTTTTTCTCGCCAGCAAAGTTACCACATTCTTTTAATCCTCCAATCATTTTCAAAATATTTTTTTCTTTCCTATATCCTTTCTTATCAACAGAATAGCAAAGTGAGTACGAAAATCGCTCTTTTGAACACAAAGATAAAAGAAGCGAAAAACAATGGCGAGAAAAAAGGAACGTTTTCTCTAGTCATTCTTATAGAATCAATCAAATTTGAGACATATAAATAAAGTATTAATTTTAAATTTTTTCGTATGCGAAACTTTACTAAAACAAAAGTGCTAACTCTTAGCGCTATGTTGGTTTTGGGCTCAGCATCGGTATTTGGACAGGTAGATGGTGCTCCTACATGGGATAACACCAAATATCTAGGTTTGACTGCTGCTCAAAAACCTATTTTGTATGAAGCTGAAGGTAATGACGTTCTGCCGGGTTTCCCTGGTAAGGCTTTAAAAACTGTAGATGGAAAGAAAGTTTGGGGTAATGGTGTTTATTTCCGTGCTTTTAATGGAACTGCTACTACAGCTAATGTATATTATCCCAATATTACCGAAAAGCCGACAAATAATTATACTACTACTACAGTATGGCAAAGTGGTACTGATTCTTTAGGTATCTTCTTGGGTGACAGTCAGAGTGGTGAGTTGATGTTCGATTTGTCTACTAAATACATGACAAATGTACGTGAACTGAAAGTTAAGTTAAGTGCTGAGAACTTCGGTTTGGCTGCAACTTCTTCTGCTGATTGGCATATTAAAATTGCTGTATTTGATTTGGAAGGTAATCCAGTAAAGAGAAGTGAAATATTGAAAAATGGTTCTGCTTCTGCTAATGCTGAATTTAAATCTGACGGTGCAATCTTTAAAACAGGAGCTGCTGATGTAGAAGATAAAGTAATCAATTTGTTCGATGTTGTAACTGATCCGATTACTGATGCAAGAATGTTTATTGAAGGTTCTTTGGATAATAAGTTGATCCAGGTGACCTTGTGGTCTGATTTTGTTGCAATTAAGGATGTAGAAGAAACTGGTTCTAAGAGCCATTTTGCTCCGGCATTGGTTGTTAGCGGTTTTGCTATGAATTTCGATGAACCGACTTTGGCTTTGACTGCTGATGTAACATCTTTTGAAGCTGGTTTAGGATTAAAGAGCTGTACATCTGGTACTTTGGCGTTGAGCGCAGAAAATGTTAAGTTGCCTGCTCAAACAACTGCTGAAGATGCTTTTGTATGGACAAACGTAACAAATAACAACGATGTTGTTCGTGCTGAATTTGAAAAAGAATCAGATGGCGTTAAGTTGGAAGATGAAGTAACATATGATTTCCAACCGAAATCAATCGCTACTTTCTCTGGAAAATATGCTGCTAAGTTACCAGAAACAGATGTATTGAATCCTATCCGTTTGTCTGCTGAAACAGGATTAATTTCTGCAAACTCTGTTCCTGAATTAGCTTTTGCTAAAGATCATATCTTTTTCAATGAAAATTGCCAGACACAAGAAGTAGAAGTTGTGGGTAAGAATATTCCTGATCAGAAAGTATATCCGATGGATTTCTTGGCATATGAAAAGATGACTTCTGATCAGTGGACTTCATATGGTAAAGTGAAAATAACTGACGGTATTAAATATTCTTCATGTGGTGTAATAGAAGAAGGTTCTAAATTGACTTTAGCGTTGAGAGAATGGACTAACGACATCACTCGTGAAGAAGCATGGAAAATCGCAGTGAATGCAGACTACAAACCATTAGGTTTTGATGCTTATGGAAAATTCGGCTGGACATTGGCTGCTGCTAGAGTTGGCGCATTGTGGTTGACTTATGAAGGCGAAAACTTTGACGGTACAGTAGGTCGTTATACTGCCGACAATGTATTCTTTGCTCCTTATAATAAGAAAGATGCATTGGATAACTCTCGTTATGCTTCACGTGTTAAGAAATTGGTGTTGCATGGTAGCGAATTGAAACCTACAGGAAATGACGGTATCGCTAAAATTCGTGTAACTTTACAGAATATTGCAAATGCAAACCAGAATGATACAGATAACCAGGAATTCCGTTTCAAATTGAGCGAAGATGGTGCTTGGGTAAATAACAATACGGATACATTGGAAATCAGCATCAATACATTGGACGATGCTAAGATGAAGCAGTTCCGTGAAGAAGGTCTTCCTATTTACGTACAGTTCGTTCCGAATAAGGATGGCTTCTTGGATCCTGAAAAAGCAAATGTAAAAGAATGGAATCCTGATACATATGAATTGCAAGTTTGGGCTGTAGGTGTTGAGTCTGAAAGCAATTGCCCGTTATGTGGTGTTGGTGTAGTTGCTGGTTTATATGGTGATACTCGTGCTAATCTGTGGAGTAATATCAATAACTTGAGCCTCATCGAAGAAATGCACAATTCTTATCGTCCTTCATTTGGAACAAATTTACCGAACTTAGTATATCCTGAATTCCAGAAGTATTTTGGTAAGGTATATCAGGATGAATGTGATTATGTAAACCCATTGGCAGTAGACTCATTCTACGTAGCTGGTTACAACTTGGAACAAGTAGTTAATGTAACTCGTAAAGCGAATGTAAACGCATATCCGAATGCATTTACTTATGTAATCAAGGATATGTTGAATGGTGGTGCAGCTGTTGATAAACTGACTCCGAACCAATATGGTGAAGTGTTAGGTTTAGTGGTTGTAACATTCAATCAAGCAACTAAAAACGGAGCTATGCATAGAGCTGAAGATTTGTTCACTGTTAAGTCTAACGAAAATGTAATGACTTGGACAGACGGTGAATTGAATCCGTTAGAACAGTTTAATTATATGCATTATGTAAATGAAGGTGGAGTATATGGTTTCATTTACAAACCGGAAATTACAATCACTCCTGCTGGAGACATCACTGCTAATGTAGATGAAGAAGCTAATGTGAATGTTGTTATCGAAGGTAAAGAATTCAACCCGCTGACTGCAACAGAAGCTATTAAGGTTTCTTTGGGTACAGTAAATTATGATAATCCATTTACTTTGACAGCTCCGGCAAATGTGAAAGTTGATGTGAACGGTTCTTTCACTGCTACAGCTACTGTTAAGTATGCTCCGACTGCTGCTACTGCTTGTGCAAAAGAAAATGTAGTGATCGTAGAGGCTAACTGCTTAACGAATGATTTGGCAATTGCTGGAGAACCGACTGTTGGAGATGAACTTCCTGTATTGCAACCGATGGTACACGGTGATATCGACGGTGCAACAGCTGTCTTGAAATGGAAAGGTATTCCGGGTGCTGACTATTATGTAGTACAGGTAGGTCACTTGGCTCCGAAGAATACATCTAAGAATGTCTTCATGTCTGAAGTATTGGCTAAGAGCAAAGGTTCTAACCAGAATAGTGATATTTTGTCTGTAGAGTTGTTCAACGGTACAGGTAAAGTAATCAATCCTAAAATGATTGTTAACTATTATCTGAAAGTAGTTCGTACAGATAAAGCTGGTGACGAAGAAGTATATTATGGTCACTTCAAGAATACAACTATCAATACATTCGATCTGCAAGGCGGTTGGACAAACAGTGCTGTGATCATCAGTGAATTCCGCGATAAGAAGGGTACAGATGAAAACGCAGGTAACCTTGTAAACATCGCAATTAGCGATCAGTATCGTTATAATGTATATCTGATGGAAGGTGAAAATCAGATCGACGTCTTCACATTCGGTGAAGCTGGTGCTCACTTAGCACGTAAGGCTTATAACGGTATGCCTGAAAACCAGGGTGAATTCAACATCACTGACTGGGAAACTATCAATACTTCTTTAGTTGATGGCAACGGTATTGCTTCTTATTGGTGGGAAGGTCCTGAAAACGTAGAGTTCAACTTGGTTGATGGTGCAGAATCTGTAAAAATTCATGCTGGTAACGAAGCTAACTATACGAAGGATGGCAAATACTTAACTGTAAATGTTAAGAACATGAAGCCGAATAGCTTGTATGATGTAACAGTTACAGCTTATCATCCTTGTCTGTTTGCTGATGGTAAAACTTTGTTAGCACAAGAATTCATTCCTACTTCTCAGTTCGTTGGAGACAATGTAGGTGAAATCGAAATCGAAGTTGGCAAGGAAGGTACTGTTACAGCTAACGATGAAATCAATGCTTCTGCTGTGAAGGTTGTTGCTGGCGAAGGTCAGATCACAATTGTTGGTGCAGCAGGCAAGAGAGTAGCTATCAACAATCTGCTGGGTCAGACAATTGCTAATACTGTTATCACTTCTGATGACGCTGTTATCAAAGCTCCTGCAGGTATAGTTGTAGTAGCTGTTGAAGGAGAAACAACAGTTAAAGCTATCGTAAAATAAGAAATTATTTATAATCAATAAATTAGAGTTGACTGCGTGATTCCGTATGGAATTAATTAACCTGCGACAGGCGAACAAGTGGTCATATTAATACTAAAGTAATGAAATAAAGTTCTTCTGTTCTACCTCTGTGAAGAGTGAAAACAGACAAAAACAAAGCCCCGGCAGAATTTCCTGTCGGGGCTTTCGTATGAAATAGGGAAATAGTGGAGGATCACTGAAGAAAAGTTCTAAAGTATTTGCGTATATACAATTGTATATGTAGCTTTGCAGTGTCTGAAAGAACAAAACATTAACTATAAAAAATTATACAATGACAAATGAAGAGATTGACGAACAGATCCGGTATCTAAATGAAGAGTTGATACCTTATAAGTCCCTTGGACTTTCGGAGAGAGAACAACAAATAAAACTGGATATGTTGCTGGAAGAAATAATCCGGCTGAGAAATTTAAAGAAGTGAAACGACACTCCTTTACGGAGTAAATATCATAATAATATGAATGAAGATTTGATCAAAAAAATATTTCCCACCAAAGAGATGCAGGAAGATTTCCTGACATATGAGAAATTAAATGAAGCAGACCGGGATAAATTTATGGCTGAAAAGCAAGAACAGTTTGCGCAAGAACCTGCAGATATCCATAAGCGACGTGTTGAAGATGCAATTAAAGCAGGTGAAAATACAGTAGAGGAATTGCAGGAACTTTTTATTCTTAAACAAGTCCAAAATGTTTCACCTTTCATTTCCCTGTCAGAGATATCTAAAACTTATTTTGGTAAGTCGCGTGGATGGCTCTCACAGAGATTGCACGAAAACAAGGTTCGTGGGCGCAGGGTTAGTTTGAAGCCGGAAGAAATTAATATTCTAAAGTCTGCATTGCTCGATATCTCCGATAAATTAAAGCATACGGCCATGCAATTGGACTTCTCATAATTACCAATACAATATCAACCCCGCAACCCCGGCCAATGCAATCATCAGTATCGGATGGACCTTGAACTTCCAGGTAAGGATGAAGGCGGCACCGAAGATCAGGAAACTTTTGTAGTCGATGAAGTTCTCTTTGTTCATCAACATGAGTGCGGCGGCGGCGATCAGTCCGACTGTGGCCGGACGCAAACCCGTAAAGGCGGCAACGACATATTTGTTGTTCTTGAACTTGGCAAAAAAGTAGGAGATGACCAGTACCAGTATGAACGACGGCAAACATACGGCAAATGTGGTCAGACAGGAACCGAGGACTGCCATAAATGGCGAATATCCGGCATTATGTATGGCCGTATAGCCGATATAAGTCGCACTGTTGATCCCGATCGGACCGGGTGTCATCTGAGAGATTGCGACAATGTCCGTGAACTCTTGCAAGGATATCCATTTGTAGCGGTCCACTACATCTGCCTGTATCAGTGAGAGCATGGCATATCCGCCACCGAAACCGAAGATCCCGATCTTCAGGTAAACGTAAAGTAACTGTAACCAGATCATATCAATTTTTCTTTATCTTTAAACCATATACCAACCCGCCTGCAATGGCAACCAGGATGATCCATACCGGCGAAACGCCTCCTATCCAGATCAGCAACGCGGCTGCAACGGGAATAAGCATCGTGAGATAACTCAGTTTGATGGAACGTGCCGTTGTGATACAAGGCACAGCGATCAGCGCCACGACGGCGGGACGTAAGCCTTTGAATATCTTTTCAATCCATTCATTATCCTGCACGCGGGTGAAAAACGTGGCGATCAGCAGGATAATCAGGAAAGACGGCAGGATTGTCCCGAGTGCGCAAACTACACTTCCCATACTTTTTTTCAACTTGTAACCGACAAAGATGGAGATGTTTACAGCGAAGATGCCCGGTAACGACTGGGCTACGGAGAAAAGGTCGATGAAATCTTCTTTCGACAGCCAGCCGCGGTCTACTACCTCCCGTTGTATCAAGGGTAGCATTGCATAGCCACCGCCTATTGTCCCCACACCAATTTTCAGGAAAGTAAGAAAGAGTGTCAAATACATTGTCATTTTTTTTTAAGTCAGTGGCAAAGGTAGGAAACTTTTTTTAGTCAACTGCTCAGTCCAGCCACGGAGTAGGGTTCAGCTTGGTCTTTTCTTTCCAAAGCTGGAAATGAAGGATGGTGGCATTGCCACTCTCCGTATCGGTGAATATCTTTCCGATAGTCTGACGGGTGCTGACTTTATCGCCTGCCTTTACATATACCTGGCTCAGGTTGCTGTAGACGGTCAGGTAATTACCATGACGTATGATGACGGAGTTATTGTAGCCAGGCACTACGAATACACGGGTTACCTCGCCATTGAAGACGGCACGGGCTTCGGCTCCGGGATTTGTCTGAATGTCGATACCGCTGTTGTTGGTGCGTACGTATTTAAGTTCCTGATGCTGTTGTTCGCCGAAGGTTCCGACGATCCTATAACGTCCGGCTACCGGGAAGGGCAGGCGGCCACGGTTGCCGGCGAAGTCGTCGGACAGTTTCTTTTCGGCGCGTGTCATGGCATAACCGCCTTTGGTATCGGCTACGCGTTCTTCCTGTACAGGCTCTTTGACCGGCTCTTTTCCTTCTGCTTTGGCCTTTTCGCGGGCACGGCGTTCACGTTCGCGGGCGGCCTTTGCTTCGGCTTCGGCACGGGCTATCTCTTCGGCAATCTGCTTTTCGATCTGACGGTTCAGGGCATTGGCTTGCTGCTGCTTCTTCCGGAGTTCTTCTTTCAGCTGCTTTTGTTTTTTGTTGAGTTGCTGTACTTCGGCTTTCTGGCTGGTTTCCTCGGTCTGGAGCTTTTGGCTCTCCTGTTCGCGGGTTCCCAGCAATGCGTTCTTTTCGGAACGTGTCTTTTCCAGTTCTTTTTGTTTGAGTGTTATCTCGGTTTGTTTGTCGATGATCTCGGTGGCCTGGAGCTTCTGCCAGTCGGCATATTCACGCAGGTAACGCATACGGCGCATGGATTGTGCGAAATTATCGGCGGAGAGGATAAAGAGCAGTTTATCCTGCGAACTGCGGCGTTTGTACATGCTTTGCATAGACTTGCCGTAGTTCTCACGTTTACCGTCCAGTTCTTTTTCCAGCTTATTGATCTCACGGCGGGAAGCGGTTATCTGGTTATCCAGTTCGCCTAGTTCCTGGTTGAGCAGGCTGATCACCTTTTTACGGGAAAGGATCTGCTGGGAGAGCAGATTCAGCCGGTTGAGGGTGTTCTGGGCCGTTTGCGTCGTCTCTTGCAGTAACTGGTTTGTCATTTCGACCTCGGCCAGCGCTTTCTTTCGCTGTTCTTCAAGCTGTCTCACCCGGGCGGACTTCTGTCCGAAGGCGGTCAGGGCAGATAACGTGAATATGACAAACCAAATGTACTTCATTTTTATTGCTGGCTGTTACTGATTGATTTTATGATTTGTGCAAAGGTAATACGTTTATACTTAGCCGGAATGGAAAAGTCCAGATTAACCGGAACATTCGTCTGGATGCGGGAGAAACGGAAAGCGATGCCTCCCTGCGACGAACCGTTTGCCAGGACCTGTACGTCCATCAGCATCGGGAAAGGCTGTCCTTCCGCCACGCGGAAATCGGAATAGTCCCATTGCAGGGCATATTGCTCGGACGGGTCGGTGATATAGGTGGAAAGCAACTTCTCTTCGCCGTCGGCAAAGAAGGTGTAAAGCAGTCCCATCGTGTCTTTGACCTTGATCTCGGCAGTCGAACCTTCCTGGTTCAGTTTGAAACGTTTGTACTGTTTGGGGTCTATCTCCTGTTTGCCGGGCAGGAAAATATGGTTGGTGAACAGTGCCTGGAGGTTATAGAAGTTAAATTCGATCGGTGTCTGGCCTTTCAGGTCGGCATAACGTTCGGCGACATACCGTTTGTTCATGCGGTCTACTACCTTTATACTGTCGACGGTAAATTCGGCGCGGAAAACTTCGATCCCCAGGAATGGCTGTACGGATAGCTGGAAGGCGCTGTCTCTGACCATCTTCAGGTCGACACGCGAACTCATGTTGTTTTTGGCCGTTTTCAGTTCCGCATTCAGGCGTGCCGTCATCGTATTGAACTGAAAAGAATGTTCTTCCATGGCCTCGAAAAACTCGTCGTGAGCCTTGGCGCTGCCGGAGGCTACCGTCCCGACTTTCTTTGATGTTTTACAGCCGGACAAGAACAGGATGATCAATAAGATAAAAGCCAGACTTACCCGTTCCCGTGCCTGACGCGGGATCGCGGGGACAAGAGTTGTCATCCTTCTCATTTTGCTTCCTCCTCTTCGATATATTTGCCTTCTATGATCTTACGGTCGAGTATTTCGCTTTCTTTACCCATTTCGCGGGCCTTTTTCCATTGTTCTACGGCTTTGTCCTTGTCTCCTATCATATACAGGATGTCGCCGTAATGGTCTACCAGTTCCGAACTTTTCGTCGTGTCTTTCTCCAGGGCGCTTTCGATGTAGATCTTGGCCAGGGTGTAGTTACCCTGTACGAAGAATATCCATGCGTATGTATCCAGATAGGTCGCATTGTCCGGTTCGAGCTTGATGCACTGGGCGCTCATGCGTTCCGCCTTTTTCAGGTCTTTTTTATCCAGGGAAAGGAAATACGCGTAGTTGTTGAGGACAACGATGTTGTTGTCGTTGTATTTCAGTGCCTCGTCGTAAGCCTTGTATGTCTGGTCCATTTGTTTCATCTGATAGTAGATGTCGCCGATCTGTCCGTAGAAATCGGATTTAAGCCGGGGATTATCCGTCGGGATGATGTTGATACCTGCATAGTAGGTGTTCAGGGCTTCCTGGTATTTTTCCTGCTGGTAATAAGCGATACCCAGATAGAAATAATATTCGGGGGCATCCGGGAACAGTTCCTGGCATTTGGTACAGATACGGATCACTTCGGGAATATCTTCGGCTTTCAGCGACATATTCAGCAGTTGTTGCCAGGCGGCGGCGTTTTCAGGTTCCATCTCTGTGATAAGCTGGAACTGGAAACGGGCCTCGTCCGTTTTCCCCTGCGCGATCAGCAGGCTACCGTACATCTGTTTCAGGTCGGTGTCTTCCGGATGTTGTTCGAGCAATGTCTGGAACAAGGCGTTGGCGCTGTCCGTCCCTTTCTTCGTCTGTTGCAACTTCAGGATATAACGGGAGAGGATGGCGACTTTAGTGTCTACGTCCAGTTTTTCATTGATCAGGGCGTTGCGTATCTGCGTTTCGGCGGCATCCTTGTTGCCGGTCGCTTCGTAGTAGTTGGCCATAGAGACGATGTAGTAGGGGTTACCCGGGTCGATCTCATGGGCTTTCTGGTAGTAGGCGCGGGCCTTTATCGTGTCGTTCTTTTCCAGGTGAAGGTCACCCAGGATGATTTGGTAGCGGGCTTCCATCGGATATTTGATAGCCAGCTTTTCTATTTCGTTGAAAGCGGCATCCGATTGTTCCAGCTGGTTGTAGAGCTTGTATTTCTGCATGGAGAGTGCCTCGTTCATGCCGATGGACGATTCGAGGGCGTTGTAGGCGTCGATAGCCTTGCCGGTTTCGCCTTCCTGTGTCAGTGCTTCTGCCAGGTAATAGTTCAGTTCCGGTTTTCCGGGAAAGGCTTTTACCAGTTTCTCATATTCCTCGGCCGCTTCTCCGTACATGCCCAGGTTACGGCTGATAGTAGCCAGTGCCATCCGGTAGGTGAAGTTGTCCGTGCTGTTGGCTACGGCGCGCTGCAACATCTCGACCGCCTTTTCCGGCCGGTTCATCTGCACATAGAACGATGAAAGTTCGTACAGTACAGGAGATGCCGTCGAGTCGATGGCCATGCAATGGTTGAAAGCGTCGAAAGCGGCATCGAACTTTCCGGCTGTTTTCAGGTTCAGCCCTTCGAAGAAGAAATAGTCGAATTTCCGTTGTTCGGCTTCACTTAATTCTTTTGCCTTGGTGGGAGTGTCTTTCCGGGTCTCTTCTGCATGCAAGGGGTTGATTCCCGTCAGCAGGAGAAGTGAAAAAAGTATCCCGTATATTAGTTGTTTCAACATATGTTCATTTCAATGTTTTACGTTTGTTTTTGTTACGATGTCCGTAACCGCTCAGTTACGATAACCGTAATAACTCGGTTACGATGGTCGTAATAACTCGGTTACGATGACCGTAATTATTGCTTACCGGTATGTCCGAAGCCACCGGCACCGCGCTGCGTATCGTCCAGTACCTCTACCGGCTTCCAGTCGATCTGGCTGTAGGTGGCGATTACCATCTGGCAGATACGCTCCCCGTCGTTCACGGTGAACGGTTCGGAAGAGAGATTGACCAGGATAACGCCGATCTCGCCACGGTAGTCCGCATCGATCGTTCCCGGCGTATTCAACAGAGTGATACCGTGTTTCAATGCCAGGCCGCTGCGGGGGCGCATCTGTGCTTCGTAACCTTCGGGCAGGGCCATGTATAATCCGGTCGGGATCAGCTTGCGTTCCAATGGTTTCAGCACTACGGGTTCTGTCAGGTTTGCACGGATATCCATACCTGCCGACAATTCTGTTGCATAGGCAGGCAGCGGGTGATGTGATTTATTAATTATCTTTACTTCCATATTATATCTTGATTTTGAGGGACGAAGATAGTACAAATATCAGTTCTGCCAGTCACCGTTCTCTTTTATTAACTGAACTAAACGTTCTACTGCATCTTCTTCGGGGATGTTTTTCAGCACGCATTCTTTGCCTTTGTAGAGGCTGATCTGCCCGCGTCCCGCACCTACATAACCGTAGTCGGCATCGGCCATTTCGCCGGGACCGTTTACGATACAGCCCATGATGCCGATCTTCAATCCTTTCAGGTGTGAAGTGGCTTCTTTGATGCGGGCAATCGTCGTTTGCAGGTCATAGAGCGTACGTCCGCAACTCGGGCAGGAGATATATTCTGTTTTGCTGATGCGCGAACGGGTTGCCTGGAGGATGCCGAACATGTAACTGTCGGTAACCAGAGCTTCGCATTCATCGTTATTATGCAGCATGATGCCGTCGCCGAAACCATCGAGCAGCAAGGTGCCGAAGTCGGCTGCCGCTTTGAGTTGCAGGGCTTCCTTGTCCGGTTCGTGATAGTCGCGGTGAAGGATGACGGGGATATCGCAGCCCGCTGCCAGTAATTTGTGCATGGCTGCACGTTGCGATCCGACACCGTTGCGGTGGTGGGTGCTCAGGACTGCCACGGCTGTTTTATCCTGTTTCAGTATCTCCAGCGTCTTGTCCGTCAGGTCATTGTATGTCAGGCGGATGAATTTCAGCGGAGAGTTGTATTCTTTCATCTCCTCTATTTCGGAAGCGATGAAGTAAGGGTAGGCATTCGGACGTTCTTTCCAGAAATGGGCATCTACCAGCATGCGGAAGTTGTCGGGAAGATTGTCCGGGTCTTCTTTGCCGATGTATATGTAATCGGGTAGGGAAGAATAGTCGAATTCAAAGTCGCCGTTGCTACGGTCGGAGATGACGACGGGAGGGAAATTGCCTCCGATGCCTTCCGTTACCCGGCTGATGCGGCGTGTGGTTGTTACCGGGTCGTATCCGGGAACTGCCTGGGCGGTAATCGGCCTGTGCTCCCGGCGTTCCAGTATGTAGTTCACCAGTTTGCGGGCAACCGGTATTTCTGCTTCCGGGTCTTCGCTGAGGGATACGCGGATGGTATCGCCTATTCCGTCGGTCAGCAGGGCGCCGATACCGACAGCACTTTTGATGCGGCCGTCTTCACCGTCACCGGCTTCGGTCACTCCCAGGTGGAGCGGGTAGTGCATGTCTTCTGCCTCCATGGTGCGGACGAGCAGACGTACGGTGCGGACCATGACAACCGTGTTGGATGCTTTGATGGAGATTACCACGTCCGGGAAATTCTCGTCCCGGCAGATGCGCAGAAATTCCATGCAGGAGGCAACCATTCCTTCGGGGGTATCACCATACCGGCTCATGATACGGTCGGACAGTGAACCATGATTTACGCCAATGCGGATGGCGGTTCCGTGTTTTTTACAAATGTCGAGGAAAGGGACAAAACGGTCGCGTATCTTCTGCAATTCGGCGGCATATTCTTCGTCGGTGTATTCCAGAAGGTCAAATGTTTTTACTTTGTCAACATAGTTACCGGGGTTGATACGTACTTTCTCCACCACTTCGGCGGCGGCATCGGCAGCTCTGGGGTTGAAATGTATGTCGGCAACGAGCGGGGTGGTGTATCCCTGGGCATTCAGTTCTTTCCGGATCTCTCCCAGGTTGCGGGCTTCGCGTTCTCCCTGTGCGGTGAAACGCACATATTCGGCTCCGGCTTCGATCATGCGGATGGCCTGGCGGACAGAGGCTTCGGTGTCCATGGTGGATACATTGGCCATGGATTGGATACGTATCGGGTTCTCGCCACCCAACGGGGTGTTTCCTATATTGACAACAGATGATTTACGGCGACTGTAATTAAAATAATCCATTTACTAGTTTGTTTTGGGGAACATGGCCGGAGCGTCCGGTGGTATCTGTTTCCCCTCTTGAGAGGGGATAAGGGGTGTGTTATCTTTTCGCCTTATTTACTGGCTTTAACACACCCCCTGCCCCCTCTCAAGAGGGGAAAAGTTACCTTTCAGTCGCTAAAAACAGGCTATGTTCCAACAATCTGATTAATTTGTTTTGTATTTAAAAGATACCTGAGCTAACTCTTCGTTGGCTTTTACGATCTTTTTCTTCAGATTTTCCTTGTAATCGGCCAGCTTGCCCTGGAGTTGTTCGTCTCCTACGGCAAGCATCTGGACTGCCAGGATTCCGGCGTTTAATGCTCCGTTGATACCGACAGTGGCAACAGGGATTCCCGGAGGCATCTGTACGATAGCCAGCAGGGCGTCCATACCGTCGAGTGTAGAGTTGATAGGCACACCGATTACCGGAACGGTAGTCATGGATGCGATCACGCCACACAGGTGTGCAGCCATACCGGCTGCGGCGATAATAACTTTAATACCACGGTCTTTGGCTCCTTTGGCAAAGGCTTCCACTTCAGCCGGAGTACGGTGGGCAGACAAGGCGTGCATTTCGAAAGGAATCTCCATTTCGTCCAGCAACTTGGCTGCTTTTTCCATTACGGGCAGGTCGGAAGTGCTGCCCATGATAATACTTACTACCGGTGTCATTTATTTGGCGATCAATTGTTCGTATTCGGCAGCCGACAACAGGTCGTCCAGTTCAGAAGGGTCAGACATGGAAATCTTGATCAACCATCCGTTTCCGTAAACATCTTCGTTTACCAGTTCAGGTTTGTCTTCCAGTTCGGAGTTTGCCTGGATCACTTCTCCGCTAACCGGCATGAACAGGTCGGAAACAGTTTTTACAGCTTCGATTGTACCGAAAACTTCTTCTTTGGCAACGACTTCGCCTTCAGTGGTGATGTCTACAAAAACGATTTCGCCTAATTCGCTCTGAGCATAGTCAGTGATACCGATATAGGCAACTTCGCCGTCTACACGAATCCATTCGTGATCTTTTGTGTACTTTAAATCAGCAGGAAAGTTCATAACTTTAGTGTTTTTATTAGATGAATAAATAGATATAACTCAATAATGAGGCTACAAAGGTACATATAAAACCGAGACAAAAGCCGGCATATACCTGCATTGGAGTATGCCGTTTTAAAAAGATACGCGAAGTACCGACCAGCCCGGCTGCCAGCAGTATGATAATGAATCCCCAGTAAGGATTTATCAGGTGGATGCGCGCAACACCCATGATTCCTCCGAGAAGTCCTCCGATGCCCAGCGCATGGGCACTGATCTTCCAGAAGAAGTTAATGCACAAGGAAAAGAGCAATGCTACGCAGGCCCCCATCAGCAACGAGAGGAACCAGAACGGGATCATCATCTTGTACATATAAAATATACAGACCATGATGGAGGTGATGATGATCAGGTAGGGAACTACCCGTTCTTTGCGGTCTGTCAGTTCCAGGTCGCCGGCGGCCCCGTTCTTGACCATCAGAAAGATGAAAATTCCAGGAACGACGGCTGTCGACAGGAAGGCTCCGCCAACCAGGAACATCTTCATGGTGGGCGGGTAGATCGCCAGGTATGTGAATGACAATGCCAGAATGACTCCATACGTTATCATCAGTAACGGGTGGAACATGCCGGATATTATATTTGAAAACAATCTCATAACGCTTCAAATTTAGATTTCTTTTCTGAGCCTTGCAACCGGAATGTCTAGTTGTTCCCGGTATTTGGCCACTGTGCGGCGGGCGATCACATAACCTTTCTCTTTGAGGATCGTGGTGAGTTCCTCGTCTGTGAGCGGTTTGCGTTTATCCTCGCTGTCTATGTGTTCTTTCATTATCTTCTTCACCTCACGGGTGGATATTTCCTCGCCGCTGTCGGTTTGCATCGATTCGGAGAAGAAGAACTTCAGAGGGTAGATGCCGAAATTGGTTTGCACGTATTTACTGTTGCTAACCCTCGAAATGGTCGATATGTCGTATCCCGCACGTTCGGCCACGTCTTTCAGTATCATCGGGCGCAGGGTCGCATCGTCTCCTGTCAGGAAAAAGTCCCGTTGCAGGAGGATGATGGCTTCCATCGTACGCTGTAATGTTTCCTGGCGCTGTTTGATAGCGTCGATAAACCATTGTGCGGAATCCAGCTTTTGTTTTACGAACTGCACTGCTTCACGCATTTTGGAAGTCTGGTTGGCCTTATTGCCGGTGTAGTCCTGAAACATTTCCGCATATTCACGGCTGATCTTCAGATCCGGAATATCCCGGTTGTTCATACTCAGGATCAATTCGCCGTTCACCGCCTCGACCAGGAAATCCGGAATGACCTGGCTCATGGCTGCTTCCATAGAACCACCCCAACTGCTGCAAGGTTTAGGATCGAGGGCAATTATTTCGTGAATAGCCTTTTTCAACGTGCCTTCGCTGATGTTGAGGCCACGCATGATCTTGTCGTAGTGCTTGCGGGTAAATTCCTCGAAATATTCCGTGAGGATATGGATCGCCATCTCTACTCCGGGCGTCGACTCTTTACGGTCGAGTTGGAGCAATAAACATTCCTGCAGGTTGCGGGCTCCGACTCCGGCGGGGTCGAAATCCTGTATGATGGTGAGCACCTCTTCTATTTCTTTCTCGTTAACGTCCTGTCCGGCCTGGAAAACCAGGTCGTCGGCAATGGCGGAGAGTTCGCGGCGCAAGTAACCGTCGTCGTCTATATTTCCGATAATATATTCGGCAATCTTCATTTCCTTTTCCGGCAGGTCACGCAATCCGAGCTGTTGCAGCAGATATTCGTTCAATGACTGGCTTACGGAAAAAGGAATATCTTCCTTGCGGTCGGTTTTCTCGCTTATCTCGCGGAGCTTGTAGTCCGGGATATCGTCTTCACTCATATAGTCTCCGAGTGAGAGGTCTGTATCTGTTTCGTTTGTAGTTATATCATCAACACCCTCGTCGTCAGTCCGTTCAAAGTCGTCCGCAATATCCTTTCCTTCCTCCAGGGCAGGATTATCCTCCAGTTCGTGCTTGATTCGTTCTTCCAGCTCGATAGCGGGAAGTTCCAGAAGCCGTATTAACTGGATCTGCTGCGGAGATAGCTTTTGCTGTAACTTTTGTTGTAACTGTTGCTTCAACATATTTAAAATCGTCTACATTAGAACATGCAAATATAACTTTTTACGCTGAACACGCTTATGATTAAAAGCATAATTGTTCTAAAGAAACGGCCTTCCGGGCGATTTCCGGTGAATATTAACATGTCTCGACGTGAATTAGTTCCTTGAAATGCCTTAAAAATCAAAACTATTCAATATTTTTGCGTTTATAAAGTATAACTATTATGATGTCAACACTAACAAAGAACAAATATAACCGATTATCCAGAGAGGAACTGATACTATTATTAGAAGCACGCGACAATGAACAGAAGGCCGATACCGGCAGTTCTTTTGCTGAAGCTTCCAATATCAAGCGTATTATTTCCGAGGTACTTGTATTGCTGTTTAATGAAGAACGCCAGCCGATAGAGAAGGCCATGAGTTTGCTCCTGAACTTTTTCAATGCAGACTGGGGATATGTAGCTATTTTTGAAAAAGACGGGCGGACAGCCTATTTCCCTTACGAAGTGATGAGCGAATGGGTGGAAGTCCCCAAAGAAAACCATTCGGAACTGACGGACGAGACTATCCCCTGGATCATGGAAACAGTGAAGGATGGACGCGATATCGTCATGTGCAGCATGAGCGACCTGCCTCCGGAAGCGGAAACGGATAAAAAGTTGTTTGAGTTGCAGCACCTGAAATCCATGCTTATTATACCGCTTTCTTTTCATAATAAAATACAGGGGTTTATTGGTTTTGATTCTGTTCGTGTACAACGTTTCTGGACTGCTACGGAAATCGAAGACTTACATATTATAGCAAGTATCTTTTCCCTGATCATCGAACGTCGGGAGACACAAGCCAGCCTGGAAGAATCGCGGAAACATTTGGCGGAGCTCAGTATTAAGTTCAAACAGTTCTTCAATAATTTGCCTATCGGGGTGGAACTATATGATTCCGAAGGTTATCTGGTCGATCTTAATGAGGCGGATGCCGCTATTTTCGGTTCTACCCGTAAAGATCTTTTAGGTATTAACCTTTTTGCAAATCCCGCAATCCCTGAAAAGATATTGAAAGGTATAAAAAGTGGGCGGGCTTTTAGTTTTCCGTTTGTTTATGATTTCAGCATCATACAGAATACGAGTTATTATCCCTCGGCTTTTGTCGACCAGATTAAGTATCTTCAGGTAAAAGGGATCGGACTGAATGATCCGGAGTTCGGGCGGGTCGGATACCTGCTTATCATCTCCGATAACACGGATGTGCAACTTAAAGCGGAACAGACCCGTAACAACCTGGCTATTTTGAAAGCCGTTCTGTTGTCCGGCCGTTCAATAGTCGGTGAGTATAGCGTGGAGGAAGATGAACTGTATATAGATCCTGTGTTGAATGACCATTCCAGTTCAAATCCTTTGTTTAATTATCTGAAGACACATAATTATCTGTCTATTCAGGAATTGTGGAATTTGGGACAATTCAGTTCTATTCCCGGGAATGATATGGGACCTCTTTTGCAGGTTATCCGCGGGGAGACTGATAATTGTAGTTTTGTATGTAAAATGTTTGTCCGAACGGTTCCCACCTGGATTCGTATAAATGCCCAGGCACACAAAATCAATAAAGACGGGCATCCCAGCAAAGTTGTTTGTTATATAACGGACATAACGGGAGAGAAACAGCTGGAAGAGAATTTGCAGCAGGCCCGTGACGAATCGCGTAAGAATGAACTGGAAATGCAAAAGGCCCGTGAGGCAGATATGCTGAAATCTACGTTTCTGGCCAATATGAGTCATGAGATCCGTACGCCTTTGAATGCCATTGTCGGTTTCTCCGGTATCATTGCTGAAATGGATGATGAAGAGGGAAAGGATGAATATGTGAAGATTATCAATACAAATTGCGACCTGCTTCTTCGTCTGGTCACCGATATCCTCGATTTCTCAAAGATCGAATCGGGAATGATGGATTATTCGCTGGCAGATGTCAATATAAAGGAAATATGTGCAGAACAATATAAGGTACATTCCCTGAAAGTCCAGGAAGGCGTTTCCATGCTGTGCGACTTTAATGCTTTGCCGGACAAAATACTTCATACCGACCCCAAGCGAGTTACGCAAGTGGTCTCCAACTTACTGTCGAATGCAATCAAGTTTACCGAACAAGGATCTATCACTCTTTCCTATCGTGTGGAAGAGGATCATGTCTTGTTTGAAGTCAGCGACACCGGTATCGGTATTTCAGCCAGGCATATCGAAACGATTTTCGAACGGTTTACCAAAGTCGATTCTTTCAAGCAAGGTACTGGTTTAGGCTTGTCTATTTGTAAAACGATCGTCAATGCTTTACGCGGTGAGATCGGTGTGGATTCAACGCCTGGTGTGGGTTCAAGGTTCTGGTTTACACTGCCTTGTGAATAAAAAAGAAAGAAAGGAAACAGGTATAAGAGCTACATAATCAAAAGTTTTTGCATATATTTGTCGGAAACAGAACGTGTTTTTAGGACAGACGCCGGGAACTAAGACCAAATTTGAAAAACGATTGTGTATGAAGAATGACCTGTTATATGAAAATCTTGTAACGGCTATTAAAGACAAGTTTCCGGGCCGAGGCGTGCTGACAAATAAGTTGGCCGATCTTCTGATGCTGGAAAAGGAAGCCGTTTATCGTCGGTTGAGAGGCGATGTCCCTTTTACCTTCTTCGAAATTGCTACCATTGCTGCCAAGCTGGATATTTCGTTGGATCATATCATTGGCAGTTCTTCGGGTAAGAGCAGGCCGTTCCAGATGAAAATGGTAAACTTCCTGAATCCGAGCGAAGAGGATTATGAGATGCTCGAAAACTTTGTGAATGAGTTGAGGTATCTCAAGGATGATCCGAATTCAGAAGTGGGCGGGGCGTTGAATATTCTTCCTCAGTCGTTGGTGTTAGGTTACAGGCATATTTATCGGTTTTACCTGTTCAAATGGATTTATCAATGTGGGAATGTTATGCCTGCCCGGTACAGCCAGATTGAACCACCTGTCCGGCTGCAACTGATTAACAGCGAGATTGTAACGGAGGTTTGCCAGGCAGCCAATGCGTACCATATAATGGATAGCATGACATTCCTGTACCTGGTGAATGATATTAAATATTTTGCCAGCATCTATCTGATTACCCGGGAGGAGATAAATGTCCTGAAGAAGGAACTGATGATCTTTATTGATGATCTGGAGACTTTGGCTGCCAGAGGTTTCTGGAAGGAAGGCAAGAATATCCATTTTTTTGTCAGCAGTGTTAACTTTGAAACCAGTTACAGTTATGTGGAAACGCAGCATTGCCATTTGACGATGCTTAAATCTTTCACACTGAACGACGCGACATCTCCTGACGAAGCTATATTCCAACGGATGAAGCAGTGGATGCAATCCCTGATCCGTACTTCTACCCTGATCTCCCGTAGCGGAGAGAAAGACCGTATCGTCTTTTTTGAAGAGCAGCGGCGGATAGTAGATATGCTATAAGTTTTGCAGGGTGCTAAAAGGGTGGAAAATGCTCCTTTTAACTGTTAAAATTAGCAGTTTTTGTCTGTATTGTATAAAGTTTTGTGTTCTAAAACAATTTTTAGCTACAATGCCCGGATAGCTTAACATATATTGTCTGTAAAAGACTTGACAAAGGCTTGCTACAGCCTTATCTTTGCATTGTGGTTTTTTCATAATAGTATTAGATTTAAGGTTAACAAAGTTGGTTAGGGCTTGTCGTGAGACAGGCTTTAATTGTTTATAGACCTTTCCTTCTCTTTGCCACTCTCCCTGTTTATTTCTCTCCTGACCTGTATAGGATTACTCTATAAGGAATTTGAAGTATCATATATTATGATATTATAATCGCATATATTATGAGAATGTTGTATCATAATATATGATACTATGAAGAATAAGGTAGTTTTCTTTCCGGGACTATTGGATAATGAAAAAGCCCTTCCCGGATAAACGGAAAGAGCTTTTACTTGGTAACCATAAAAGTTTATGGTTATATTTTCTTTTCGATAACGGCCTGTACTACATTTAATACATAGTCGCCCAGCTTTTCGGATTCACCGACAAGGTCCATATAATAAACACCGTCCTGATACTGGTATTTCTTATTGTTGACATCTTCCATATTGTGTATCTTCAACTGGTTGCGATAATTGTTGATTTCGTTTTCAATGTTGTAAGACTGGTTGATATCGTCGTGAACGACTTCCTGCATGTGGAGGATTTCATTCATCCGGGTCAGGGCCTTTTCAAGCAGGGCGAACATCTGGTCGATGTTGTGGTTCTGCTCGTCGGTAAACTCGGATTTGCCTTCGTTGCGGCGTCTGATACCACGTGCCAGGTTGTTGCAGGAGTCGGCGATACTTTCTATTTCCGTCACGGTACGCAACATGATACGGATTTCTTCCTTACCTTCAGAACTCAGGCGTCCTTCAGCAACGAATGTCAGATAGTTGGCAATCTCGATTTCCATACGGTCACTGATGTTCTCGTACTTTTCGATGCGACTGTATATCTTCAGGAAGTTGTCTTCGTTCTTCTCATAGAACAGGTCTTTAACCATGCCGAACATACGTTGTGTACGTTCTCCGAATACGGCAATCTCTTTCTTCGCCTGCATCAATGATAACTCGGAAGTGGAGAGCATACCGGAAGGAATATATTTCAACTGGAACTCTTCTTCGTCGCTTACGTTCTTCGGTTTGATCAGGGCTGAACAAACATATACGTAGAACTTCACGAACCAGATCATGATACAAACGTTTGTTATATTGAATACGGTATGGAACAGGGAAAGGCCGTAGGAAACGGATACCTGTAATGTGAGTAATTGCTTTTGCAAAGCGAGCAGGTGCGGGTCTGTGATCTGCGCGCTGGAAGTGATCAGGGAGATCGTCTTCGGATCGAGTGTGCTCAGGAACTGTGTCATCTCGTTCGGGTCGCCCGGGCCATAGTTTGTAACGATCCAGGTGATCATGCTGGTGAACGGATAGAACAGTGCCATCACCCAACATACCCCGAATACGTTAAACATCAGGTGGGCGATTGCAGCACGCCGAGCCGAAACGTTCGCCGAAATAGCCGCAATATTCGCTGTAATGGTTGTTCCGATATTTTCTCCCAGTACCATGGCTGCCGCCATCTCGAAAGGAATCCATCCCTGCGTACACATAATCAATGTGATGGCAACGGTAGCACTGGATGATTGAACGATAACTGTAAGAATGGTTCCTAAAAGGAGAAATATAAGGAGGGAAGGATATCCCAAAGAGGTATAATCTTGTAAGAAAGAAAGGATTTGAGGATTGCTTTGCAAGTCGGGTACTGAAGATTTCAGATAGGATAGCCCCATGAAGAGGAAAGCAAAACCCATTAAAAATTCACCCCATGATTTTCGTTTACTCTTGCCGGAAAATATCAGCGGAATACATAATCCGATGAGCGGCAGGGAGAAGACACTGATGTCGACTTTAAATCCGAAGAGGGAGATGATCCATGCCGTAACCGTCGTACCGACGTTGGCTCCCATGATGACACTGATTGACTGGGTTAGCGTCAGAAGTCCCGCATTAACGAAACTGACAACCATCACGGTAGTGGCACTTGATGACTGAATGAGTGCTGTGATCAGAATCCCGGTCAGAACACCTGTAAATCGGTTAGTCGTCATTACCGAGAGAATGCTGCGTAACTTGTCTCCTGCGACTTTTTGCAGACCTTCACTCATTACTTTCATTCCGTATAGGAACATACCTAATGCTCCTACAAGCGTAAGAAAATCAAAAAAAGAATAGTCCATTTATGTAAATTTAAGTGGATAAATATCCGATTAAAATGAATGTATGCATACTTATATTTTCTTCTCTATAACAGCCTGTACAACATTCAGGACATAATCTCCCAGCTTTTCAGCTTCGCTGACGATATCCATATAATATACCCCGTCCTGATACTGGTATTCCTTATTATTGATATCTTCTACATTATGTTGTTTCAACAGGTTGCGATAATTGTTTATTTCGTTTTCGATATTGTAAGACGGGTTGATGTCGTCGTGCGTCAACTCCGGCTTTTTCAATATCGAGTTCATCTGATACAACGATTTCGTCACCAGTTCGAAAATCTTGTCTATGTTGTGGTTCTGTTTGTCGGTAAAGACAGACTTCCCTTCATTTCTGTGTTTGATGGTACGAGCCAGATTGTTACAGGAGTCGGCAATACTTTCTATTTCCGATACGGCACGTAGCATGATACGGATTTCTTCTTTACTTTCCGAACTCAGCCGGCCTTCTGCAACGAGGGTAAGATAGTTGGCTATCTCTATCTCCATATGGTCGCTGATGTTCTCGTATTTTTCAATCCGGTTATACGTTTTCATGAAGGTGTCCTCGTCCTTCTCGTAAAACACATCTTTTACCATGCTGAACATGCGTGTTGTCCGTTCGGCAAAAAGGGATATCTCCTTATTCGCTTGCAGAATAGACAATTCGCCTGTCGAAAGCAAACCTCCTGTGATGTAACGCAGGCGGTACTCTTCGTCTTCCGGCTTTGATTTGATCACTAAACAAACCAATCGTTCAATCGGTTTAATGAACCATATTAATATCAATACGTTACAAATGTTAAATGCGGTATGGAACGCCGATAACATATAGGTGATAGCAATGTCTTTGGGCGTATTGGGAGCAAGGTAGTCAACGATACTCCTTACAGTGTCGATGAACGGGTGGAAGATGCAGAGCACCCAGATAATCCCGAAAAAGTTGAATATGAAATGGGCAAATGCCGCCCTTCGTGCTTGTGCATTACCGGTGAGAGCCGCGATATTGGAGGTTACCGTCGTTCCGATGTTCTCTCCCATCACCAGCGCAATACCCAGATACAGGTCTAATACGCCGCTTGAACATAATATTAATGTAATAGCCATAACGGCCGCCGACGACTGTACTGCCATTGTTATAATGCCTCCGATCAGCAGGAACAACAACACGGAAAACATTCCCCATTCCTTGCAGGATGCGATAAAAGACAGGAGTACCTGGTTGTGTTCCAGGTCCATGTGCATCGCATTCTCCCTCAAAGTCGTTAGTCCTAAAAACATAAAAGCGAACCCGAAAACGAATTCACCGAATGACTTGCGTCCGCTTTTTTTAGAGAATATTAAGGGGAGAGATAATGCAAACAGGGGATAAATGACATTGGACATATTAAACTGGAAACCGAAGACAGACATAATCCACGCAGTGACTGTCGTCCCTATATTGGCTCCCATAATAACGGATATGGCTTGTGTCAAGGTAAGAAGACCGGCGTTTACGAAACTAACGGTCATAACGGTGGTAGCGGTGGATGACTGGACAGCGGCTGTAACGAATGCTCCCGTGAGCAATCCGGTAAACCGGTTTGTAGTCATGGCGCCCAGGATATTACGCAGACGGTCTCCTGTTAACTTCTGGAGACCTTCACTCATAACTTTCATTCCGTACATCAAAAGGGCCAGCGAGCCGAGCAGTTTAAGTACGGTAAAAATTGTATTATCCATCAAAAAATAGTTATACCTGGAAGTATATCCGATTAATATTCCTAACTTTAGGCAGCAAAACTACAAATAATAACTGATATAATATGTCTGAAACAATCACAATTTATTGCAAAAATAACAATACTTATAAAGAGGTACCAATCGGCTCCTCTTTATTGGATATTTATACGATGATGGGGGCGCCTCTGCGTTACCGCCCGATGAATGCAAAAGTGAATAACAAGGTGGAAGGCCTGAATTTCCATTGCTGGCATCCGAAAGATGTTGAGTTTGTGGATTATACACAGCTTTCCGGGTTGCGTACGTATGTCCGTTCCCTTTGTCATATTTTCTCAAAGGCGGTCAATGATGTGTTGCCTTCCGCAACATTAAATCTGGAACATCCGATATCGAAAGGTTACTACTGTGTAATCCATAATGGCAAAAAGATCGATCTTGAAACAATCGACAAGATCAAGAAGCGTATGCGTGAAATTATTGATGCCGATATGCCTTTCCTGCATAAAACAGTCCGGACGGTGGATGCGGCTGTCCTTTTCCGTGAACGGGGAATGAATGACAAGGCGCGTCTGATCGAGACTGCCGGGATGCCTTACACTTCGTATTATGAACTGGATGGCTATATCAATTTCTTTTATGGCTGTCTGACGCCTTCCACCGGTTATATCCAGTTGTTCGATATCGTTCCGTATTTCGACGGGGTGTTGCTTCAGATACCGAAGAGAAGTAATCCGCTGGAACTGGAGCCGGCTATCACGCAGGATAAGATGTTCGAGGCTTATAAAGAGCATCTGACTTTGCAGCGCACACTGGATTTGAATAATGTGGGCGACCTGAACCGGGCTATCGAGAAGGGGCATACTTCCGAAATTATAATGGTTTCGGAAGCAATGCAGGAAAAACAGGTTGCTAAGATAGCGGAAGAGATTGCGAAGAGATATGAAGATGGTGTCCGTATTGTTCTGATCTCGGGACCTTCGTCTTCCGGAAAGACAACTTTCTGCAAGCGTTTGGAAGTCCAGTTGATAACGAATCTGATCCATCCTGTGGCTATTTCGCTCGATGATTATTTCCTCAACCGGGAAGATACGCCGAAAGACGAGACGGGCGATTATGATTTCGAATCGCTTTATGCCCTCGATCTGCCTTATTTTAACAGCGAGATGAAGGATTTGTTGGCGGGGAAAGAAATAGAAGTGCCTACTTTTGATTTTGGTTCGGGTAAACGTATCTATAAAGGTAAGAAACTGAAGATGCGTGAAAATTCAGTCCTGGTGATTGAAGGTATCCATGCGTTGAATCCGGAACTGACATCTATGATAGAGGATAAATATAAATACCGGGTGTATGTTTCCGTCCTGACATCCATCTCTTTGGATAACCATAACTGGATACCGACTACCGATAACCGTCTGTTGCGTCGTATCATCCGTGATTACCGTTTCCGCGGTTATTCGGCCAAAGATACGATTGCCCGCTGGCCGAGTGTGCGGCGGGGAGAGGATAAATGGATTTTCCCTTACCAGGAAAATGCGGACGCCATGTTCAACAGCGCCATGCTGTATGAGTTGGCGGCTTTGCGCAAGTTTGCCGAACCGATCCTGGCCGAAGTACGTGAGAGTGATGAAGAAAACGCAGAAGCCTACCGCCTGTTGCGTTTCCTCCGTTACTTTAATTATATTCCGGACGTCGGCCTGCCCGGCACTTCGCTTTTACGCGAGTTCCTGGGGGGAGGAAGTTTCCGGTATTAAGAAAACAGATTGAATTATAATAGAAATGCGGGTGGTATGCAGAGAGTATCTGTATGCCGCCCTTTTTATTTTGTTTCGAGTTTTTCCCGTATCCGTTTTATCAGTTCCCGAAAATCTTCTTTATCGGGAATGAATTCGCTTAGCCTGGTTTGGTTTTGGCGGCAGAATACTGTAACTGAGAATATCAACATGGCACAGAACGCAATACTGGTACTGATGGCTGAGCCGACGACACCGTAAACAGGTATCAGTATGTGACCTGCTATGAATAAAGTTGTAAGTCCGACGCATGAACTGACTGCACTATAACGTATTTTCCCGCTTCCAATGAAGTAATGGCTGAGTATGCTGTTGCACCCTAATGCAATAATTCCGATGGACAAGCCGAATATAATTTTTCGCATGCCGGTAAATTCGGGGCTGAACAGGTAATCGGTGTAAACCCATTCCGGTATAAACAGAATACAGATGGTTGCAGATGTAATTGCACAGAAGGTAAGTTTGAATAGTTTTAATGTAGTCCTTTTTTGTTCTCCTGCATTGGTCGTTTGTGCTACGCTGCTGTATTCGATGAAACTGACACTCCGACTGATATGCCAGACGCTTTCCGATATTTTTGTCCCGGCATCGAGTAATCCGACACTACCCAGTCCGGCAAACCGCTGGATCAAGAAATAGTTTAGCCGGGTGGTCAGTACTTCGGCTATATTGTCGGCACTACCCCAAAGTCCATAGGTAAACATTTCTTTTAGGATTGCGATAAACGGTTTGTTTGTAGGCTTATTTTCTCTTTTGGTCAGAAAGGGAAAAAGTAATATCAGACTGCCGATGAAAGCAATGCCGTAAGTGATGTATAATCCGTAAATATAGGATGAAACTTCTTGTTTTCCTGCTATATAATAAAAGTATAAAAGGATGAAGAACAATAATCCGCCTTGCAGCATGTAAGTCAGATTAAATCCTGTAATCCTGTCTTTGCCCAGCAGAAAGCGGGCGTTGGTTGTAATAAAAGAGGAGATCAATGACAGCACATATATATCTGTCAGGTACTCTTTTGGAAATAGTCCGAACAGTAACATGGAGGCACACGCTAATCCGGATCCTATCAGAGGCCATGCATAAGCCGGGAACAAAATAGTATGTATGGAATAACGGTTCATAAAATATACGATCGTATTGCCTGAAAGTACCCCATTGAATACAACGGCTATATTTATTGAAGCCAGGATGATACCCACCAGGCCAACCCCTTCCACACCCAATGCTTTGGCATTAATGAAAATGAGCATCAGATTAAGAAAGGCAATCAGATAGCGTGTTCCAATTGTCCCCAGTATTTTTTTCAACATACGATTATAATTTCAATCCATCCAGTAAACGGACATACGTATCTATCGCCTCCCTGATCTCCATCAGGCCGATATACTCGTCTGCCGCATGCGAACGGGCGGAGTTTCCCGGGCCTATCTTGACGGAAGGGAACGGCATGAGTGCCTGGTCGCTGAGCGTAGGCGAACCGAACGGTTCTTTTCCCATCATGATGGCTCTTTGTACAAATGGGTGATCCAGTTCCGTACGGGTTGAGTTCAAACGGAAACTGCGTGCTTTTACTTCACAATTCACTTGCTCTTTGATCAGCTCGAACAGTTTTTCATTGGGGTAAAATTCATTTGTACGTATATCGACCGTGAATTCGCAGCGGTCAGGAACAACGTTGTGTTGTGTGCCGGCATGGATAATTGTAACGCTCATTTTTACCGGTCCGAGGAAATCACTCTTCTCCGGAAACTGGTAGGTGTTGAACCATTCAATATCTTTTATAGCCAATGTGATAGCATTGATTCCTTCATTACGGGCAGCATGACCAGCTTTTCCGGTTGCTACGCAATCAAGGACCATCAACCCTTTTTCGGCAACGGCTGGCTGCATGCCGGTCGGTTCTCCGACGATGGCAAAAGCAATGGGCGGAAGGTCTGCCAGTGCACTTTCCAATCCGTTCTTTCCTGATACTTCCTCCTCGCAGGATGCCAGGAAAATCAGATTATAAGCCTGTTCTTTACCGGTCAGTAGTGTGAAAGCCGAATACAGGGAAACAACGCTTGCTCCGGCGTCATTGCTGCCCAGGCCGTATAACTTTTCATCTTCGCTCTCTTCGGGATTGAAAGGGTCTTTCGTCCAGCCGGAGGCCGGTTTTACGGTGTCGATATGTGAGTTCAGCAACAGTGTCGGTTTATTCAGGTCGAAACCGGGAGAAACGATCCATAGATTATTACCTTTACGGTGTACCGTATGTCCCGCAGCTTGCCATGTCTGTTGTAAAAAGTCGGCTACAGCCGCTTCATCCCGGCTGAAAGAGGGACGGCTGATCATCCCTTTCAAAGTATCTATTGCTTCGTAGTAAAGTTCCATCTATTCAGATTATTGAATTTTGTTACCGGTTGTATCTCAATTCCCCTCTTGAGAGGGGGCAGGGGGTGTGTTACATTCCGTCAATAGCCTGTCCACCGTCTCCCTGTCATGTCCGAGTTGTTCTATCAGTTCTTCCAGGGAATTAAATTTGACATCCCCCCGTACATAATATATAAACGCAACAGTTATTTCATTATTATAGATATCTCCGGAGAAGTCCAGTATATTTACTTCCAGTGTAATATTGTCGCCATTCTGAAGCGTAGGACGGTCGCCGATGTAGAGCATTCCTTTATATTTCTCTCCTTTCAGATAGACCCAGACTGCATAAACCCCGATCCCCGGTACAATTTTAAAAGGTTCGTCCACCTGTATATTGGCTGTTGGAAATCCCAGTTTGCGGCCGACTTTATAACCGTTTACAATCGTTCCCCGTAGCTGATAAGGGTAGGTGAGTAACCGGGCGGCATCTTCCACATCACCGTCTGTCAATAATTTCCTGATCTCGGAAGAACTTACTGCCGTACGTCCTTCGTCGTAAGGCGATGCTTTGATTACCTCCATCCCGCAGGCTCCGCCATAAACAACATATTGCTCAAAACCGTCTTTCCGGTCATGGCCGAAACGATGGTCGTAACCGATCAGTAAAGCGGCTATATGTAATTTCTCCGCCAGTATGGAACTGATAAATTCCTGTGCTGTCAGGCGGGATAGCTCCACCGTGAAGTCGAGGACGATGCAGTAATCTATGCCGGTAGTAGCCAGTTGTTCCAGTTTTTCCTCAAATGAATTAAGTAATTTGGGCTGATAATCCGAATGCAATACGGCACGCGGATGCTCCGGAAAGGTAATAACGGCCGAAGGCAGGCCTTTCGTCTTCGCGACTTCCTTCAGTTCATTGATCAGGAACCGATGTCCCAGATGAACTCCGTCGAAGAAACCGATGGTAGCAACCAGTCTTTTCCCTTTTAATAAATCCGTATCTCTGATAACGATCATTTTCTTTCTATTCATTCAATGAAAAGACAAAAGTACATAAAACCAATGGAAATTAGTCGTACATTTGACCTGATTTATTAACAGACATCTCTGAGTATTAGTTATGAAAAAAGTCTTTTATCTTCTGATTTGCCAGCTTTTATCCGTCTCCTATCTCTTTGCCGATGGTGTGCAGACTGAGAACAGAACGGTGATTTTCACACCTTCCGGTGGTGAAAAGGTTCATTTGTTAACTCCCGGAAGCAGTGTTTCCGAAACAGTTTCGTTTAAACAGGAAGTCTATCCTGTACGTAGACTCCTTCGTGTTGTCGGCGGAGTAAAAATGCCGGCTCCTTTTGAAAAAAGGGGAGAGGAAATGTTCAGGCGGTCGGAATTTTATATCGACGACAATCTGGATTCCGTCCATGTGAAGAAAGATAAGTATTCCTTGTATTTTAAAGGAGAAGATAATAACTTCGAGCGGCATGCCTATTACCGTATTTCGGGTGACTTGCTGAAACCCGGTGAACTGACGGTGACCTTGCCGGTTGTGAAACGTCAGGACCTGTCCGTTTCTGCGGGTGGTGACTTTGGCGTACAGATAGAATTGTTTTATAAAAAGCCCGGACGCTATAAAGACGATATTTACGACTGCCCGGATTCGTTGCTTTATTTCCCGGTACCCGCAGGCTCCGGCAAATATCAACAAGTAACGCAAACATTCGTGCTTCCTGATAACGTCGCATGTACCTTTTTACGTATCGGGGGAACTCATTTCAGTGGCGAGTGCTGGGTGGAGGCACCCAGATTGGTGCAGAACAAGAAACAGGTCTGCTCCATACCTTTTGCTAAGTTTGCCGATAAGACAGACGATTATAACTACTGGACCGGTTGTAACCTTTCTACCCGCAGCTGGCCGCGTTGGAAACTGGATTTCAACGGTACGACTGTTTACGAAGGAAATATTTTCGACAGAGCTTCTGATATAGCGGACTTTTATATCCTTCTGCCTGCATCCGTGCAGGGTAACGGCGATTTGAAACTGACTTTGCTCAAAGAGGATAACCGTGCAGCGTATTCTTATGAACTCCGTTCGCTGGAGATTATCGAAGAGAGTGCCCGTGATTTTGAAATTGTTTCCGTGCCTGAATATGTTTCTGCCGGAGCGGCTTTCGGTGTACTGGTAGAAACAAATAAGCCGGATGTCCGTTTGAAGGTACAGGCTCCGTCTTCTGTTATCCCGGCGTCTCAGGAAGTGGTATTAAAAGAAACAGGTTTGCACGTGGTTGAGTTTCGTGCCGGCAATTATGCTTCCGCCGTTCCGATGATTTTTGATGACGGAAGCCGTAAAGCGGAAGTAACAATTCGTCAGATAATAGAAAAGGAACCGGATGAGGTTTACATTTCTTCCGGGGATGAGATTTATATAGATAAGGAATATGCGCCTTATGATTATTTCTTTAAATGGTATATCTCCCAGCGGGTCGGAAACTGGTATCAGTTCCGTCCTTCCTATCAGTGGAGCGGTTTCCGCGTTGCCCGTCCCGAAGTTATCCGTCATTATACCGGTTTGCTGAATAAGCTCCGGGTTCCTTATGCCTGGCAGGTAGAAGGCCGTACATTGGCCGGTAAACGTATCAATCCGGATTTGGAAACATTGGCTTCCCCGATGTTCCGCGGAAAGCAGGCGCACGAAAATGACGGCGGTTATTATTACTGGCAACATTTCCTGTATCAAGGAGTCTTCTCGGATATGGCTGCCCGTAACCGTCCTTACGGCGGTATTTTTGCTAAACATCGCCCGATTTATACTGACCACGGAACCTTTATCCATTATGACCCGTATGGTGTCAAGGATATGGCCGACGGTGCCCGCAAGCTGGTTGAGAATTTCCGTTACTCAAAAGGAGAGAGCAGCCGCCATACAGGTCCTTCCACGTTGTTCCGTTATTTGTATCAGGCTGGCTATAACTGGCTGGGAGCCGAGCAGATGTACGGCCCTGAAGAAATTATCCTGTCTTCGTTGCGTGGTGCTTCACGTGCTTATAGCAAGCGGGATTACGGAACGTTGCATGCTATGCAATGGGGTTCAGGACCTTTTACCGACCCGAAACATTCTTTACGTTTGTATATGTCGCTTGCCGTAGCCTATATGCATGGTTCTTCCCATATGAATACGGAAGAAGCCTTGTGGTTGGACGAATATGCCAACGACCGTTATTCCCAATCAGGCAAAGAGCATTTATATGCACAGCATCGTGTGCTGGATTTCATAGAAACACATACCCGTCGCGGCGAATTGAAAAGTAACGTCGCTGTTATCCAGGGAAGGAATGATGCCTGGAAATCGTTCGGTCGCGGCAGCTTATGGTCACAGAAGGGCGACAAATGGCAATTTAATAAGGCTACGGAAAGTTTTGACCTCCTGAAAGTCTTCTATCCCAATAATATCGTGGATGGTTGCGGTCCTAACGGTTGGTTCACCTCTACGCCTTATGGGACTATCGACATTCTGCCTATCGAGGCTCCGCAAGATGTGATGAATAAATATAAGGCAATGGTATTCCTTGGCTGGAACAGTTTCGATGAAAGCGATTTCCTCCGCATCCGCAACTATGTATTTGACGGCGGAACGCTTGTCCTGACGGCCGCCCATCTGAATGCCGAACTTCAACCCGACCAACCGGCAAAGTTCCCGACTAACGATGCGGTCATCCGTGAAATGTTGGGTGATAACTACAAGGCTTTGAATGGAAAGACCGTTATCCCGTTTGGATCAGGAAAGATCATCTACTTCCCGCAAGCTGCTTATCCGGCAGAATCGTCTTTGAGAAGCCAGTATGAAGAAACAATGCGTGAGTTAGCTACGGAAACCGTGAACAAGGAACTTCCCTCCGGTTGGATCGAATCTGCTCCGTCTGTAGGTTTTACTGTTTGGGATAACAAAGACCATCGCACGATTTATCTGCTGAACACCGACTGGCAAAGTGCTGAACAGCAACATACGGCAACCTTCGTCTATAACGGAAAGAAATTCCCTGTTGATGTCAGACGTTATCATATCGAAACTGTTCATTGCGCTAACGGTTTAGCGATTAATCCCGGTAGTAATACAACGGATATTTTAAGCATAAATAAAGAAGGTAACAGTTGGAAAGTAACCGTACAGAATACGGAGAAAGATACAATCCGTTGTTTTAATGCAGAAACAGGAACGACAACCACTGTTGTGCTGGATAGTCCTTCTGTTCATGTGATTACGATTGGGTATTGAAAAATAAGGTATCTCTGTCAAGTTGATTTAAAATAGAATATCCTCCGATGAAACCGGAAAGAAACCGATTCATCGGAGGATATTTATACCTGAGCATTTGTAGAACAAGTTCACTCAAGCCTCTGTTAAATAAACGCAGACTTAGTTATTCTTCTTATCTTTCTCTATTTTCCTCAAAAGATATTCCACATTAATAAAATGCCGGGTGTATTCCGCATGCATCCTTCTTACAACCGAACTGGCTGCTGCCATCTGAGCAAGGAACTGTAAATGTTTTCCCAAAGAAACATTCACTTCCATCCGTTCTTTCTTTTGTATGGTATCCTGTACGGAATAGGCACCACAAGCCATTTGTATTTCCGGCATTCCCTCATCCCAGGCATGCTGTGTATACTTGCAAAGTATTCCGAGATTTTTCTTTAAATCTTTACGAAGGATACTTAGCACTTCAAAATCATTGCGATTGGCAGAACAGGCATTCGGATTAACCAGACGGGCAAATTTAAGGTAAAATTCTTTCAATTCTTCTTCGGAAAAAGGAGATGGGTTGCCACTTGTTTTTTGCATCTCTTCACTTTGTTGGACAGTTAACAATTCTGTTTCCATACATATTAATATTAGATGTGAAGGCGAAGATTTTCTAAATATAAGAGCGGTTCCGCCTGTCCCGTTGCATTTCCTACCTCAGGCAGAGTAGATGCATTAACATTCTACACGGGGGTACGGAACCGCCATATAAAATGCTCGTGAGCGGACATAAAAATGCCCGCCACGGAAATTGGCAGGTTTCCCCGCCTGAGATATAGGAAATGCATCACAAATGTACGATAATAATTAAAGGATGCAATAAAATACACTTCAAAATTTGTAGATGAATTGATACTGGTAGTAGAGATACTTATAGCAGTTAGAGCTTTTAGGATAAGTCTCGATGCAAATAATTTCAATTCTGATAAAATATGAACAACTTTCTCTGATAGTCCTAAATTGACAAAATGCTATATAAGGTACCTTCTGAATAAGCTGTATGGAGTGGTATTTTGTACAGTTAGCTTTTATGCGACTGTGGGGAAGGTTGGAATGTGCAAAAAGTCGGAATAATGGTGTGATATGCGTTATAATAATATCGTATTACATATGGCGGATGCTATCTGCTGTATTGATGGTGATTTTGCAAAATAAAAGATATTGGAAAAGTATCTGTGATATTCCTTGTTTCAGAAATAAAACATGCTCTTTAGCATGAAAATATCCCCTCGAAAATTCGAAAAATGAGTTTTTTTCTTGTTTTATTAACGTTTTTTTAGCTTATGTCGAGTAAATTTTCAACCATAATAAAAATATACTTCATTTAAAACGAATATAAATTCCGTTTTAAATGAAGTATATTTTGCTTGAAGAACAGATAAAGTCGGATGCTTTGTTAATAAATGTATATAAAATTATCCTAGATAGGCAATATGGATGAATATACTGGTTGTTTAAATAAGTATTTTGCTATCATAAAGACATCTAATCGTTTGATTTGATAGAATAATGATATATTGATAATCAATTGAAAGCCGACATAACTGTTATTTGTGAGTCAACTGTCAACTTCAGAAATGTTTCATTTCTGATAAAAATAACCCTGATAAACCCTTTTAACGGGTATATTCAAAGAGGATGAACTCTTTGGGACAGTTTACTTTTTATCCGGGAATAACTTTTGTATTTCATACTCTGCGTTGTGTCCGGGGAAATTATCGTCGACCACATTCCCATCCCGATCCAGCATGACATAACGAGGTATGCCATTGAATTTGAATAGTTGACGCAGATAGTTGTATTCATCTTCCGGCAAACGGAACAAGTTGTCACCCATATCATTTTCCGAAATAAATTTATTGTAAGACTCTTCCGGAGAACCGCCTGTATCTGTAATATAGACAAAGGCGAGGTCCGGACTTCCTTTATATTTGTCTCTTAGTGGCTGCATATGTTTAATGCCGTAAATACAAGGTCCGCAGGTAGTAGCCCAAAAGTCGACTAAAACGAATTTTCCTTTGTGCGGGTCTGTCATTTTACGGAAAATATCCGTGGCCTTCCCTTCCGGAAGTTTATAGGCTTGTTTTTCTCCTTCCGGAAATTTCTTGGCATACATACGCATCGTTTCTTCTTTCAGGAAAGGCTCTGAGATACTGTTGTTTATTTCTTCAGCCAGCAAATGTCCTTCTTTGGGTGTAAGCATCTCTAGTGCATAATTCAGCGAACGGGTTTTTGCAATCTCAAACAGCAGACCGGGCGTGACTTGCAATTCATTCCGTAAGACAGAATCTTTGCGTAACCATCCCTTGCTAAACATTTCAAGCTTATTCTCGGGGGTGAATGTCATATCTGCGTTGTTGAAAGGTCCCATATATTCATAACGGTTGATGAAAGAACTGAACATATTCGAGACAAGTAAACTTTTGTCGTTACTATTTATCTTCGGAAGGAAGTTATAATAATCATTCGGAATCGGTTGTTTCAGGATTTCATTGGTAGAGTCCTGAGAGGCGTAATACCTTCGTGTCATAACATAATCAAACAAAGCTCCGTAAAATGATAGAAGTATTTTATTTTTCAGTAATTGCTGGCCTTTGATTGAAATAGTATTTTGTTTCAGCTTTTCTGCCAGTGAGTTATCAGCCTCTTTCAAAGCGTTCAATTGCTGTTGTTTAAATTCCGCCGGGGCAAGAGTTTTTAGTTGCTTTTCGAAATTCCGATAATTGAAAGTATTCACTTTAAACTTGTTAAGTTCTTTGTTTATTTCGGCTGAGGCTCCTTTGAAATCTATGTTTTTAAACTCATACCGGCGATCGCGATATCGGTCTGCCATCAGGAAGTCTTCCCAGTCGAGAGAAATAAATAAGGTTTCTCCCGGTTCGATATAAAATGGAATGGAAGTCCTTTTGAAAGAGATATAACCTTCCCAGGGATGATTTAAAAGAAAGTCAGCCTCGAAACGTCCGTCAGGATGGATTTGTATGACAGTCGGATAGTCTTCGCGGGTTAGTTCGTTACCAGTATAAATCATGCCGGTACTGAAGCCGGCTCTGGGATCGTATCCTTTTAGAAAACCGCGTAAATGGGCTGTGTCTTTCCGGAAGAAGTCGGTTCCGTAACCGGTCGACGGATCAGCTTCTGCTGCCAGCTGCTTTTCCATATCTTCCCATGTCCCGTATATGCTTTCTTCCACCGGTTTCTTTTTCTGATCTTTTGTTTTTTTCAGTGAGATTCCGAAGATTGAACCTTCTCCAGTATCTGATTCGATATAATCGAATTTCTTCATTTTTTTATCAAAAGGAGGAAAGATCAGGACAAATGTGGAGTCGCCGGAATCAGGCATAAATGTTTTTTTACCGAACTCGGTTCCTTCGATTCCGGTCGGAAAATATTTCTTTCCGGTATCCGCATCTTTGATGTAAGTAGTACTGTCGAAAGAAATCCACCAGTGGGGAATAAATTCGCAATGTACTTGTACCCGTGTGTTTTCTTTGTTTCGCTCTATCTGAGTGATCGTATTGATACCTGTGCTTTTAAATTCATAAGCAGGGTTTTCAATGACGCGTTGGGCGAATGCTGTATGGCTGAGACCCAGGAATAAGAATAGGATGACTGTTTGTTTTTTCATATCGGAATGTTTTAAATGTTATCCTTTCGTTAATTTATAAGGCTAAAGATAGGTTTTAGTAGTTATAAACAGCTTGTTTGGGTATGGTATTATTCTGTTTTTATCCTATTTTATTGTTTACTATGGGGGCTTTAACAGATATTTTATCTTTTAGTTGCTTGCTGCCTTTGAATTTTAATTCCTGTAGTTGAATATTTTGATGGATGGTTGCTATTGCCCCGATTAGTGTACAGATTGGAGGATTCAATAATTTTTTCGGCAGATGTATATAGGTGTTTTATAAAGGGTATAGCGTTAAAATAGAGTTGGGACAGGGCGTTTTCCGAGATTTTTAATAAGTTTGCAAAATGGAAGTAAAAGATCAGACGACAAATTGTTATCAGCGCATATATATGGAATATGCGCCTATGTTGCTTCGTTTTGCGGGCAAGTTTGTCTCCGGATTCTTTGCAGAGGATATTGTGCATGATGTTTTCCTGAAATTATGGGATAAGCAGGTTTTCCTTCTTCCTGATGACGATTTGAAAAGGATTCTTTTTGTAGCTGTGCGTAATGCCTGCATCGACCATCTGCGTCGTTCTAACATGGAGCAGGAGATACTTGACCACCGTGCTGTACAGCTAAAATTGGAAGAACTGGATTATTTCGAATCGTCCGACGAACTTTTCATGCGGAAAGATTTGTTAGAGCTTCTAATGAAGAAAGTGGCGGAATTACCAGAACGAAGCCAGGAAATATTCCGTCTCTCTTATCTGAAAGGAATGAAAGCTGCTGAGATCGCTGAACAACTGGGTTTATCTGTCCGTACGGTAGAGAACCAATTGTATCGTTCCTTGCTTTACCTCCGTAAGCACTGTTCTCATTTATTCTTTTATCTTTTTACCTTGATTTAAAAGGGGGCATTTTTTTATTTTAAAAAAAGTTTGTTTTCGTGTGAGTACTTTTCATGTCCCATTCGTTATAAGTTCATAAAGGACTAAGTCACTTTATATCTAACAGAGAAATTATATGGAAGACGGACGATCTGAATTGGTCATAAAATATCTGCAAGGGCAACTGGATACACAGGGTATAAATGATTTTTACACCTGGGTGAATGAGAATGTCGAAAATAAAAAGGTATTCTTTGAAATCAAAGCGGTCTATGATGCCTGCTATACCAATAGAATGCAGAATGATATGGAAGGAAGTTGGGATCGCCTTCTGAAGAAGAGAAAGGTGTTTTATCCACGTAAGAAAAGCAGATGGCTGCAATTGGGTAATTATGCAGCAGTCTCTTTTATAACAGTATGTCTTACCTCTTTATTTCTGACTTTCAATAAGGATGAAGACAAAATAGCGACCCGATATATCGGTGGGGACGGTTTGGATGCTGATGTCGTCGAATTACCGGATGGAACACAGGTTTGTCTGGGATCGAAGACTGTCTTTCATTATGAAAATGATTATGGTCGAAAAGAGAGAACCGTCTACCTGGAAGGTGAAGCTTATTTTGAAGTAGCAAAAGATAAAGACAAACCCTTTATCGTAAAGACAAAGGAACAGAATATCGAAGCCCTGGGAACAAAATTCAATGTTACAGCTTACGCTTCCGACTCACTGCTCACTACAACCCTGCTGGAAGGAGCCGTTCGTCTGAAGACAGAGAATATTCTGCATCAAACCATACTGAAACCTAATCAGCAGTTTATTTACAACCGGAATACACATGCTGGTGATGTCAGGAATGTGGATGCCAAACAGTTCACATCCTGGACTACCGGTTATTATTATTTTCCGGAACAAAGCCTGGAAGCCATACTTTACCGGCTAAGTCATGTTTATGGAGTACAATTTACCGTCACGTCCGAAGCTCTGAACAAACGAACTTTTACCGGAACTTTTTACCGGGGACAAAGTATAAAAGATATCATGGAAATCGTCAATCTTTCTATTCCAATCAAATATAGGATTGACGACCGTCATATAACCGTTTCTGAAATATAAATAATAGCTAATCTTAAAAATGTATTAATATGAGCGAGTAAAGAGGTAAAAAAGAAAAGAAGAGAAAATCTTGCCGGATTCTCTCTTCTAAAACGTGTGATTCAATTAAACTCCCATTGCCGTGGGATTATGTTTAATCTTAAAACATTCGAAAGTATGAATAATCAACGTATAGTTGTTTCTGTAAATCTGAAAAGAACTATAAAAATTATGAAATTAACCGTGTTAATGCTAACCGTTTGCTTGTCGCAAATGGTCGCCGCAACTTATGCGCAAACAACAAAACTAAATGTTTCCGCCAAAGAGGAGACATTAGAAAATGTGTTAAAACAAATAGAAAAACAATCAGAGTTCTTGTTTTTCTATAATCTGGAAGAGGTCAATAAAAATGAAAAGATCTCGATCAGAAAAAAGAATGCCAATATCCAGGACGTTTTGGATGCCATTGCCACCAAAACAGGCTTGAGATATACGATCAAAGACCGTCACATTGTGCTGACTACAGAACATGTTTCAAATGCTGCTATTTCACAACAATCACAGAAGGTAACAGGTGTTGTCAGTGATCTTATGGGACCGGTTGCCGGAGCCAATGTGATTCAGAAAGGAACAACCAATGGCACGACTACCGATCTCGACGGTAAATTCTCTATCGAAGTACCAGCCAATGCAACATTGCAGATTTCTTTTATCGGCTATATTTCACAGGATATTGCCGTAAAAGGACAGAGTGTTATTAATGTAACCTTGAAAGAAGATTCACAGGCGCTGGAAGAAGTTGTCGTTGTCGGTTACGGTACGATGAAGAAAAAAGACCTGACAGGTGCCGTTGCGTCTGTTAAAATGGACGATGCCCCCGTTGGTACGGTTTCAACCATCAGTCATGCGCTGGCTGGTAAAGCTGCCGGTTTGCAGGTAAGTACGATCAGTGCACAGCCGGGAGGTCAGTCAACTTTCCGTATCCGCGGTGCTGCCTCTTCAGACAAGGCTGGGAATGATCCGCTGATCATTATCGATGGTTTTCCGGTGAGCGATCCGGGATCATTGGACAGCGGAAACCAATATAAGGATGGAAATAAGGATAATATCCTGTCTTCAATTAACCCGAACGATATAGAATCTATCGAAGTACTGAAGGATGCAAGTTCTACTGCTATCTATGGTGCACGTGCCGGTAACGGTGTGATTATCGTAACGACGAAACGAGGTAAAAGCGGTGCAGCAAAAGTACAGTATTCCGGTTCTGCATCTGTTCAGGATATTTCAAAGTCTTATGAAATGTTGGATGCTTCAGGCTTTATGCAAGCGACAAACGATTACAGAAAAGAGCTTTGGCTGCGTACGAATGGCGTGGGCATTTATGGTGGTAAATCCGAATCAGAAGTGTCTTCACCTTTTGTTCCCGATTATACTGCTGAACAAATTGCCAATCCTACATATAACACAAATTGGTTTGACGAAATCTCCCGATTGGGATTCCAAACTTCACATAATTTATCCATTACCGGCGGTAATGAGAATACGAAATATCTGGTTTCCGGTAACTATTTCAAACAAGATGGTGTAATTAAAAATAATGCCATGGAGCGTTATTCTGCACGTGTAAATCTGGATCAGAAACTGAGTAAATATGTAAAGATGGGAGTAAACCTGAATGTATCCCGTAACCAATATGATAATATTCCTCTGGGAAATGGGCAGAATGAAAATGCAGGTATCCTGGTTTCGGCCGCTCAGTTTAATCCAACATTGCCTGTACGCGATGAAAACGGTGAATACTCAATGAATCAGGACGCCTCTTTCCTTCCCAACCCAGTTTCTTTATTGGATATTACAGATAAGACAACTAAAGAAAGATTACTAGGTACGGTCTTCTTTGAAGTTCGTCCGATTCAGGATTTATTGTTGAAAGCTAATTTCGGTATTGACCGTAACTATCAGAAACGTAAACAATACATGCCTACAACAACGTTGTACGGAGCAAGAGAAAATGGTTCAGGTTATATAGCACAGGCTGACAACTCAGACTATCTGATGGAATTAACAGCTAACTATACTAAACAATTTGGTGATCATAATTTAAATGCATTGGTTGGTCATTCTTATCAGTTGTTTGATTATGAATTTCTGTCAGGAAAGAGCAATGACTTCATTACAGATGGTTTCTTATATAATAACCTGGGAGCAGGCAATGCAAAACGTCCGACTGTAGGTTCAAGTGCAACAAAATCACGCATGGCCTCATTTTTTGGTCGCGTGAACTATTCATTCAAAGATCGTTATTTATTGACTGCCACTCTTCGTGCCGATGGTTCCTCTAACTTTGCAGACGGAAACCGCTGGGGGTATTTCCCTTCTGTTGCTGCCGGATGGAGATTCACGGAAGAAGAATTCCTGAAGCCTTTGACAAATATCTTATCAAACGGTAAATTACGTTTGAGCTATGGTGAAACAGGTAATGCCAATGTGGGTGACAAAGCATATAGCTACTATAAAGTGGGTAATAATAACTTCTTTGGCGGTAGTGCAGTCAATGGTGTTTACCTGGATCAGATGGGTAACAATGAACTTACCTGGGAAACGACACGTGAATGGAACCTTGGTCTGGATTTAGGTTTTCTGAACGGTCGTATTAATGTAACAGCTGAATATTTCCACAAAGTAATATCAGACCTTTTAAACGAACGGACTCTGTTATCTTACAACGAAGTGAATAAAATTATAGCTAACGTAGGTAAAACTCAAAGCCAGGGTTTTGAATTTACACTCAATACTACCAATATCCGTAACAAAAATTTTGAATGGACTTCCGATCTGACATTCTCTTTATACCGGGACAAATGGAAAGAACGCGATCCGAACTGGAAGCCGAGTGCATACAGCGAATACAACGGTTATATCCGTTCTTATGCCGGTTATCTGTCAGATGGCCTTGTACAACCGGGTGAAAAGATCGACCATATGCCAGGAGCTCTTCCCGGACAAGTAAAAATTAAAGATATCAACGGATATGTTTACAATGAAGACGGTTCGATTAAAGTTGATGAACACGGTATTCCAATGAAGACCGGTAAACCTGACGGCAAACTGGATGATGCTGATAAAGTGATTTATGGTTCTGCCGACCCTGGGTATCTGTTTGGTTTTAACAATACATTTCGTTATAAAAACTTTGATCTGAATGTTTATTTTTACGGACAATTTGATAAATTATCAGCCGGTAGCTATAAGAAAACCTGGATTAGTAATAACGTCAATGACTTACGCCGTGGTTACAACCAACCGGTTTCAGTAGGCGATATTTGGAGTTCAACGAATCCTAACGGCACATTGCCTGGTTATTTCCAAACTGAAAGCGCTTACGGAACGGGGGATTATTATTACGAAAAGACCTGGTTTATCCGTTGTCGCAATATTACGTTAGGCTATAATATACCGATCAAGACCAGCAAGCACATCTTATCTAATGTCCGCGTATATTTTGATGTGAACAACCCGTTTGTTATCACGCCGTATACAGGACTTGACCCGGAAACTGACATTTCAAGTTCAGAAAGTACTCCTTCAAGTCTGCAATGGGCTTATCCGAATGTCCGTACTTACAGCTTTGGTTTGGATATAACATTCTAATTTATTAATCAATAAAAGAAGATATAAGATCATGAAGAAATTATTATATACATTAATGTGCTGCTGTACATTAATCTCATGTACTGATCTGGAGCCGGAAAGATATGATGCCATCAACCCCGGATTTTTCCCAAAAACAGAGAAAGATGCGGAAGCATTGATCACAGGCGGAGTTTACGCCCCTTTTCGTTGCGATAACTATAGTGGTATCTTCAACGTGGCAACCGGTGTACAGATTATCGGAGATATGTCGACCGATCTGGCTGTTTGTTGTTGGGTGAATGATGCATGGATTCCTTTGACCAGTCACAACTGGACACCCAATCACCAGTATTCGACAATAAACTACACCAATTATGCCAAATATCTGGGGACAATGACATTGACGCTTGAACGCATTTCCGGTGTGGAAATGGCAGATAATGTGAAAGCACGTATGAATGCCGAAATCCATATGGGACGTGGTTGGCTAGCCTTCCTCTTATATGATTTCTATGGTCCCATGCCAATACCTACACTTGAACAGCTAAATAACCCGTTGGCAGAAGAGATCATTCCCCGGGCAAGCCAGGAAGAAATGACAACATTTATCGAAACAGAATTAAAATCAGCACTGGAAGGCCTTCCTACCCGCGCTTCTGCATTCGGACGTTTTGATAAAGGTCTAGCATATACAGTCCTGATGAAATTCTACATGCACGAAAAGAACTGGGCAAAAGCTGTTGAATGTGGTCGTGAGTTGATGAAAGCCGACTACGGATACGGATTAATGGATTCCTACCAGTCTATTTTCACCCTGGAAAACGAACAGAATAAAGAAATCATCTTTGCCTGCACCGAAGAAAGAGGTACCCAACTGGAATTATGGCACGACCATTGCCTGCCGGGTAACTATCCCTGTAAGAACAATTCTATCCAGCGTTGGGACGGCTTCAAGGTTCCCTGGCCTTTCTATCGCACATTTGACAAGAACGATGATCGTCTATCCGTATTGGTTGGCGAATATATGGGTAACGACGGCGTATTATTCAATGAAGAATCTGATATTATAAAACATGGTAATACCTATTCAGGCGCGGTTCCTGTGAAATATGGCGAAGATCCGGAATCAACAGGTGATGGCAGCCAGATCGATTGGATCGTTTATCGCTACGCAGATGTGCTGACTTTGCTTTCAGAAGCAATCGTCCGCCAGGGAAATTCGGTAACACAAGAAGCTGTCGATTTGTTAAATCAAATACGTGTACGAGCTAAATTGTCTCCATATACTATGGGAGACATAAAAGGCGTCGATGATTTTCTGGATAAGATGCTTCAGGAACGCGGTCACGAATTTTGGTGGGAGGGAAATCGCCGTGCAGACCTGATTCGACATGGTAAATTCATCCAGAACGCGATCGACCGTGGTTCAACGACGACGAAACCCGAATTTGTTCTCTTCCCGTTGCCACAGGCTGTCATCAACGAGGGGAAAGGAATTATTTTCCAGAACCCCGGATATTAATTCGTTCCTCCAAATAAAAAAACTATATTTGCATTTTTAAGAAAAGGCCGCTTTTAACTGCGGCCTTTTTTCTCTAATAAAACTAAATATCATGAAACACTTGTTTTACACATTTCTCTCCGGTTTACTTTTTATAAGTAATATACTACCTTCCAATGCTCAGGACTATCCTCCCAACCCGTTGGAAAAAGAAGGATACCGCTTAATTTTCCATGATGAATTTGATGGTAAAGAAATTAATACCGATAAATGGATTCCGGAGTATTTGCCGTCATGGCCTAAAGACAGATCCGTTTGTACCCCGACTTATGAAATGAAGAATGGTATTATCAGACTTATCATTGACAAGAACTCAAAGAATGAATTTGATAACGGTATGTATATTTCCGGTTTCATGAGTGCCAGTCGTACCGGGCTGCATCATTATGACCCAAAGAAAAAAGCACTTCACCAGATAAAAACCGAAGCAACTCAAATCAATCAGTACGGATATTACGAAATGCGTGCCAAGATGCAGGATGGCGGAGGTGTTCATTGTGCCTGGTGGCTCATCGGTTTCGAAGACGATCCGAATCAAAGTTGTGAAATCGATATATTCGAAATACTGGGAACTGATGTCAATCGCATTTGGGCAACAGTACATAGCTGGAAAGATTCTACCATTCAATATCATACGGAACATCCGTGGTTTGCCAATAAAAAATTGGCAGAAGAATTCCATATATATGGCTTCGACTGGACACCGGAAGGTGTCACTGTTTATGTCGATGGCATACAGGTAATGAAACACAAAGCAGCGATTACCTATCCGCTCATCCAAATCATTTCTTTTTATGATAACCGGAAAGCCAAAGATGGCTGGACAGGTACTTATGATCCAACCATTCCCTATCCTAAAAGTTTTGATATCGACTACATCCGTATGTACAAAAAAATACCGGAAGGATACAAGAGCATTCCGGAGAATGATTTGCGCATTACCTCTATCGAACCTGCCTGTTTACAAGTTGCCGAAGGGAAAGCGACTTTACGGAATATTGACGGACACATTACCCGCGAATTGTTATATACACCTTCGTTTGTCAATGTACATTATAATGACGGTACTACAACTCAACAGTTTGTAGAATGGGAGCCTTTAAATGAGGAAGCCTTTGAAAAAGTCCAAAAAGAAGGAACAGTTATTGTAGATGGCCAGATCAAAGGACTACCGGAGTCATTATTGAAAGGGCAAAAAGCTACGTTAATCATCACTATCAAATAAGATTAATTCTATGAAAATTATTCATCTCTTATGTTTACTATTCATCGCGGTGATAGCCAAAGCTGCATCACCCGTCGAGGCTTTGTTGGAACGCATTGACAAAAGAGCTTCCGATAAATTCATTATCGAACAGATCAAATCTCCAGTCGACTTTTTCGAACTGGATCAGAAAGGAAACAAAGTCGTCATCCGTGGAAATAACCCGGTAAATATAGCAGCAGGATTAAACTGGTATCTGAAATATCATGCAGGAATCAATCTTTCCTGGAATGGCATGCAAGCCAAGCTTCCGGAAGTTTTGCCGGCTGTCGTCCGAAAAGAACGTCATGAAACAGACATGAAATATCGCTACGATTTCAATTATTGCACCTATTCATATACCATGGCTTTCTGGGATTGGGAACGTTGGGAAAAGGAAATTGATTGGATGGCCCTACATGGAATCAACCTGCCGCTCGCCATGGTCGGGACGGACGGCGTCTGGTATAATGTACTTAAGAAGTTAGGATACAATAAAGATGAGATCAACGAGTTTATTGCCGGCCCCGGTTTTCAGGCCTGGTGGCTGATGAATAATCTGGAAGGCTGGGGTGGACCGAATCCCGACAGCTGGTACAAACAGCAGATCACCCTGCAACAGCGTATTGTAAAACGGATGCGCGAATACGGCATCGAACCCGTCTTCCCCGGTTATTCGGGAATGGTTCCTCACAATGCAAAAGAAAAACTGGGACTGAATGTTTCCGATCCCGGACTATGGTGTGGTTACCACCGCCCTGCATTCCTGCAACCGACAGATCCCCGCTTCCAGGAAATAGCCTCCCTGTATTACAAAGAGCTGAACAAACTCTACGGCAAAGCTAACTTCTACAGCATGGATCCCTTCCATGAAGGCGGAAGTGTAGCAGGAGTAGACCTGGATGCCGCGGGAAAAGCGATTATGCAGGCCATGAAGAAAAATAATCCGAAAGCCGTATGGGTGGCACAAGCCTGGCAGGCAAATCCACGCTCTCAGATGATTGAGAATCTGAAAGCCGGCGATATGATCGTCCTCGACCTGTTTTCAGAAAGCCGCCCGCAGTGGGGTGATCCCGAATCTACCTGGCATCGCAAAGACGGTTTCGGCCAGCACAACTGGATTTATTGCATGTTGCTGAACTACGGCGGCAATGTAGGCCTACACGGTAAAATGGCGCACGTGATCGACGAATACTATAAAGCTAAAGAAAGCTCTTTCGGCAAAACATTGCGTGGTGTAGGAATGACAATGGAAGGAAGCGAAAATAATCCGGTCATGTTTGAACTGTTGACGGAACTCCCTTGGCGCCCGGTACATTTCGATAAAAATGAGTGGCTTAAAAACTACACGGTAGCCCGTTACGGAAAAGTGAACCCAACCGTGCAGGAGGCCTGGATTCTCCTGAGCAATTCCATTTATAATTGTCCACCGGAAAATACGCAACAGGGTACCCACGAATCTATTTTCTGTGCCCGCCCTTCCGATCACCCTTATCTGGTATCGAGTTGGTCTGAAATGAGTGACTATTACAATCCGGATGACGTTATTCGTGCCGCAGCCATGATGGTTTCCGTTGCCGACCAGTTTTCAGGTAATAATAATTTCGAATACGATCTGGTAGACATCGTCCGCCAGGCCATCGCCGAAAAAGGTCGTTTGGTAGAAAAAGTAGTGGAAGCCTCCTTCGCCTCCGGTGATAAACAGCTTTACAATACAGCCGCCAACCGCTTTCTGCAACTTCTCCTGTTACAGGATGAGTTACTGGGGACCCGTCCGGAATTTAAAGTCGGAAATTGGATCGCCCAGGCCCGCTCTCTTGGAAATACCCCGGAAGAAAAAGACCTGTATGAATGGAATGCCCGTGTACAGATCACGACTTGGGGGAACCGCAATGCTGCCGATAAAGGCGGTTTGCGTGATTATGCCCATAAAGAATGGAACGGTATCCTGAAAGACTTCTATTACATGAGATGGAAAACATGGTTCGACTATCAGAACGAATTACTGGATGGCAAAAAGCCGACTGCAATCGATTTCTACGCATTGGAAGAGCCCTGGACAAAATTGACGGATTCTTATTCATCCGAACCGGAGGGTGATTGTATTTCGACTGTAAAACGTATATTTGCAGAAGTATTTGAACAATAACTTGAAGATAACACTATGAATCTCAAAAAAATCTGTCTTTTTTTGCTTCTCCTGGTAATAACTTCCCCTTGTTGGGCCGGAAGTAAATATGAATCAAAAATCAGTTCTCTGGAAGGAGAGAAATGGTGGGGAGGTATGGTTGGATTAGGCTCCCAAATGCCGTTCAAAAGCGATATGCGGCTGTTCGACCTGTCTGCCGAGAATCTGAACAATCAGAATGTACCTCTTCTTCTTTCTTCGGAAGGCCGCTACATCTGGAGTGACAAACCTTTCTCTTTCAAGATAGAGGGCGGAAATCTGCATCTGTTTTCAGATTATGAAAGCTTGGAACCTGTGTTGGCAGGAAATACACTGAAAGACGCTTATATGGCAGCCTCTACCAAACATTTTCCTCCTTCCGGACAGTTACCGGATTCTTTGTTCTTTTCAATGCCGCAATACAACACCTGGATTGAACTGATGTACAATCAGAATCAGGAAGATATATTGAAATATGCAGATAACATAATGAAAAATAACTTCCCGGTGGGTGTTTTCATGGTAGACGATAACTGGCAGAAGCATTACGGTAATTTTGATTTCAAACCGGAACGTTTCCCCGATCCGAAAGGTATGATCGACCAATTGCACAAAGACGGATTCCGTATCATGTTATGGATTTGCCCGTTTGTCAGTCCGGATAGTCCCGAATTCCGTGAGTTGCAACAGAAAGGCTATCTGATCAAAAAGAAAGGAACTAAACAGGCTGCAATCATCCCTTGGTGGAATGGTTATAGTGCTTGTTACGACTTAAGTAACCCTGCCGCTGCCGAACACCTGAAGAAACAATTGCGCAATATGCAGGAGCAATACGGAGTAGACGGTTTCAAATTTGACGCCGGTGACATCGGTCATTACAACGATCCGACTCTGGAGTTCTATGACAAAGCTGCCACCTCAGTGGATATGTGCGAATACTGGGCTAAGATCGGATTGGATTTCCCATTTAATGAATACCGTGCCGGCTGGAAAATGGGCGGTCAGGCTTTAGTACAACGTCTGGGAGATAAGGATTATTCCTGGAATGCAGTAGGACTCCTGATTCCTGATATGATTGCTGCCGGATTATTAGGATATGCTTATGCCTGTCCCGACATGATCGGCGGAGGCCAGTTCGGTTCTTTCCTGGGAGTAGACCAGACAAAGCTGGATCAGGAGTTGATCGTTCGTTCCTGCCAGGTACATACGCTGATGCCGATGATGCAGTTCTCGGTTGCCCCCTGGCGCATCCTGGATGAAAAACATCTGGCTATTTGCCGTGATTACGCTTATTTACATGAGAAAATGGGAGGTTACATTCTGGAACAGGCCCGCCACTCCGCAGAGACCGGCGAACCGATCCTCCGTCATATGGAATATGCTTTCCCGCACCAGGGATTTATCGACTGCAAAGACCAGTTTATGCTAGGCGACAAATATCTGGTAGCTCCCATCGTAACAAAGGAACATAAACGCAAAGTAATGTTGCCCAAAGGACAATGGAAAGACGACACCGGTAAAAAATTCCGTGGGCCTAAAATGATAGAGGTGGAAGCTCCGCTAGAGAGGTTGCCTTGGTTTGAAAAAGTGAAATAAGGAGAGTGTCAAAAGTCACACTATGGTACGCAGATGACGCAGATCGGGCAGATTAGCACAGATAAATAAATTGAAAATCAATAAATAATCTGTGCTCATCTGTTTAATCTGTATTATCTGTGTGCCTACCCTTGCCAGAGAACTTTGAAATCAGGATTTAGGTTGTTCAACAACATTCGTATTGCCTCCTCCCCGAAGTGTCAAATCCACAGGATGATTTTTCAGCCATGCTCCCCCTGTAAAATCTGGGATATCGATAGAGTTAGAACGATTGGCAACGGACCAATAGCTCAACGGAGTAATAGAACACCAGCTTGCCGCATCATACACATCCATATCGAGGGGAAGACCATTTCTCAAACAATCTATCATACGCCAATCCATAATAAAATCCATCCCTCCGTGTCCACCAATAATTTTGGCAACTTCAGAAATGTGTTTGACAACTTCAGGCGTATACTGAACTTCCAATTCCGCCAGTTTTTCCGGAGATATATAATCATGTCCGAACGCAATCTTACCCGGCTCCGGATATTTCCGGCATGATCCTTTTGTTCCCGTCAAAACATGTAAGCGATCGTAAGGATGTGGAGTACTTACATCATGTTGAATCATGATTGTTTTTCCTTTGGCTGTACGAACCGTTGTCGTATTCATATTTCCCCGGTACTTCATTTCTGCCATTGGTTTGTAATAATCATTTTGAGCGGCTAATTCTTTGGCTTTTGCTTCCATCAAGAAATCATCAGTCGACATAGAAGTCAAATATTCCATCTTATCTCCCCGATTAATATTCATAGCCCAACAAACCGGCCCCAGTCCATGAGTCGGATAAGGATTCCCACTTTTATGATTTTCATCCCATCGCCAGGTTGGCCATTCCGGTTCTCCAAACATACCACTCAATAACTCATGTATATAAGCTCCTTCCCCATGTATAATTTCTCCAAACAATCCCTGCTGAACCATATTTACAGTTAATATTTCAAAGAAGTCATAACAACAATTTTCCAACTGCATGCAATGTCTTTTTGTTCTCTCCGAGGTTTCTACTAATTGCCAGCATTCTTCCAGTGTTTTTGCGGCAGGAACTTCCACTGCTACATGTTTTCCACATTCCATAGCATATACAGCGATAGGAGTATGCCATTTCCAAGGAGTTGCGATATAGATCAAATCAATATCTTCCTGTTCACATAATTTTTTCCAAGCATATTCATCTCCAAAATATTCTTCTGCCGGGCGCTTATTAAAATTCTTCAAGGTTTCCTGATTCCTTTTTACCGCTTCTTCCCGGAGATCACACAGTCCTCTGATTTCAATCTCTTTGATATTGAGAATACGGGTAACCGCCCAACTTCCACGACTACCTATCCCTACATAACCTATACGAACAACCGGAATAGGGGCAGCGGCATAACCGCACATGTTAAATAACTGTTTTCTGTTTTTCCCTTTTTCAACACATTCTTTTACAACAGCTTCAACCTCAGATTTATTCGTTGAAGTACAGCCCGTAAAGCCGGTTAATGCAACACCGGCTCCCAGCAAAGAGCCTTTCAAAAAGTTACGACGATTTATACTCATGATAATAAGTGTTTATTGGTTTGATAAAAATAATCCTGAATGATTTACCACTCAGGATTATAAAGTCTAAAGAATTAATCCCAACCTGGATTTTGTTTCATGATATCTTTACCGATCAAATCTATTTCATCTTGTGGAATCGGGAACAGATAATGGTAAGACGGATCAAAACGACGTTCCATTACAAGAATATGCTCCTTTCCATCCTTTTCTATCGGAATTCCATAGCAAGCTCCATTCATTAGTTTTTCTGCGGTTCGCCAACGAATAATATCATCCCTGCGCTGTCCTTCAAAACAAAGTTCTATCATTCGTTCATTGCGTACTATTTTTCTCAACTCTTCCTGGCTTCCCCCTGTTACAGCCGGATATTTATCCGTCTGACTGACATCTACGCCATAAGCTCTAGCTCTCAACATATTGATAGCGTCATAAACGGACTGATCTATTGAACCTGATTCAATTTTCGCTTCAGCATACGTCAAAAGGACTTCTGCATAACGCAAAATAATCACATTACTTTCCATGGGAATCAAAGCATACCTTGCAGCTCCTTCATCCAGGAATTTACGTGTATAATATCCTGATTGGGAAGAATTACCTGTTGCCCCCGGATAATCGACATCTCCGTAAACCGGGATCTCAACACCTCTATAAGTTGAACCGGGATAAATCACAGACATATAAAAACGAGGATCTCTGTTCTCGTAAGGTTTGTCCGGATTGTAAACAGCTGATTCATTAGACGGTTTACCATCTGTACAAAGAACACCGTCTACAAACTCCTGTAAAGGATTTGTTCCACCCCAGCCTCCGAAACTTGGAAAATGCATGTATATCTGCGTATAATTGGCCATATTCTGACCAACAAATTGCCAAGCATACAAAACTTCCTCATTATATTTATTGCTGATTTCAAATAAATCTTCATAACTGGAGAATAAAGAGTGTACTCCTAAATCCATCACAGCTTTTGCCGCAATTGCGGCTTCTTCCCAACGTCCGGCATATAATAACACACGAGCTTTCATTCCCAAAGCAGCTCCTTTAGTAATGCGTCCGGCATATTCGGAAGACCATGTTTCCGGCAATACTTTGGCAGCCTCATCCAAATCTTTCAATATAAAATCCAAAACTTCTTCTGCTGTATTTCTCGGGCGTTTCAACTCTTCCAGAGTTAAAGGTTCCTCAATGATAGGAACACCTCCCCAGTTGTTCAATAAGAAATGATAAGCGAAAGCACGTAAGAATTTTACTTCTCCTTTCATCTGTTCACGCTTTGTATCATCCATTTGAGGTTTATCTATATTGGTCAAAAAGACGTTACATGTACGAATGATACGATAACGAATAGACCACAATTCTTTTGTATACCACATTGAAGGACTGTTATTTCCCGCACCCAAATTATTATAATCATTACCTTTCCACACATTGACAGCTTCATCACTACGGGCAGGAAGTCCAAGAATATGATCATAATACATCCATACATTATCTCCATCCGTATAACGGGAATAAACACCTACCAGCGCATTAAAAGCATCCGTTTCCGTTGCCCAAAATGTTTGTTCTGATAACTGATCCCTTGGATTCAAATCCAGGAAACCATCATTACAAGCAGTAAATAAGGGAAACATTATCCCTATAATCCATATAAATATATACTTTTTCATGTTTGTCATCATTAATGATTAGAATACAAGATTTAAACCAAATGTATAAGAAGTAACCATCGGATAAATATTCCCTCCTCCCCAGGGTGTTTCCGGGTCAAACCCTCTGAAACTAGTTATTGTAAACAAATTGTCTGCACTTACATAAAAACGGCACTTTTCAACAAACAGGTTACTTAAGATAGACTTAGGCAGTGAATAACCTATTTGCAAATTCCTCATCTTTATATAACTTGCATTTTCCATAAAGAATGAATTTGTCTGAGTATAATTCCGGCTGGCATTATTCAGCGAAAGCCGCGGATAAGAAGCATTCAGATTATTGGGAGTCCAACGATCTTTTTGAGCTTCCAATGCGCTAGCTCCATTAGCAAATGCCTGAGCAGCTGTACCTGTCAAATAACCCTGCACATCAGCAACAGCGTGAATAGTTGTCGCGATATCAAAACCTTTGTAACTAGCCCCCAATTGTAGACCAAAAGTAACTCCAGGGAAAGTATTGCCCAAATTAACACGATCTTCAGCTGTAATTTTTTTATCTCCATTCTGATCTTTATACCTGATATCACCAGGAGAGGCTCCTCCTGTATAGTCTTGATTAGGAGCATTTTTTATTTCTTCTTCTGAGGCAAACAAGCCAATAGCTTCTAAACCAAAAATATTATTAATCGGATCTCCCACGGAACGCCCCGGAGTATCAGCCCCCTTCAAGTCAGTAATTTTGTCTTTTACTCTGGATACACTCAAATTAGCATAATAATTAAAGTCTTTCAACTGATCATTCCACCCCAGTTGCATTTCAAAGCCTTTATTGCGCACAGCACCAGCATTGATTACCGGAGCATAAGCCCCTAAAATAGTGGGTTGAGGCAAGCTCATTAAAATATCACGGGTGTTTCTTACAAAATAATCGAAAGTGAATGATAATCGGTTATTAAGCATGTTCAAATCCAAACCGGCATTCACCATTTCTGTATTTTCCCAACCGATAGTGGAATTTGACATAGAATAATTTTCTGCGATACCGGAATACATTATATTTCCAAAGCCATATAAACGGCCTAAAGAATATTTGTTCTGATAAGCATAATTTCCAATTTCCTGATTTCCTAAATGTCCCCAGGAAGCTCTTAACTTCAAGTTAGATATCGGATCAAAATTGAAAAAGTCTTCTTCAGAAATACGCCATCCGGCAGAAACAGATGGGAATAACTCAAAACGATTGTTTTTCGGGAAACGTGAAGATCCATCATATCTTAGTGTAACTTCAAGCAAATAACGTTCTGCAAAATTGTAATTTATTCGGCCGAATACTGAACGGATGCTATTCTCATCCATACCACCATCATTACGTTGATCAGATGCATCTCCCGCATTTATTTGGTCCAACAAATTGTTCTCCGGAAGATCATAACGGGATGCAGCAATAGAAGAGTTTGTATATTTACGCTGTTCATAACCTAATACTGCTGCTACATTATGCATTCCGAATGTTTTGTTATAATTTAAAAATGCTTGTAGATTTATATCGGAAGACTCACCTCTATTTTCAAACAGATAGGGTCTGAACTTCATGCCAACAACGTCCGGCGCATTATAAAGAGATAAATTATATTGCTGTCTTTTGGTATGAGTAAAATTACCATTCATCGCAGCAACCCCTTTTACAGACAATCCGTCTATAAGCTTTATTTCAAGTGTTCCAATTGCTGTCAGGAAGTTATCAGTATAATGGTCATATCCTCCGTTTTCAGCTTCTGCCACCGAATTATGTTCATTCATAAAGGCTGCCCAATTTCCGTTAGACCATTTGATTGGAGTTACAGGTGTTTCACGGTATGAACGATGAACTAACTCACTAATACTTTGGTAGGGTTGTGATTTTTCCTGTCTGATATAAGAAAAATTCACCCCAAAGTTCACACGTTTACTGATATCAAAGTCAAAGTTTCCTCTGATAGAATATCTTTCCAAATCCGTTTGTGCTATCAAACCTTCTCTGTTCAGATAACCCAAAGAAAAGTTATATCTTGTTTTTTCCGTTCCTCCATCTAACTGAACATGGTGACTGTGTTGAAAACCGTTTTTTGAAAACAAAGCATCTGTTTGATCGGAATTTGGATATAAATCCGGATCAGTTCCTTTACGATAATTGTCAATATCGGTTTCTGAATACTTCGGAGCTAATCCGTCATTTGTCAAAGCTTCATTATACAGTGTAGCATAATCTGCTGAATTCACCCATTTAGGTAAACGTGTCGGATTTTGAAAACCGATATACCCATTGTAAGAAACTTTCATGCGACCTTCCTTTCCTTTCTTTGTGGTTACTAAGATAACACCGTTACCAGCACGTACACCATAAATGGCAGCAGATGCAGCATCCTTCAAAACACTGATATTTTCAATATCATTCGGATCTATTGCATTCAAACTACCGGGAATTCCATCGACTATAATCAAAGGAGATGTTGAATTTAATGTACCGGGACCACGAATAATAAATTCAGCACCATCAGCACCCGGCTGTCCGGAACGTTGAATGGCTGTTAATCCCGGAGCTATACCTGTCAGCAAATTTGTTGCATCAGAAGCTGCTCTATTCGCAATCTGTTCTGATCTTACGCTGGCCACTGCCCCCGTTAAAGTTGCTTTTTTCTGTGTACCATATCCAACAACAATAACTTCATTCAACCTCTGAGAATCTTCTTGTAATAAAATATTCAACACAGTTTTATTTCCTACGGTAACTTCCTGTGTATTATAACCGATATAAGAAATCTGTAAAACAGCCGATGAAGGTACACTCAAACTATATTCTCCATCTATATTTGTTACTGTACCATTCGTCGTACCTTTCACTACTACATTGGCCCCAATAACCGGAATTCCCGCTGCATCTTTTACAACACCTGTTACTCTATGTGATTGTTGTGCAACAGCAGGAGGTTCATTATTCACCATCAATACAATATGACGATCCCTTATTGCATATTTCAGTCCGGTTTTTTCAGCAATCGCATCCAGAATTTCTGAGATATTCGTATTTCTCTTATCAATTGAGATCCTTTCATTCTTGTTTATCTCTTCCAGATTATAGAAAAACAGGAATTCAGACTGTTTTTCTATTTGTTTCAATACATGCTCCAGTGTTTCATTTTTAACAGAGACACTCAATTTGGTGGTTTGTGCATAAGTTGCCGCTACCATTTGCGATAGACAAACAACAAGCATTAACACGGTTAGCTTCATAATTTTAATAGTTCTTTTCAGGTTTACGGAAACAACTATTCGTTGATTATTCATACTTTGATTGTTTTAAGATTAAAAACACATTCCACGGCAATGGATGTTTAATTGAATCACACACTTTAGAAAAGAATATCCGGCAAGATATTTTCCCTTCTTTTTTTAATTTCTTACGTTATCCACTCATATTATTGAATTTAAAAGTTAACTACTCTATTATAACCTATTTTTCCGAAATCGTCACATGACGGTCGTCAATCTTATATTTGACCGGAATAGAAAGATTGACGATTTCCATAATATCTTTAATACTCTGTCCCCGATAGAAAGTTCCGGTGAAAGTACGCTTATTCAATGCCTTAGAACTTACAGCAAACTCTACACCATAAACGTGACTAAGACGATCTAAAATTGCTTTTAGACTTTGTTCATGAAAATAATAATAACCGGAAGTCCACGATATGAATTGCTGGGCATCCACTTTTCGAAGGATAGTAGATTCTGTATTCCGGTTATATACAAACTGCTGGTTGGGCTCCAATATCGTTTGTTTAGCAATATGCATTGTTGTCAGACGAACTGATCCTTCCAGCAACGTAGTGATCGTCATAGAATCCATTGGATAAGCCATTACATTGAACTTGGTTCCAAGGGCTTCGATATCCTGTTCTTTTGTCTTTACAATAAAAGGTTTATTCTTTTGTTTGGCGACTTCAAAATATGCCTCACCTTCCAGATATACAATACGTTTATCTTTTCCAAAATTCTTATCATAATGGAAAGTCGTTTTTGAGCCAAGACTAACATGTGTACCATCTGGTAACTCTATTACATCTGCCTCCAGGCCGTCACCTCCTATATACTTAGAATATAAAGTCTTGTCGTCATCACGGATAAATAAAAAGAAAACAGAACTAATCGCCACAGCTATCAGGGACACCGCTGCATAGCTACTTATTTGGTACCAAAGATTGAACCGGCGAGTTTGTGAATTTTTCTTTTTATTAAGCAAACGCTGCCAGCTGGAAGCCGTATCCAGCGGTTTTCCTAAAAACAGACCGGCATCATACATTGCTTTGATTTCAAAGAATGTCTCTTTGTTGGAGGCACTCTCATTCACCCAATCGTAAAAAAGGTCTGTTTCTTCTTTGGAAAGATTACCTTGCAAGTAACCTATAACTAACTCTGTATAATCATGTTCCATACTTTTCCCCTGTAATTCGTCGTCTTTAGTGACTTAGTCCTTTATGAACTAAGTAATTCTTCAAATCTCGGAAACAGTCAAAAGAACCACGCAAATTGAAAACTTCAACTCTTTTACTTCTGCTATTTTTGCTCATACTTAATCTAATAAACAGAAAAATATGAAACGTTATGGAAGTGTTATCGGCGTAAAGCCTGAAAAACTGGAGGAATATAAGAAATTGCATGCTGCTGTATGGCCGGCGGTGCTGGCTATGATCAGTGAGTGTAATATCCGCAATTACTCCATTTATTACAAAGACGGAATGCTGTATAGTTATTATGAATATATCGGAAATGATTATGAAAAGGATATGCAGCGAATGGCTGCCGATCCGACCACACAGGAATGGTGGAAGCTCACCGACCCTTGCCAGCAACCGGTAGAGAACCGTGCTCCCGGCGAATGGTGGGCTGCTATGGAAGAGGTTTTCCATACAGACTGAATAGCATATAAATAGAATAGGCTTTAAATATTATTGAACATGAACGACATTATTATTAAACTTGGCGAATGCGTGGAATTCGGCAAGATCAGTCTTGCATCGCCCTATCCACCGGCAATGAAAGGACAACCGGGTGCTGACGAATTGACCCGGGAAGCATTGGAGAACGGCTTATCTCCTCAATCCGTACTGAATGACGCCCTGATCCCGGCAATGAACCGGGTCGGCAATAAGTTTACGGAAGGGAAGATATTCGTGCCTCAAATGCTGTTATCGGCTAAAGCGATGAATAGTGCCATGAAGCATCTGAAACCTTTTTTTCAGAATGGCGAGATCAAACGGAAAGGTGTATTTGTTATCGGTACCGTTATGGGGGATTTGCACGATATCGGCAAGAACCTGACAGGCATGATGGTGGAAGGCTCCGGTTGGGAAGTGATCGATCTGGGGACGGATGTGCCGGCCGAGAAATATATTCAGGCATTGGACGAACATCCCGGAGCTGTCTGCGGTATGTCTGCCTTGCTGACTACTACCATGAGTAATATGCAACCGATGATCGCCACTATACGTGCAAAATATCCCGAAACTAAAGTGGTTGTCGGTGGCGCACCGTTGAATGCGGAATTTGCTCAAAAGATCGGGGCGGATGCTTATGCCCGTGATCCGCAGGATAATATCAACTGGTTGGAATCAATCGTAGCCTGATAGCGTATGAATAAGTTTATCGAGCAATTACAGGATAGCGACAAGCGGATCGCTATCCCTATCATGACCCATCCCGGAATTGAAGCGATCGGGAAAAAAGTGATCGATGCCGTTACGGACGGCGAGGTTCATTATCAGGCAATCAAACAGGTGACGGAAACCTATCCTACAACGGCTTGTACCGTCATTATGGATTTGACTGTCGAGGCGGAGGCTTTTGGTTGTGCGATCAGTATGCCGGAACACGAGGTACCCAGTGTTACCGGGCGTCTGGTGTATGACGAAGAAACCGTGAATAGCCTGCAGGTCCCTTCTTTGTCTGCAGGCCGGATGCCGGAATATCTGAAAGCGAACCGCCTGGCAGTGGAAAACATAAAAGACAAACCTGTCCTGTCCGGCTGTATCGGTCCTTTCTCATTAGCGGGAAGACTCTATGATATGTCTGAGATTATGGTCGGTATTTATATCGAACCGGATGTGGTAAAAACGCTGTTGGATAAATGTACAGCTTATATTACAGCTTATTGCCGGGAGCTGAAAGCGATCGGCGCAACAGGTGTGATCATGGCCGAACCGGCTGCCGGATTACTTTCCAATGAAGACTGTCAGGAATATTCGACCGTTTATGTCCGGCAGATAGTGGAGGCGGTACAGGATGAGAACTTTGCCGTGATCTTACATAATTGCGGAAATAAAGGACAATGTACCCAGGCAATGATCGATTCCGGCGCTGCAGCTTTACATTTCGGAAATGCCGTAAATATGGTCGAGACGTTGGAACAATGCCCGTCAGACCTCATCGTGATGGGAAACATCGACCCTGTCGGCATTCTGAAACAGGCCACATCGGAAGAGGTGTACCGGATTACTACTGATTTGTTGTCAAAGACATCGCAGTATAAAAACTTTGTTATCTCTTCCGGTTGTGATATGCCGCCTTTGGTCCCGGATGCAAATATCAAAGCCTTCTATCAGGCAATAGCCGATTTTAATATAGGGAAATGATGTTCCGGTCATACACATTTTCGTTTGAAGAGGTTCGTCCGGAAATACCGGTATTGATGGAGTACCTCCAAATCCCGGATTCAGAGAGTTATGCACTCGTCTCGGAGATTGTGGAGAAAACCTTTGACGAATTGAAAGATTCGAAAGAGATTATTGGCGGATACTGCGTACTGGATTGTCTGGAAGTAAATGTGAGAGAAGGAATAGTCGCTTGTTCTGCAGGGTATTTGCATACAGGGCGTAAGATTAGCGGTTATATGAAAGGATCCGGCCGGATAGCTTTATTTCTTTGTACCGCAGGGAAAACTTTTACCGGGTTGTCACATGCTTATCAGCAGAACGGTGATTTTCTGGAGGCATTCGTTGTCGAGTCGATCGGCTCGGCGACCGTTGAAAATGCAATGGATAAAGTGCAGCAGTATTTGGAAGAAGAGATGACGGAACAGGGAAAGAAGATCACGAACCGTTACAGTCCGGGCTATTGCGAATGGGCATTGTCAGGGCAGCGCGATCTGTTTGCCTATATCGGCGACCACCCGACCGGGATTACTATCAATGAATCTTGTCTGATGCAGCCGATCAAATCGGTTAGCGGAATTATAGGAATAGGGGATGAGGTCAGAAAGCGACCTTATGGCTGTGATATCTGTAACAGTGCCTCTTGTGCGTATCGGAATATTAGAAGAAAAAAACATTAAGAGTTATGACATTTGAATTATTATTCGGAATCGGGCTGATAGCTATCGGGGCGTTTTCGTCGGGAAGTTTCTCGATCCCTTTTGGAAAGACCCGTAACTGGGCGTGGGAAAACTATTGGCTGATATATAGTTTGTTTGCTTATGTGATCGTGCCGTTGGTGGCATGCTATGTTTTTTGTCCGGGCTTTATGAATGTGCTGTCCGGTGTCTCGGCACAGACGTTGGGATGGATCTTTTTACTGGGGATCATCTACGGTATTTGTAATCTTACCTTCGGACTTTCCCTGCGTTATCTGGGGCTTTCGTTAGGCTTCTCGCTTTCTTTGGGATTGATGATGGTACTGGGAACGATCATTCCTCCGGCTATCGACGGGCGGTTGAATATTCTCTTGCAGCAATCCGGAGGGACTATGTTGATAGCTGGTTTGTTGATTGCCGCAGTCGGTATTGCTTTGAGTGGATATGCCGGTTACCGGAAAGATAAAGGTGCCGGACCGGAAGCGAATCCGGAACTTAATTTCGGAAAAGGACTGGTGCTGGTTTTCTTTGTCGGAATAACCGGTGCTTCGCAAGCCCTGGGTATAGAACAGGGTACGGGGATTTCATCTGCTTTGGTCGCTTCGGGTATCGATCCGCTATTCCAGACGTTACCTGTCTTTTTCGTATTGTTCGGCGGTTCTTTTCTGGCGACTGCGCTTTGGTGCTTGTTCCTGTCGAAAAAGAATAATAACCTGAAAGCTTTTGTAAAGACAAAGGATATCGCTGTTTCAGGCAACTACCTGTATTGCGGATTGGCGGGTTTTCTCTGGTTTGTCAACTTTATCTTTTACGGTATGGGGAAAAGCCGGATGGGAGAGTTTTCGTTTACGGCCTGGGGAATATTGATGTCGCTGACCATTGTCTTTGCTACCCTTTGGGGATTGTACCGGGGCGAATGGAAGGCTACGGATACAAAGACAAAAGCATGGATGTATGCCGGACTGGTCGTATTGGTTGCTGCCTCTTTCATTATAGGAATGAGTGGCGGAGAGTGAGGATAATTAAAAATTGAAAATTGAGAATTGAAAATTATGACTTCAAGAGAACGTGTTTTATCAGCTATAGCTCATAAAGAGCCCGACCGTGTTCCGGTCGATATGGGAGCAACTCCCAGTTCGGGTATTTCGGCAATTGCCTATTCCAATTTATTAAAACATCTGGGGCGTACCGACCTCCCGGTTCAGATTTACGATGTGGTACAGCAACTGGCACAGCCGGATCTGTCGATTATCGATCAGTTCGGTATCGATGTCCTCGATATCGGCCGTACGTTTAATGTGAGTCCGTCCGACTGGCAGGAGACAATACTGGCTAATGGCGATAAAGCCCTGTATCCCGCCTGGTTTAATCCTGTAGAACAACCCAACGGTTCTTGGCATTGTTATGATACCGATGGTAAACGCCTGTTAGCAATGATGCCGAAAGGTGCCACATTCTTTGACCAGTCCTATTTCCCTTACGTGGATGGCTATCCTGATAGTTACGACGGTCTGGATGAAGAGATGGGACGTGTCCTGTGGTCGCGTTATGTGCACAGTCCCTGGGATCATGCTGCCGATGACGGTTTCTGGGAACAGTTGAGAACAAATGCCTTGCATTTGCGGGAGACAACGGATAAGGCATTGATGATCGTTTGCGGTTGCAATCTTTTTGAATGGGGAACTTTCCTGCGCCGGATGGATAATTTCCTGATGGACCTGCTTTGTGATCCGGATCAGGTGGAACGTGTATTGGATGAGTTACTGGAACGTCACCTGGCAACACTTGAAAAGGTCTGTGCTTCGGTCGGCGATATAGTTGACATTATCCGCTTCGGGGATGATCTCGGGATGACAACCGGTCCGTTCATGGATCGGGATACTTATAAAACCCTTTTCAAACCCCGTCATAAACAGTTGTGTGACTATGTAAAATCGCATAGTCAGATGCATACCTTTATCCATTCCTGCGGTTCCATCTCTTCATTGATGCCCCATATGATCGAGGCTGGAATTGAAGTTTTCAACCCGGTACAAACCAATGCCGTAGATATGTCTCCCGAATTTCTGAAAAAAGAGTTCGGACAGGATTGTACTTTCTGGGGCGGTGGTGTAGAAACCGTCGGTACACTGAACAACGGCACACCGGCTCAAGTTCGTGAACAAGTCCTGGAGCGTCTGGAGATCATGTCGTCTGGAGGTGGTTTTGTCTTTAATACTGTGCACAATATACTTCCGGATGTTCCGCCGGAGAATATTATCGCGATGTTTGATGCGGTGAAAGAGTTTAATAATAAATGAAGTTGATGATGTGAAAATATAAAAAAAAACAATGCTTTTTGGGGGTGTACTTTCTGTTTGACTTGTACGTCGGAAAATAACGAAAGCACTGTTTCCTCCGTCTGTTAAAGAATAGAATGTGATTCAATATATATAGGCAGGGATTGATGATTAGTTAAATAATGATCATAGTTTTTGTAGAACTACGTATCTTTTTGCAAAAATAGAAAAACATCCGATAAAATCGTTTAAAAAATCCGTTCTTTTTTTTGCAAAATCCGATATTAAACTAATAATAGAGGGGTAAAAGGTGAAGTTTTAACCTTTAACAAAACGTTTGTTGAGTTTTGTCTGCATATTTTTGACGCAATTTACTGATTATCTCGGAATAATTATTGTCTCTGAACCATAGTTCTACAAAGACTATGGTTTAGAGACTTTTTTTATAAGTATGCAATAATAGATTGCAAAGGTGATGATTTTTATGGTTTAGACTTATGAATAGTCGTTTGATATTTGTATTAACTTTTGTTTGACCTTATCTCTAATCTCAATACGAATTGAAGGTGGATGAGATATAGCTATAGTATTAATGAATATAAAAGAATTTGTAAACTTAAATTTAATGCCTATGATATAAAGAAAAGGACAGTATGCTAAAAACGGATAATGTTTACACAATTATTCGGTTCACGTAAGATTAAACCAAATGTAAAACTGGTTAAAACTCTTAAACTAAGTAATTATTATGAATAAAAAAAGAATTGAAATAGGGATGGTAGCTAAAAGATCCCTTCCTATATTCGTTTTTACGACATTTTTATTTGTTTTGGCAGATTCGGCTTTTGCCACTGGAGCTGATGAAAAATCTACTATTACAGATAATAAAGTCAAAAAAGCAGGAATGGCTCTTATTCCTGCTCCAATGCAACAACAGAAAAAAATCAGTGGAGTAGTGACAGATGATTTAGGTGAACCTTTGCCTGGAGTTGCTATTCAGGTTGTAGGAACGCCGAGGGGGGTAACTACCGATGTTGATGGGACATATTCTATAGAAGTAAAAGAATCAGACAAATTGGTCTTTACTTATTTAGGAATGGAAACGCAAACAATTCCTGTTATAGGTAAAAAAGAACTGAATGTTACACTGAAACCTAAAGTTGACGAATTGGAAGAGGTTACAGTTGTTGCTTTTGCCAAGCAGAAAAAAGAATCGGTTATTTCTTCTATTACTTCCGTTAAACCTACTGATTTAAAGGTTCCCAGTAGTAACTTGACAACATCTCTGGCAGGTCGTATTTCCGGCTTGATTGCTTATCAGAGAAGTGGAGAACCTGGGCAAGACAATGCAGAATTCTTCGTTCGCGGTGTAACAACATTCGGTTATAAAAAAGATCCACTGGTATTGTTGGATAATAATGAGATATCTTCTTCAGATTTGTCAAAAATCCAGCCAGATGACATTGCCAGTTTTAATATTATGAAAGATGCTGCAGCAACAGCCCTGTATGGTTCGCGTGGAGCAAATGGCGTTATTTTGGTTACAACGAAAGAAGGTGTTGAAGGAAAAGCCAGACTGAATGTCCGTTATGAAGAGTCTATCACAACCCCTACAAGTATGGTCGATTTGGCAGATGCGGTAACATATATGAAGCTGCACAATGAGGCCATTAAAACACGTGACCCACTGGGAGCAACTATGTATTCACAACAGAAAATCGATAATACGATTGCCGGAGGAAATCCGTATGTTTACCCTGCTAATGATTGGTATGATATTATGTTTAAAAAACAGGCTCATAGTCGTCGCTTGAATTTCAACTTAAGTGGTGGTGGTAAAGTTGCCAGTTATTATATCACAGGAACTTATAACTCAGATAAAGGAAATCAGAAAGTAGACGGTGTAAGTAACTTTAATAATAATGTCAATTTGAATCGTTATATTTTACGTTCCAACGTAAATATTAAAGTAACACCTACAACAACAGCAAAGGTTCGTTTGCAGGGTACTTTTGACGATTATAGTGGTCCGTTGGATGGCGGAGATGATTTGTATAAGAAAGTGATGAATGCCAATCCGGCGTTGTTTCCGCCCTATTATTTGCCTGATGAAGCGAATAAATATACTCAACATGTTTTATTTGGTAATGCAGATAAGGCACAATATATGAATCCGTATGCAGAGATGGTAAAAGGGTATAAAGAATATTCGACTTCCAATATGTTTGCCCAGTTTGAATTGGAGCAAAAACTGGATTTCATAACCGAAGGTCTTTCTTTGAGGGGATTGTTTAATACGAGTCGTTATTCATACTTTGAAGTAAAACGTGCTTATAATCCTTTTTATTATTCAGCAGGTATGTACGACAAGGCCTCAGATACTTACAAACTGAATATATTGAATGAACAGAGCGGCACGGAATATTTGAATTATGTGCCGGGAGAAAAAAAGGTTAATTCTGCTCTTTATTTTGAAAGTGCATTGAACTGGAATCGTATTTTCCATGAAAAACATAATGTTGGCGGCTTGTTGGTTTTCACGATGAGGGAATCGAAGAATGGAAATGAAAGTGACCTACAAAAGTCATTACCTTCACGAAATATCAGTTTGGCAGGACGTTATACTTATGCTTACGACGGACGTTATTTCGCTGAATTTAACTTTGGGTATAACGGTTCTGAACGTTTTGCAAAAAAAGAACGTTTTGGTTTCTTTCCTTCCGGAGGTTTAGGTTGGTTCATTTCCAATGAAAATTTTTTCCCTGAGGCTTTGAAAAAGACAGTAACCAAGTTAAAATTGAAAGCAACTTATGGTTTAGTTGGTAATGATGCAATCGGTAGTGAAGACGACCGCTTCTTCTATTTATCTAATGTGAATATGAATAACTCATATCTGGGCTCATCTTTCGGTACGTTAGGTAATAGAGGGGGGCGTGGGTTGAGCGGAATTTCCATTAGTCGTTATCCGAATGAAGACATCACTTGGGAAATTGCACGTAAGGCCAATTATGGTATTGAATTAGGCTTATTTGACAAAATTGAAATCCAGGCAGATTATTTCACGGAAAAGCGTTGGAATATTTTGATGGATCGTGCTGCCATACCGGAGACGATGGGGCTTCAAAGTAGTTTGAGAGCAAATGTTGGAGAAGCAAAGAGTCACGGTATTGATATGTCGCTTGATTATAATCACTCGATCAATAAAGATTTATGGATTACGGGGCGTGCTAATTTCACGTATGCAACTAGTGAGTTTTTAGTATATGAAGAACCAGATTATAGTAGTACGCCTTGGAAATCACGTATCGGTCATTCGTTGGCTCAAGAATATGGCTATGTTGCTGAACGCTTATTCATTGATGAAGAAGATATCCGCAACTCTCCGGTTCAGTTTGGTAATTATATGGCTGGAGATATTAAATATAAGGATTTGAACGGTGACGGGAAAATAACGGAATTAGATCAGGCAGCTATCGGTTATCCTACCAGTCCTGAAATTGTGTACGGTTTTGGTTTTTCTATGGGATATAAAGATTTTGACCTTTCTTGTTTCTTCCAAGGATTGGCAAGGGAATCGTTTTGGATTGATGTAGAAAAAACTTCCCCATTTATTGGAAACCAAAGTGCATTGTTGCAAGCGTATGCCGATAGCCATTGGTCGGAAGCTGATCGTAATACACAAGCATTGTGGCCGCGTCTGTCTACATCCGTAGTTGAAAATAACAATAAGAAATCTACATGGTTTATGCAGAATGGCGGATTTTTGCGATTGAAATCATTGGAATTCGGTTATCGTATTCCGAAGCATATTATTGATAAAGCCCATATAAGTGATTTACGTTTCTATTTAAGCGGAACCAACTTGCTGACTTTCTCAAAATTTAAATTGTGGGATCCGGAAATGGGTGGAAATGGTTTGGGATATCCTATCCAGAGAGTATTTAATGCCGGAGTTCAGTTGTCATTCTAAAATGTAAATAAGATGATGAAAAATATATTATTAAAAAGCTTACTGTTCTGTATCGTATTACTGGAATGTATCTCTTGTAATTATTTGGATATTGTTCCGGATAATATGGCGACAATTGATTATGCATTCCGTAATCGTACAGCATGTGAAAAGTATTTATATACTTGTTATAGCTATCGCCCGAGGCATGGCGATTTCTCGTGGGACCCGGCGATTGCTGCTACAGACGAAGTTTGGTGCCATTCTTATATTAATACTGCCGGGCGTTATATTGCCCGTGGCATGCAGAAAGTGAATGATCCTTATATGAACTTCTGGAGTGGAGCTAAATCAGGGGGTTCCTTTGTCATTCCGGCTTTGTGGGATGGTATTCGTGACTGTAATATCTTTCTTGAGAATGTGGATAAAGTAACAGATTTACCTTCGTATGAACGTGACCGTTGGATAGCAGAAGTAAAATTCCTGAAAGCCTATTATCATTTTTATTTGTTCCGAATGTATGGTCCTATACCTATTATGGATGTCAATCTGCCGGTATCGGCTACTCCGGAAGAGGTAAAAGTATATCGTGAACCGGTAGATAATGTTGTTGATTATATAGTAAATCTGCTGGATGAAGCGGCTGCAGGTCTTCCTTCTAATGACGACTTGGTGGAAGGCACTGAAGCCGGACGAGTATATAATCTGGTGGCTAAAGCAATGAAAGCTAGAGTTCTGGCATATGCTGCAAGTCCATTGTTTAATGGAAATACGGATTATGCCTCTTTGGTCGATAATCGCGGAGTACAATTATTCCCTCAAACGTATGATCCTGAAAAATGGAAAAAAGCAGCAGATGCTTGTTTGGAGGCGATTGATATGGCTCATGCACAGAATAAACGGCTTTATACGAGTGTAGATCCACTGTTGAGTACGCAGAACGATACCTTCAAATTGCAAACCACTTTACGTCAGGCTATTTGTGATCGTTGGAATTGTGAACTGATTTGGGGGAGTACTAATAATGACCAATATTCATTTGTTCAACGATGTCAATCCCGTGTTTTGCGTGTTGGTGCAGAAATGGGAACAGTAGTTCGTACCGAGTGGGCCCCAACATTGAATACGGTTGAAAAATTCTATTCATCCCATGGCGTACCTATCAATGAAGATAGAGACTGGGTACAGAACAACTGGTATAGCCAACGTTACGAAATTCGTCCGGAAGTCTCTTCCGGTGCTGAAAAGTATTATGTAAAGGAGGGGCAGAAGACTGTTAATCTACATTATAATCGTGAACCCCGATTCTATGCAAATATAGGTTTTGACCGAGGTATCTATTTCGGTAACGGTTATAATAAGTTTCCGGACAATGTAAAACATTGCGAATTTTGTGCGAAAGAATATTCAGGAGTAGCTTCTGCTTCCGAGGCATTCTCTGTTACAGGATACGGAGCTAAGAAAATGCATAGTTTTAAAGATGCTATGACGGCGAACGATTATAGTATAGAGTATTATCCATTCCCGATCATGCGTATGGCAGATCTGTATTTGTTGTATGCTGAAGCACTGAATGAATATAGCGGTCCGAGCGGTGAAGTATATAAATATGTAGATATGATTCGTGAACGCGCCGGTTTGGAAGGAGTTCAGGCTTCCTGGACTAAATATTCCATTTCTCCTTCTAAAGTTGCAACCAAAGAAGGCTTACGGGAAATTATACAGCATGAACGTGAAATCGAATTGGTTTTTGAGGGACAACATTTCTGGGATCTCAGACGCTGGAAGAGAATTCAGGATCTTAATGAACAGCCAAAAGGATGGAATGTCATTCAGGGAGATACTCAAGATCTCTTCTACACAGTGACTTCAGTGGCCCAGACTCCAGTTGAGTTTTCAGTAAGAGATTATTTCTGGCCGATCAATGAAAAAGAGATTTCGATAAATTCGAATCTGGTTCAGAATTTTGATTGGTAAGTTGGTAATTAGTAATCATAATAAATGGGACAATGAAAAAGAATTTATTATATATACTTTCCGTTTTGCTTCTGATTGCATGTTCGGAAGAGGAACGTACGTTTGTTAAAACAGATTCTGTCGCTCCGCAACCTGTCAGCAATGTAGAAGTTACTAATATTCCGGGTGGTGCTATTTTGAAATATACTTTGCCGGACGATGAAGATCTGCTTTGTGTAAAAGCTAATTATGAATTGAAATCAGGTGTTTCAAGTGAAGTGAAAGCTTCCTTATTTGTGGATACTCTTAAGATCGAGGGTTTCGGCACGGAAGATGAACGTATCGTGGAACTGGTAGCAATAGATCGTAGTCTGAATGAATCGTCACCTGTAAAAGTGACCGTGAAGCCACTGGAGGCTCCTGTTGTTACGATCGGACGTACTTTAAAGTTGATTGCCGACTTTGGTGGTGTACATGCCTATTGGGATAATCCCGGGCGATCTGAAATTTCTGTTATTTTGGAACAAAAAGATAATAACAATGAGTTCAACCGGATCGATGCTTACTATAGTACGGTGGTAGAAGGTAGTGCCGCGACTCGTGGAATGGATACTGATCCGAAAGATTTTAAGATTTATATACAGGATCGTTGGGGAAATGTAAGTGAAGCTTTGGAAACGACCATCTCACCTCTGTTTGAGGAACAATTTGATCGAACAAAAATCACAGGTATGTCTATTGAAGGCGACCAACCTTCGGCTTGGGGATGGGTTCTCGCAAACTTGTTTGATGGGACGAAAAGTGACGGTAACGGATTTCATACAGCTAATGGGTCAGGTGTTTGGCCGCAATGGATTACATTCGATTTAGGTGTGACCGGGAAGATCAGCCGTATCAAAGTATGGCAACGTTTGGGTGACTGGATTTATAAACATGGAAATTTGGAACATTTTGAAATCTGGGGAACCTCAGATGCTGAAAATTTGAATGATCCTTCGGTTTGGACTTTGATGATGGATTGTAAGAGTACTAAGCCTTCCGGATTACCATTAGGGCAGATATCCGATGAAGACAGGCAATGGGCCGAAGCGGGTGAAGAGTTCGTTTGTGACCCAAGTAAACCTAAGGTTCGTTATCTCCGTTTGCATGCTTTGCAAACTTGGTCTAATGGTGACTTTTTCCATATGTCTGAAATAGAGGTCTATGGACAGGTTGGTGAGGATAAGTAAGGTAATTATTAAATGTATAGAAGTATGATAGTAAAATATGTTATTCCCCTGCTGATTTTTTGTGTTGGGGTATTTTCTACGTCTTGTGATGATATGGACGCTTTACATATTGGTTTCCTGGAAGAAGGCGAAACTATTTATGCGGCGAAAGTGGATAGTGCATCCGTCGGTCCGGGTAACGGTCGTGTTAAGATGGAATTGTTCATCAATGCCCAACGTATTGAGAAGCTCCGTATTTACTGGAATGCTTATACGGATTCCATTGATTTCAATGTCGGCGGACAAGTTGGTGAATTCTCTCTTATGATTGAAAATCTGCCGGAACGGGAATACTTGTTCCAAATCGTCAGTTTTGATAAATATGGAAATCGTTCACTTCCGTTTGAAGCAACAGGTAGAGCTTGCGGTGAAGATTATCGGAATACCTTACCTAACCGTCATATTGAAAACATTTCGAAGACGGAAGATGGTAATATATTGATAACCTGGGGCGCGGCAAATGATGGTGCGGAGAAATGTGTGTTGACTTATACCGATGCAACCGGTCAGCAGCAGGTTCGTGAGGTATTGGCTACGGTCTTGGAAGATATCATTCAGAATGTCCAAAGCGGATCTTCATTTACGTATTATACAATATATAAGCCGGCGGCTAATTCACCGGATAGCTTTAATACGAAAGAAGATTCAAGGGATTTTCCTGAATGAGTAGTCTTTATAACTTGTAGATAAACATGTTGAATGTAAGGAGAGGTGTGTTGGGGTACAACATACCCTCCTTTCTTCTAAAGTGAATTCATTATGAACAGGAAGGTTGCGGACATATTATTTGTCCTGTTTCTATTCGTAGGTATGGTAACATATCTCTTTTATACCCAATCTTACCGGATTATTTTATCTGGACAGGTTGGTTATTTTTTAGCAACAACTGATTTTTTCACATCTTTTCTTCCTCGGATACAAGGAGTTGTAGATTATCTAGCCTCTTTTCTTGTACAATTTTATGTGATTAGGTATTTCGGAATCGGAGTCTTGATAAGTCTGGCTTTTCTCTTGGGACTTCTGATTAATATGTTGTTAAAACCTTTTACAGAATCTCGTTACCGCATTCTTTTATCTTTTTTATATTCGACGACATTTGTTTGGTCTCTACATAGTTTCTCCGATTATCCCTTGTCGAAAGATCTAACTTTATTGATTTCTTTTATCTGTTGCCGTCTTTATATCGGACTATCCGATAAGCGCATACGTGTTTTGTTCAGTTATTGCCTTGCTTGTATTCTTTGGTATATTTGTAAAGAAGCAGCGTTTGTAGCTTGTTTGTATATATTTGTTTATGAGTATCTGAAAGGAATGAGAAATTATTCTTACCTGATCTCTCTTTGTTCTCTTTTTGCCTTTTCAGCATTGTTCACGACTTTATTGCTCCAATATTGTTTCCCGATGGAAGAAGTGTTTGTTGCTGAATGGGAATTGGATTGGTATCCTTGGTATCTGATTTATATGATTTCTTTTGTCGGTTGTATCTTTTTATTGCGTTGCACACGGAGGTATTTTTTTGTTGCCTCCGGTTATTTTCTGCTGGTTATATATACTTGTTATGTGAATACCGACCGTATTAGGGAGTTTGAGATAAAATTTTTTTACCTAATGCAACAAAGTGAATGGAATAAATTACTGGGTAGTATAGGTGATGTCAAAAAACTGAACTCTAGAACCTTGAATTATTATTATATGGCATTGGCACAAACCGGACAATTGAGCAATGCCTTGTTTCGGGATGGATTCCCTTATTCGAAATCATTGGTCTCAGCGGGTGAGCAATCGTATGTTTCGAAAACTCGTTTGAGCGATATCTATTGGAACTTAGGTTGTTTTCGGGTTAGTCAGGTGTTCTCGACTGAAGCCATGTCGATGTTGGATACGGGGGTGAACCCTTATCATCTTAAACGTTTGGCGATGATCCATTTGATTTATCGGGAAAATGATTTGGCAATAAAACTTCTGCGTATATTGAAAAAAACGGTGATGTATAATCGCTGGGCTGTCGATTTGTTGAACCGGATGAAACATGATCCAGATCTGGAACAGGTCGATTGGATCATTCGTTTCCGGAAGATGCTTCCTTCATATGGCTTCCAAATAGGCATGAACAGGCCATTAGAAAATATAACAAACCTAGCTATCCAATTACCATTTGAAACATTGGCCTTGGAATATGCTTGGAATTTGGCATTACTGGAGAAAAAGGTTGATTGGGTGGCTAGGATGGTCCGCTATAGATTGGATTTTTCTCCGAACTCGGAAATTCCGATCCTGTGTCAGGAAGGAATTTTAATCTATGAGCGAGAGAATAAAATCAGTGAAGACCGGAAATTAAAGATAAACTATGATGAAGGCGTATTGGCACGTTTCAAAGAGTATTGTACTCAGGGAAAACGTCCGCTAAATACGATATCCGGTTATTTGGTAATGAATAATGATTATAAATCCAGTTACTTTTATTATTATGAATCTGTCGATGTTCATAAATAGGTATTGTTATTTCTGTTTATTGGTATGGGTATGCATTTCGTGTCAATCCGTATCCAAGGATATAACTGAGGAACTGTCGCAGAAACCCCAGTTGTTTCCCGATTATACCGATATTGTCATACCCTACAATATTGCCCCGTTGAACTTTAAAGTGACTGGTCGCCCTGAGCGAGTTGAGGCTGTGTTGCGGTTTTCTGACGAGAGTTGGGTACTTACAGGAGAAGAAAAGATTATTTTCCCGGAAAAGAAGTGGAAACAATGGCTTGAAAAGGCTAAAGGAGGTCATATATCGGTGACATTGAAAGCCGAATGGGATGGAAAGACATATCAATACGTTCCGTTTGACTGGGAGGTGTCGATTGCTCCAATTGATCCGGTACTGGTTTATCGAAAAATAGAACCAGGGTATACAACTACTAATACTATGTCGATTAACCAGCGGAATTTGACAAACTTTAATGATGAAGTTTTAATCGATAATATGAAATCGGAAACCGGCTGTATAAACTGCCATTCTTTTTGTCAGAATGATCCGGATCAGATGCTGTTTCATTCACGTCAGAAAAATCCGGGGACTTATTTTATCCGACATGGAGAAATAGAGAAAGTGAATACTCAGGCGGGAGAAATGTCACAGGCCGCCGGATATCCTTTTTGGCATCCGTCGGGCAACTACATTGCTTTTTCTGTTAGTCAGACGCGACAAATTTTTTATGAAGGGAAGACTCCCATAGAGGTCTTTGACTTGGGGGCGGATGTGATAGTATATGATTTGAAAGACAAGAAAAGTTATACAATTCCGGAACTATTTGCAGATTCATTGCATAATAATTATCCTGTGTTTACGCCCGATGGTAGAACCTTGATTTATTGCGGGGGTAAAGCTGTTCAGGTTCCTAAATATAAGAGTGATTTAAAATTATCTCTTTGTGCGATTCGTTTTGATGCGGATAAAATGGAATTTGGGGAAACGGTGGATACATTAGTGTCAGCTTCCCGGATTAATAAAAGTATGTTACATCCGAGAGTCTCTCCCTGCGGACGTTTTTTGCTTTATACGGAGGTGGAATACGGTTCGTTTTCCAATTATCATAAATCATCTGATTTGGCTTTATATGATTTAAAAAATAAGACACATAGGACGCTAGACGAGATAAACTCGGAGGATGTGGATAGTTTTCATTCCTGGTCGTCTGTGGGTGGATGGGTGGTATTTAGTAGTCGTCGGAATGACGGATATTATACGTACCCTTGGTTTACACAAATCAATGATGCCGGGAAGGCTTCCAAACCGTTTCTTTTGCCTCAGGAGAACCCAGACTTTTATATTTATTGTCTGACTTCTTATAATGTTCCCGAATTGGTAAAAGGAAAAGTAAATATTAATCCCTATAACCTTCGGAAAGCAGTTATGGAAGCTCCTGTAATAAAAAGTAAATACGAAATACAAAATGACTGAATTTAAACACGACACGCTAAGTCGGAGATGGCGTGGGAACTCCGGTAATCAGATTTATCCCGTTACTTGATGTATTGGAACAGTTCTGTAGGGCGGTAATGCCACTAATCTTAGGTGGCATCGTGACTTCTTATAGGTGACATGGTGACTTCTTATAGGTCGCTATACCGATCCTCAGACTTGTTGTATGTGCAGAGAGTAAGGGGAGGCTTTTAAAAATGTTCAATTATGGCATTCTTTAAAAAGGTTCTTAAAAAAATGGGTGGCAAGTGGCATCCGCAGGCAGTTACCGTGGGCAAACCCGTAACGACGAAAGAGGTAGCCGATTGCCTGTCGCAGATTTCTACCGTGAGTCGTGCTGACGTCTATGCTGTCTTGACGGATCTGGCAGGCGTTTTGGCCGATTATATGGCACAGGGACGCAGCGTGAAGATCGATGGTCTGGGTACTTTCTACTACACCTGTACCTCTAACGGCAATGGAGCTGACTCGGCAGATAAGGTGAATGCATCGCAGATCACCGGTGTACGTGTTCGTTTCATTCCTGAAGCCACGAAAAACAGCGGTAGTAAGACGATGAACCGTTCGCTTATCAGCAACAACATCTTTTGGATGGAATTGAACGGCGCACCCGAGACAACTCCTGAAGAAGGAGGCGGTGAAGACCGTCCGGAGATCGAGTGATCTTTCCTTGAATGTATGATGAAAGTGTTGCAAAGTAACTGCTTTGTCCGTTGGGACGGGAGAAGTGCTTGCAACACTTTCTTTTTTTGATCGGAATCAGATACATTGACTTTCATCTTCATTGTAATAGGTGAAAAAAAGTATATTATAATTTGTGAAACCAAAGTCTTCTATCTACTTTTGTAATCCAATCTTTGGTAAAATTCTGTCATAAAATGATTGGATTAATTACGAGAAGCGTTTTTATGATATTATCCTAACATTGGAACTTCGACACTTTCATAACCTTGGATAGTAGACAGCGAACGCTCACATGCTTGTTTTTGTTGTATCCCTGTGTTTTTACATATAGGAATATTCAAAATAAAAGGGTGTGAGCTGTTGTTTATATCAATGGTTAGGGCAGTCGAAGGCCTCAATGTTAGATATATCAACAGTCCTCACGCCTCTTTTTATTTATTATCCAGTCAGGGGATTATTGGATTCAAAAGTTTTTATACAATTAAGAACTCATTTAGAGAAGAAGAAAGAGGAGAAAAGAAAATATGCTATTAGAAAATCATAAAACATCGGATAATGATCTTTGGATGAATTTCATAAACGGTAATGATGCCTGTTTCGAGATTATATACAGGAAATATGCAGATGTATTGTTTCGGTATGGTATTCAGTTCACCACAGATGGGAATCTTGTTAAGGATGCGATCCATGATGTTTTTGTGAAATTGCATAGTGATAGACAACATTTGAAGGCAGAAGCCAATATCAAATTCTATTTGTTTACTTGCCTGAAAAATCGTTTGTACAATCTATTAAAGAGAGAACTCTTTTTTGATAAAATCGACCTGGAGGATAATGAATACATTGACCCTGGTGCCGAAGACCAAGTGACAACAGCGTTAAATCAGGACGAAATGCAGAAAACTATACGCACAGTGCTTAGCCTGCTGACCGATCGGCAACGGGAAATAATCTATTATAGCTACATAGAAGAATTGTCCATAGAAGAAATAGCTGTTCTTACGGGAATGAATTACCAGTCGGTGCAAAATACTATCCAGCGCTCTCTAAAAAGAATAAGGGAGTCATTGCCATTAATTATTATTTTTTTCTTTTTGTGTAAAAAAGAATGTTTTTGTTGAGTATAATTTTTCTGCTCGATTGTATTCATTATAGGGAAACCTATTTAATACAATTTGAATGCAAGAAAAAGATTATACAAATTATTCCGCAGAAGAGCTTTTGGAAGATGACTTCTTTCTGAAATCATTTTCCAGTCCTACACCTGAATCGCAATCTTTTTGGGAAGAACTGAAGAAAGAAAATGAAGCTCTTGCTAAAGAAGTTATGATTGCGAGTGGCATCCTCCTTTCCATTCCTTATCGTAAGCGGGCTTTCTCGTCTGATGACAAAGACTTGCTTTGGAAAGAGATTTGCCAGACTAATAATAAAAAACGATTCTTCAGATATTGGTATTCCTCAGTGGCGGCTGTGGCAGCTTTGTTATTAGCAGTGGGAGGATATTATTATACCGGTTTTTATGCGAATGACAACCTGACTGCAATCGAGAAAGTACAAAAACCCGCACATCCGGTAGAAACTGTCCAGTTGATTCTAGCCGATGAGAAAAAAGTGACTATAGAGGAAGAAGATCCACGTTTGCAATATAGCAAGCAAGGCGAATTACATATTAACACACAAAAGGTGGAAACTTCCCAAAATACCGCTACAGTGAATAAAAAAAATGACCCCATTTACAACCAACTCATCGTACCGGTCGCGAAACGTTCCTTCTTGGAATTGGCCGACGGTTCACGAATATGGGTGAATGCAAACACCCGGGTTGTCTATCCGGTTACTTTTGAAGATACGAAACGCGAAATATATGTAGATGGCGAAATCTATATTGAAGTTAGCCCGAATAAGAAACGTCCGTTTACCGTTAAATCCAAGAAAATGGATATCCGCGTATTAGGAACGAAATTTAATGTTTCGGCTTATGAAGCCGGTCAGGATGTTTCTGTGGTTCTTGTTTCAGGAAAAGTAAATGTACGCACAGACAACCGTGTCGAATCCGTTTTGAAGCCTTCCGATCGGCTGACTTACGAAAAAGGAACTACCGATATAAAGAAAGTAAATGTAGAAAACTATATTTCCTGGAAAGACGGATATTACACATTTGATAATGAACAATTCTCCATTGTTCTGGATAAGCTGTCCAATTATTATGGCAAAATAATTACCTATGATCCCGAAGTAGGAGCATTACGTTGCTCCGGCTCGCTGAATCTGGGTGACGATATGGTAAAAGTATTGACAGGGCTTGAGTCGACCATGCCGGTCAATTTTACAATAGAGAGTGAGTATATATCAGTTAATGTTAAACCTTAAAAAAATAAAAGATTATGACATAAATAAGCATTGAAAAACAAAACCGGATAATAGTGGGTATTATCCGGTCGTAAATTTAAAAGAAAGAATTTTAGCAGAATTCTTTCCAGTTAAATCAAAAATCAATACAAATGTATGGAAAACAAACGAATAAATAACGTTAGAATACGTGAATTCAGAAGATTAAAATGTGTTATAGTCGCATGTCTGATGGCGGCATCTTGTTGGGCAGTTGATTTTTCAGCAAAACCAGCCTATTCACAAAAGACTCAGATTTCCTTAAATCTTACCAATAAAACTCTGAAAGAAGTCTTCAAAGAGATTGAACGAAACAGTGAATTCGTCATTTTCTATTATGAAGGAGTGGTAGATGCTAACAAACGAGTTAAAATCAATGTAAAGCAACAAACAGTCGATAAAATATTAGACAAACTGTTTGAAGGAACCGACAATACTTATAATATTGTTGATAAGCAGATCTATATAACTAAAAAGAGCGGAGAAGAAAAAACAGCTATCACACTTTCTGCTGCTCAGCAGCAAAAAAAGATCACCGGTAAAGTAATGGATGAACTAGGGGAACCTTTGCCAGGCGTTGCTATCCAGGTGAAAGGTACGCCACGTGGTGTAACAACTGACATCGATGGAACTTTCTCCATCGATGTTAAAGATGCTGATATATTGATATTTACTTATCTGGGCATGCAAGACCAAGAAGTAGCGGTAGCTAATAAAAAGCAGTTGTTTATTACATTAAAAGAGAAAACAGACGAATTAGAGGAAGTGACTGTTGTTGCGTTTGCTAAGCAGAAAAAGGAAAGTGTATTAGCTTCTATTACAACGGTAAAACCTTCAGATCTGAAAGTGCCTAGTAGTAATTTGACAACAGCTTTGGCTGGAAGAATGTCCGGAATCATCTCTTATCAACGAAGTGGAGAACCAGGTCAGGATAATGCAGACTTTTTTGTGCGCGGGGTGACAACCTTTGGGACTGGGAAAGCAGATCCTCTTATTCTGATTGATGGAGTAGAATTTACCTCACAGGATTTAGCTCGGTTGAATGTTGATGATATTGCCAGTTTTTCTATTATGAAAGATGCAAATGCCACAGCTCTGTATGGTGCTCGAGGTGCAAATGGTGTTATTTTAGTTACAACAAAAGAAGGTAAAGAAGGTAAGGCTAAACTTTCATTCCGCTATGAAACTTCATTGTCTACTCCCGCCGAGAGAGTGGAGTTGGTAAATCCATTGGATTACATGCTTTTACATAATGAAGCGGTAAGAACGCGAGATCCCTTGGGGGTATTACCTTACTCTAACAAGAAAATTGCCATGACAGGGATTGGTAATCCTAATGTTTATCCCGCAACAGATTGGTATAATTTGTTGATGAAAGATAATACGATAAATCATCGTGCAAATATCAATATTAGTGGTGGAGGAAAAGTGGCTAGATACTATGTTGCTGCTTCTTTCAGCCAGGATAATGGTAATTTACGAATGGATAAACGTAATAATTTCAACAATAATATTGATTTGAAAAAATACCTGTTACGTTCAAATGTAAATATTGATTTGACTAAAACTACAGAAATGATTGTGCGCATGCATGGAACATTTGATGATTATTCCGGTCCGCTTGAAGGTGGATCAGGAGTATATAATAAAATTATGAAAACAAACCCAGTGTTATTTCCTGCATTTTATACTCCGGATAAAGGAAATATATTCACTCAACACATCCTTTTTGGTAATGCTGATGGTGGAAAATATATTAACCCGTATGCTGATATGGTCAAAGGGTACAAGGAAAATTCCACTACCCAGATTTTTGCTCAGTTAGAATTGAAACAAGATTTTAGTTTCTTGATTAAAGGATTGTCAGCCAGGGTTTTGTTTAATACTTCGCGCTATTCCACATCTGAATTGTCACGTTCTTATAATCCCTTCTATTATGAACTTGCCGGTTATGATCAAGCAAAGGATGAATACATACTTCAAACATTGAATCCGCTAAAAGGTTCAGAATGGCTTTCTTATAGTGAAGGAACGAAAAAGATCAGTAGTACAACTTACTTTGAAGGTGCCCTTCAATATAATAACGAATTTTCTGATGTTCATAATGTTAGTGGTTTAATGGTGTTTACGACCCGTGAATCGCGTATTAGTAATGCCGGGTCACTTCAGGCTTCGTTGCCCTATAGGAATGTTGGATTAGCTGGCCGTGCTACTTATGCATACGACAGCAAGTATTTTGCAGAATTTAATTTCGGTTATAACGGTTCGGAACGTTTTAGTAAGAAAGAACGTTATGGTTTTTTCCCGTCGGGAGGAGTTGGGTATATGATTTCCAATGAAAGTTTTTTTGAACCGTTGAAAAAATATATCACTAAACTTAAGTTGAAAGCGACGTATGGTATGGTTGGTAACGATGAGATAGGAAAAGAGGAAGACCGCTTCTTCTTCTTATCAAATGTCAAGTTGAATGATAGCGGCAGAGGATATAATTTTGGTACTGATTTCGGATACAACCGTCCGGGAGTGTCGATATCACGTTATGAAGATCCTTTTATCACTTGGGAAACTGCTTACAAACAGAATTATGGTTTTGAAATTAGCCTATTTGACAAGTTGGAGATTCAAGGTGATTTCTTTAGAGAGAAACGTAAAAATATTTTGCAGGAACGAGTCTTTATTCCTTCTACTATGGGATTGCAGGCAAGTCCAAGTTCTAATGTAGGTAAAAGTTCGGCTATGGGATATGATATGTCAGTGGATTATTCTCAGTCATTCAATAAAGATTTTTGGTTGTCAGTGCGCGGAAATTTTACTTATGCAACGAGTAAACTAGATCTTTATGAAGAACCGGATTATACAAATACTCCCTGGCGTAAATGGACTGGCAATAAAATATCTCAGAAATACGGATATATTGCCGAGCGATTATTTGTTGATGAAGAAGATGTACGAAATTCGCCAAAACAACAGTTTGGAGAGTATATGGCTGGTGATATTAAATACAAGGATATCAATCAAGACGGGATTATAGATGAGGATGATGAAGTTCCTATAGGTTATCCTACTAATCCCGAAATCATATATGGATTTGGTTTTTCTTTAGGCTATAAAGGTTTGGACTTTTCTGCCTTTTTTCAAGGGTCTGCCCGATCGTCATTTTGGATTGATCCAAAAACAATTTCTCCGTTTGTTGTTGATGATAAAGGTGGTCAAACGGCTTTGCTTCAGGCAATAGCTGATAGTTATTGGTCGGAAAGTAATAGAAATGCCCATGCGTTTTGGCCTCGTTTATCGGACAGAATAATTGACAATAATACGCAGACGAGTACCTGGTTTATGCGTGACGGTTCTTTTTTGCGTCTCAAATCGGTAGAATTAGGATACACATTGCCAAAGAAATGGACAGATAAAGTCGGGTTGGATGTCTTACGGCTTTATTTAAGTGGTACGAATTTATTTTGCCTGAGTAGCTTCAAGATGTGGGATATTGAAATGGCTGGAAATGGATTAGGTTATCCTATTCAACGGGTATTTAATATTGGTATAAATATAAACCTCTAATTTATAATAAGATGAAATCAATATATAATGTAATTGTTTGTAGTTTATTCCTACTATTGACGGCATGTAGTGACTATTTGGATGTTATTCCTGATAATATGCCAACTATAGATCATGCTTTCAGTGATCGGAATAGTGCAGAAACTTATCTTTTTACCTGTTATTCTTATATGCCGGTAGATCAGTTATCGCGTGGTAACAATGTCTCCCTGATGAGTGGCGAATCCTGGATGGTATTGTCTGGGGATAATTATTGGTTTGGGAAAGATCATACGGCTTTCGATGTTGCTCGCGGATTACAGAACTCAAACACACCTCTACTGAATTATTGGGATGGAGACAAAGGTGGAAAAAACTTATTTATTGCTATACGTGACTGTAATATTTTTCTGGAAAATATACATAAAGTAGTTGATCTGGAAGAGTATGAAAACCGTCGTTGGACAGCAGAAGCTAAGTTCTTGAAAGCTTTTTATCATTTCTTTTTATTTCGCATGTATGGACCGATTCCTGTTATTAAAACCAATCTTCCTGTTTCGTCAACTCCAGAACAAGTGAAAGTATATCGGGAGCCCGTAAATGAAGTCGCTGATTATATCTGTGAATTGCTTGACGAAGCATCTGGAGATTTACCGGAAGTCATTACAAATGAAATTGAGGAAATGGGACGGATTACTAAACCGATGGCTTTGGCTCTGAAAGCAAAGGTAAAGATGACGATGGCAAGTCCGTTATTCAATGGAAATGACCGCTATAAGAATTTAGTAGACAATCGTGGAGTTTGTCTGTTCCCGGAATATGATGAAAATCGTTGGGATGAAGCTGCTAAAGCTTGTAAGGATGCAATTGACTGTGCGCATGAAGCTGGTCATAAACTCTATACTTATCAAGGTTTTCTTCCGGTATCTGATATAACTCGTTATAAGTTGAATTTGCGTTATGCTATAACGGAAAAATGGAATCCTGAAATAATATGGGGAACGACCATAAGTGACAGTCCTATACAAGGAGCGTGTATGATTAGAACCAGAAGTAGTGAGGCTAGTAATAATACAGTTATTGCAACAATTGCTCCAACTTTAAATGTTGTAGAACGTTTTTATACCCGGCGGGGAGTTCCGATTTCAGAAGATAAACAATGGCTGGAAAATGGACGGTATGATAATCGTTATAAAACGGAAGTTGCTGGAGATAGCGAAAAGTATTTATTAAAGGAAGGTTATACTACTGCAAAATTGAATATTGATCGTGAATATCGCTATTATGCTTCGCTTATTTTTGACGGTTGTATCATTTGGGGTAATGGTGTTGTCGACGATAATAGTTCTTCAATTACCTATGGTCAAATGAAACGGAAGCAAATCGGTGGTCAGTTAGGTACAGATTGTTATTCTCTTACCGGATATACACCAAAGAAGTTAGTTAATCCGGAATCTGTGGTTAGTAATAGCTCTTTTTCCAGGAAACGTTATTCTTTTCCGATTATACGTTTGGCAGATATTTATCTGATGTATGCAGAAGCATTGAATGAGGCTGGTGCTGAAAAATCAGAAATTTTCCAGTGGATTGACCCTGTTAGAGAACGTTCCGGTTTGGAAGGAGTAGAAGCTAGTTGGAGTAAATATTCAACTAATTCAGGAAAAATCAACACTCAGCAAGGGCGTCGGGCGATCATTCATCAGGAACGTTTGATAGAACTTGCATTTGAAGGGGAAACCCACTGGGATATCCTTCGCTGGTGTGAGGCTGATGATTATCGCAATCGCCCGATCAGGGGCTGGAATGTCAAAGGGGAAACAGAAGATGAGTATTATAAAGAAACGGTTCTTGCTTATCCGATTTTCGCAACAAAGGATTACTTCTTCCCGATAAAAAAATCGTCGCTTAATGTGAATAGTAACCTGATTCAAAACTATGGATGGTAAAACATTTGTATATAAATAATGGATATATTATGAAAAAGATAGTTTATTTATTGTTGTTACAACTGATTATGATAAGTTGTAGCGAGTCATTTGTCGGACAACCTCCTACAAATGATAATCAACCTCAAAGTATAAAAAATCCAACGATAGTTCCGATTCCCGGTGGTGCGATCATTTCTTATGATTTGCCGGATGATGCGGATTTGCTGAGTGTAAGAGCCGAGTATACTTTGAACGGCAAGCCCGTAAATACCGAAGTGTCAATTTATTCGAATGAATTGAAATTAGAAGGATTCGGTAATACAGAGTTACAAACAGTCGATCTGTATACGGTGACTCGAAGTTTTGTGAAATCGGCCCCAATAAAAGTATCGTTCACCCCATTAACACCACCAGTTATTGCAGTAACCGAAAGTGTGTCTATGAGAGAAGATTTCGGTGGTGTACAATTAAAATGGGAAAACGAATCGGGTACAGAACTTGCGGTTTATTTGCTTGCAGAGGACTTTCTTACGGGAGAAATGGAGACAGCAGAAATTCTCTATACTAAACAGGAAAACGGGCTCTATTCATTAAGAGGTTTTGATGATACTGAAAGGACGTTTGGGGTTTGTTTTCGTGATAAATGGGATAACTATTCTGATACAGTACTTGCGAAATTTACTCCATTATATGAAATACAATTAGATAAAACGAAATTCAAACAAGGGAAACTGCCTGGCGATAACGTCTCTGAAATAAATGATAGTTGGGCTTTTAGGCGTTTATTTGATGATAAATTAGATAATCTTGGATGGTCTACAATAGGTGGTAACGCAGGAAAACCGGCTCCTATCAGATATACAATAGATTTGGGGGCTTCATCTAAGTTAAGTCGATATAAGGTTTATCAGCGACTCGATTATGAATATAGACATTATAGTCCTAAAAAGTGGAAAATCTATGGAACAGATCATATTGATCCGGCCAATATGACTCTTGACTATTTTGATGGAGATAATTATCATAAAGATTGGGTTTTAATGGGCGAATTTGAAATAATCAAACCCTCTGGAATTGGAGATCAAATTACTAACGAGGATAAGGAAGTAGCGCTTGCCGGACATGAGTTTGTGTTTGATTTGGGACTTCCTCCTGTACGTTATCTGCGGTTTGAACAGTATGAAACATGGAGCGGTGGTCTGGAAGTTAATTACCGTGAAATCACTTTCTGGGGAAGCGATAAAAAGTAAATATAAAATCAATAAATGGTTATGAAATATATTGTTAACATTATAATGCTGGTTTCATTTGTAACCTTAGCGTCTTGTTCTGGAATGAATGATATAATCGAAGAATATCTCGATAGAGGTGAAATTAATTATATCGGGAGACCTGATTCGGTAACATGTGACGGTGGGTTGTACCGTGTAAAACTGACCTGGAAAGTCGGTAAGGATGTTCGCATTGAAAGTTGTAAGATCTTCTGGAATATGGGGGCAGATTCTCTTATTTATCCGATAGATAAAGAAAGTTTGATTAATGGATATGCAAGTGTAGAGTTACCTTTTGAAAATGAAGGGGAATATGTTTTTGATCTGATTCAAATGGGGGAAAAGGGATTTCCTTCCATTCCACAGGAGGTAATCGGAAAAGTATATGGTGATAAATACATTTCATCATTAATACCACGTTCGGCACGTAGTGTCGATATTGAAAACAATGTTGCTACATTGACTATCGGTTCTGTAGATAACTGTTATTATTCAGAAGTGCTATATACTGATAATAATGGAAAAGATAATACTGTAAGAGTAGAACCTGATGTTACATCTATAACAATAGATAATTATACTTTTGGAGGAGATTTTACTATAAAGAGTTACTATAAACCAGAAGAGAACGCGATTGATATTTTTGAAGTTGAAGACAAAGGCCGATTCCCATTAGTAGAAAAGATAAACAGGGGAAACTGGACAATTCCTTTTGTTTCATCTCAGAAAGAAGATACTTATCCTATAACGAATATTCTAGATGGAAATGTTAACTCTCTTTGGCATAGTAAATGGACTCCTTCACCCCCAGCTCCTTTCCCTCATACTATCGTAATCGATATGGCAGAGGAATTTGATTTATACCAGTTACAGGTATTTCAAGATCCTGCTCGTATGACGTTTAAATCTGCCCGAATTTTGGTTGCTGAAACGAATGAGGATGATGAGTCTTTTGTTGAAATAGGAACGATGCATTGTCTGAAAACAGATAAGAGTTCAATTTTTGATTTCACAAAACCACAAAAGGCCAGATATATAAAAATGATAATGGAAGAAAGTTATAATCCTCCTTATGTAGCTATTTCTGAAGTTTATGCTTTTGGGAGATAGTTTATAATCTATCAGCTTTCTAAATGATGAAGGAAGAGAGTGTTACAAAAAACTCTTTTAATCATTCTCTTCCTTTATATTATTATTTGTAATGACGAAAATAAATATAAACATTGAATATGAATAAACTTATTGGCGGTATCCTATTGTTGATGTTTACCTCTTCTGCTGTAGCTTTTTCAGGAAAGCCGAAAACTGTTCCTCATACATCGATCTTCCACATGAATAAGCCAGCTGAAAACTGGAACGAAGCCATTCCAATCGGTAATGGCCGGTTAGGAGGTATGGTATGGGGTGGAATAAAACAGGAACGGATACAGACGAATGACGATACGTTCTGGTCGGGAGAACCGCGTAATGTGCAAAACCCCGGGGCAGCCCAATATCTTCCCGAGATTCGCCAGTTGCTTATAGATCAAAAACATAGCGAAGCGCAAAAGCTGATAAACTCGAAGATGCTGGGACCTAACAATCAAAGTTATATGCCATTGACCGACATTGTATTGGATTTTCCGTCAGGCGATTTTACAGACTATCACCGGGAACTGGATATGAACCGTGGAATAGTCACTGTTTCCTACAGACAAGGAGGAGTTGGTTTTGTCAGGGAAATATTTGCTTCTTATCCTGACCAGACGATTGTGATGCGCATTAAATCAGAGAAGCCCAGGAGTATAACCTTTGATGCAACATTAAGCAGTAAGGTTAATCATACGGTAAGGATAGATGAAGCCGCTCAGCAGGTCATTATTGATGGACAAGCCCCTCAAAATGTGAATCCCGAGTATAACGGGTTTTCCCTACCTACCTATCAAGAAGGACATGGCATGAGATTTCAAGGCCGGTTGGTGGTTGATAACAAAGGAGGAAAGGTTGGAGCGGCAGATAATAAGCTGAAGGTTTCCGGTGCCGATGAAGTAACAATTTGTTTTGTTGCAGCAACCAGCTTTAACGGCTTCGACAAAGACCCTTATAAAGAGGGGAAAGATGAAAAGAGGCTATGCCGGGATTATACGAAAAAGATAAAGGGAAAATCATTCTCCAAATTACTGAAAGCTCATGTTAACGATTATTCCGCCTTATTCGGGCGGGTGAGTATAGATTTGGGATATGAAGAACAAGCATCTTCGCCGATCAATGAAAGGATTCGGAACTATGCTAAACAACAAGACTTCTCGTTTGCAGGGCTGTATTTCCAGTTCGGGCGTTATCTGCTGATCTCGTCGTCGCGTCCAGGATCACAGCCGGCTAACTTGCAGGGCATTTGGAACGATGCTTTACAACCGGGATGGAGCTCCAATTGGACCATTAATTGCAATACACAAATCAATTACTGGCCGGCAGAGGTAGTAAACCTTTCGGAATTACATCAGCCGCTGTTTGACCTGATACGCGAATCGTCTATCGATGGGGCTAAAACGGCTCGTAACCTATACAATTCACGTGGCTGGATGGCCCATCATAATATTGATCTCTGGCGTACAACCTGGCCGGTAGGCGGCTCAGGGCTATGGGCTATATTTCAGATTGGTGGTGCGTGGCTATGTCATCATATCTGGGAACATTATCAATTTACGCAAGATAAGGATTTTCTGAATGAAAACTTTGACCTTTTGAGGGATGCTTCTCTATTTTATGTAGATTGCCTACAACCGGATAAAGATGGTTATTTAGTAACTAATCCTTCGGAATCGTTTGAAAACAGTTATATCGATCCTGCCGGTTTTAAAGGCTGGGCTTGCATGGGATCGGCACAGGATATGCAGATTATCCGTTCGCTCATGCAAAACACCATGAAGGCGGCCGAAATTATCGACTCTAATGATCCAGCTATTGCAGAGATAAAAGAAGTATATACAAAGCTGCCGCCTATGCGGATTAGTCCGAGCACGGGAGAATTACAGGAATGGAATGATGACTGGAAACCGGCTTACCCCCATAACGGACAGGTGGGGCACGGCTGGGGATTCGCTGCCGGCAATTTGATCACTCTGCGAGGTACTCCCGAATTGGCTGAGGCATTCAAGAAAACAATTATAAACAGGCAACCGGGAATGTCGTATAATAGCGGCAGTTGGACAGGAGTGTTCCCTTCTATGTATTGGGCTCGTTTTGAAGAGGGAGACAGTGCGATGAAAGTAATCAACCGTCATTTTGCTATGGCGCTCTATCCTAATTTTACCTGCAAGTTTACTAAGTTTTGGGAAATAGACGGTAACCTCGGGATTACGGCTACTATTGCCGAAATGTTATTGCAAAGCCATGCCGGTGAAATCAGTCTGTTGCCAGCCTTGCCAGCCGTTTACCCGAAAGGTAAAGTAACCGGCCTCCGTGCCCGGGGAGGATATGAAGTTGACATGCAGTGGACCGATGGAAAGCTGACTAAAGCTGTGATTCGCTCTGTTAAAGGGAAAGGCTCAGTATCAATACGGTATAAAGATGCAGTAAAGGTGATTGATTTTTCTTCTAATAAGAGAGTAGAATTATCTTCTTCTGACTTTAAAATGATATAGCTAATAACTGGCTATTGAACAGATCATATCTACTGGAATGAATACAAGCAAAAGGAAAGGTCATCCTTTATTCTAAACACGACACGATAAGCAGGAGATGGTGCGGGAACTCCGGTAATAATAAATCTGATGTTTTCTGGATCTAAATGTATTTGATTTATGGAGATAAAGACGACCTACTAGGTAGGTGAGGTCGGTATCTCTGAACTACATTTTCAGACAGGATATAATGGATATACTTAAAAAAACACTAGTATGGCATTTTTTAAGCGATTTTTCAAGAGGATGAGTAACAAGTGGTATCCGCGGCAGTTACCGTTGGCAAACCCGTGACTACGAAAGAGGTCGCCGATCGTTTGGCACAGATATCTACCGTGAGCCGTGCCGATGTCTACGCTGTTCTTATGGATCTGGCTGGCGTATTAGCCGACTATATGGCACAAGGGCGCAGTGTAAAGATCGATAGTTTAGGTACCTTCTACTACACTATCACAGCAAGTGGCAACGGAGTCGACTCGGCCGACAAGGTGAATGCATCGCAGATCACCGGCGTTCGCGTTCGTTTCATCCCCGAAGCTACGAAGAATAGTGGTAGCCGGTCGATGAACCGCACACTTGTCAGCGACAACATCTTCTGGATGGAGTGGAACGGCAAAGTCGAAGAAACTCCTGGTCCTGATGAAGGCGACCACCCGGTAATCGAGTGATCGCACTTTCTTACCCGATGATCTCTTTATTTCGATAAAGTGATTCTCTGGAACGTACAAATAGGGTGTGCCGAAACTACCCCTCCCATGCTAGCCATGAGGAGAAGCGGCTTTCGTCACACCCTTGTAGCATCTAAGGCATACCGGCCTATTTAATTGATTGAGTTATATAACATATACAGGATAATAATGAAAATATATATAGTAGGATTACTCTTTCTGAGTTGTTTTTTAGCAGGAGCACAACCCGCCACCAAGCAGGAAGCTCTGCACAATATCTGCCTCTTTTATGCCGAAAAGCGGAATAAGGAGACACGCATATTGGAAGATTCAGTAAAAAAGTATACCGCTCTTCTGAATGAAAAGGGACAATTTACCGACCTGATACCCAAAGAAAAAACAATTACGCAAAACCGTTATGCCGCTCAAGAAGATAAACAACCTTTCATATCATCCCTGACCCTTCAGGCCCTGGGGCGTATCAGGGCGATTGCCGCGTGTTATGGAAATAAAGAAATGTCTGCCTCCGACACGCAGGTGCGAACCCTCTTTGAAGCGATACGGCATTACGGGAAATTGGAGACAGATCGGCTGAACGTTGCCTCCAGGTGGCATGCCTCTTGTTTCGCGATACCTACTATATCCTATCAAACCTACTATTCCTTATTTAATCTGATGACCTGTATTGAAAACGGACAAGTCCGGGACTCCTTGTTCATCGAAGGAAATAAAATACTGGGCAAACTATCCCTGCAATGCTGGACCGTACCTGCACGCATGGATGAAACCGACAAAGATGTAATAGACGTGGAGCGTTTCAGGAAACATGTCTGGTGGGTCGGAGGAAATGCAACGGATTATCGCCCGTTGCTGGAAACGGCAGCGCAGCTATCATCACCCGAAATGGCAGATGTAGTGGGAGAGATCGCAGTCAGATCTCTGTCCTCCGTATCGCAGGCAACTATTCAGGATGATTTCTGGCAGGAAGGAATCACCGCCGACGGAGCTGGCTGGGGGCATGGAAGGCAATGCCTCGTATGGGGATACCCGATCGACGGGACAAGAGGATCGCTTCGTATCCTCAAAATAATGAAAGAGTGCCGCTACCCGCTGCCACTCGAAGTAAAACAGGAACAGATAGACGTACTGAAAGATTATCTACGCGGATCATCCTATTACTATTATAAAGGATATGTCCCCCCGGTAGTGGACCGAGGTAATATGAACCGGCTGGTCCATCCCTTTACCGCACAAAAGAACGGTCGGTCTGCCGATTACCGCCGTCTGATTCCTTCTGCCAGGATAATAGAGATGCTGTTAGAACAATATCCCGACCTCTTAACGCCCGAAGTAAAAGAAGAGTTTAGCCTATTTCTCGACAATGCCCGGCGTTTCCGGATCGACATGCCCGGGAAATGGAACCAATACTATTCCGGCTCCCGCTATTTCTTCAACAATGACGATATAATAAAGAAGACTGACCAATACTATATGCTGGTTAACATGGCATCCAACCGTGTAAGTGGCCTCGAAAGTGCCAACACAATGGCGGCTGCATTCAATATCTTTACCTGCGACGGAACCACCCTCTTTTCCAGAGACGGCTATGAACATCGAAGAGTAATGGGCGCCTTCAATTTGCGTGCCTGGCCAGGAACAACATCCCGCCTCTCACCGAAACCCTTAGTGCCGATAGAAAACTGGAAAGGCTACAACAGTAAGCATCCGTTTGCCGCCGGAGCAACCAGCGGAGGTAATTCTTTTGCCGGAGGCTTTATATTCGAGAAGAGAGATGTAGGTTGGCCGCACGATACGATCTCACCCTATAGCGATCCTAACCCCTCGGCATTTGGTATCAAAGCCTATAAAAGCTATTTTATGTTCGACGACCTCTTCCTGGCAATGGGATGTGGCATAGAAAATAAAATGCCGGAGCAAGAAGGTGATATTGTTACAACAATAGATCAAACAGAGCTGGCATCCGATTTTAGAAAAGGAAGTACTGTACTGAATAACGGATTTTATTATAAAGTATTGGAAAAACATACTAAAGGAGAAGTCCTCATAAAACATGAAAAGAAGAAGACACATTGGCAATCGATGAGTGTTGCCAACAAGTTGCCAGAAACGGAGGAAGATATATTCCATATATATATCAATCATGGAAGAAGTCCGAAAGATGCATCTTACGCTTATACCGTAGCATGCAATGAGGCCGCTGCCGATCAAATGCCACGCGTATTATCAAATACCCGACAGGTTCAGGCAGCAGAAAGCTATAACGGAAATAAGATAGGTGCCGTCTTTTATAAAGAAGGAGCAAGAATAAAAAGCTCCAGGGGATATTTGAAAGTGTCGTCTCCCTGTGCTCTGCTGGTTGAGTATATAGATGATAGGGTATCTGTATCCGTTACCGACGGGTTAATGAACACTGAGCTTCAGGAGATTCTGATAGAAACATCTATTCCTTTAGAAGGGAATAATGTAAATAAGTTGTCAAACAACTGTTATCAGCTTCGCATGAAGGTCAGGACGGGTCGTTACACCGGCTCCCCCGTTCATGCCGAGTGCCGGCTGATTCCTGATGTCAATAAATGATTTGTACTAGGTATAATTGAATATAAAACTTATTGTCAATGAATAAAATTATTACGATCGCGGCTGTATGTCTCATCTCCGCAGTTTCTTTAGCATCTTCGTCTTCCGGCAGTGAGGAGAGAGCTTCTTCGCATGTCTATCGGCTGAACGCAAAAACGGATAGTCTGGTATTGATAAAAGATTTTTCCGCTGTCAACAGCACGGTAGAGTTTGATCTGATCCCTCAGAACTCATACGCACAAGTCGGAATGTTGTTCCGTTATGTAAATGAAAACGATTGGGTGTATGTTGGATGCGACAAAGCTACTGACAATCTGGGTTTTGCCCGTTGGTACATAGGCACACCGAAAGGCAAGAAAGAGATCGCTCACGATATATCCAAATTGTATGCACACCACCGGCGGCATATTAAAGTTAATTGCATAGGCCGCACCCTGACAGTCTATGTAGATGGAGAACAGATCGTCCATCAATATATACCTGAGCTTTCTTTGTCTGCCGGACAGATCGGTTTCCGGGTGCACGATAAAGGAAACGTTCAGATATCGAATGTGGTTTGTCGCACGGTAGAGGAAGTCGCAAACGTTCCAGCTAAGAAGAAAAGCTACTATACATTATCTTCCTCCTGCATGGATGTCCTGTTGAATAAAGACTTTCCTTCTGTTCGGTCCTATATCTGGAAAAAAGATCATTCGCAATTGGGCGGACAGCCGTTCGACGTAAAAACGATAACAATCAATGGCGATACTTACCGGCCTTCTGTGACTGGAAAGACGGAAGCAAACCGGGTTCTTTATACCTTGAAGATTAAAGAAATAGCAGTAGACCTTCAAGTCTGTTGCGAAGTAAAAGACAATGTCCTGCAATTATCCGTAACAGATATAAAAGAAAAGGGTGACTTTAAGGTTAGAACGTTGGCTTTTCCCGACCACAATTTAGTATCTATATCCAACGCATCTCCGGATGGTTGCTTGTCGATTGCCAACAATGTCCGTTCCGACACATTTTATCCTTTAAAAGACAAGGCTGCCGACAGTACTTCGCAATACGGCTCCATATTATTATTAAACACCGATAAGCTGGCAGCCACGCTTGAAAGCAATTCTATCTATAACAACCGCCAGTTTCTGTACCGATCCGTACAAATCGCCGATTCGATCGTCACAGGGATATGGGGAAACGAATGGATTTACCGCGGATATGACGGAAAAATACTGCCCTTACCTTACATCAAAGTGATACTGGCCAATGACCGTAACTTGGATAACAGAGTCGACTGGCAAGACGGAGCGATTGCACTTCAGGAGATATATCCTAAACCATTCGGCGTCGATATGCTTCATAATTCGTATGCCACCATTACAATGAATTTTGCCAGTTGTGCCCAATATCCTTTCCTGCGTCAGCTGGATAACATTAAAAAGTTCTATCTGGCAACCGACGGGTTCGGGCAAATGCTCGAACTGAAAGGATATCAGAGCGAAGGACACGACAGTGCTCATCCCGATTATGCCGGCAATTATAACGAGCGGGCAGGAGGGAAAAAGGATTTGGCCTTTCTGGCAAAAGAAGCCCGGAAATATAACGCACATATCGGCGTTCACATCAACCACAGCGAATCCTATCCCGAAGCAAAGGCTTTCAATGACCGGATCGTAACGGATATGCCTGCCTGGAGCTGGCTCGACCAGTCTTATTTTATCAATAAAGAAGCGGATGTGCTTGCCGGGACATTCGAACAACGCTTAAACCAATTGAAAGAAGATATACCCGATCTGTCATTTATTTATATCGATACCTACCGCGAACATCGTTGGTTGGCACACGAGACAGCCCGTTTATTCACCCGCAACGGTTGGGCAACCTGGACAGAAGACCCGGATGTATTCGACAAAGAAGCAACTTGGATTCATTATAACCCAAGCTCGAAAAGCCTGATACACCGTTTTATCCATCACCAGTATCGGGACGGTTATGCTGCTCATCCGGCTTTGCTTGGCGGATACAGCCGGGGGGCGGAAATCGGTTTTATGGGGTGGCAGAAAGGACGAGACTTTAATGGCGTAATTCGTAATTTTTTTATCAAACAATTACCCTATCGTTATCTGATGCATTATCCGGTACTACAACTGGATACGGCTCGGGCAGTCCTGGAAGGCAACCTGGTCGCTGTCGGTGATAAAAAGACAGGTACTGTTATCAAAAGAGGAGAACTGACAATTATGTCGGGAGATTGTGTATTTATCCCCTGGAACCCTGTTACGGAAGAAAAGATTTATCATTATAATGTGCGTGGTGGAAAAACAATCTGGCAATTACCATTTTCATGGAAGGAGCAAAGTACTGTTTACTTGTATGAGTTGGGTGGTAAGGGGCGTAGATTTATAGAATCGCTGACTGTTCGTGGAGGACTCGTTGAAATAGAGGCTCAACCAGACAAAGGGTACGTTCTTTATAAACAGGAAATGAAACAGTTGCCTGAAATGCTTTGGAGTGAAGGTGGTCTAGTGAAAGATACAGGTTTTGACAGCCGGTCTTTTGAAAATTGGAAAGTGCAGGGAGATAGTGCGTTACTTGCAGTTAAAGAAACGGATTATGGGCAGGCCTATCTTGAAATAAAAGGGAAAGAACCTGCTGGTGTAAGCCAGATAATAAACGGACTTACACCAGGAAAAGAGTATATTGCTTCTGTTTGGGTGAATGTTATTGGTGAAAAAAATGCTATACTGGTGGTACAGAGCGGCAAAGAGCTAAATGAACAAGTTCCTATTTCAGAAAGTAAAGTTAAAAATTATACGGATAATACGGATCGATTTAGGACAACCTGGCAACGATTGAAGGTTCCATTCCGTTTACCGGCGAATAGAAATGATATTATTTTGTCTTTGAAGGGGGGAATGGCAGCTAACGATACAGTCGCTGTTTGGTTTGATGATGTCCGTTTGGTTGAGTGCTTACATGCTGAAAAGGCTGGATTTAACTATTTTGAAGACTTCGAACATGTTGATGAAGGATGGGGACCTTTTATTCCTTGTCAACCAGGTGCTTTTACAACGCATTTGTCACAGAGACATGATGTTTATACGGATAATACGATTCATGGAGAGTGGTCACTAATTACGTGGCGTGAAAAAAACGGAGAAGTGTATCGTACGTCTCCTGCAATGATTTGTTTTGCTCCGAAACAAAATTATGAAATTGAGTTTAATTATAAAGTCGATAATAGGAATGTTTATAAAGTGGTTGGTAAATCATTATTAACAGGAGAACAAATATTCTCTTATGACTTGAATCGGACTGGGAAGTGTAATGTTTGTTTTACAACACCGGACTGTACAGATTTTTATATTGTCATTGTTAAACAGGGAAATGGTATGTTAGTCATAGATGACTTTGGAATCAAAGGTAAACTTGTACAGAACTCTGTGAAATGACGATTCATATTCGTCGTTAGAATTAAAAGGAAAGGTCATCCTTCATCCTAACACGACACGCTAAGCCGGAGATGGCGCGGGAACTCCGACATATGGAATTACTTTGATACTTTCCGGAGGGAAATAACAAATGTCCGGCATCGAGCTATGTTAGGTCCGTCACCTGAGGGCGTCAGGTCCGTCACTAGACCATGCCAGGTCCGTCACCAGTCATTTTCCCTTTTGGGGAGGCATCAGAAATAACTTAAATCTGAACTGTATGGCTTTTTTCAAAAAAATTCAACAGAAGATTAATGGGAAGTGGTATCCGAAGTCCGTTACTGTCGGTAAACCCGTGACAACAAAAGAGGTATCTGACCGCTTGGCACAGATATCGACTGTGAGCCGTGCCGACACCTATGCTGTTCTCATGGAACTGGCGGGTGTGCTGGCTGATTACATGTCGCAGGGACGTACCGTAAAGCTTGACGGGCTGGGCACTTTTTATTACACCCTTACTGCGGGAGGTAACGGGGTCGAATCGGCAGACAAGGTGAGTGTTTCGCAAATAGCTGGCGTTCGTGTCCGTTTCATTCCTGAAGCTACGAAAAACAGCGGTAGTAAGACGATGAACCGCTCGCTTATCAGCGACAACATCTTTTGGATGGAATTGAACGCTGCACCCGAGACAACTCCTGAAGAAGGAGGCGGTGAAGACCGTCCGGAGATCGAGTGATCTTTCTCTGAATGTATGATGAAAGTGTTGCAAAGTAACTGCCTTGTCCGTTGGGACGGGAGAAGTGCTTGCAACACTTTCTTTTTTGGGTCGGAGTCAAATGTATCATAAGTGAATAATCCTATTCATGAAAATACCACCTAACTATCCGGAAATTTCCGTACTTTTGTCATCAGTTAAAAACGAAACAGGAGGAAAATAAATGAAACGACCTGATATAGTTCACCGTATAGCTGAAACACTTCGTCGCATTGCTCCTAATGCGCAAGCAATCCTTTATGGTTCGGAGGCACGAGGGGATGCACGTCCTGACTCGGATATTGATGTACTTATTCTGCTGGATGACAGCGAGCAATTGACAGCCGAACGTGAGTTGGAGATTACTCGCCATCTTTATGAAGTGGAAGTAGATACAGGCATTATTATAAGTCCTATGGTAATGCTTCGCCGAATGTGGGAAAATATGACTACACCATTTACTCTCAACGTCATGAAGGAAGGGATTGTATTATGAAAGAAAAGCTTGATCCTGAAAGTCGTGCATCGATAGTGAACTACCGTCTGGAACGTGCCAAAGAAACTCTTCGTCCACGAGCTGAAGCATTTATTGACGCAGTAGAGAAATTAACATACGAAGAATAATTAATGTTTAAAACGAACAGACAAAAGCAATGAAATATCTGATAAAGGCCCCGGAAGAAAGACTTCGGGCTTCTGTGCAACTTCCTGCTTCCAAGAGCATTAGTAACCGTGCTTTGATATTGAATGCACTAAGTTATAGTCCGTATGATATACAGAACCTTTCCGATTGCGATGATACGGAAGTGATGGTTAAGGCGCTGAATTCCGATAGTCGTGATTTCGATATTAAGGCTGCCGGGACGGCTATGCGTTTCCTTACTGCTTTCCTTTCTAAAATAGTGGGTGAATGGACGATCACCGGAACGGAGCGGATGAAGAATCGCCCGATCAAACTGCTGGTCGATGCACTGAACTCGTTAGGCGCCCGTATCGAATATATGGAGAAGGAAGGTTATCCCCCTTTGCGTATCTTTGGAAGTGCGTTGCAAGGAGGTGAGATCTCTCTGGCTGGAGGTGTCAGTTCACAATATATTTCAGCTTTGTTAATGATCGCTCCTTTGATGGAAAAGGGATTGACATTACATCTGGAAGGAAATATCATCTCCCGCCCTTATATCAATCTGACGTTACAATTGATGGAGCAGTTCGGGGTGAAAGCTATCTGGAACGGCCAAACCATCAAGATTCTTCCCCAGGAATATAAACCGATTCGTTTTACCGTGGAGTCGGATTGGAGTGCCGCTTCTTACTGGTATTCTATCATGGCTTTGTCGAAAAATGCCGAAATAGAACTGCTGGGCCTTTTTAAGAACAGCCTGCAAGGAGATGCCGCCGGAGCAAAACTATTTGCCCAACTGGGTGTTGGTACGACCTTTACCGACCGGGGCGTCATGCTGAAATATAACGGTAACGTGACAAAAAAGTTGATCTATAATTTTGTCAACGAACCCGATTTGGCGCAAACATTTGTTGTCACCTGCGTGTTACTAAATATCCCCTTCCGCTTCACCGGATTGCAATCGCTGAAGATAAAAGAAACCGACCGTATCGAAGCTTTGAAAACGGAACTTCGTAAACTCGGCTATCTGTTGACCGACAGCAACGACAGTATTCTGGAATGGAATGGGGAACGTTGCGAACCGGAAGCTGATCCGATTATTGCCACATATGAAGACCATCGGATGGCAATGGCATTTGCCCCGGCTGCGCTGGTATTGCCGCAAGGTCTTAAAGTGGCTGATCCGGAAGTGGTGACAAAGAGTTATCCTGCCTATTGGGAAGACTTGCGCAGAGCAGGATTTGCTTTAATTGAAAATTAACATGTGGTACATTATCATTGGTATTATCGTGCTTGGCGTTATTGCTGCCATAGCCGGTTATTTCAGGAATAAAAAATTACAGCAGATGCTGGAACGCGGGGAAATCAGCGAGATACCTGAAGCGCGTGAAATTCCCGAAGAATGCTGTGGCCAGCATGAGACTTGTGAGCGTGACAGTCTGTTGGCTGCCGTCAGCAAAAAGATTGAATATTATGATGACGAGGAACTGGATCGTTTCCGGGGGCTGGAGGGAGATGAGTATGAAGAGGATGCCGTCGATGAGTTCCGCGAGGTACTTTATACCCTGCAGTCGGAAGAGGTGGCCGGGTGGCTCCGTAGCCTGCAACTTCGTGGCGTGAACCTGCCGGATGCACTGAAGGATGAAGCATTTCTTATTGTCGGTGAGAGAAGAATACATTAAGCGGTAGAGAACGTCAACCAGTGTTCGACATAAAGATTGTTTCTATCTAATGAAACACTTGTTTCTATATGGTGAAACAGTTGTTTCTTTACAGTGAAACTTTCTGTACCTCGTATCGGATATAAGGATAAGATTGCACAAATAAGACGAACCATCATATGGAATGAATATGGATCTATTACAATATACTTTTTTTCAACATGCTTTGCTGGGCAGCTTGCTAACAGCCATCACCTGTGGTATTGTCGGGACATACGTTGTTGCACGCCGTCTGGTGTTTATCAGTGGCGGTATAACTCATGCCTCTTTCGGTGGTTTGGGGCTTGGCTTTTATCTGGGAACAAATCCGATCTTGATGGCAATGGTCTTTTCCGTACTTTCTGCTTTCGGGGTGGAATGGGCGAGCAAGACACAGGATGTGCGTGAAGATTCGGCAATTGCCGGTGTTTGGGCGCTTGGAATGGCGCTCGGAGTGATTTTTATATTTCTTACTCCCGGCTATTCTCCTAATCTGTCTGCCTATTTGTTCGGTAATATCCTGACGATCTCCCTGTCCGATATTATCTGGATAGCAGCTTTAGCGGTGGTGCTGATCGCAGTATTTTCCCTCTATCTGCGGGAGATAATCTATGTCGCTTTCGATAGCGACTTTGCCAAGACGCAGCATATCCATGTAAAGTGGATCGAATATATGATGATGTTCTTCATTGCCCTGACTATCGTCCTTTCCATCCGGCTGGTCGGTATTATGTTGCTGATGAGCTTGTTGACTTTGCCACAAATTACAGTGAATCTGTTTACTTCCGACTTTAAGAAGATCATCTGGGGGAGTATTGTCCTTGGCTTTCTGAGTTGTGTGGTGGGGCTGGTTCTGTCTTATTTCCTGAATGTACCGTCGGGAGCTTTTATCATCCTGGTGCTGGTGCTGGTCTTTTTGATCCTGAAAGGAGTATTATTCTTTACGAAGAGGCAATAAAACAGGCTCTTCTCAGTTTATTATATGATAAAGAGTGCACATAATACGTGAAGAAAGGTTTTTACTATATAATTTCGATATTCGTGGTTCTCTTGCTTTGGTCGTGCAGTACGAAGAAAAACACCAAAGCAAGCCGGTTCTACCATTCCTTTACATCCAGATACAATATCTATTATAACGGAAAAACTTCTTTTGATGAAGCCCTGAAATCTATGGAGACAGGCTACAAGGAAAGTTATTCCGAAATGATCCACATGTATCCGATCAGTGCACAGCCGAAAGATAAAAAGGAAACCGGCGGCCCCTTCGACCGTGCCATCGAGAAAGGCAATAAAGCCATAAAACTTCATTCCATCAAAGCCAAGCCGGCAAAGAAACCGGGTTGGCGTAACGATCCCAAACAACGTGCTTTGCAGGAACAGGAAGAATATAACCCTTTCCTGAAGAAATGTTGGCTGCTGATCGGGCAGGGACAGTTCTATAATGCTGATTTCCTGCAGGCCTCTGCTACTTTTTCTTATATTGCCCGCCATTATTCTCATGACGAGGAAGTAGTGGCCGAAGCCCGTTTGTGGCAGGCCCGTTGTTATTCGGAAATGGATTGGTTCTATGAGTCCGAAGATATTTTGGGTAAGCTGAATACTAATGGAATACCCCGCAAGAACCTGAATCAGTATGCCGCCGTTTATGCCGATTATCTGGTCAAGAGCAAACAGTATGAAGATGCTATCCCTTATTTTAAGACGGCAATCAAATCGGAAAAAAGCAAACTTCAGCGTACCCGTATGAAATACCTGCTGGGGCAAATCTATGCTGCGCAGGAACAGGACGGCCTTGCCTATAAAATGTTCAACGAAGTAGCCAAAGCCAGTCCTCCCTATGAACTTGAATTTGCTGCCCGTATCCGTCAGACAGAAGTGTTCTCAGGCGCTAACTATCAGAAGGTAGTCAAGATGCTTCAACGCATGGCGAAGAGCGATAAGAATAAGGATTATCTGGATCAGGTTTATTATGCCCTCGGAAATGTTTACCTGAACCGGGAAGATACGGCAAATGCCATAAAGAATTATGAACTGGGTATCGGAAAGAGCACACAGAACGGACTGGAGAAAGCTATCTGCCAGATCAAACTGGGCGATATCTATTTCACCATGCGTGATTATGTAAAGGCTCAGCCCTGTTTCAGTGGCGCATTGTCCGGCATCCAAAAAGAATACAAAGACTTTAAACGTGTGTCGAAACTTTCGGCAGTCCTGGACGAACTGGTCGTACATGTGGAAGCCGTCCATTTGCAGGATAGCTTGCAGACCCTAGCAAAAATGCCGGAGACGGAACGTTTGGCTGTCATCGACAAGATCATAGAACAGGTAAAGAAAGAAGAAGAAGAGACCAAGGCTTTGGCTGAGAAAGAGGCTTATCTGGCTGACCAGGCTGCTAAAGGAACGGGTATAAACCGTCCCGGGACAGAAACCGGCGGTATCGTTCTCCCGACTGCATCGGGCGGGACTTCTTTTTACTTCTATAATCCTTCGACCGTATCGCAGGGTAAGGCACAGTTCCAGCGCAAGTGGGGACGTCGTACACTGGAAGATAACTGGCGTCGCCGTAAAAAAGAAATGTCAACCTTCAACGAAGATGCTTTGGAAGAGGGTGAACTGGCGGAGACAACAGCCGGAGCCATCGGACCGGACGGTCAGCCTTTGCCGGCCGACTCGCTGGAGGCCGGTTTGCCGGAAGTTGCTGCCGATGATCCGAAATCACGTGAATATTATTTGCAGCAGTTACCTTTCACGCAGGAAGATGTGGATGCCTCGAATATAATTATTGAGGACGGATTGTATAATATGGCGATGATCTATAAAGATAAACTGGAGGATTTACCTTTGTCGATCGAGGCTTTTGAAGAGCTGGAACGTCGTTTTCCGGATAATTCGCACCGCTTGGAGAGTTATTACCAGGTCTATCTGATGGCGCTCCGTACGGGTAATACCTCTTTGGCCGCCGAGTACAAGACGAAGATGATCAATGCCTTCCCGAATGAGGATTATACGATTGCCATCTCTGATCCGAATTATGAATATAATATACGTATGATGGATTCCGTACAGGATTCGATCTATCAACAGACGTATAATAGTTATCTGGCAAGTGATACCGTTACCGTGCGTCGGAATTTCCGCGATGTCAGTGTCAAATATCCGTTGGCAACCCTGATGCCGAAATTTATGTTCCTGGATGCGTTGACTTATGTACAGGCTGGTGATGCCGAAGGTTTCAAAACGGCCCTGAAAGCGTTGGTAGAGAAATATCCGACAGCCGATGTGACGGAACTGGCAGGTGAGATGCTGAAAGGTATCCTTCGCGGCCGTACCTTGATGCAAGGCAGCGTGACCGGTATGACCTGGAACCTGCGTTTTGGTCTGGGTGAAGACGGTTCTTTGTCCGCAGCCGACTCTGCACGTACATTTACTGCCGAGCCGAATACTCCTTACCGTATGATCCTGATGTATCCGACCGGAAGTGTGGATAAAAATCAGTTGCTGTTTGCCGTGGCAGCTTACAACTTTGCCAACTTTATGGTGAAGGAGTTTGATTTGGCCTTTGAAGAAGCCGGCCCGATGTCAATGCTGAACATCAGCGGCTTTACAGGTATTGAAGAAATCCTGCAATACTATAAAATGATTTATGGTAAAGACGGTTACGCCCAGGCTCTGGATAAAAATGTTGCTATCCTTCCGATCTCCGAGGACAATTACGAGACATTGATGCGAGGTAAGACACTGGAAGAATATATCAACTTCTTTGAAGAAAACTTTGGCGATAAAGCCCCGGAACTGGCAACACGTTGGAATAATCGTATGCTGGTGGAAGAAGAAAAAGTGAAAGAAGCCGAGGCCGAAGCAGAAGCTGAAGCAGAACTTCCGGGCGAAGATCAACCGGGCGAAGCTGTTCAACCGGAAGATGAAGCCCCGGCAAAAGAAATCAAGTCGGTACGCAGAAAAGAAGCCGAGGAAGAAAAGAAAGAAGAAGCTGAAAAACCAGTAGAACAGGTTGCTCCGAAAGATACTGTCATTCCGGAGATATCTGTCCCGGATACTGTTGTCAATGTCCCGGCAATTGAAACTCCTGTCGATACGGTTTCCGTACAGCCGGCTGTTTCCGATACTGTTGCGGTTGCTTCTCCTCAGGATACTGTCCCTGCCGTTCAGTCACAGGAAGAACGGAAAGAGCTTACATTAAAAGAAATAGAAGCAATCCGCAAACGTGAAGCCGCAGCCGAAGAAGCCCGTAAGGAAGCCGACCGCAAGGCATTCGAAGCACAACAAAAAGCCGAGAAAGAATTGCAGGAGCAGAAAGCCAAAGAACGTGCTGACCTGTTGAAGAAACAGGAAGAAGAAGAAAAAGCCCTTCTGAAAGCGAAAGCCGACCGTGAAAAGCAACTAGAACAGGATCGTAAGAACAAGTTGAAACAGGCCGAAGCCGACCGTAAAGCGAAGCTGAAAGCCCGCGAAGAACTTCGCAAACAAAAAGAGCGCGAATACAAGGAAAGGCTCAAACAAAAGGAAAAAGAGCGTAAGCAGAAGGAAAAACAGTATAAAGAAACACTGAAAGCAAAAGAAAAGGCCCGTCGCGAAGCGCAAAAAGCGAAAGAGGCGGCACGTAAGAGGTGATCTGCACAGATACCCCTGTTTTGTCATGGCTCGAGTCTGCCATGACAAAACAGTTTTTCTTATGCATATTGGTAGTCTTTCAGCTTTTGCTGTAATTCTTTGCGTGCGAAAAAAATACGGCTTTTTACTGTCCCCAAAGGGAGATTTAGTTGTTCTGCAATTTCATGATATTTATAGCCATTTAAAAATAAGGAAAATGGGATTTTTACTTCATCGTTCAATTCTGCAACAGCTTTTGTGATCTCCTGAATTTGATAGACTTTGTCTGGAGAACCAGAGATGGAGTCATTGGTTATGTTTAAGTTGTACAAATCAGTATTTTGATCTACTACAGTCTGTTCACGCACAATCTTATGATAGTTATTAATGAAAAGATTGCGCATTACGGTCATAACCCAACCTGTAAAATTGACATTGTCTACGAATTTTTCCTGATTGTCCAACACTTTCAGCGTAGTATCTTGCAACAGATCCAGAGCGTCATCCCTGTTTGCTGTTAGCTTGATAGCGAAATTCATCATGTGATCTTGTAATCCGAGTAATCTTTGTTGAAATTGTATTCTGTTCATAATGTTTGTTGTTTATTAATTTACGTTTTTATCTGCTGCAAATCTATTTTTTATGTTCATTATGGCGTGTTCGATTTCGTACGGAAAGATTCAGAAATTGTTTTACATACCCGTTAGAGCATATTTGTCGGATGATTTCGTACTTTTGGTAGACAGTAGATGGTCTTTCGGTGAATGCTGAATAGATTTATTGTAAATATCGGATAGAAATGATCTCCTTTTGTTCTTATCTAGTTACTATTGGAGAGGATATTGGTAAGGTAAAGAATTTTTTTCCGGATATTAGTTCTTGGAGAACTATTTCATTTAAAGACTATATCACATTGTGAAAACAAAATTATATAAAAATGGAAATAAATACAAAACCCAAGATGGTAATATAACTATATTTAACCAATTTGAGTCTTCTTGTAATTTATCAATCTTTTCTATTAGTATCCTTATTTATCAATTAATTTGCCTATGTGTGTAATACATAGTAACTTATCGTATAGCCATAGTTCTCCAAGAACTATGATGATAAAATGACTGTTCATATTAAATAATTCTTAGACCTGTTTTTGTTTATTAACCTTAAATTAGCAAGTGTAATGATTAGATTGCGAAAGAGGTGTAGCGGTCAATGCTGTCAGCCTCAGAAGATTCAAAGCACGAAGCCTGGAAAATATTCATATGGATGGATATTACCGGCATTTTTATTAACAGTTGTGGGACTACCCTGTCGAGACCTTCGGGCTGAAGTATTTCCCGTGGTAGCCAAAGTTCAACAATCGTCGAAATTCAAAGGTAAAATCTCGGATACGGGAGGAGATCCTTTACCTGGTGCTACGGTGCAGATAAAAGGTAGTACGAAAGGGGTTATTGCCGATATGGATGGTAACTTTGAGTTTGATGATTGTCCTCTTAACAGTACCCTGGTTGTTTCGTATATCGGTATGGAAACTAAGGAAATAAAGTATACCGGACAGAAATTCCTGAATATTGTAATGGAAGCAAAAACGGATGAGTTGGAAGAAGTAACCGTAGTCGCTTTCGCCAAACAGAAAAAAGAAAGTGTGGTATCCGCCATTACGACTGTGAAACCGACGGAGTTAAAAATTCCGAGCAGTAACCTGACAACGGCTTTTGCTGGTCGTGTTGCCGGATTGATCTCTTATCAAACAAGTGGTGAGCCGGGACAGGATAACGCCAGTTTCTTTATCCGTGGTATTACGACTTTTGGTGCTGAGGCAAAGAAAGATCCGCTTATCCTGATCGACGGTATTGAATTGAGTACAGATGACCTGGCACGTTTGAATACAGATGATATTGCCAGTTTTTCGATCATGAAAGATGCTACGGCTACGGCATTATACGGTGCACGCGGAGCGAATGGCGTAATCTCTGTTACAACGAAAGAAGGTAGAGAAGGAAAAGTAACCATTAACGCCCGTGTGGAAAACTCTTTCTCATCTCCGACCAAAAAAATCAGTCAGACCGATCCTGTTACTTATATGCGGATGCAGAATGAAGCGATTAAAACCCGTGACCCACTGGGATTGGCTTTGTATTCGGAAGAAAAAATAACGATGACCGAACGTGGATTATATCCGAATATTTTCCCGACAACGGACTGGTATGATACCATGTTCAACGATGTGATCTCCAACCAGCGTGCCAATCTGAGCCTTAGCGGTGGTGGAACGGTTGCCCGTTATTATGTGGCTGCCAATGTGTCGAAAGACAATGGTAACATGAAAGTCGATAAAAGAAATAATTTTAATTCTAATATCAGCCTGATGAAATATTCGATCCGTTCGAATATCAATATCAACCTGACAAAAACAACGGAGTTGGTATTGCGTATGAGCGGAACGTTTGATGAATATACAGGACCTATCGGCGGCGGTTCTTTTATGTACAAGGAAGTGATGATGGCCAATCCCGTATTATTCAAACCTTATTATGAACCGGATGAACAGTACGCATATTCCAAGCATATCTTATTCGGTAACTATGGTGCCGGTAATTATGTAAACCCGTATGCACAGGCATTGAAGGGGTATAATGATTATAGTAAGAATACGATGCTGGTTCAATTCGAAGGTAAGCAGAAGTTGGATATGTTGACCGAAGGACTTGCTATCCGTGCAAAGATCAATATAGACCGTTATTCTGAATATTCGGTAGACCGTGCTTATTCTCCTTTCTTTTATAATATATCATCTTATAATCTTCAGAATAATACTTATAAACTGAATCGTTTGAATCCGGCTACCGGTACGGAATGGATTAATTATAATCCGGGAAATAGATATGTAAATACGAATTTTTATCTGGAAGGAGCAGCAGAATACACCCGTAATTTTGACAAACATGGGGTAAATGCTTTGTTAGTTTATACAATGCAAAGTAAAAAGACGGGTATAGCCGATAATCTTCAATTGTCTTTACCCGGGCGTAATATGGGGTTAGCCGGACGTGCAGCCTATAATTATGACGGGCGTTATTTCGGTGAGTTCGTTTTTGGATATAATGGTTCGGAACGTTTTTCCAAAAATAATCGTTGGGGATTCTTTCCTTCTGTAGCCGGTGGCTGGATGCTCTCAAAAGAAAGCTTTTTCGAACCTCTGACGACAGTGTTTGACCAGTTTAAGTTTAAGGCCTCTTACGGTTTGACAGGCCAGGATCAGATTGGAGATGGTAATGACCGGTTCTATTATCTGTCGCAAGTAACATTGAATAGCAGTGACCGGAATGTGAATTGGGGTACTCAATTGAATTACAATCCGGGGGGAATTATTGTAGACCGTTATGCCAATGATGAGATTGGATGGGAAAAATCCTATAAATTGAATGTGGGAGCAGAAATGCGTACGGTATTTGGGCTTTCAGCCAATGTTGAATATTTCACGGAACGGCGGGAAAATATTTTGCTGAACCGTATAATCCCGAATACAATGGGGATCATTCCTGATGTAAAGGCTAATTTAGGAAAGGCGAAAGGTAAAGGTGTGGATATGGAACTGAACTATGAGAAGAGTTTCAATAAAGATTTATGGATCACAGGACGCGGAACGTTTACGTATGCAACGAGCGAGGCTGTGGAATGGGAAGAACCGGATTACAGTGAAACTCCTTGGTTGTCGAAAGTTGGCAAATCGTTGGGACAGACATGGGGATATATAGCAGAACGTTTGTTTGTTGATGAAGAAGAAGTAAAAAATTCTCCTACCCAATTCGGTGAATATATGGCGGGTGATATTAAATATCGTGATGTAAACGGTGACGGTAAAATTTCGGAATTGGATAAAGTTCCTATCGGTTATCCGACAACTCCGGAGATTAATTATGGTTTCGGTCTGTCGGTAGGTTACAAAGGACTCGATGCCTCTTTCTTTTTCCAGGGGTCGGGACGCCAGTCTTTCTGGCTGGATCTTAAAAAGATCACTCCGTTTTTAGATGGAGATGCCGGAGAGAATGGTGAAGATGGTTTGCTGGGACAAAATGCAGTGCTGGATGTGATAGCTAATAGCTATTGGTCGGAAAATAACAGGAATCCTTATGCTTTCTGGCCTCGTTTGGCAAATCAGTCAGTTGAAAATAACAATCAGACAAGTACCTGGTTTATGCAGGATGCTACTTTTCTTCGATTGAAATCTGTGGAAATAGGTTATACTGTACCCAAAAATTTGGTGAAGAAGTTCAAGGTTCAGAACTTACGTTTTTATGTGAGTGGAACTAATTTGCTTTGTTGGAGCAAATTTAAACTATGGGATCCTGAAATGGCAGGTAACGGATTAGGTTATCCTGTTCAACGTGTGATCAATGTGGGACTTAATTTAGGATTCTAATTTAATAAAACGGAAAATATGAAATCGATATATCAATATTTAATATATATATGTACGGCTTTTTCAATAGCCTCCTGTAACTATCTGGATGTTGTTCCGGACAATGTTCCGACATTGGATAATGCCTTTTCAGACCGGTATACAGCTGAACAATATCTGGCTACCTGTTATTGGGGAATGCCAAAGTCGGCCGGATGGAACGAGAATCCGGGAATATTCGGATCGTTAGAGATGATCTTTAATAAAGAAGGGAGTACTTCCGGTGGTATGAAATTCGGGCTGGGAACCGATAGCCCTACCAGTGCTTTGATCAATTATTGGGGTGGTACAGGTAGCATGATCCGTTCTTTGTATGCAGGTATTCGTGAGTGTAATACTTTTATGGAAGGAATTGTTGGTGTAAAAGATCTGAACCAGTACGAAATTAAGCGTATGATTGCAGAAGTTAAACTGATTAAAGCCTATATGCACTTTTACTTGCTGACCTATTACGGCCCTATCTGTCCTTTGCGTGAAAATATACCGGTGAACGAATCAACACAAGGTGTCAGGGTATATCGTGAAAAAGTTGATGATTGCTTTGCCTATATCCTGGAATTATTGGATGAAGTAATAGAAGGCGATCCGCTTCCTTTGGTGATTGAAAACCAGACTAGTGAATTAGGCCGTTTTGCCCGTCCGGCAGCTTATATGTTGAAAGCAAAAGTTTTGGTCTATTGGGCCAGTCCGTTGTTTAACGGGAATACGGATTATAACAGTTTCCGTAATTATAACGGGGAACCGTTCTTTAATCAGACGTATGATGAAACACGTTGGCAAAAGGCTGCGGAGGTTTGTAAAGAGGCTGTCGATATTTGTGAGAGTGCTGGTATCCGTCTGTACCAGATTTCCGATTATATTGCTACTAAAACTCTTTCGGATGAAACTCAATTGGTACAGACATTGCGTGGTTCTGTAAGTCACCGCTGGAATTGTGAGTTGGTATGGGGAAATTCTTCTTATCCGGTAAATAGTGGTTTGCAGGGAGAATGCATCTGTTATCTGGAGCAGGCAACCTCTTTAAACTATGGAACACGTATGAGTGTGTCGATGGCGACGGTCGAACAGTTTTATTCTAAAAATGGTGTTCCTATTGAGGAAGACAAAGAATATGATTATTCGAATCGTTTCAATGTGCGGACCGGAGACGAGGATCATAAATATTATATTCAGAAAGGTGAGCAGACTGCCGCTATGAATTTTGACCGTGAGCCTCGTTTTTATTCGACATTAGGTTTTGACCGTGGTAAATGGTATGGGAACTCATATAAGAACGTACCGGATGACGATGCGGAGTGTCTATATCCCAAAAATCGGTTCGGTGAATTTTCTTCGGTAGCCAATCCGGGTAATTATAATGCGACAGGTTATTGGCCCAAAAAGTTGGTTTCGATCAATTCCAGTTTCCGTAATGCCAATGATATCAGCTGGGAAAACTATGCTTTTCCGGATATGCGTTTTGCCGACCTTCTCTTACTATGCGCCGAAGCTTTGAATGAATCGAAAGATGCTCCCGACGCGGAAGTTTATAAGTATGTGGACATGGTACGTGAACGTGCCGGTTTGAAAGGAGTGGTGGAAAGCTGGCAGAAATATTCGAATCAGGCTAATAAACCGTCTACGAAAGTCGGCATGCGTGAGATCATTCAGCGTGAGCGTAAAATCGAATTGGCTTGCGAAGGGGTTTATTATTGGGACAGCCGCCGTTGGAAAACTGCACAGAAAGAGCAGAACCGTCTGATCCAGGGATGGAATGTCAATGCCCGGGATGTCGTGGATTATTATACATTGACTACGGTCTATATGCAATCATTTACTTATAAAAACTATTTTGCCCCGATACCAGAGTCTGATATTGTGAATAATCCGCAATTGGTACAGAATCCGGGGTGGTAATTAATCATGTAATACAGAATTATGAAAACGAAATATTATTTCAGTATGCTGACTTCGGTTCTATTGCTTTGCTCTTGTTCGGAAAAGACACTGGAACCTATAACCGGAAGTCTGGGAAAACCCGGAGTGGTGACCGATGTAAATGTGGAACCGATAGCCGGTGGTGCCGTCGTTTCTTATCGCATTCCCAATTCGGAGGATATCCTGGCTGTAAAAGCCGTTTATACGCTTACGAATGGAAAAGAGACGGAAAGAGTCGCTTCTTTTTATGAGAATAAGATCAAAATAGAAGGATATAACGATACCATCCCGAATAAAGCGAATATTTATGTGATCAATCGTGCTCAGGAATTGTCGGATCCTGTGGAAGTGACTTTTACTCCATTGGAGTCTTCTTTGAGTAAAGCCATCAAGACAATATCGATCGTACAGGATTTTGGCGGTGCCCAATATAACTGGCGGAATGAAGACAAAGCTCCCTTGACGATGGAGTTTCTTGCACAGGATTCGCTGGGGCAAATGCAGACTATGCGTATTATGACTTCGGAAGCTGATTCGAACCGTTATAGCTTGCGCGGCTATAAAGCCGAGCCTCGTTATTTCGGGATGATCATGCGGGATAACTTTGACAACGCTTCCGATACTATTTTCCCTTCGGAAGGTCAGATAACACCGCTTTTCGAAGAAAAACTGAATAAAAAGAAAATGGTCGTTATGAAATTGGGTTCTGATGCCAGCTTTACCAATTGGGAGGGGATGGACAGCTATCTGATCGACGACGACCATGATACTTTCGGCCATTCGGCATCCAATTCCATGCCTGCCGCATTTACCATCGATCTGGGATGTGTTGCGAAACCCAGCCGTGTTGTGATGTTCCAGCGTAAATATTCCGATTCGTATTATAACTGGGGAAATCCGTTGGATTTCGAGGTGTATGTGTTCAAAGGGACGGGAACACCTTCGCAGAGCGGTGACTGGAGTGAATGGGAAAAAGTGATGGATTGTCTGGTTGTCAAACCTTCCGGATCTCCGAGCGGAACAGTGACGGATGAAGATATTACGGCTGCTGAAGAAGGACATGAATTTGCTTTTGAATTGTCACAGGAACCGATACGCTATATCCGTCTTAAGATATTGAGTACCTGGGGTGGTTCTGCCTTTACTCATCCGGCAGAGGTGGATCTGTATGGGGAAGTGGTTGAATAGTATAAATTAAAAAAGAATATATAAACCATGAAAAGAATATATAGTTTATTAGTATTTATAGCATGCACTCTCCTGATTACTTCCTGTGAAGATTTTATGGATGTGCATAAAGAGTATATTGAAGGCGGAGAGATCATTTATGCTCCTAAACCGGATTCAATTGCGTTCATTGCGGGAAAAGAGCGTATTCTGTTTTTTTGCAGGACATATAATTCTCCAAATGTGAAATCGGTAAATCTGTATTGGAACGACGGATTGGATTCATTGCTTATTCCGGTATCCTTTAATTCAAGCTATGACAGCATCGAGGTCGTATTGGATAACATGGAAGAGAAGTCATATACATTCACTGTACAACTGGTGGATAATTTCGACCATCGTTCTTTGTCTGTAACAGATTTTGGAACTTCCTATGGTGAGAATTATCAGGTTTCCCTAATGGACCGTCGTATAAAGGATATTTCACTTACGGACAAAGGCGGTTCGGTGGAATGGTATTCTGCTGCAGAAGGCTTATTAGCCAATGAAGTCAGATACGTAAAAAATGATGGTACGGAAAGTATTATCCGGATGTCGTCGGCAGAATATACGACATTCTGTCCGGATGCCAAGGCGGGTGAAGAGTTTGAGTTCCGTTCTTTATTTATTCCGGAAGAAGAGTCAATCGATACTTTTTATACGGCATGGAGTAAGTATGATGAGGCTTTCCCTGCCGAATACAAGTTCGATCGTAGCGGATGGACGGTAACCGTTTCCGACGAAATTGCTAGTGACGGTGGTGGGAAAGATGCGATCATTGATGACAAACTGGATACCTGGTGGCATTCCAATTATACGGATGGAAATACACCTCTGCCGCATTGGGCTGTGATAGATATGGAATCATCGAAAGAAATGTCGAAAATAGAAGTTTATCGCCGTCCTGGTACCACCGATACGAAAAGTGTTGAAATTTATATAGGAAATAGTCCGGATGCCAACGCTACAGATTGGATTCAGTTGGTAACTGGAGTGTTCGGTGATGGTGATAGTTTGGAATTGCCTGTTCCCGCATCAATAGATACAAACCGGGGCCGTTACATGAAGATTCTCTTGCCGGATAGTAACCGTGAACCTTTTACTAACATTGCAGAAGTGTATATTTATGGCAAGTGATCGTTTTTCATAGTACTAGATTAGTGAAGTACGCCAAAAGAAAATTCGATTGGCGTACTTCTTTTTTATTAAAATCCGAAATATTCTTTCGCATTCTTATAACTGATATCCTCTACCATCTTACCGATGAAAGGAATTTCAGAAACAGGCAATTCGCCGTTTTCCACTTCTTTACCCAGCATATTGCAAAGGATACGGCGGAAGTATTCGTGACGCGGATAAGACAGGAAACTGCGTGAATCGGTCAGCATTCCGACAAAACGGCTCAGCAGGCCCAGATCGGACAGCGTGTTCATCTGGTCTTCCATGCCATGGATCTGATCCAGGAACCACCAGCCGGCGCCATACTGCATCTTGCCCGGTAGCGAACCGTCGTTGAAGCTGTAAGCCGTAGTCATCATTACGGCACTGTCTTTCGGGTTCAGGTTGTAGAATATTGTTTTAGCTAATGCTCCTTCTTCTTCCAGGCGGCTGAGGAAACGAACCATCGGTTCTGCCACTTCCAGGTCGCCGATAGCGTCGTATCCGGTATCCGGACCCAGCTTTTTGAACATGCGGGCATTGTTGTTACGTGTCGGACCGATATGGAATTGTTGTGCCCAGTTGCTGCGGGCATCCATAACAGCCAGTTCATACAACATGGCAGAGCGGAACTTGTCGATCTCTTCGCCGGTCAATGCCTTATTCATTCGGGCTTTCATGAAGATAGCCTCTATCTCGGCATTGGTATAAGGAGTTGCGTAGAATGTACTCAAACCATGATCCGATACGCGGCAACCGACAGATTCAAAGAAGTCATGACGTTTCTGTAAAGCCGCTAACAAGTCTTTAAAAGAAAGGATCGACATGCCGGAAGCTGCTTCCAGCTTCGTCAGGTATTCATTGTAAGCAACTACATTTTCGATAGCCATCGCCTTGTCCGGACGCCAGGTAGGAAGAACTTTCGTCTTCAACGAAGTGTTACGGATCGCTTTATGGTATTCCAGTGAATCGACCGGATCGTCAGTCGTACAAACAACTTCCACATTCATGCGTTCCATGATGGCCTGCGCACGAAATTCCGGGGTTTGCAGTTTGGCTGTACATTCGTCGTATATTTCACGTGCAGTTGAAGGATTCAACACCTTATCGACACCGAATATGCGGCTCAGTTCCAGGTGAGTCCAGTGGTAAAGCGGGTTGCGCATAGCATGTTGCAAGGTATCCGCCCATTTCTGGAATTTCTCGAATGCCGGTTTGTCGCCGGTGATATACTCTTCGGGAACACCGTTTGCACGCATGGCACGCCATTTGTAATGGTCTCCGCCCAACCAAATCTCTGTCAGGTCGGCAAACTGGTAGTTGTCGGCTATCTGCTGCGGGATCAGATGACAATGATAGTCAATGATCGGCATCTTCGCTGCATGTTCGTGATACAGTTTTTGGGCTGTCTCTGTCTGTAGCAGGAAATCTGAATCAAGAAAAGGTTTCATATATCAACGGTATTTTTTGATGATGCTTAATGCGTTGCTGCAAAGAGCAGTGATGGCATTCCAGTCTTTGGCTGCAATGGCTTCTTTAGGGAACAGGTTGGAACCCATTCCAACACAAGTAACGCCAGCCTTGAACCAGGCCGACAAGTTCTCTTCTGTCGGTTCGACCGCTCCTGTAGCCATAATCATAGACCATGGCATCGGTGCTTTGATATTCTTGACAAAAGAAGGACCACCCACATTCCCGGCCGGGAATACTTTACACAAATCACATCCCACTTCCTGTGCAAATCCTATTTCCGAAACAGATCCGCATCCCGGTGTATAAGGAACCAGGCGGCGGTTACATACCTTCGCAATTTCCGGATTGAACAACGGGCCGACAACGAAGTTGGCACCCAGTTGCAGGAACAGGGCAGCCGTAGCCGGATCGACGATAGAACCGATACCTAAAACCATTTCAGGACATTCTACCGCAGCATATTTTACCAGTTCGGCAAATACTTCATGAGCGAAGTCTCCGCGATTGGTAAATTCAAATGCACGTACTCCGCCATCATAACAAGCCTTTAATACTTGTTTAGCCGTTTCTATATCTTTATTATAATAAACAGGTACCATTCCGGTGCTGATCATCGCATCCAATACCTGCATTTTACTAAATCTAGCCATCTTTCTCTTTAATTTTCAATTCTCAATTTTCAATTACCTCGACACTCTTCCCGATCCGTCGCCTTCCATCAGTTTTTCCACTTCATCGACAGTTACCTGGTTGAAGTCACCGTAGATGGTGTGCTTCAGGCAGGAAGCAGCGACAGCGAAGTCGAGTGCTTTCTGGTCGTCTGTAGTATAAGTCAGCAAACCGTAGATCAGGCCCCCCATGAAAGAGTCGCCGCCACCAACGCGGTCGACGATATGAGTAATATCGTAACGGCGTGACTGATATAATTTACCGTCGGCATACAAAACGCCGCCCCATGTATTATGATTGGCATTGATAGAACCACGCAAAGTGATGATTACTTTCTTTGCACGTGGGAATTTTTCCATCAACTGTGTGCAAACCGATTCGAATTCAGCTGCATTTACCTGGCCTTCAGTCTGTGCAACGTCGAAGCCCTCCGGTTTGATACCGAATACTTTCTCTGCATCTTCTTCATTTCCCAGAATCACATCGCAACCGGCAACCAGTTCAGGCATTACTTCAGAAGCCTTTTTGCCGTATTTCCAGAGGTTTTTACGATAATTCAGGTCGCAGGATACAGGTACACCCAGTTTATTGGCTGCCTGGATAGCTTCCAGACAAGCGTCGGCAGCACCTTGTGAGATAGCCGGAGTGATACCGGTCCAGTGGAACCAGGAGGCATCTTTCAGCACTTCTTCCCAGTTGATCATTCCTGCTTCTATTTCAGCAATAGAAGAATGGGCACGGTCGTAAACAACTTTGCTGGCACGGGCTACGGCTCCTGTTTCCAGGAAGTAGATACCCAGGCGGTCGCCTCCGTAAACGATGTGGGAGGTTCCGACACCATATTTACGTAAATCCATAACACAGGCACGAGCAATATCATTTTTCGGCAAACGGGTTACGAACTCTGTGTCGATCCCATAATTTGCCAGCGATACGGCAACGTTAGCTTCGCCACCTCCGAAGGTAGCATTCAATTGATTTGTCTGATTGAAACGGAGATAATCTGGTGTGGCCAGTCTGAGCATTATCTCTCCAAAGGTGATTACTTTTTTATCCATGGCATAAACTTTTATATTCCAGTGCAAAAGTAGTAGTTTATATTTAATTTCCTAACATGTGTGTGCGAAAACATTTGTATAAAATGGAATAAAAACGGGTATATCTTGTTTATGTTGTCAATCATTAATCGATTTCGGATTTGAGTAATGATAACAGAATAATTCATCCTGTTGAAAAAATCATCGAACTGACCAAAGAGAATACATCCTTATATGAACGGATGATGGGTAATGAAAAAGAAAAGGTTGCTTTACTGGAAAAGTTATTGAATGAAAAGAAATAATTGAATTATTGTATGAGATGAACAGGTAGATTTTTGTTCACGAGGGCGTCATAAATGTTTTCGAGGCCCTCATAAATATTTTTGGCGTCCTCAAAAACATTTATGAGGACGCCAAAAACAACTTTTTTCCTTTAGTTTAATAGAAAACACCTTATTGTATTCCACAAATGAGCCTGTAATAACCAAGTGAGGTTGACGACAGGATAGCTCATTTCTGCTAAGAAGTGAAATTCTTTATTTAGGTAAATGTATTACTTCACTTCCTGCCAATAAGAAAGCTCCTGTGCCATAGACTTCCCAGCTATCCGCTGAAAAGTTTTTCCTGGGGTCTGCACCGATAGGTTGTACCCAGCCAACCCGTCCTTCTTCATTTACACATTTATTCAGTCCAATCCATGCTTTTTTAGCGGCATTTATGTACAACTCTTCTTTTAACAGACCATTATTAACACCCCACGCCAAAGCATAGCACAAAAATCCGGAACCGCTGACCTCTCCTCCCGGATAAGATTCCGGATCAAGAAGGCTTGCCCTCCATAAACCGTCAGCCTGTTGTAAGGAGACAATACGAATTGCCATTTCCTTAAATAATTGTTCATAAAAACTTCTCTGCGGGTAATTGGCCGGTAATTCCTGTAAAATCCGGACCAGACCTCCCATAACCCAGCCATTACCGCGTCCCCAAAATATTAATTTGCCATTGGCTTCAACTCTGTCTTCTTTATTTCCTTTTACGACATATCCCAGATCACGAGCAAAGAGATGTTCTTTCTTATTGTACAGTAGGTCATAACATTCTTTGAAGCATTTATCATTATATTCCAGATATGAGTTATTATTCGTGACAATTCCCAATTTAATTAAAGTAGGAGGTGCCATAAATAATGCATCGCACCACCACCATTTTATGATATCTTTTTTCCCGGAAGTAGGATAAGGTTCTTTTAAGAAACGATCCAGTGCCTCAATAGTCGCATTTAACATTTCAGGACGTTTTTCCTTGCGATATAAATCAATGTACATTTGGCTGATTGCGATATCATCGGCATGGAACCAACGTTTACCTGGTTTCCAGTGAGTAGAATCATTTCCCACTGCCATCATTGCATTATATATTTTTTTAGAGCCTGTTGTTTCCCATGCTGCATATACCCCTGCATAAAAAGCACCGTTTGTCCAGTCCGTTTGTCCGTGCCGGGGGTGTGCCAATTGCCAGTCTGTTGTTTTGACCATCATCTTCTTGATATAATTATTTTCAAAAAGATACGCATAGTTTTGAAAATCCTGTGGCGAGAGATTAGAGGTATAATCGACATGTTCAGGTCTTTCCCATTCCTCTTTCATATTGTAAGGTAAACGAAAAACATTTCCTTTTGAATCGGCGAAATAAAAATTCGATATACTCAGACAATCAGGATTCCCATCTGCCCAATATGTATAGAACGGGTCTGTTGCATTTACCGGACGACGCATATAAGAATGATTACGCGGGCTGTTTTTCGTATATATATGTTCCTTTTTCCAGGTTTTCCCTGCATTTGTACTTATCCAGGATTCTACTTCTCCCCCTGTACCCCAGTGTTGAGGGCCTGCTGCGGTCGGAGCAATGACTCTCCAAAGATTTCCTTCTACGTAAAGACTTCCGGAATCATAATTATGGGTTGATGTTGTGATTGGATATTGTACCCATTCTTTCCCGGTCCAGTGAGCGACAAACCATTCACGGGGACCATGCTTAGGACCGGGCAAATGACCATAACTGGTCAGGTATAATACAATTGCATTTCCTTTCTTATCAAAATTGACATCTTTAATATAAAGATTTTGCCCCTTTGATTCGGCATCTATAACCCGGCAAGGACTATCTTTATCTACTATCGGCAATTTAATTGGTGTACCATCTGCTAAAGTCCAGGTCTTTCCGAAATCTGTAGTTTCTAAATAATACATATTTGTACGGGTATCGCAATCTCCGTTTTTATGACGATTAAAGGTCGTTACTAACTTGTTCCCATATTGACCTGTAATCTGATAATGGCCGGACTTGCTTTCACCTTCCGGAATAATGGATGCGATCTGATGGTAGTCACTCCAGTTTAATCCATCCGGTGAAGTCCTGTAGAACAATCTTCGTACGCCGTCATAACGGGTACAAAACATGAAATGTCCTTTATTTTCAACCAGTCGGGGTTGGGGATAAGCCATTATGTCTTCAAAGCCGGTCGATTCGAATTTAGAAACGTCGTAAGGCTTCAGACTTTTATATATAAATCCGGGACGATGGTTTCCCCTGCCGGCGATATAGACCCACAAATACCCTTCCTTATCAATCAAAAGGGCAGGATTGTCGTGTGGGTCATCTACTCCCTGCTTATCATATACGACCGTTGGCTTACACACTTTCCCGGTTGTATGATCATAACAACCTATCATGCAAAGCAAATATCTTTCTTTTTTATCGATCGTTCCTCCGAAAACAAAAAATGTTTTGTTTGTCTCAGGAGAATATATTGCCATAGGATTATGTTTGACTGTGTAGGTCCCCAAACCACCGGAGTATTTAGAACCATATTCGGACTTTTGCCCTAAATCGAACCATATGGGTCGATATCCGTCTATTTTATAGTTATTATATTCACCTTTCTTCTGTGCAGAAAGAGAATAAAAAACGAATAAAAAGAGAAACAATAATATCTTTTTCATCTTAATAATGTATTAATATGTTTAATTAAATACTGAAAACAGTTATTTTTCCAGAAGAGCAGCGGCACACCATAAATAAGGAGCCTGGCCATGATAATCACCAATTGCACGGGGACGATCATAATAATACTGTTTATCATTTTTCTTATTAGTTCCCACACAAACTTCCGTAACATCTCCTTCGCCATTAATGTAAGGAACTAGCGCTAACCATGCTTTGCGGGCGATCGGTGTATATTCGGTTCGATCCAACCATCCTTTTTTAATGCCTGTAATAATTGCATAAATGAACATCGCTGATCCGGAAGTCTCAGCCCAGCAATCGGCCTGGTCGATCAACTGATTCCACATTCCGTCTCTTCTTTGATATTTTTTCAAAGTACTCATCATATTTACGTATCCGTCAAATATCCGTTTTCTATCCGGATTATTTTCCGGTAAAACTTTTAGTAGCTCGGTCATGCCGGCTGCTACCCATCCATTTCCGCGTGACCAAAAATACGGGATATCAGGAGCATGATAGAACAGACCATTAGTACGCTGTAATTCATTCAGATAATAGACCATCTCTTTTGCAGCACGATTTATATATTTTTCGTCACCGGTTACGCGATATGCCTGATTTTGCAAAATAGTGATCATAAACATATCGTCGATCCAAAGACGAGTTTGCCAGGAATATCCTTTTTGTGTCCAGGCTTTTTCTTCGTCTTTCGCTTCCGGAGGCAGCTCCCATTGTGTATCAGCATAAGATAGTCCGAGATCGTAATAATCCTTATTATCAGTAACTCGGTAGAATTCCAGAGGTAAACACCCAAACATGTTCAAATCTACATGGTTTTTAGGGGGTAGGTAGAATTTCTCTGTTGAAAGTAAACGGTCGAAACGTTTTTTCAACATATTGAGCAATTCATTGTCTGCGGCCACTTGTGCATAACGTAATGCCCCTAACCAGGTACATACTTCAGCATAATGAATCCATTTTTTGCCATGAAGAAAATGTGGGCTGGAAATAAAATGTTTGCTCAACTTGTTACCTACTTCCTGAGGAGAAAACCCTTCTGGAAAAGAGGTTAAGTCTATATTTACTTCTATAGGGTTGATAGCATTTGTATTAAAATCGCGTGGCATCTTAAAAACACGCCCATTCTTATCACAGAAGTGAAGATCTGATTGGGAAGGCTGCCTTCCATGCCCGTCTGCCCAGATAGCATAGAAATCCGGATGGCAGTTTTTAGGACTTCTTACGTAAGTATGGTTTTTCGTGCTTCCAACTGTCAATTGCCGTTTCAATTTCCAACTGATCCCGTTATCATCACTTTCCCAAACAGCTATTTCTCCTCCTGGATTATATACCTGAGGTCCTTTTTCTGTCGGTGCAATTATCCGGATCAAGTCATTATCTGAATAGACAGATCCCATATCGTAATTACTATCAGATGTTGTAAGTTCCGTGTTATTCCATTTATTTCCGTCATAATGGAAAAACTCCCAGCTTCGAGGATCATTTTCCGGACCGGGTTGGTATCCCTTACTGGAAATAGTGAGAACCATCGGGCGATTTCGTTTATCAAATGCTATATCAAGGATATAACAGTTTTTCTTCAGAATTGTATAGTCTTTTATCAAAGCTGGATTTTGAATCTGATCAAATGGTAACTGAATTTTTTCCCCATTTGCCAAATGCCAACTCTTACCAAAATCATCAGTCTCTATATAGTATAGATTTGTTCTATAATTCAATCCTTTTCCTGCGGGATGAAAATCGAATGCTACTCCTATTTTTCCGTCTTTTTCTGCTGATATTTGATAGTGCCCTTTATCTATATGGGCAATAACTTTCCATTCATTCCATTTTATACCATCCCGACTTGTATTATATCCGATCACACGATCACCAAACCCGCCTTTATATTTTGTGAACAATCCTAAAAAGCCTTTCCCTTTTATATACCATATCTGCATATATGAAAAGTTATTAAATGGAACATCTTTGCCATTCACCTTTTCCGTAGCCTGGATTAAATCGAAGGTTTCTATGTCATAAGGTTTTCTGCTTTTATGGATATACGATGGTCTGGTAACGCCGTGAGAGGTTGAAAATATCCAGATATATCCCTGTTCATCCATTGAAATGACCGGATTATCGTGAGCGTCCGTTGTCTCTTTGTTTAATATTGTTGTCGGATTTGCCAGCATTTTTGTTTTGTGATCAAAATACGACACATTATGTAACAAAGAAATATTATCCCTATCAGTTCCTCCGAAGCAGAAAAAAGTTTTTTCTGCTTCTAGAGAATATATCGCAAAAGGTCTGTGATTAGCAGGATATACAGCCATTCCTCCACTGTATTTATATATATACTCGTTATTGGAAAGCTGATTCCTATACCATATCCCTTTATATCCGTTCGCTTTTGTGTAAATAAAGGTTGCTTCGGTAGCTTTCGCATCCAAATTCACAAACTGTTGCCCTAAACTATTAAAACAAAAGCTTAGTAGATTTACGATTAGTAATATGTATTTGATCTTCATCTCTATACCGGATTATTAATAACCTTCTGTTTGAGGGGATACAGGATCGACGGTTAACAAAGCGACATTTTTCTCTGCTCCGGGATATCCAATATTTTGATTGATCACTCCGTTTACATTCGACACGATCGCTTCTTCAGGAATTGGCCATAAAATATGATGAACGCTTATTTGATATGTGTACCATGAAGTGGTTACACGTTCTCTGTAAAAATTATTTTTAGCCATAACCCAGTCCCACCAGAAATTAACTCCTGATTCCTTTATATTAGCACCTATTCCTCCGGGGCCAGAAAGATTTTCCAATGAATATGTACGGTTAAAAACTTCGCATGTTTTACCAAATTTTGCATAAGTATATGCTATGCGCACTAACTCGACATGGCGTAATTCTTCATAATACAACTCTCTGGCACGTTCGTTCAATATTTCTCCTATATTAATATCGGCAGCCGTCAATGGCTCGGCACCAGCACGAGCACGTACTATGTTTAACATATTTGCTGCCTGAGCCTTTTGGTCTTTCCAGTAATAGCATTCTCCCAGCATTAAATATACTTCTGCAGATCGATAGATATACCAGGGAGTCTCACCTCCATACCACTGTGTAACCGTTTCCTTTTCCGGAACAAACAATTTATAGTGAGGCCATTGAAACCAACACATGATGGAATCGTTTACACTGATATTCGCATTTTTCTGTAAATTTTTCCTGTACCAGGAGTTTCCTGATTTTTTTAAATCCGGATTGTTGTATTTCAAATCTTCTGTTCGCCTCCAGCTATCGCGATTATAAACTCCTCTTAAATCATTTTTTTCTTTTTCACCCCAAATTTCATATTGGAAATAATTGGTCGGTCTCGCTTTTCCTGTACCACGTCCGTACACACGATTAATATCCAGATCCGGATCTTCCCGTACATCATCTGCTATAGTCGACACATTCCAAGCTGTACCAGTTTTTCCATCCGGAGTTACAGTTCCCTGACCTCCCGTATTCCAGGAAGGAACTCCGCATCTCATCGTATAAATACGGACAGAACCATCTATATCCGGATAAGAAGACGTATAAAAGATCCCTTCCGTATTACTCATGTCTAATTTGGCTTCTACGCTATGCAAATCATGCATTAAGTTAGTTCGTGCCTTATTCTTGTTCGATGTAAAACGTTCTGTCATTAGCGGATGATTGGCAGTAATCTCATTACCGATTTCAATGGCCCGGTCAAATTTCCCTAGACTCATACATATTTTCATCAGTAGAACGCCGCAGGCATCTTTATTTACTTTTCCCCGTTCTGCTCCGGTCCGTACCCATTTATAAGCGAACTCCATATCCGAATATAAGCGTTCTAAAATACTCCATCTGTCACTCGAATAAAAATCCGTTTTAGGTTCTGTAAGTTCTTCTTCTAAGAAAGGAACATCCCCAAATTGGTGTACAGCTCTGTAGTAACGATAAGCCCGGTGAAAAAAAGCAGAACCTAACACATGATTACGGTCTTCCGGTTTTTGCCATTCAATATCATCTATGCGCGAAATTACAGTATTACAGTATTTAACGACATTGTAAGTGTAAGTCCAAAACCATCCGACCTGCGTATAGTCTATTCCTGTCAATTTTGCACTGGGAAGAAGAGCCTGGTCCATGTCTTGTTGTGGTCCGGTCTTATTCGTTGTTCCGTCTACACAGATATCTGATTGTATCATTTCAGTTACAATAGGTGCTCCGTCACCATAAAATTCACTGACAATATTCCGCATACATGCTCCTAAAGCAGATTCAAAACCAGCAGCATCAATATATGAATTTTCCGGTGTATAAATTGATAACGGTTTTGTTTCCAACCAACCGTCATTGCATCCCAAAAAGGAAATCATGGCACAAACCAAGAGCCTTGTTTTATATCTATTGATTTTCATGATATGTTATATTTGAAGTTATAAAGTAAAGTTTATACCTAAATTGAACGATCTCGGAGACAAACTGCCATTTTCCGGATCCCAGAATGTCCAATGAGGAGACCAAACTGCAACGTTACGGGCAGTGACGGTAAATCTCATGTTTTGAATGGCAAACTTCTGTAAGAAAGTCTTAGGAACATTATACGAAACAGAAATATTGTCCAAACGCAAAAAAGATTTTTTCACCCAGTTTGTTCCTGCATTATAAGAACTGATTCTTGCGTAATCATTAGTCGGGTTGTCTTTTGTCCAACGTGGCATATCATAAGATGAGAATTTGTAAGGTGCACCACTGTTATAATTTGCGGCTTCATCGAAAGCGCCATAATGACCAAAATAAGAGTACATCGTAAAAGATACTGTAAAATTTTTACGTATTGTAAAATCATTTCTCATTGACCAACGATAGCGAGGTGTCTTATATCCTTGGAAAACCTTATCTTCCGTGTTCATAACGCCATCTCCATTTTGATCTTTGTATTTAAAGTCACCCGGTTTACAGCCATAAACAGCAGCAGCTTCTTCTTCTCCTAATTGCCATACTCCTATACGGTCATACGCCCATATACGGTCGGGATCCTGACCGATAAACCATCCGTTTGTCGGGTCATCCGATTCTTTTTGGCCAATTATATTGCCATTTTCGTCCGATACATTCTCTTTATCTCCATAAAGTGCAACAATCTTTCTTCTGTTCATAGAAAATGTAGAAGATGCAGACCATTCAAAATTAGCCTCTCTGAAAATATTTGCATTCAAGGTCAGTTCTAATCCTTTATTTCTCAATTTTCCCAGATTTGCAGTAACATTTGAGAAACCTGTAATGCTAGGCAAAGAACGTTCTACAAGCAAATCTTTTGTTGTACCGGAGTAAACTTCCAATGAACCACCGATAATATCATTGAATAAAGAAAAATCCAACCCTAAATTGTAGGATTCAGTCCGTTCCCAGCGCAAATTGTTATTAGCCATTGTATTCACGTAAATATACGTGGAAGTATAAACGGTCCCGTCCGGTCCGATATAAGTCAGAGGGTTTGTCTTCATATTTGATAATGCGGCATATTGTCCAATATCACGATTGCCATTTTGCCCCCAGGAAAAACGCAGTTTACCATAATTTAGCCAATGATTTGTATTTTCCATAAATTTCTCTGATGTAAAGACATAGCCTAATGCAACAGAGGGGAAAGTAGCTCGCTTATTATTGATGCCGAATGCAGAATAACCGTCTCGACGGACTGAAGCCGTCAGCATATATTTATTTTGAAAAGAATAAAAAACACGTGCCATTAGGGCATCTCCGGTCCAATAGGTATCGGAGCTTTGGTTTGTAGGGTTTAATCCTGATGATAAATTATGATATCCTAAAACATCGCTTGGGTTAAAACCATATGTTGCAGCAATCGTTGACCAGGTTTCCTTTTTCTCTGCATTAGCCAACAATGTTAATTCTAAATTGTGTGTCTTATTGAATTCTTTTTTCCATCGCAAAATATTATCAACGGTCCAATGGGACTTAATATCATGCTGACGTTCGGAGGTTCCCCCTTTAGTTTCCACCTCGCTGTCCGCGTACTGATGGTAGAATTTATGATACCATTGTAAATAAGGTGTATAATTCAACTGATATTCGATGCCAAAAGGTAATTGAACCTTTGCATATAAGTTGGCATTCAATGAATAATACTTTTGACTTTGGTCTCTGTATTCACGTGCATACAAAGGATTCGTAGTTGAATTATCTCCTGCTACATAATAGCGATACAAACTTTCGGGATCATCTAAATTGTTGGATGCGTAGGGTGAATTTTTTGCCATTGCTTTCCAGTCTGCAGGCTGTGAACTTTCATCCCGGATAGCAAAATTCGCATTCATCCCTATTGTTAAAAAGTTTGTTATTTTAGAATCAAGATTCAAGCGGGTGCGAAGATTCTTATAATTGTCTCCTACGATGATACCATCCCGGTCCACATAGCCCAGTGACCAGTGATAATTTACTTTATCCGTCCGGTTGGAAACACTGACTGTATAATCTTGTTGCAAACCTTTGTGAAGAACAAGATCTGCCCAGTTTGTCTCTATTCCTGCTAAATAATTATCTATTTCAGGAGTGTAAAGTTGCAACCTGGAAAGCCATGCGCGTGTCAGATCCTCATCTGAGACAGAAGACACCGGTGTTTTTTGATTATAATTATACCAATCCAAAGGATTGACACCTGTACCATTCAACTCGAAAGGATTAGTATAAATCTCTGGAAATTTCGTCAGGTAATCACTTGAACTATTTCCCATTTGATAATCCTGTCTGTACTTTAAATATTTTTTGCCATCCAATATTGGCATTTGATTTGCAGATTGGACAAACCCTACATTAGCATTGAATGTAACAGTAGCGGAGCCATCAGATTTTCCTTTGCCTTTTTTAGTTGTGATAACAATAACGCCATTAGCTGCCTGTGAACCATACACGGCAGCAGAACTTGCATCTTTCAAAACATCAATGCTCACAACATCATTTGTATTTATGTCGGACAAAGAACCATAATAAATAACTCCGTCCACAACAATCGTTGGACTTGATCCGGCAGTTAATGTATTTACACCACGGATTTGAGGTGTTAAGTCGCCTTTTGCCGAAGTAGACATTCCGACATTCAAACCTGCAGCTGTTCCACGCATAAGGTCGGTAATATCACGAGGTGCTTCCACTTCCATTTTTTCTGCTTTTACGCTTGCTATGGCACCTGTTAAGTCACGGCGTTTTGCCGTCCCATAACCAATTACGACCACTTCTTCCAAGGCTTGTGTGTCTTCTGTTAAAACAACACGTATAGGACGTTGGCCCTTTATTTCTACCTCCTGCGATAAATAGCCGATATACGATACTATCAAAACTGCTTTATCAGGTACTTGTATGGAAAAATTCCCATTGATATCGGTAATGGTCCCTACGGATGTACTTCCTTTGACAACAACATTTGCTCCTACAATTGTTTCGCCGTGATTATCTGTAACCTTACCTGAAATAAGATCCTTTTGCTGTGCGTTCGATGATATAGTCTTGTTTGGCGCATCATTTTTTGGGGTAAGTAATATGTACGAACCATCAAACGAATATTTTACATTTGTTCCGTCAAACAAGTTTTTGAGAGCTTCTTCCAAAGAAGATTTGTTAAGATCTATTGATACTTTCCGATTAACGTTCACGTACTTATTATATATGAATAAGTAGTCAGTTTGTTTCTCGATTTCATTTAAGACATTTTCAAGTCTGGCATCATTCTCTTGAATCGTCACACTGATATTCTGTGAGTTAGAATTTTCTGCATGAAGACAAAAGATGAACATGAATAATAATAGAGTGGTTATTTTCATGATTCTAAAAAATTGTTTACGTCGGAATCTTTTAATCAAAAGAATATCCGGCAAAGATTCTTTATTCATATCTTTGTATATCAAAATTATTAATACAGTTTAAATAATTGTGTTAGTAGAATGCCGATGAGTGTGGGGACACTGGTCGGCATTTTTATGAAAAGGTTAACTAAGCTATCATATCATAGGCAATCTATTTAAAGTTAGACATCATTTAATATAAATGACGGACTCGTCTTTGTTCCGTTCAAAAGAATATTTCGCATCTTTCTGCAAAATACGTAACGCGTTATCTATCCCATCTGAAATACGAAATTTACCACTACATACATATTTAATAAGGTTCTTGTTCTCTACAACGATCCGTATTCCATAACATTTCTCAAAACGTAACATCAGTTGTTCAAAATTCATATTACGAAAGCAGATCAGTCCTTCTTTCCAACGAAAGATATCAAAGTCCGATATTGGGGAAGCAGACAATTTGCCATTCTTTAAAGAAGCCATATAATTAGGAGACAGCAGGACTGTTCCCGACGGATTTTTATTATTTATAACCTTCACCGATCCTTCCATCAACGCAGCATTGAAGTCTTCCGAATCGCTATATGCCTCAACATTGAATTTCGTGCCCAACACTTCCACATTACATTTTGAAGTCTGTACAACAAACGGTTTTTCCGTATTATGGCTAACCTCAAAATAGGCTTCCCCATCCAGAGTTATTTCTCGCTTATCACCTGTAAAAGCAGCAGGATAACTCATTTTGGAACGAGCATTTAACCAAACGCTTGTGCCATCCGGCAAAGCCAGGTTTACACGTTGACCAGCTGGTACGGTGATTGTACTTATACTTTGGTTAATCTTCCTGATTTCCGATTGATAGAAATAGACTCCGCAAGTAATGACAATGGCAAAGATAGCAACAACCTTCATGGCTTCCTGCATAATAGCCAGATAGAATGGGCGGGATTTTTTCTTTGAGGTGGCTGTCCGCGTTTTGCCTGACAGGATCATCGCATCGAAAAATTCGCGTTCCCTGAAAAGCCTTTTCTCGTTTTGTGGAGTGGCTTCCAACCAGGCACGGACTGCTTTTTTCTCTTCTTGAGAAGCTTTGCCGTCAAAGAATTTGTATAATGTATCTTTTTCCATTTTTTTCGTTTCTATCTATAAAGCAAATAAGCCAGGAATATCCCTAACGAAAAATGTGACTTTTTTGAAAAAAAATTTCAGGGTTAAAAAATGGACTCGTAAAAGGGCTGGTAAATAATCAATAAAATAATTTAGGAATGAATGCCAATAATGGGAAATAGTCCTTTAAGGCGACGCGCAGGACTTTAAGGGCCTTGGTTATATGAAATTCTACAGTTTTTGTCGAAACACCCAGGGCTTCTGCAATATCCTTATGGCTTTGGTTGTTGTAACGGCTACGGATAAAGATATCGCGTGTCTGTTCCGGTAATGTTTCTAATGCTTTGTCTACAAGAGTTTGCAATTCGTCGGAAAACAGTTTTTCCGGATCACAGGCTTCCAGAGTAGCAATACGTAGGTTTAATTCCCAGGTATCGCAATCCTTTAGATATTCGACTATTTCTTCCTGCATACGTAAGCGCTGTAAATAATTCAGACATTTATGTTTGATAGTGGTCAGGATGTAAGCTTGTATATTTGAATCGGGTGCAAGATTTCTTCTATTTTCCCAATAATACATCAAGCTTTCGATCGCAATATCTTCTGCTATCATACTATCACTGACGTATGTATTGGCAAAATGGACAAAACGACTTTTGTAATCAGCATACAACTGATTAAAAGAATATATCTCAGATTCGCTTTTCATATATGGTTATATCGACGATAAAGATATACATAAATCCGACTTTCCTATCTTTACTTGCCAGATTTATTCAATAGAAATGCTTCTTCTTTTGTTACCTTTAATCCTATCCCAATGGGAGACCGGCTATCTGCTCCGACCTCCCTTTATATTATTTTGGTTCTTTGAAAGTATTTATTTTTAAATCTTAGTTAAAACTGATCTCGGTTTCGTTTATTTTGAATTGATCCAGGTCAGTTTATGCCATAGGCTTTCCAGCGGGCCTTGTTTATGTCCTTTCAGCCACCATTTACAGAAACTTACCTGCAACAGGAACAGGATGAAACCGATCAGCAGACTGACGGTATATCCGCAATAAGGAGCCAGGTATAAACCGAACGGGAAATAGATGATTGCTCCCATTATGGATTGGGAGATATAGTTTGTCAAGCTCATCTTTCCGTAGAAACGTAATGAGGTAGTCAGTTTCTTGAATGAATCTTTCTGATATAATAAAACGAAAGAGGCAACCAGTACAACTGTGAAGGCAAACTTTTGCCACATATCCAGAATTACACCTACCGTATTTTTGATCATATTCGCATCACTGTTATCGTATAACATGACCTTCAACTGGTAGAGCGGGCCAAATACAATCGCAGAAATGATCAGGGCTTTTACCCAGAAGCGGGTATTCGTATCGGTAGTAACAAATAATTGCTTTCTGCCGATAAGCAATCCGAGCATGAATAGGCCGGCTGTTTGCAGGAAGCGACCGGCACCGATTGCCCAGAACAGGCTGGCCTTTTGTCCGAGTGTCACGTTGCCGAGAATGAATTTCCAGAAATCACCTTCTTTGGTATAAGCGGCTACTTCGCCGTACATCTCTCCGACGCCCAGATTCGGCAGCGTATATTCAGGATTGAACAGGCTGGCGATATAATGGAACCATTCGACAGGCTGCAATAAAAGAATGATTGCCGTGATAAGGACCGCTTTATCACTCCATTTACGTACCAGAAAAAGGAATATTCCCACTACGCAGAACAACAGTAACACATCACCTGCCGGGAAGAAGGCGGCATTCAATGTGGCAAAACCTACCAGCAGAAACGATCGCCAGAGGAAACGGTAACCGAAGTCTTTCCCTTTTTTCTGTTGGTTGGTATATTGGATATAAAATGTAAAGCCGAATAATAAAGCAAAAATAGCGTATGCTTTCCCGGCAAACAGCGAGAAGGTGACGCTGAAGACGCCTTCATTCAGAATGTTCAGCCATTCTGGTTGGCTGGCCGCATCCGGATATACCGGAAAGATAAAATGTTCCAGGTTATGAACCAGAATAATTGCCAGAACGGCAAAGCCTCGTAAAGCATCTACCACCTCGATACGGGGAATTTTGGAAGTTGGAGTTTGTTGCATGTCGATTATTATTTTTTGTTTAATAAATTCTTTACCAATTTGTTTGCCGGCTTTTCAAAATAGTAATATGACAGCAGGCTTAGTCCGGTCACGATAATTAATATGACGGGTATCCCCAGTTGATACGGGATATGGAGATCGTAGCTACGGATTATCCAGTTATATCCTTCTATTATGAAGAGATGTATCAGGTAAAAACTGAAACTGATTTCACCGCCAATGACAAGATATTTGTTGGATAAAAGACGTGATATATATCCTTTCTGGTGTGCAAAAACGTACAGCAACAGGCTGATAGGCAACCAGTAGTAACAGGAATAACGAAATACTTTGGGAATATATTCTCCCGCAGGCAGATAAAAAAGAAGGAAAAGCAGGACAACGGCTGTTTCGTAGACCGAAGCCTGTTTATAAGTCCATTCTTTCTGTTTGAATTTATCATACAGGTGGAACAATAGCATTCCGATCAGAAAATCCGGTAAACGGGTAAGCGGATTTACATACCATATCGCTTTTATATCTTGATCCATTGTGAAGTACATAGCTATTGGGATTGCGATAACCAGAACCCCGGCAAGGTAAAGAATCCGGTTCTTTTTGCCCAGGCATCCGATAATAAAAGGAAACAGGAAATAAAATAATTGTTCGCATCCCAAACTCCATGACGGGCTGTTGAATGAAAAGAAATAATCGGCAGCAGGTATAAACGGTTGGAGAAGAAATAGATTGGCAACAAAATGTTTGATCCAGTCAATAAGATCACCCGATATATATCCACCCACACAAACCGATATGCCAAGTGTCAGTAAATGGAGCGGATAGATGCGTGCGATACGAGCCACCCAAAATTCCCGCAAGGTAGACTTTTGTTCAAGAAGCCTGTCGCGATAGGTATAAGCGATAATGAATCCGCTAAGAATAAAAAAGAAGTTTACACCCACAAATCCTTCTTTATAGAACAAATGGTCGAAATAGGGATCGATAGTGTAAATATGTGCTCCGAAAACCATTAATGCAAATAAAAAACGGAGCGATGTCAATGGGCTTATCATGGTAAAAGTCTGTTATTTGCCGCAAAGGTAACGAATTAAAGTAAAATCATTCTTCACATAGATCAAAATCGGAGGGAAGTAAGCATGGAATTCGTAGACAGAAGATGCTGGGCGACTTTCATATGAGCTAATGGAGAAAGCCCGTAAATTTCCGTTTATTGATTTATAGGGTAAATGTTGTTTGTCAAAATGTCAAATTAACCCTGTTGCCAGTGGACTGTATGTGTCCTTACTCAAGTATGTCCTTTTTTATTGTTCTTACGAGCAATGTTTGTATATCTTTATGTCGGTTTTTGTTTGTTGCGCCTGTCTTTTGGTCTGCATTGTGCTAATATTGTTGGATTTTGATATTGAATATGAACTATCTGTGTGAATGTGTTGTTTGAATCTGATACGATATTTGTCTCCGTCTGGAAAAATAATCTGCTGTAAAACATGTGCTTTGAGGGCAAAAAGACTCTGAAAAGAGGTTTCTTTGATCGGATTTAACAAAAAATTACTCTTAAATAAATCCCCAATTCATTTAAAATGAAAAAAATCTCGTTTTAAACGAACTTGCAATTTATTTAAAACGGTGATTTGAATTTAGCTTTGATGGATTAAATGTTAAATATTGTATAATGGGTTCCTCTGCTTTGGTTGTCTTGTGTAATGTGGCTGATATGAAAATGTTTATAAATGGATCAATATGATAGTTTATTGATGCTAAATGCATCAAATTGAAAAAGAGGGTATGGGGATTCATTTATTATATACTTGTCGTAATACATCCCGAATGATGACTGACGTCTACTAGTCAATCTATATTATCTTTTGAAACTACCATAGGGTAATCTGGGGGTAGGATTGATTATTGCGAGCGTTGTTGTTATTAATATTTTCTCAAAAACCGTATCGCATTAAAGTGAAATAGATAATATGTAACCGTTAATTATGTTTGAAATTTATATATTGAAAATTTTTAGAGGAAAGAATGACCTTATCTGGCGTAACCTGTTGACCTATGCGAAGAAACCTTGATTATCTCTGTTTATATGAATTGGTGTGATAGTTGTAAGATGATTTAAGTTCTGAAAGAACTCTGTTTTTTCTTCGCAAATATATTGAAATATTTATTTAATCGTGATATAATTATGTAAAAATATCATATTCTAATTCAATTTTAACAGATAATGCTGATGTGTGCGTAAAAATCACTATAAAAGAGTTAGAAATTTCATACTACATCTTACTATTTTTTACTCACTGAAATAAAAACCAGTTTTTGAATGGAAATACGAGAATGGGGTGACAGAGTTCTTTCAGAACTTATATAAATAATGACAAGCAAATGACTATGAAAAGTGCGCCCAGTTCTATTGTCTGAGAGTGAATGTTTCTACATACCTGTAAGACTGCCGCCCTTTTTATAAAAGATGTATTCTTTAAATTATAACTTTATGCTGAAAAAAACTAAGTTAGTAAGTCTAATTTTGCTATCGGGGGCCTTAGCTGTTCCTGTTGGTGCTTTTGCTGAGATTGCACCTGAAAAGCAAAGTGTTAGCGTTTCCCAACAAAGCGGGAAAGTTAGTGGTGTGGTAGAAGATGCCTTAGGTCCTATTACCGGAGCTACTGTACTAGTGAAAGGAACTACAAATGGAAATGTTACCGATATGGATGGTAACTTTACATTGGAAAATGTGAAAAAGGGTGATGTTATTCAGGTCTCCTACATTGGGTTTGTTACGCAGGAAATCACCTACACGGGACAAACAGCCTTGAAGATTGTACTGAAAGAAGATTCCAAAGCCTTGGATGAAGTGGTGGTGGTTGGTTATGCTACTGTGAAAAAAGCCAATTTGACCGGTGCCGTGTCTGCAATAGATAGTAAGGTCCTCGAAGATCGTCCTATCGTCAACCTGGGACAAGGTTTGCAGGGAGCCATTCCTAACTTGAATGTGACGACCAGTGGCCGCCCGGGTACAGGTTCTTCTTTCAACATTCGTGGTACGACGGCCTTAAGCGGTAGTAGTCCATTGGTCTTGGTGGATGGTGTGGAAATGGATCCGAACTTGATTAATCCTCAGGACGTAAAATCAGTTTCTGTATTGAAGGATGCCGCTTCTGCTGCTATTTACGGAACACGTGCCGCTTACGGTGTTGTACTTATCACGACTAAAGGGGGCCGCAAAGATCAGCCAACGCAGGTTTCTTTTGATGCATCCGTTTCTTTTAACGGTCCGACTACCCGTCCTACTTATATGAATTCCATGGAGTGGGTGAACTGGATGAATACGGCAGAATATAACACCTCCGGCCGTGCGCTTTATTCAGAGTTTGATGAAGAATTTATGGAACATGTTCAGGCATATTATAATGATCCTGTTAATAATTCTCCTGTTTATGTTTCTTCAAATCCGAATTTAAGTAAAAACGGTACCCGTTATTCCTATTGTGGTAATACAGACTGGATGGAAGAGATGTATAAAAAGACTTATCCGGTACAAAATTATGGTGTGAATATCAGTGGTGGTACAAAAAAAGCTACTTATTATACCTCTTTGGGATATCTGAATCAAGGTTCTTTATTGAAATACGGAAATGAAGATTTCAAGAAGTTTAATATCATGAATAACATCAATTATGATGTTAATGACTGGTTGCACTTATCAATGAAGACGACTTATAACCGTACGAGCTTGTCGGGGTTGAATCAGGACAAGACGCATGGTGATAACTTTATGGGAGGCGATACGCGTCCGATCATGCCGGTGAAGCATCCGGATGGGAACTGGGCAGGTCAGGGTAATTTTACCAATTTCCCGGCAGTTCTTTCCAATGGTAGTCGTAAAACGGATAAGAATGACTTTTGGAATACGGTTGCATTGAAATTAACGCCGATCGAAGGTATGAATGTGAATATGGATTATACGTTTAATTATTATGCCGAGCATAATAAATTTCATATGAAATCATTTAATGAATACGGTGCGGACGGACAATTCCTTCAGATATTTACCTGGACAAATCCGAATTCTGTAGCCGAATCGCAAAGTAATGATACGTATAATGCATTCAATTTCTTCGGAGATTATGAAAAGACACTGGGACAGCATTATTTTAAAGTGATGCTCGGTTATAACCAGGAAAGTAAACATACACGTAGTTTTAGTGCCAGTCGCGAAGCTCTGATTGCGAATGATATACCTTCGATGAATGCTGCTACCGGAGAAAAATATGTGAGTAATGGCGAAGGTTCCTGGGCTACCCGTAGTGGTTTCTTCCGTGTGAACTATACATTTGCCGATCGCTATTTGATGGAATTTAACGGGCGTTATGACCTTTCATCCAAATTCCCGAAACATGACCGTTCCGCTTGTAATCCCTCTTTCTCTGTTGGATGGAAATTGTCGGAAGAAGCCTGGTTTAAAAGTATGACTAATAGTTTCTTTGATGAATTGAAGTTAAGAGGCTCCTATGGTAGTTTGGGTAACCAGGCATTGGATAACGGATGGTATGCATATTTATCCAATTATGGAACCGGACAGATCGGTTGGATTATGGGGAGCAACCAGCCGCAGGCAGTTGGACCGGGCGGTCTGGTGAGTCAGTCTATTACCTGGGAAACTGTTACCCAATGGAATATTGGTCTTGATTTCAATATGGTAAACAGCCGCTTAAAGGGTGCATTCGACTATTATCAGAGACGTACGTCTGATATTCTTTCTGCAGGCAAAATCTTACCGGGTGTTTTAGGTGCCAACGAACCTTTGGAAAATGCAGCAGAGTCACTGACGAAAGGTTGGGAATTCGAAATAAGTTGGAATGATCAGTTACCTAATGGTATACATTATAATATCGGTTTCAACTTGTCTGATTATCAGAGTGAAGTAACAAAGTTTGACAATATAGAAAGGAGCCTCAGCAACTCTTATGTAGGTCAAAAACAAGGTGAGATCTGGGGATATGAAACAGCGGGATTGTTCCAGAGTCCGGAGGAAATAGCCGGTGCACCTACTCAGGATAAAGTATCCGGTGGTATTCAGTTGATACCGGGGGATATTCGTTTTGCAGATCTGGATGGCAACGGAGTGATCGATTGGGGTGACAACACTGTTGATAATCCGGGTGATAAAAAGATAATCGGTAACTCGACTCCACGTTTCCATTATGGTATTAACTTGGGAGCAGACTGGAAAGGCGTCGACTTTTCTGTATTCTTCCAAGGGGTGGCTAAGCGCGATATAATGATGCCGGGACTGCCTTTCCGTAATGGTTATTCCAGCGAATGGAATGTCCCTTCCGGTTATAATACGGATTATTGGTCAAAAGACAATACGGGTGCTTTATTTCCCGTTCCCCGTTTTAATGGCGGTTCGGCTATGGGGCAGAACCAGACTCGTTATTTGTTGAATGCAGCTTATTGCCGTTTGAAATCTTTGAGTATCGGTTATACGTTGCCGAAAGAATTTACATCGAAGTTTTCTATTGAAAAATTACGTGTTTATTTTACAGGAGAAAATCTCTTTACTATTTCAAATACTCCTGAAGGATTCGATCCGGAATTGGATGACCCCTATAAGTATCCGATGCAACGCGCTTGCTCTTTCGGTTTAAATCTAACTTTCTAAAAATAAAGGATTATGAAACAAATAATAGTATATATCGGAGTGGCAGCCGTGCTCTCATTAACGGCGTGTAACGACTCATTTCTGGAACGTTCTCCGCAGAGTATCAATGATAAAACGTTCTGGAATACACCGAGTGACCTGGAAGCTTATGTGAATAATTTTTATAGTTGGCTGCCTAGTGGCGTGACTTCTATTGCTGATGGGGAAAGTGACGACCAGGTACCTAACGGTATAAGCCAGTATTTCTGGGGACAGTATACCACACCTACACCTGAAGCATCTTCCTGGTGTAACTGGAGTAAAGGTGCATGGGAACCGATTCGTCTGACTAATTATTTTATGACACATTATAAGACAGTGGTCGGTTCTGAAGCGGATATAAATAAATATGTGGGTGAAAATCGATTTTTCAGGGCTCTGCAATATGCCGGATTGATGAGAACTTTTGGTGATCTTCCCTGGGTCGATAAAGAACTGGGTACTGATTCTCCGGAATTATATGATGCGAAACTCAAACGGTATGAGATAATGGATAAAATCATAGAAGACTTTGATTTTGCCATTCAGTGGTTACCTGAAAAACCGGCAGTCGGACGTATCGGCAAAGATGTGGCCCGTCATTTAAAAGCCAGGACTTGTTTGCATGAAGCTACTTATTACAGATATCATACCGAGCTGGGATGGCAGGACAAGGCTGAACGTCTTTTGAAGTTAGCAGCCGACGAAACCGATGCGATTATTAACAGCGGGCGGTATGAAATTTATAATACGGGAAAACCGGAAAAAGATTATTATGAAATGTTCGTCATGGAAGATAAGACTAATCTTAAGGAAGCAATCCTTCCGGTAACTTATTTGGATGGAAAAAGAAAACATGGTATGAGTCGTACTTTATGGGAAGCTAATACCGGTTTTTCCAAGGATTTTATGGAAGGCTATTTGTGTAAGGATGGAAAGCCTATCTCTTTAAGCTCTTATTATAAAGGAGATGACAATATGCGTAACGAAACGGCAGATCGGGATCCCCGTTTGAAACAAACTGTTCTGACTTGGGATTTCCCGACTCGTGTAACCGTGTCAACAAATGACAGTACGTTCATAACGGAGGAATCTAAGTTTATCGATCAATATTGCTATACCGGCTATAAGTCTATCAAATATTTTATTCCGACCGATAAAGCTTTTGAGGCGAATAACAATACGTACGACGGAATCGCTTACCGTTATGCTGAAACATTGTTGATAAACGCTGAGGCCAAGGCTGAACTGGGTACAATCTCGCAAGTAGATCTTGATAAAACGATCAATGTGCTGCGTGACCGTGTTGGTATGCCTCATTTGACAACAAATGTTGGTTTTACCGATCCGAACTGGACCAAGTGGGGATACGAACTTTCCCCGCTGTTGCAGGAAATCCGTCGTGAACGCCGTGTTGAACTGGCCGGTGAAGGACGTCGTTGGGATGACCTGATGCGCTGGAAAGCCGGAAAGATTTGTGATAACATAAAAACGTATGTGGGTAAGCGCCAACCTGAAAAAGAGGGTAAATATGCAATCGTATATCCTAATTATACGAATGAAGATTATTCTTATGAAGCCGGCAAGAGCCGTACATGGGATGATCGTTTATATTTACGTCCGATTCCTACAGCAGAACTACAGCGAAATCCGAATTTGCTTCCTCAAAATCCGGGATGGGATAAATAATAGTAAAAGGGGCTGTATCATGCAGCCCCTTTTTGTCTCTTTTAAATCATGAAAATACTATGAATACAAGTAATATATTAATTGTTGGCCTTTGTGCTTGTACATTCTTGTCTTGTAAAGACGCGGAACCACCAGCTCCTATTTTGCCTGTTCCGACTCCGGAACAAGTTGCCTGGCAGAAAATGGAAAACTATGCTTTTGTACATTTCGGACTGAATACGTTCAATGATCTGGAATGGGGATATGGGAATACGCCTGCCGGAACATTCAATCCGACTGACCTGGATTGCGAACAGTGGGTGCGTGTCATTAAGGCGGCCGGGCTGAAAGGGGTGATACTGACGGCCAAACATCATGACGGTTTCTGTCTGTGGCCTACAAAAACGGTCGATTATAATATTTCAAATTCTCCTTATAAAGACGGAAAAGGCGATATGGTCCGTGAACTGTCGGATGCCTGTAAGAAATACGGGCTGAAATTCGGCCTTTATCTCTCTCCCTGGGATCGCCATAATGCCGAGTACGGACGGGAAGGTTATCAGAAAACTTATCATGAACAGATCAACGAACTGATTTCCAATTATGGTCCGCTGTTCGAATTCTGGTTCGACGGGGCGAATGGCGGAAACGGGTGGTACGGCGGTGCCGACGAAAGCCGTTCCATTAATCCGAAAGAATATTACGGCTATGAGACGGCCCGCGAAATGATTAAATCCAAGCATCCGGATGCCATGATCTTTGGTGGAACCGTTCCGGATATCCGCTGGATCGGTAATGAGTCGGGCTGGGCGGGCGAAACGAACTGGTCTGCTTATTTATACGATAAAGAAGAACATTACAGCCAGGCCCAGTGGGGAATGAAAGACGGTGATAAATGGCTGCCGGGAGAATGCGATGTCTCTATCCGTCCGGGATGGTTTTATCATCATCGCGAAGACCATCAGGTCCGTACCGTTCCTAATCTGGTGGATCTTTATTACCGTAGTGTCGGTCATAATGCCAATTTCCTGTTAAATTTCCCGGTCGCTTTGAGTGGACAGATTCATCCGGTCGATTCGGCACGCGCTGTCGACTGGTATCACACCATCACGGCAGATTTGAAAGATAATTTACTGAAAGATATCAAACCGAAAGCCAGTGAAACCCGTGGTGGAACGTATAAAGCTGGCAATGTAACGGATGGTAACTGGGATTCTTATTGGGCGACCTCTGATGGGGTGACAACCGGGACGTTGACATTCCCGTTACCTGCCGGAACTTCTCTGAACCGGGTGCTGATACAGGAATATATCCCGTTGGGGCAACGTGTTTGTGCTTTTACGTTGGAAGTAGAGAAAGACGGAAAATGGATGCCTGTTGAAACTGCCGATACGCTTTCGACGATCGGGTATAAACGTATCGTTCGTTTTAAAACAACTCCGGCGGATGCCCTCCGTATAAGTTTTACAGAATCGAAAGGTCCGTTGTGTATCAATAATGTGGAGGCTTTCCTGGCCCCTCCGTTGTTGGAACAACCCTATATTATGCGTAATGCCAAAAACGAAGTACGCATCGGAACAGAAAGTGAAGGTGCCGATATTTATTATACGACGGATGGAACGGAACCGACTGCCCAATCTGCAAAATATGAGACACCGTTTATATGGGATACAAAAGGAACCGTAAAAGCCATTACTTGCGATCCTCAATCGGGTAAAACGGGACCGGTCGGCATGCGATATTTCGATCTTCCGGCTACTGATTATAAAGTTGTAAACCCTGTCGATGATCGTACGTCTTTGCTCTTTGACGGGAACGGTTATTCGACTTATTATCTGCCGGAAGGTAAAAATGAGTTGGCGATTGAACTGGCTGAACCGCATGTGATCAAAGGTTTTGTTTATACTCCGAATCAAGGGCGTGATGCGAGTGGTCATATCTCCAATTATCAGCTACTGGTAGATGGTAAAATAGTTGCTTCCGGTGAATTTTCGAATATCAAAAACAATCCGATAGAACAGGAAATACGTTTCGAGCCTGTGAAAGGTCAAAAATTAATCTTTAAGGCAACACGAATAGTGGATAATGCTAAACGTGTTGGAATTGCTGAATTTTCTGTTATTACAGAAGATTGAGGTATTCAACATAATTGATGGTGACAGCAAGGGCTTGTGAAGGTCCTTGCTGTTTTGCGAAACTAAGCCTCTGTCCTGAATCGGCATATGTCGTCGACTGAGACGACTGTCATCCCGTGTTTTTTTGCAAAATTAATGATTTCCGGCATGCGTGCCATTGTCCCGTCTTCATTTGTCAGTTCGCATAAAACGGCTGTGTCTCCCAGACCGGCGAGTTTCACCAGGTCTACGCTTCCTTCGGTGTGGCCCCTTCGTTCTAAAACGCCGTTATCTCTGGCTTGCAAGGGGAAAACATGTCCCGGATGGGATAAGTCCTCCGGTTTGGCACCTAGGGCAATTGCCGTTTTTATCGTTTGTATCCTGTCGGCAGCCGAGACTCCGGTGGTTACCCCTTCTTTGGCTTCTATCGAGATGGTGAATGCTGTCTGGTTCTTACTGGTGTTGTCGTCTACCATCTGATGCAAACCGAGTGATCTGCATTTTTCGGAAGTGAGGCACAGGCATACGATGCCGCTGCATTCACGGATCATCAAAGCCATGTCTTTTACTGTCATCTTTTCTGCGGAATAGATAATATCTCCTTCGTTTTCCCTGTTCTCGTCATCGACCAGCAGAATACCTTTTCCTGCCTGTAAACAGCTGATCGCCTTTTCTACACGTTCTTTGTAGTCAACACCGAAATCTTTGATCGTTTTCATTTTCAAACCCTGTAATTTAAGTAGTTGTTAAATCGTTAACATATTGCTACAGGGCAGGAAGGAATACTATATACAACATTTTTCCTGCATAATGACTATGCCGGTAGAATTGTCGTACTATCGTTATTGTCTTCTTCTCTCATCCAGACTTTAACTGTCGGTCCCGGATTTCCACCAGGTCAGTCCTCTGTTTTGCAGAGGAGTCGCGGACTGTCACCGCCGGTAGGGAGTTACGCCCTGCCCCGAAGAATACTGGTCACAAAAATAGAAAGAATTAGGAAAACAAACAGGATAAACAGATTAAAAGTGCAATTCTGAAAACAATAATTATATTTGTAGAAATATTAATCAATAAAATATCATGGGACACAATTGCAGCAAATGCCCGATACGGGCGAAATTTGAAAAAAATCCACGGTCGTTATTAGGTCGTTTCTGGCGTTGGCACATTGATTATTGTCCGGGTTGGAAAGCTTATTTCATATCGTTGGATGCGGATGAGCAACAGCTATTGCGTAATAAGTATAACTTCAAAAAATATGAGTAAGATGCTCACCGATATCCGTTTGCGAAGTCAGCAATTAGTTCGTCCGGAATTTAAAGATCCCAAGGATTTGGTTTCCTGGATGGGAGCTGTCCAGGCACAGGAGTATAGAATGGTTAAGTGGGCGCTGGGAATACGGCTGAAATCAGCTACATTACAGACTATTAACGATGCGTATCAGCGGGGAAATATTCTGCGGACTCATGTGATGCGTCCCACCTGGCATCTGGTAGCAGCGGAAGATATCCGTTGGATGCTGAAGTTATCGTCGCAACGGATCATAGCAGCGTGCAACTCCTTTGCTAAAGGTAACGGAGTGGATATTCCTGAAAGTACCTACACCAAAGCGAATGATTTGTTTCAAAAGGTATTGGAGGGTAATAACCATCTTACAAAACAAGAATTGGAAGATGAGATTGTGAAGGCTGGTATTATGCCTGATTCTCCTAAATTAGGTTATCTTTTCACACGGGCAGAACAGGAAGGTATTATATGCAGCGGAGCAGATAGAAAAGAAAAGGCGACCTATGCTCTATTGGAAGAACGTGCTCCTAAGGTTAAAGAATTACATAAGGAGGAAGCATTGGCTTTGCTTGCGAGAAAATATTTCAGAAGCCATTCGCCGGCCAGCCTGAGTGATTTTGTCTGGTGGTCGGGCTTACCTGTGGCAGAGGCACGTCAGGCAATTGCTGCAATCGACGGTGAATTGAATAAAGAGAAATTTGCCTCGCAGGAATTGTTTCTCCATCAGCTGTGGGACAAAAAGTTCAGGGCTAGCAATGTATTACATTTTATGCCTCCTTTTGATGAATATCTTATCAGTTACAAAGATCGTACCGCTGCGATGGATAAAGAACACCATCCGAAGGCCTTTAATAATTTCGGAATATTTTATCCGGTCATTTTATATAACGGGCAGATTGTCGGTAACTGGAAAAAAGTAAAAAAGAAAGGTGGAATTTCGTTTGAAACATCCTTCTTCATCGAATGTCCGGATTTAAATAAAGAATCATTGGAAGAGGCCGGGGAGAGATATAAGGCCTTTTATAATTTTTAATTGAGAAATTTATGAAACTAACGGTATTGGTAGATAATAATACATATATAGATCAGTATTATCTGGGGGAGCCGGCAGTCTGTTATTATATAGAAGACGGTGAAACCGGTTTGTTGCTCGATACCGGTTATTCGGATGTTTACATCCGTAATGCAAAGGCGTTGGGGATAGACCTGGCACAGGTCTCTGTAATCGCTTTGTCCCATGGGCACAACGACCATACCCGTGGATTGCAATATTGGTCCGGGGGTATGTAGATAGCAATGATGTTTGCCATGTCGGTAAATTGATTGTGCATCCCGGATATCAGAATCAGGGAATCGGTAAGGCCCTGATGTATGAAATTGAAAAGTATTTTCCGGCTTGCCGTAAATTAGTGTTGTTTACCGGAGAGGAAACGCCCAATACCTTACATTTGTATGAAAAAGTAGGTTACCATATCGTTTCGAAAGAAAAAATGGGAGGCCTTTCTATGATTTTGATGGAAAAGGTTATAATTTGTTGATATTTTACTGTCAGATCATGTTTCTCAAAATATTTTTATAACTTGCCGCCTGTTTATCTATGTGATGTATAAATTCTTGGAACAATGAATAACAGACCGTTTCTATTTTTAATAATCAATCTTTTCCTACTGACAATATCCATTTCCTGTAGTAAGCTGGAAAGAGAAAAAGATACGCTCGAATTGTATACAACTTCTCTCTTAATAAATCAGGAAGGAGGGGAAGAGTGCATAGATCTTATGGCGAATGGTCTGTGGGAGATTCAGGATATTCCGGATTGGATCTCGGCCAGTCCTACATCGGGCGATGGTTATGGCATGGTAACTATCAAGGTGGCAGAAAATAAAGGGGTTGAACGAAGAAAGGCTTCTCTGCAATTTTCCCATGGAAAAGCAACGGAGACGTTGGAAGTGGAACAATTGGGTTTGAAGGAGGTGGATCCTTTTCTTGAGTTTAGTAGAAACCCCATGGATGTGGGTTGTTTTGCAGGAACACAAACTATAAAGTTAACCACCAATAGACCGTGGGAAGTATATATTGTTCCTAAATGGATCTCCATTACCCCTTCCTCCGGAGATGAATCAACAGAAATAACCATTAACATAGCAGAGAATCGCAGCCCTGACGGGAGACAGGCTAAGGTCGTGTTTTCAGGAGAGTTCGGACAAAGGGTTTTGGAAGTCAATCAGTCAGGTCTTCGTGATATCGCTATATCCCCGGGATTGCCTATTTTTTCTTTTAAACAACTGGAATTTACGGGCGATCTGAGTTGGTGCAATGCATGGACTAACAGTATGTTCATAAATCCCGCTATTCAGGATAAAATTTATTTGGGTAATCTTGTGAGTCATAATGCCCAATCAAATATTAATATCCCTGAATTTACCGGATATACATTCAATCCCATAACCATTTCGACATCTGCTGCTGTTGAAGAAGTTGTAAAGACTTATGTTCCTTCTCAGAAAGAGCAGGATACATTTGCCCGGCAAATCATGGAAAATATGTCTGATCAGAATGTCTCTTTTGAGATAGACAATGGGACGTTTGATTTCTATAGCCATAAACAGTTATACATGGCAGGTATGATTAATCTGGGAGTAAAGCTGGATGAGGCTGTGTCGGGTGTTTCTTTTTTAGAGAAAGAAATGCCAAGAAAGTACGGACTGATTTATTCATTCAAACAAATCCTTTTCACGCTGGACATGGATCGTCCTGAAAAACTTATAAAAGAAGAGTTGAAGGAGGTTGATAAAGGGAGAGGCGTTTCATATGTCGCTTCTGTGAGTTATGGTAGGATAGGATTGTTGGTCGTAGAGTCGGATATAGATTCGCGTGATGTCCGATTGGCGATAAATAAAGTAATAGCCGGTGAATCTCTGTCTCAGGAAGAAACGAATATCCTTTCTGCGGTAGATGTTTGCTATGTCTATTTTGATAAAGACAAGAATGTACAGACCCAAAAAGGTGGTTTGGATGTCGTAAATGCCTATAAAGAGGCTATTTTAAAGGAGAAAGACTGTATTTATCCCGTTGAATTCAGTTTGTCCGATTATACGGATCATTCGCTTAATAGTATTTCGTTTAGTTGTAGAGCAGAGGAATAGTTCCTGGTTACATTAACTATAGAAAAGGCTGCCGGAAAAAGTTTATCTTTGTAAGTTGTTCGATGACCGGATAAACAGATACAAACGAAATATATACGTATGTTACAAAATAGTGATGCAGAGAAGAAAGTAATCAGGAGAATCGCCGTCTTTTGCGGTTCAAGCCGTGGGACAGAGCGGATATTTGAAGAACAGGCTTACGAATTGGGAAAGACGTTGGCCGTTCAAAACATTGAATTGGTTTATGGCGGGGCCAATGTGGGATTGATGGGTACTGTTGCCAACGGAGTCATGGAAAATGGAGGCAAAGCCATCGGGGTCTTACCTGCTTTTTTGAAGAAAGTGGAGATTGCCAATTTGAATCTGACGGAACTTGTGATGGTCGATACCATGCATCAGAGGAAAGCGAAAATGAATGAACTCTCTGATGGTGTCATTGCCCTTCCGGGAGGTTTCGGTACACTCGAAGAATTTTTTGAGATGCTGACCTGGGCCCAGTTAGGTCTTCACCGGAAACCTGTAGCTCTTTTGAACGTAGACGGATTCTATGATGCCCTTCTGGCATTGGTCGATACAATGGTCGACAGAGGATTCCTCCGAAAAGAAAACAGGGAAATGCTTCTGGTCAGCGACAATATAGAAGACCTGCTGGATAAAATGAGAAAATACGAAGCCCCGTCAGTCGGTAAGTGGCTGAACAGGGCGGGACTTTTGAATAAATGATCGTTGCCGGTTTTATAATTTGATTATCTCCATATCCTCAGGGACGAAAATATTCCCGGAGAAGTTCTCCCGTGCTTCGGCCGTATATTTTTCTTTACGTGTAGCGAGGGTTTTATCGACATGCTTTTAGTTTCCTTTTCAGATACCAGGTAATGAGGGCGAGTGTTACCAATGCCACAAAAACATAGCTTATTTCCCTGCTGTATCTCTCCAGTTCTTCCAGCAACCGGTCTTCCGGTAGTATCTGTGCCAGATAATATCCGAGCAGCACCAGGATACTGTTCCAGATGGCCGAACCGAGTGTTGTGAACAGGATGAAGGCGGGAAGCCGCATTCGTGCCAGTCCGGCAGGGATGGAAATGAACTGTCGCACGGCCGGTATTAACCTTCCGAAGAAAGTCGATATCTTGCCGTGTTTCAGGAAGAATGCCTCCACATACTCTATCTTTTGCCGGTTTATGCCGAGCAGATGGCCGAAACGGCTGTCGGCAAATTTATAGACGATGGGCCTGCCGACGAAGAGGGCGAGATGGTAATTGATTAACGCCCCGATGAGCGCTCCCAAGGTTGTGAAAAGTATCACGAGGAAAATATTCATCTCACCGTTTGCCGCCTTGTAGGCGGCAGGTGTGACAATCAACTCGGATGGTAGCGGGACCAGCGAGTTTTCAAGTATCATGAGGATTAAAATCACCCAGTAGCTGAGGTGTTCCAGGCACCATTGGATCAGATCTGAAAAGTCCATAGGGTATTTTATGCATTATTATCGTTGGGTACCTGAACCAGTATTTTATCTATTCTGGCTCCATCCATATCAACAATTTCGAAGCGGAAGTTGTTCCATTCGGCTTGTTCCCCGGATTGGGGGATATGTCCCAACTGTTCCAGCAATAATCCTCCTACCGTATGATAGTTACATCTTTCATATAAATCTTCTTTATCGAAATAAGATAGGAAATCATAAAAAGAACACTGTCCGTCGACCAACCAGCCGTCGTTGTTGCTCCGTTGGATAATCTCCGGTTCCTTCTGCGTATCGTTGATGGTGCCTAACAAGGCTTCCAGAATATCCCTGAGTGTTATAATTCCCTGGCACATACCGAATTCATCGCATATAAGAGCGCGGCTTATTCCCTGTTCTTTCATTTCTTCAAGCACTTTATATACACTCATGTTCTCATGGAAATAGAAAGCCGGGCGGACGATACATTCCAGATTGAAATCAGGTGTATCCAGATGGAGAACCAGGTCTTTCAGAAAGATGACCCCTTCCACGTCTCCCTTTTTCTTACCGGTCACCGGATACATTTCATATAAGTCCTGTTCGATAGTCTTTTTCACTTGCTTCTTATCCATATCCAGGTCCAGCCAGATGATTTCATTCCGCTGTGTCATAATGGAACTGACCTTCAGGTCGCCCAGGATGAAAACACGTTCGACGATGTCCTGCTCTACTTCCTGTACTTCTCCGCCTTCCTTTCCTTCCTGTACGATCGATTTGATTTCTTCTTCCGTCACCTTATTATCCGAGTCCTTTATGCCCAGCAGATTGAACATGCAGGAAGTACTTTTCGACAGCAGCCATACAAACGGGGCGGCTACCAGCGATAAGATATACATCGGGCGGGCAACAACTTTCGAGGCTTTTTCTGCAATACTCAAACCGATTCTTTTAGGGACAAGCTCACCGAATATCAAGGTCAGGTAAGTGACGGCTACAACAATCAACCCCTGGGCAATGAGGGATGCGTAAAGAGGGGATACTCCCCAATTCTTCAGGATAACCGAGAAGTCGTCCGTCAAAGCTGCACCGGAATAGATACCGGTCAGGATACCGATCAGCGTGATGCCGATTTGAATGGTCGAGAGGAAACGATCCGGCTCATTTGCCAATTTCAGGGCCAGTTTAGCCGCTTTACTGCCTTTTTTTGCGTCAGTGTTCAGGCTCGATTTGCGGGCGGAGATTAATGCGATTTCAGACATGGCAAATATGCCGTTCAATAGGATAAGTGAAATGATTATTATTATTTCGTTCATGAAAATGATACTGTTTTAGTTTATTATTTAAATGTCTTATGGGCGGGGCCGGAGAGTTTGCATACGGTGGTAGTATCATAATATATGATACAAGAATATTATAATATATGCGAACAGAGTATCATAATATATGATACAGCAGTCTTATAATATATGATATTATGCTTTCGTCCGGTGAAAGAATATGGCTGTGTACTAAATAAGGAACGTACAGAACAAGGAATGTATCTGTCGTGGGGCAGGCCTGTTGTTAACGGGTATATAGTAATCGATATGAACCAGCTGTGTGAACAGGTCGGGAAGTGGTACGGAACAAACCGGAATCAGGGGATGAACGGGACGGCTCCCGTTGCGGTAAAACAATTCGTCCGTATTACCCGGCTCATCGGTATCTTCCGCCTGGTTGGAAATTTCCGTCTGGTCTGCTGTATGTGTATCATAATTGGGCACAACGTATCCGAATACATCGAGTAACACCAGGAATAACATGATGATACAGATTGCCCGTGCTTTGACAGTATAAATCGTATGTTGCGTAAATGCCATGCAATAATGTACAGCTGAATTTGGGTACGAAAATACATATTCGTCTGTTCGGTACATAGTATTCAACGCATTTTTGTGTTACTTTAACGAATTTGCTTTAATTGAGTATCTTTCTTATGTTTCTTTCCGTAAGAGTATTATATTTGTTGTAAGTATACTATAAACTAATGAATAAACTTATGGCAGGAATTGAGGATTTGAAGATATTATTGTCTTCTATGAAACCGGAATTAGATAGTAGGGAATTTGTATTCTGTACGTTTGATAATCCCCTCTCTATGGAGGCAATAACGGATTTAACCCCGATTGGTACTTTTCGGGAAAAAGAGGGATTGACATTAATTATTACAACAGATGATGCGTCATCGAACGGTATCCGTTTTGATACTGTCTATAAATTAATATCACTCACAGTTCATTCAAGTCTCAATGCCGTGGGATTAACCGCTGCCATAGCCACAAAACTAGCATCAAAAGATATCAGTGCTAATGTTGTAGCGGCTTATTATCACGACCATATATTTGTTCAAAAGGAGAAAGCCGGGCAGGCGATGGAGGCTATAATGGAATTACAAGCTGAATCTTTTTCATGTAGAGAATAAAAAAAGTGCAAACTCCATGCAGTCTTTTCCATATTAGCGCATCATAGTTATATGATGTTGTGGGACATGGACAGAGAGGACTTTGTAGATTTGTGCAAAAAAGGTGACGAGCAGGCATTAAACCAGCTTTATAAAACTTACTCGGGAAAGATGATGAAGATATGCCTTCGTTATGTGCCCGACAGACAAATTGCACAAGACCTGCTGCATGACGGTTTCATTGTTATCTTTACTTCCATTGGCTCATTGCGTAATCCGGAGAGGCTGGAAAGCTGGATGGGAGTCGTGATGAAGAATATCGCACTTCATTATCTCAGTCAAAACAACATGGTTAATACCATTCCTCTGTCTGATGTGTCCGAAGAAGATGAACCGGCGGAAAGTCCTTTTATGGCTGATTTGGTATCGTATGACCAGTTGATGGAATTGGTGGAAGGGCTTCCCGAAGGTTATTCGAAGGTGTTCAAGCTGGCGGTACTTGAAGGGTTGCCTCATAAAGAGATAGGCGACTTGTTGCATATAGCTCCTCACTCATCATCTTCGCAATTGCATCGTGCGAAAGCGTTGCTGAAAAAGATGATTGTCGATTGTCGCCTGGTTATTCTAATGTTGCTGCTGCTTCTTCTTATCCCGCTGTTCTACAATTATCTGCCCTGGAAAAAGAAACAACAAAGCCATCAGCCTAAGATAGCGGTACGTCAACCGAAAGCTGAAAAAAGGGAGGAAGACAGGCAGACAGATTCTCAGGAACAGGAGGTTCGTTCCGGTATAGGAGAACGTTCGCAATTGCCAGGACTGATTAGTGCGCCACCGCTGGCGGACGCAGGAAAAGTTCCGCCTATCTTACCTGTCGGAAATATTACGATAAGTGTGCCACCTGTCGATAAACCGTTATTTATTTCTGATTTGCCAAGTGCGACTATCTCCGGTTCGTGTCCGGAAGGAAGTTTTGTCTCCGTGCAACGTAAAAAGAAAGCAGGAGCGTGGAAGTTTATGTTGGCAGGTTCGTTAGGTCCGCAACTAGCTCAGAATATATATAAACTGATTGCTACTCCCCATTCAGACAGTGGAGTAGGGTCTGATCTTCCTCAGCAGGTAAGCACCTGGGAGGATTATTACACTTACCTGAACACCCGTTATCAGGAAGGTACTTTGGGCGATTCGGTTACGATAATGAATATCGCAAAAAACAATCAGGGAGATATTGTAGAAAGTCAACGCCACTATTCTCCTGTTACCATTGGGCTTTCGGCAAATAAAAAACTAAACGAACGCTGGAGCCTTGAAACGGGATTGCAATACACCTTTCTGAAATCAGATTTTACCACAGGTAATGATTTCCGTATTCAGGAAACACAAAAAATCCATTACCTAGGAATCCCTTTCCGTGTATCTTACCGCTGGGGTAATTTCAGGCATTTCTCGCTTTACTCGACAGTGGGTATGCAACTTGATATTCCGTTAAAAGGGACACTTCAAACTTCTCATATTACGGACAGCATACCTATGAGTATGGGCCGTCAGTCGTTGAATGTACCTCTACAATGGTCGATTAATGCCAGTACAGGTGTACAATATCATTTCACTCCCCGTATCAGTCTCTATATAGAGCCGACTGTCAATTATTATATACCTGATGGAAGCGGATTGCGTACTATCCGGAAAGAGCACCCGGTGACATTCACGGTTCCTGTCGGCTTGCGTTTCAGTTGGTAGGGAAAAACAATAAGTTTCAATAAAATGATTTAACCACGCAGTCTTTTGCCTGAAAGAATATCATACTTATAGATATTTAAAAACAGGAAAGAGATGCAGGAACGACATATCAACCGTGACCGTTATTTTGAGGAACAGGCACAGACGACCCGGAAATATTATATTCCGTATATAAAGCAAATAGTTGGCGACCTTCCGGCGATAGTCTTGGAAGTGGGATGTGGTGAAGGAGGTAATCTGCTTCCTTTTGCCGAGTCAGGTTGTGAAATAGTCGGAGTGGATATTGCCGCTTTACGAATAGAGCAGGCTCGAACATTCTTCGCCCGAAGGAATCAAACAGGAACCTTTATTGCTTCTGATATTTTTCAGCTAAAGGACCTGGAGAAACATTTCCCTCTAATCCTTATACACGATGTAATTGAACATATCGAAACCAAATCCAAGTTCCTGTCCGGTATGAAAAGTTATCTGTCGGCTGGCGGGGTCATTTTTATTGCCTTCCCTGCCTGGCAGATGCCGTTTGGCGGACATCAGCAGATAGCACGGGGCAGGGTTGTTTCGCATCTTCCTTTCATACATTTGCTTCCACGGGTTTTATATAAATGGATACTGGAAACAGGCGGTGAAGAAGAAGATACAATAAAGGAGTTGCTGAGTATTAAAGAAACGAAATGCACCATTGAAATGTTCCGGAATCTTGTAAAACAGACGGAATATCAGATTGTTGACCAGCAATTATTTTTTATAAATCCGCATTATGAGGTTAAGTTCGGATTATCACCGCGAAAGCTGGGTAGAGTTCTTTCTTCCATTCCGTATCTGAGAAACTTCTTTAGTACAAGTTGCTTTTATTTGTTGAAGAAAGCAGAAGAGAAAGAGAGTTGAATGACTACAATTTATTTTTAAGAATGGTCCTTTTTACCTTTGTAGATAACAGTTAGAGAGATATTTGATTAACTCTGATAACCGTTATCTATATAAGGTTAAAACTATTACATTGTTTATTGTTTCTCTCCTGTTACTGTAATAGAGTAGATTCCGACATTTCCTGATTTATATTTCTGAATTGTATTTTCATCCAGATGTTCATATAGTACTTCATCGGGGATAATTACTGTCTTAGTCCTTTCCACACGGATATTTGTGAAATTCACTTTTTCTATCTCTGCTAAATAGTCTTCCTTTTGAATGGCACTAGCGATGCAGCCTGCATACATAGCGGCATTGTCGGTAAACTCTTTAGGGAATACCCCATTCAGTACGACATCAGAGATGCAAAAATGTCCGCCCGGTTTTAATACACGGTAGATTTCTTTGAAAATAATATTTTTTTGAGGAAGCAGATTTAATACGCAGTTGCTGACAATCACATCTGCTGTGTTGTTCGGTAAAGGCATATTTTCAATATCTCCTTCTAAAAATTCAATATTCGTATATCCCCGCTTGAGTGCATTGGCTCGTGCTTTAGCTATCATTTGAGGGGCAAAATCAATGCCGATGACTTTGCCGCTTTCACCAACCTCCGAGCGGGCTATAAAACAATCATTTCCTGCTCCTGAACCTAAATCGATAACGGTGTCCCCCTTTTTGATGTTGGCATATTGGGTGGGTAATCCACATCCAACTCCTAAATCAGCATCGGGTTCATATCCCTTTAGGTTTTTATAGTCTTCACTCATTATAGTGAATACTTTCTTTGATGGGGTTGCCGGGGATTTGCCGCAGCAGCAACCTTTTAGCGTATCGGAATCTAATGCTAGTTCGTTATAACGCTGTTTTACCAATTCTTTTAAATCCTGATTCTCTTTCATATTCTTTCTATGTTAAATTAAATCTATTCGTGTTAGTTCGTAAAAATACGAACAATATTCTCAAAAAAAGGTGCTGTTATTCACAGCACGATGTATCTTTAGAATTACAATTATTCCAAAAAGTAGTAAATAAATTACGGGCAAGTTCCCAATTATCCCGGTTGATACAATACCTGACTTTTGGAGTTTCTATTTCTCCCTGAATTAATCCGGCATCTTTTAATTCTTTTAAATGTTGTGAAACAGTTGCTTTAGCAATTGGTAGTTCTTCGTGGATGTCCCCAAAGAAACAACTGTCCTGTTTGGCCAAAAAGTTAAGAATAGCCATCCGTGCCGGATGTCCCATTGCTTTAGCAAAACGGGCAATCTGTTCTTGTTCTTTTGTATATTGTTTTGTTTTCATTATTCCTTTACTGTTTGTTGTTCGCAAAACTACGAATAATATTCTGCTATCCAAATGTAACTAGGTATTTTTAGTCAATTTAAAGGTTTAGTATGATTTTGACGGGTGTCAAAAGCCGGGGAATGTCATGCGGAACACTGTCCCTTCTCCGGGCTCTGAGTTCACAATAACTTCTCCGCCATGGAGTTGCATAATGCGGCGGGATAGTGGCAGTCCTATTCCGCTTCCTTCTTTTTTGGTGGAATAAAAGGGGGTGAATACGTCTTCCAGCCGGTTTTCCGGAATTCCTTCCCCATTATCAGTTACTTGTATGAATGAAAAGGTAACTTCTTTTCCTGACTCAACCCTGATTTGTGGCTCCGGGTTATTTGCGGTGGCCTGTAAGGCGTTGCGGATAAGATTAATGAGTGCCAGTGTTATTAAGTTTTGATCCAGTAAGATTTCTATGTTTTCCGGTGAAATATAACGGATATTCTCACTGCCTTGTTCCGAACTCAATAACCGTTCAAGCTTGTCGAACAAAGAACTGATTTGAACTTTTGCTTTGACCGGATCAGGCAGGTGTGTTAACCGGTGATAGGCATTCAGGAAAGTATTCAGCTGCTGCACTTGCTGGTTAATGGTTTGCAACCCGTCGATTGTCCCTTCTTTACCATATTCGTCATTATATTTGATCAGGTCGGCCGACAAAGAGGCTATCGGTGTAATGGAGTTTCTGATTTCATGTGTCAATACCCGAATGATACTCTCGTAATAGAACCGCCGTTCCTCTAATTCGGTATGATTGTTTTCAAATTGTGTGATAATCCGGTTCATCTCCCGGAATAATCCGTTCAGGAATTTATCGTCCCCTTTTTCTGTGAAGTGGGCGTTGAAATCGTTGTTATTGATTGCGCTGAAGAAGCTTTCCAGCTGGCGGTTTGTCTTGTCCATTTTCCTTATCAGCATAATAGCCAAAGCTATGATCATACAGATACAGACAAAAGCAAAAAAAAGAGAAGTCCGGCTGATTAAAAGCCAGGCACCTGCAATCGAGAATAACACAATTCCTGTTATTCCTCCGATAATGATCCGATGTAATCTGCGATTCAACATATCTTTCATTGCAAAAGTACAATTTAAACCGACAAGGTTAATGCAAAGTACTCAAGTTTTAGTTGAACGTATGGTTTATTGGCAATCACATTCCGGAATTGTCTAAAGTTTAGATGATTTCTATCAAACCGATATTAAAGATACGGGAAGTGATTAGCTTTTGCACTTTTGAGTAGCTTTTCTTTTTTCGGTCTGTCTAATTTTGTATTATAAAATTAGATAATATGATTACAGATAAAGAAACCAACTTTGTATATTTCAGTTCGTTAATAAAAGAAACGGATAGATATTCCTCATTTTGGGAAAGATTGGAGAGTATATTGATAGAGAAAAGAATCGGATATAGTTTCATAGAGTATACCCGTGATATTTGGTCTAGGGACTATATGCCCGTTCAAACGGATATAAATGACTTTGTTCAATTTGATTATTTTCCCGATTATTATCTTTCACCAAAATATATCTCTAAATTGACAATCCCTTCCGAAGTTAGAGTCAATCAGAAGATGAATGTTAAAAAGATTGATTTAGTTATTGATGGAGGCAATATTGTGAAATCTGGTACTTGTGTTATTCTTACAGAAAAGGTCTTGAAAGACAATTCAAAGTTCAATAAAGATGCGATTAAAAACATAATTAAAAAAGAACTTGGCGTGGGGAATGTTTATTTTATACCTCAAGCTCCGTATGAAATGACAGGACATACAGATGGAATGGTCCGATTTATGAACGATACAGACTTATTGGTTGCTGATTATTCCAGTGAAAGTAAGAGTTGGCAAGCTAAGATGAATAAAGCACTGGAAAATACAAATTTAAATATTATCCCGTTTCCTGCAGAATTCGTAGATGAAAAGAACGATGATGGAGATTGTACTGCTAAAGGAGTCTATATCAACTTTATGCAGCTTGAAGATTATATACTGTTCCCTCAATTTGGTTTAAATATGGATGAAATAGCACTTGATTATACGAAAGATTTATTTCCTCATTGTGAGGTAATTCCCATAAATTCCAATGAAATTGCATTAGATGGTGGGGTACTTAATTGTATTACGTGGAATATAAAAATGAAAGTCTGTGAAAACGAATGTATAACCTTGTAAAAAGTGAAGACATGAAAGAGTTAATTATTTTCATATTAGTGTTTGTAGGTTTATTCTGGATTGGAGTAGAGCTTCAGCGTTGGATAAATGGAACAAGTAAAATTACTAAAAATCAAAAGAAGATACTTAAAGAAATGAAGCGGAGGAATAATCCTGAAAGTTAGCTTCGGTATCTTTCAGGATACAGGATATTGTAATTGTGTAGTTTCTTTTTTTTTGAATAAACTGTTGATTTCTAAAGCAACATGTGTATATTTGGGCATAACTCTTAGTGAAGAGGTGTTTTTGTTAGTACTTTGAATTAATAACTAAAAAATGAAATTATGACTTGTTATTTTAATGAAATAAAAAATCTTATAGATGAGAATGGAAACTTTATAGGTGATGTTAATGCTAAAAAAGCTTCAATACAGGCGGTTGAAGCATTGGCTCAATCTCTGTTAGGCTCAACTTTATGTATCCGAAACCATAAGTATATTATTAGAATGTTGGAGATATATTATGGTGGAATCGGAGATGATGCTCATGATTGGTATAGAACTAATTTTATTTATAAAACATCTAAATACAAAGAACAAACAGAAGTTCAAAACAAAAAAGGATTTCGTATCTATTTAAGTTCTAGTAATGTAGATGATACATATACTCGGTTTGATATAGTTGTTGGTCATGAAGGTGTTCCTGTAAGTTTTCTAATTAGAAGTGTGTGGGATTCTGATTTCAATATTGTTGGAGCAAAAAACGGGAGTCCTAATACTGTCTTGAAGATAATGGGATTGAAAGCTGAGGATCATGATAAGATGGTGGGAGAAGACGATTCTGCTAATGAAATTGTTTTACAGAATACTTCTGCAGAGATAATAGAGCAAAGAAAATTGGGGGTAAAAAAGCAACGAAGGTATAAGGTGACTTCTGACTTTGAAGAAAAAAATAATCTTTTGTGGAATTTTTCATTGGAGTAAGTTTGGGATAACTGGTAGCAGAACTTCGGTTAGCAGTTCCTCCTTCGAAGTTTCTGCTATACTGTTTAGATACCGTTCTAAAATTAAACCTTCGCTTAAATCATATCCTTTAGGTATTTGCTGTAAAATGGCGTTATAGAAAGATTCAAGTTTATCATAAGGGCCCTTATGTGTATAAACGGCATAATTGGTTTTAGGTAAATACATCGTTTTTATCTCATCAGTTATTTTTATTGGGGGTAAATCGTTAACAGTTAATCCGGCATAGAATCTACACTTTTCATCTGCTGTTATGTCACAATCGTCATAGCAGATACCCCAATACTCTTCTTTTGAGGGGAGTAGATGATTCTGTTCGGCATATTCATAGAGTTTGTTCCAGCTGTCTTCTTCAAAGAGTTCAGAAATATAATCAACATAACTTCCTTGATAAAGGAAAAAGATAATTGGTGTTTCGGGTAGTTCTATGAGAGTATAATCTATTTGATAACACTCAATATCGGTAGTATGCAGTTTCTCAAACTTTTCGACTTTATATTTTGCCGGAGATTGTGTAAACTTCTTTTTGAATGCATTATAAAAAGCAGTCTCGTTTGCCCATCCGATGTGTTCGGCAATTTCTTTTTGGGAAAGGACGTTTTTCTTCAGTAGATACAATCCGTATTCAGTCCGAAGCCGATTCACATATTGTTTTACTGTTTCCTTCATATAAGATTTGAACATCAACTGAAAATTACGTTTAGACAAACAAGCAATATCTGCCAGTTGGGCAATAGATGTTGCATTATTGAAAGCATTGTCCGCTTCTGCTGACCAATCTTTCTGTATTTGTGAGTTTATATAATGAAGGACAGTATCTATTTGTGCTTTATAGTTCATGAAAATAATTTAAGATATCCTTATATTGCAAAAGTACAATTTAAACCAACACGATACATTCAAAATACTCAGCTTTCGACTGAACCTCTGATTTATGGGCAGCCACTTCCCTAAATTGTCTAAAATTTAGACGATTTTATTTTGTTGTTACAAAGGAATGCTATTTTTGTTGTCAGGCAGACAGAGACTGATTAGTTTTGGCCCAAAATAGAAATATTATGGGGAACATATCATTCAAACTTATATTTCGGAGTTGGTTGCGTAATAAAACATTTACTGTAATCTCTATCCTCAGCTTGGCAGTAGGTATCGCCTGTACCAACTTATTGGCTGCTTTTGTTATCCATGAATATAATATAGAACAGGAGAATCCGAACAAGGATAGGATGGTTGTGGTTAAACAAACGATTTCGGGGGCAGGAATGACTGCTTTCAATACGGTCTCGCGGGATATCACTTCCTTGTTACTCGAACGTGTCCCGGAATTGGATAAGGCGTGCCGGGTACATCCTTATTTCATGGTTACCTATTGTAAAGCCGGAGAGAATTTCTTCAAAGAGATAAAAGTAATAGAGTCGGATAGTACTTTTCTTTCATTCTTTCCTCAGGAAATTGTAAGGGGGAGTTTTGCGGATACCCAGGTGGGACCGGATCGAATAGTCCTGACAGAATCTTTTTCTAAACGTTTGTTCGGAGAGAGTGACCCGATAGGACAAACGGTTCAGATACTATTCGGCCCTGGTGATTTCGGGGATGAAAAAGGGTTATTGACTTTTACTGTTTCTGCTGTGGTGAAAGATAATAGCCAGGCTGCTTTCGGCTTTGATGCTTTATTCTTTGGCGATCCTTCTTCCGGATTAAATTTCTTTCTGCTGAAAAAGAATGTGTCCGTTCCCGACTTACAGGCTAAAACAGGGCGTTTGGCTCTTCAGAGAAGTGATGGTCAGGGTTTTGAGAATGAACTCCTCACTATTCAACAGGCCTGTTTTGATACGGTAACGCTCCCGTCATCGTTGAAGAAACCAAATACGACATTACTGTTTATTGCTCTTTTTTCAGCTATTCTGATATTGGTCATAGCTTGTTTCAATTATGTTAATCTAAGCTTTTCACGTGTATTTAAACAGTTATATTCCCTGCATATACAGAAACTGATGGGGGCAGGAAGCGGGCAATTGAGCATGCAATTATTTGCTGATACATTTATGACTGTTGGTTTCGGTTTCCTGATTGCACAACTGATACAATTCGACCTGCTGGGGATAATGAATCGTATCATGTCTATTCAGGTTCCGGTTAATTTTCTGTATAGTAGTCAGATGCTGCCGGTTACATTCGGGTTTATTCTTTTATTGGCATGTATTCCTGCTTTGTATATGAGCCGGCGTTTGCCGGAAATGTCGATTTCCAGGTATAACAATTTCTACCGGGGAAAAGCAAAAGGGCGTATCATTACCTCGCTGGCTATCGTTCAGTTCGTTATTTCATTTATTCTGATAATCGGTAATATTTCTGTACGGCGACAAATCTCACTTTTATATGATAAAGCAGAAAATTATAAAGGTATTTATATTTTCTCAGTCGGAGATAACAAGACATCTATGTTACGACTTAAAGAAAATATCGGTTCTCTTTCGGGCATACAGGCGGTGGCATTAAGTAATCCCATATATGAATGGCCTCTCGGTGAGTTTTCGCCGGATGGTACATATGAATCTTATACTTCAGAGGATGGTGATGAAGAAATAATGGAAGTTATGGGCTATAAGCTATTGAAAGGTCTGCCCTGGAAAGAAGCGATAGAAAGGTTTCCACATCCGGTTTATCTGAACCGTACCTGGGCTCAGAGCCTGTTTCCGGATGGAGAACTGCCTGTCGGGAGTCTTATAAAAGAATACGAACCCCGGTTGAAGGACCTCCTCCTTTTGGTGATGATCATGTTATTGTCGGGGTTGTTGAAGATTATTTTAAGCTATATATTTCTAATAGCCTTGAAACGCCTGTCGATAAAGGTATTATTGGCTTTGCCAGGGATGGAACTGACTTAAAAGTCCGCATAGCTCCCGGAAATGCTTCGGTTATCAAACAAATTTATAAGGAATGGGATCAACTTTATCCTGGGAATTACCTTGAACATGAGAGCTTGTATGATAAAGTTTTGGGTAATAACAAGAAACTTTTCGAATTGTCCGATTTGTTGATGATGTATTCAGTTATCAGTATCCTGCTTACGTGTTTCGGACTTTTCGGTATGACGCTGTACGCTATCGAACAACGTACAAAAGAGATCGGAATCCGAAAGGTGAACGGATCAACTACGTGGCAGATTATAAAGTTACTCGACCGCCAGTTTATTATTTGGATCGGGATAGCTTTTGTAATTGCAGTGCCTGTGACCTGGTGGTTGCTTAATCAATGGATGCAAAGCTTTGTTTATCGGGCGAGTTTTAGCGTCTGGACATATATTATGTCTCTATTAATTGTTGTCGGTATAACATTATTAACTGTCAGTTGGCATAGCTTCAAGGCAGCCTCCGGAAATCCGGTTAGAGCGTTGAGGAATGAGTAAAAAGCAGCTTTGCCGGGCACAGCACTTGAAATCCTTCTCAATAAAAAGTATATTACTTTCTAGATCTCAGGAAATAAGTATATTTGTAATCTATAAACTAAATTCATAAAGAAAACATGAATATAAAGACTTTGTTCAAAATACTGTTGCTATTTTTTTCGGTTATGGGATTTGGTAGTTGCGGAAGTGATGATGATGAGAAAAAAGAAATATACCCTCTATCGTTTGAAAAAGAGTATTACGAGGTTCCATTATTAGGAAATCAATCTATATCCATTAGAGGTGGCAACAGGAATTATTCTGTAACTGTTGAAAAAACAGAGATCTTGGATGTGTCTGTGGATTTGTCAAGTTCGATAGGTATGGGAAATTTAGTTATCACCCCGAAGCAAAAAGGAGAAACCACCGTTACCATAAAAGACAATATTGTTAATGAGGAGGTTGGATTGAAAATAAAAGTAACAGACTCTTATTTGGCTTATGCGATAAAAAATAGCAATCATCCGGCACTTTCACAGGGAACATTAGTCTATTTGATAAATAATGAAGCAAAAGATTGTTATTTCTTCCGAAACACAGGTTCTGGAACAGGAGCCACTAATACCCTGATAGCAAAAGGAACATACGAATTCTCAGTCAAGATAGAATATGGTATAGGTAACTCATCAAATACGTATGGTATACCTTATTTAACATTAAATTATGCTTCGGACATAAATGGGAATTTTACTGATGCAGCTATAGCACACACTCCTCACAGTCTGAGATTTGAACTTCTTGACGGAGAAACAAGTAGCAATACTGTCATCAATATGATACAAGTTTGTTTAGGTGTGGATTGGAAAGCTCTTGTACATGAAACTCTCAGCAGAAGTGTGGGTATAGAAGAACCAATTTTAAAAACCACGATAGATGATACAAATTATACGATAGTGGGAATACTTAATGCCACACCAGCAATTCCCGAAAATATCTTGGAATAGACACAAAAAGATGTTCAAAATGTTTTTAGCACTATGAATAAGTGATAAAGTGTACGGGATTTAAATATCAATATTGACCTGAAAGAAGCACAACAGAAGTCTTTAATATTTTTTTAGCGGCTGATAGGTGTATTATTGTGATCGATGTCAAAGCATTTTTAAAAGAAAAGAGAATGGTTTTCTATAATTGTAACCTATTTTTGTGAAACGACAAAAAGACAGATGAATAAAACATATGCAAACATTATGATAGAAAATGGCACTGAATAAGAATGTGCTTATTATTCAATCAGTCATTCTGGAAGAGGTGCATATACATTTATTAACACGATAGGCGTTTTATATCAACTTTTTATTTTGCTATAAACAAACATGAACTTCGTTTAAAACGAGATTTTTTTCATTTTAAACGAGATATCTTTTTATTGTAGTAGAAATTTATTGCGAATATTTGTTAATTTATAACGGAGCAAGATGTCAATCGGTACTTTTAAGAGAGGAAATTATATGTTTTAAAGCACTTTTTGTTTCCAGAACAACCATTTATCCAGATAAGCGATAAATGTCAAAATACCAACAATGATAGATATGTATGCGGTATATTGTCCAAAACCATAAGCAATACATATCATTACGCTAGAAATATGACATAAATCAGAACAAAGACAGCAGAGGAAACCTCGCGAGAATTCCATAAAAATGAATCGACATTCCACCCCACTGTATAGCTTATTCTCCATATACATAAAATATCATTTTGATAATCAAATAAAATCATGGGAACTTTCCAAATCTACCTATCAGATAACAGGAATTTTTTATCTTTTTGATATTGCTGTGATTTGTTATGGAACTTATTACTTGCAAGGTTAATGTCATGAAGAGAAAAAGATATTAACTTTGTCTTAATGAAAACTGGTTTACCGGAAGACATACATAAGAAATAGAATTTGGATAATAGAATGAATACAGATTATAAAGTTGGCGATTTGATTTATGACGCAAGTATTTATGATGGATTAAATACCTTCCTATCCGATTTGCAGTTTTACAAAAAGTGGCTGCCGAAAAATAGGGATGCTAAAATACTTGAACTTTGTTGTGGAACAGGCAGACTTACGCTTCCAATTGCAAAGGATGGATACAATATTTGTGGAGCCGATTACACTTCATCCATGCTTGAACAAGCAAAGGCAAAAGCTTCTGAAGCAGGAGTAGAGATTAATTTCATTAAAGCGGATATTAGAACGTTAGATTTGCATGAAAAATTTGACTTTATTTTTATTCCATTTAATTCAATTCATCATTTATATAAAAATGAAGATTTATTTGAGGTATTTAATGTCGTTAAAAATCATCTTAAAGATGGAGGTTTATTTCTGTTAGATTGCTTTAACCCTAATATTCAATATATTGTTGAAGGTGAAAAGGAACAACAGGAAATTGCGGCATATACAACAGATGATGGGAGGGAAGTCTTGATAAAGCAGACAATGCGTTATGAAAACGCAACTCAAATTAATCGCATAGAATGGCATTACTATATAAATGGTGAGTTTCATTCAATTCAAAATCTGGATATGAGATTGTTTTTTCCTCAAGAATTGGATTCATATCTGAAATGGGCCGGATTTAAGATTATTCATAAGTTTGGAGGCTTTGAAGAAGAAACATTTGGCGATAATTCGGAAAAACAGATATACATTTTAGCATTTGATAAGTGATGTGGTCAATTTAGGCCCATGCTGAAGTTAATAAGCATCAAACGTTCCGCAATTCGTTACGCACTAAAAGAAAAAGCCCTGACTATCTGTAGATAATCAGGAACTTAATTTTAGGTAGTGTACCCAGACCCGGTACAAGCCATAGAAATCATAGGAAAACAAAAGAATTTATCTTCCTTATTATCAGTCATTTGAGCATTTCCTATTTTCTCTATTTTTACCATATTTTGCCCTTTTTCCGTTACTTAGTACACTTTTAGTACACTTTGAAATATCATTTTCTTTTGTACCTTTGCAATATCAGAAAACAAAAGAAAATCAGCTATTTAGCGTAATCACCCGGTTATGGTACCTAAATCGGGATAAAACCTCTAAACAATGGCAAAGTTAGAAAATAAAACGAAAGAAAACCCCAAGTTAGAGCAAAATAAGCTCTCGGATGGTAGAATTAGCCTTTACTTAGAGTATTATTTAGGTAGAGAGGAAAAGCCCGTATTAGATGAAAACGGTAATCAAGTGTACTATGATAGTGGAAAGATGCAAGGTAAGCCCAAGTTTGCAGTAAAGCATAACAGGCGAAAAGAAAATCTTAGCTTGTATCTGATAGACAAACCTCGTACCCCTGCAGAACGTCAGCAGAACAAAGAAACGTTGGAACTTGCCACAAAAATACGTGCAGAGCGTGAACAGGAGTTTAAAGAAAGTATGTTGGGCTATCGGTTGAAAAAAGATAGAACAGTCAATTTCTTAGACTATTTTCAAGCCTATATCAACAGTTACACCAAGAAAGATATTCGTATGGTACAAATTGCGCTTAGCCGTTTTAAGGACTTTTTAAAAGAGCAATACCCCATGAATGAGTTTAGTATCAAACCGGAACTTATCACTAAAGAAATGATGGAACAGTTTGTAGCCTATCTGCAATCCCGAAGTATAGGTGAGGGTGCCAAAAGCATTTACCAGCGTTTCAAGAAAGTTATTCGATATGCGATTGACCACGATGTAATGTTGAAAGACCCATGTAAAAGTGTTACCTGTAAAGTGGATAGCCAAATGCTTCGAAAAGATGTTCTTTCTCCCGAAGAAATACAAAAGTTGGCGGCTTGCCATTATGACAACGAAAACCCGAATGTCAGACGGGCTTTTATCTTCTGTTTATACAGTGGTTTGCGTTTCTGTGATGTAAAAGACCTTACCTACAAAAATGTAGATTATGCTAATCGGTTATTAAAGTTTGAGCAAAGCAAGACAAAGGGACATTCAGCCAGTAGTGGTGTGGTTATTCCCCTGAATGATGGTCTATTGTCTATCATTGGTGAAGCTCCGGCAGATAAAAACTGTTCAATATTCGATTTGCCTACTTACGAAAGCTGCTGTAAGTCAGTAAAGCGTTGGGTAAAGAGAGCCGGAATAGACAAACATATAAGCTGGCATTGTGCCCGACATTCGTTTGCCGTGAACATTCTGAATAATGGGGCAAATATCAAAACCGTAGCCAGCCTTTTAGGGCATAGCGGATTGAAGCATACGGAGAAGTACACCCGTGCGGTGGATAAATTGAAAGAGGAAGCAATAAACAGCTTGCCCGAGCTAAAGTTTTAACCATAAAAGACTTATCTTTGTAACTATGAACTTTGAAGCATTAGTAAAACATATCAGCACGATACAGAACACGTTGCAGGCACAAGCCGCACACGCTGTAAACCTTGCCCTTACTTCCCGTAACTGGCTTATGGGTTGCTATATCGTAGAATTTGAGCAGAACGGAGAAGACCGTGCCGCCTACGGTGAACAACTGTTGAAGAAGCTGGAACAACGACTGAAAACAAAAGGTCTGAATGAACGTAGATTCCGTGAATTTAGGCGGTTGTACCTTGTTTATCCACAGCTAAAAGAACCTATCACACAATACATTGCATCACAAATTCAAATTCGGCAGTCATTGACCGCCGAATTCACTGAACCAATTCGGCGGTTAGTGACCGCCGAATCTGAAAATGGCGTTTGGAAACTATCAACAGAATACCCACAAACCGAAACATGGATGATTCCGGCTGATAGATTATTCAACAGATTATCTTCCACCCATTTAAACACTATATCGGGAATTGAGAACCCGGTAAAACGTGCTTTCTATGAAATGGAAACCATTCGTGGCTGCTGGTCTGTAAAGGAGTTGGAGCGACAAATCGCATCTTTATATTACGAACGTAGCGGACTATCCAAAAACAAAGAAGCCCTCTCCGCTTTAGTCCAGCAACAAGCAACCTTATTACAACCTAAAGATGTTATCAATACCCCTGTTACTTTGGAATTCTTAGGGTTGAATGAACGTGCATTAGTGACGGAAAACGATTTGGAACAATCCATTCTTGACAACCTGCAACACTTCCTGTTAGAAATGGGACATGGCTTCTGCTTTGAAGCCCGGCAAAAACGCATCTTGATTGATGAAGATTATTTCTTTGCCGACCTTGTGTTCTATCACCGTATTTTGAAATGTCATGTTATTGTAGAATTGAAGATAGACAAGTTCCACCATGAGTATGCTTCGCAACTAAATATGTATCTGAACTATTTCAAAGCGGAAGAGATGCAGCCGGATGATAATCCACCTATCGGTATTCTGCTTTGCACTGAAAAGGGAGATACATTAGTAAAGTATGCCACAGCCGGATTAGACCCAAATATCTTTGTACAGAAGTATAGGATAGAGCTTCCAACAGAAGAAGAAATAAAAGAGTTCATTTCCTCCTCAAACTATGAGAGTTACAAACTTTAAAATTGGCGAAAAGGAAAAAGGTTGTTTCTTCTTTCGCCAGCATATACTTTCAGTCAATAGAAATAAGTTTAGTTCGTTTTGGACATATATACAAAAGCACAAACTAAACTCACAATAAAGTGGATTAAAAAAAAGAGAAGATGTTTTGACAAAGTCAGGAATCTATTTTTGCTTTTTGAGAGAACAACTCACGAAGTTATTCTATATTTCAATTGTAATTAATTTATAGTATGGAAGATTTTAATTCACAATATGCCAACCATTCGAAATTAGAACAGCTAAAGCAGTTCATTTTGGAACATGGTACTTATATCGAACTCAAAAAGGGCGAACGATTCACTATTCAAGGCAAAGTGAATCATCGGGGAGCTTATATTGAACACGGCTTATTGAGATATACTCGTGTGGATGAAAAAGGAAACATACACATAGTAGGATATACTTTCTCCGGAGAATTTGCAGGAAGTTTATGCACTCTTATAGAACCCAATCAACCGTCATTAGTAACAATTGAAGCCGTTTGCGATACAAAGATTTGTTATATGTCCTATTCAAAAGTGGAGGAATTCTTTGCTGCAAATGTAGAAACCATGCAACTAAAATGTACGCTTGTTGAACAATCATACTTATTAATGTATCATAGATTAATGGATATGTACTGCAAGACCACAGCAGAGCTGTATCTTGACTTATTGAATAGATGCCCCGATATTCAAGAGTACATTACGTTAAAGGAGATTGCTTCTTTCTTGCAAGTCACACCGGAAACAATCAGTCGCATACGCCGTGGACTGAATAAATAGCTTACGATAATGAATGATTTTAATACATATCTCAACAATTTGGACTATTCCCATGTAAAAGATTTATTTGCGAGAAAAGGGATATTGCGTACTTACCATAAGAAAGATTTCTTTATCCGGCAAAATGAGGTGGAACGTTTTGCTGGATGGGTAAAACATGGCACATTTCAATATACGCATATTGACGAAGAAGGAGAAGAGCACATTGTGGGATATGCTTTTACCGATGAATTTGTATGTGACTATTCTTCTTTTATGAAAAGTTGTCTGTCAGCAGTGAGCATTCAAGCGTTAACAGACTGTTCTGTTTATGAAATATCACGCCATGATATTATAGAATGTTGGGAAACGAATATGGAAACTCAACGATTAGGAAGATATGTAGCTGAAAATCTATATGAAATGGTGTATGAACGATTGCTCGATTCGTATTGTACACCTGAAATACGATATCAAAGACTAATGAAACGTTGTCCTGACCTTAAAGATACTGTACCCTTGAAAAGTATAGCTTCTTTCTTAGGAGTTACTCCTGAAACAGTTAGTCGCATACGCCGCAAACTGGAGAAATAGCCAATCTTTTAACATCCATTATACCGGGGTCTTGACAATTGTCAAGACCTTTTTTCTTTATTCTTCCGTATTTTGCATTCATGATTTAATAACATTGATATGATACGTAAATTAACACAAGAAGAATATAATAATGCGGCTGATTTGTCCTATCAAGTATATATGGAATGTGGCAGGAATGATTTCACCCAAGAAGGTATTGAAACCTTTAAAAGTTTCGTGTATGACACATCGTTGATGAATACACTTGACATATATGGTGCTTTTGACAATCATTTATTGATAGGAATAATCGGTGTACATCAGGAAAGGCAACATATATCCCTCTTCTTTGTCTTGCCACACTATCATCGGCAAAGAATAGGGAAATCGCTATTTGACTATATGATGAGCAATTGTAATTTCACTTATATAACAGTTAATTCTTCAACCTATGCAGAAACTTTTTATACATCTTTAGGCTTCAAAAAAGTGGGTGAAAAAGAGATTAATAAAGGTATTGTTAGTATCCCTATGAAGAGAAATATATAATTATTGTCAATCACTTAAAATAGAGATAAGATGAAAAAGAAAATTACTTTATGTATGGTGCTTTCCACATTCATTATTTGCGCCATGTTATGTCTGACAAATTGTAGTAACGATGATGCCCCTACTTCTGTCTTCACCCCCGAAGCCCTGAAGCAAACTACTTGGCAAGCGCAAATGACCGTGTACAATATCGAAGATGAGATAGAGTACACAAAACAATCCATTCTTCAGTTTACCAACGAATCAGAAGGCATTTATACAAGGACGAACGAAGAAGACGGATATATGTGGAACACAGATTTTACTTATCAAGTAAATGGAAAAATCATCACGTTCGACAACATAGCAGGTCCGTGGACAGTGCTGGAATACACAGGAACACACCTCGTAATGGAAGCCTATAATCCCAATAAGATGGTGTGGACGTTGGAGAAGATGTATTAACCTAAAAATAGCGGATATGAAGATTTCAACAATTCTCTTTTTCTGCCTACTAATGACAGCTTGTATACAGACAAAATCCTTTCACCGGATAAACGGCTGGTACTACGTAACATCACAGACTACAGACAGCCTTTCACAAACACCTTTCCTTACTGTTAAGGATTTCGATACTTTACGTTTGGAAACTGATGCTTTTGGACGCTCGGTCATTACCGGTGTCTTCCTCCAAGATAAATTGCCTATATGGAGAGAAGCCACAACAAAGAGTGTAGGAAAGTACATTGCTTTCGTTTTCAAGGACACGGTGATAACTGCCCCTCAGGTTAATAGCCCCATAGAAAGCGGATGTTTCCAAATTTCCAATCCGCATGGATATGATTTGGAACGTATCTTTAGGGAACTACAAAAAAAGTATTCCTATGATAAAAGGCATATAAACAAATGACTAATTTTACAATACATGGATAAAGATTTTACAATTAGAATTGCCCAACCGTCTGATGCCCTTGAAATCAAAGATTTATTTCAAGATACAGTCCTCAATATAAACAAGCGTGATTATTCAAAAGCAGAAGTGGAAGATTGGGCATCGTGTGGAAACGACCTTTCCCATATAAAAGGAATGATTAAAACACATTATTTTATTGTAGCCACTAATCAATAGTCACAAATTGTCGGCTTTGCATCCATTACTCTACAAGGCTATTTGCATTCTATGTTTGTTCATAAAGATTTTCAAGGTAAAGGTATTGCTACGATACTTCTAAATGAAATAGAACGGTATGCAACTGCAACAGGACTTATACGGATTACATCAGAAGTAAGTTTAACAGCCCGCTCATTCTTTGAAAAAAGAGGCTATATAGTAGAGGAAGAACAAAAACGGAAAGCAAATATGCTTTCTCTCACCAATTTTTGGATGGCAAAGAAACTCAGCAAATGAAATCTTATAACGGTCGTATTCCTGCTTGTGGTGTATTTTGTGGTGGTTGCCCTGCATATACAAGAGAAAAAAGCCCCTGCAAAGGAGCAAAACTGAGTAACTCTCGATGCGAAAAATGTAAAACATTTCATTTGTGCTGCTTGGGAAAAGAAATAACACATTGTTTTCAATGTTCTGATTTTCCATGTGCCAAACTTAGAAGATTCACCAAAAGTTGGCTAAAATATGGACAGGACTTTATTGAAAATCAAAAACTTTTAAAAGATATAGGTGAAATTAATTTTCTAAAGTATTATAATGAAAAAGTTGAAGATTAAGTTTTATCTCTTTCTGAAAATAATATTCTTTTAGATAGATAGTTCTTAAATTAGAAATATATATACAATGAACAATAAGCACATATTACAACAGAGACTTTTCCGATTATTATCGGAATACTCACAGCGTAAAGTTTCTGCATCCGATTTGGAAGAAGCTATTGAAGAATTGGCTATTCATGTAGCCAATTTCTGTATCAACGAACAAAATTATGGCGTATTACTACGTTATTTTTCTTTTGGCTTGTATCGTCTTAAATCGTATCGTGTACGGTTTGAGCAAGAAAAAAATACCCTATTTGCATTTAGTTGATGAAGCGATAGGACTTTTAAACACTGAAATACGCCTTATCGAATGGCGTATCAAGTACCCGGAACAGCTACAACAACGTACTAATAAGCAATCTCTTTCCCCTCTATTTCTCGCTGACAAGACAACCCTTATCAACATCATGGAAATGGTAAGCGGTCTGTTCCTCTCCAAAGACATCGTTTATCAGAATGGAAAGCCTGCCTATTTGGTGGATTTATCCAAAGGTTTTGAGTGGTTGTTTAACATCAAGATAAGCGACTGTCACCAAAAGCATGAGGACGTGATAAAACGAAAACCGGGCAAACTCACCGAATTTCTTAATGGACTGGCTGACCTTATCCGAAAAGAACATGACAAGAAAGGATATAGATAATCAGCAACTTATGGTTTATTTATAGGGGATTCCATTAGTTCCCCTGTAATTTCTTTGCATCCATTTTTAGAACTTTGCTTCATCAATCGATTGACAAATAAGAATGTATAACCTGAAACATGAAGCAATTATGTATATAGAGAATGACGAATTTGGTGAATGGATGCAGAAGCTGTACGCCAAACTGGAAGAACTTTGTAAGGATGTACGGGTACTACGCAATGCAGACAGGGTACTGCCCGAAGATGATAACCTGCTGGATAATCAGGACTTATGCCTGTTGTTCAAAGTTAGTATCAAAACCCTGCAACGCTACCGGGCTATCGGTGCGCTGCCGTACTTCACTATCAGCGGAAAAGTGTATTACAAGGCTTCCGATGTAAGGGAGTTCATCAAAGAAAGGTTCAGTATTACCACGCTACGCCAGTTCGAGAAAGAACACTGTACGAAGAAAAAGAAGTAAATCTAAAAAGCCGGAACGGTGAATGTGCTTCATCATTTGTTCCGGCTTTCCTTGCTTATGGCTTGCCCAACTTATCGGCTTCTTTCTTTAGCTGTTCGGCTTGCTCGTTCAACAGTCTTGCACGCTCCAGTGCTTCCGCCTGCTTTTGGATGCGGTATTCAAAATCCATCACTGAATCGGTCAGACTTCGGATAAAACTGTTATCCCGTTGCCACTTGAACTTGTTTTCCAGCATATCAAAAGTTTCCCCGTCTGCCTGTCCTTGCATCAGCAAATAGCGGTATTTTATATCGTTGTCCTGCAACTGCTGCATACGTTCAGCCAAACGGACATTCAAGAATATGGAAACGGAACAGATAACCAGCACTGCCGAAAAAAGGAACAATCCCGGACGAATCCAAGAAGCGACCTTGTTGTAAATCCGTTGATAGAGCGGTAAGGGTGCAGCTTCCTCTTTATCCGTCTTGCAAGAGCCAAAAGTATCAAGCATTACCTTGAAACAACGGTAGGTTTCCAATACTATTTTCTTGGTGTCCTCGATATGTTTCTGCTGACCCTGCATCCTGTTCCTTATATCGTCAAGCTGGCTTCGGATAGCCTGCAAATCCTTTTCGGGAACAGCAGGGTTGCTGTGTAGTTCCGACAATGCCTGTTCGATTGCGTTCAGCCTTTCAAGAGTTTCCTCCCGACTGGCTGGCGTTACCTGTGCTTCCTGCTTCTCTTTCAGTTCAGTAACCATTGAGAGAAGCCCCTCTAAAATCAAATTTTCCTCCATACGCTTATAACTTTAGTTGTTTTTTCTTTTTTTTCTTCTTCTTTCTCAAAAAGGAATCATCGGGCATTTCATCAGCCGGAGAGGATGAAGCGGAGAACAGACCGCCCAAGCCTGCCAGTAACGGACTGTCGGCTTTGCCCGGTG
>OGRT01000026.1_pt1 | contig 156706 bp, 148 predicted proteins | sample 1553581 | NCBI WGS metagenome assembly OGRT01 (sample SAMEA2580113, study PRJEB22360) | human gut metagenome | biome: human gut; feature: human-associated habitat; material: faeces | place: Denmark | collected 2008/2010
TCCGACAAAAAAAATATGCCTGGCTTTTACCAACCAAATGCAATATACAATCAGGCATAACATCCAATAAACATTTATCATTAATGAAAATCTTATTTTTAACTGATAATTTTCCGCCGGAAGTGAATGCGCCGGCTACCCGGACTTACGAACATTGTAAAGAATGGGTAAAACAAGGGGAAGAAGTCACCGTCATCACCTGTACTCCTAATTTTCCTCAGGGAAAAGTATATACAGGATACCGTAACCGCCTCTATCAAAAAGAAATAATGGATGGTATCCGTGTAATACGGATATGGAGTTACATCACGGCAAACGAAGGTTTTCTGAAACGGACACTCGACTATATCAGTTTCTCCGTTACTTCTTTCTTTGCCGGGTTATTTCAACAGGCTGATATAATCATTGCCACCTCTCCCCAATTTTTCACAGCCTTGTCGGGACGTACCCTTTCTTTCTGGAAAAGAAAACCCTGGATCATGGAAGTCCGCGATCTATGGCCCGAATCCATCAAAACAGTCGGTGCCATGAAAGAAAATCCTATAATCCGCTTTCTGGAATGGGAGGAAAAAAGATGTTACCGCTCTGCCCAAAAAATCGTCGTTGTAACGGACTCATTCAAAAAGAGGTTAAGCGAAAAAGGAATACCTCTCCAAAAGATAGAAGTTATAAAAAACGGGGTAAACAGGGAATTGTTCACTCCCATGTCTAAAGATCAAGTATTACTTGAACAGCTGAATTTAAAAGATAAAAAAATCATCGGTTATATCGGCACTCACGGAATGGCTCACAAACTGGATTTTATCCTTGAATGTGCGGCTGGGATGGAGGGGAAAAACAACTATCACTTCCTGTTCCTGGGAGCCGGAGCCGAGAAGAGTAAACTGCTGAAACTAAAGGATGACTTAGGAATCAAAAATGTTACGATGCTCGATCCGGTATCCAAGCAGGATGTAAAAAGATACATTTCCATCCTTGATGTTGCATTGATCAATTTGCGTAAATCAAATTTATTCACGACTGTCATTCCTTCAAAAATCTTTGAAAATGCAGGCATGGAAATACCGATCCTGATGGGAGTGGACGGAGAGGCACGTCAGATAATCGAGTCGTACGAAGCCGGATTATGTTTCGAACCCGAATCAAAAAAAGACTTCGAGCGTCAACTCGACAGGCTCCTCTCCGATCCTGTCTTATATGAACAATGTAAAGCCGGATGCAGAAAACTTGCACACGATTTTGACAGAAAAGTACTCGCCGGACAAATGCTGAATATAATAAAAGAAACAAAATGAAAAAGATTATGCTAGTCTTCGGCACACGTCCCGAAGCAATAAAAATGGCTCCGTTAATCAAAGAGTTTCAGAAACATCCTCATCTGTTCCAAACAGTCGTTTGTGTTACCGGGCAACACCGGGAGATGTTGGACCAGGTCCTTCGCATCTTTGACATACATCCTGATTATGACCTGAATATTATGAAGCAGGGGCAGGACCTGTATGACGTTACAACCCATGTACTTACCGGAATGAGAGATGTGCTGAAAGAATCCCGTCCAGATCTGGTGCTGGTACACGGCGACACAACCACATCTACAGCGGCAGCACTGGCTGCCTTTTACCAGCAGATACCGGTCGGACATATAGAAGCCGGATTACGGACACACAATATATACAGTCCCTGGCCGGAAGAAATGAACCGGCAACTGACCGGTAGAATAGTATCTTATCACTTCGCTCCGACAGTCTTAAGCAAAAAAAATCTATTGGAGGAAGGAATAGATGAGAAGCTGATTACAGTAACAGGTAACACTGTCATAGATGCCTTGTATCACGTAGTCTCAGAAATAAAAAACAAGGATGAACTGAAGCAACTACTTGCCAGTGAACTGGAAAAGTCCGGTTATAAAACCTCCCGCCTGTCAGAACAAAGTAACCGGAAATTGGTTTTAATCACAGGTCATCGCCGGGAAAACTTCGGTAACGGTTTTATTTCTATGTGTAAAGCGCTCAAAACATTAGCAATCAAATACCCGGACATAGACTTTGTCTATCCGATGCACCTTAATCCGAACGTCAGGAAACCGATAAAGAGTGTGTTTGGAGATATCCGTCTGCCAAATCTATTCTTCATCGAACCATTGGAATATCTGCCATTCGTCTACCTGATGGAACAGTCTGCTATTGTATTGACGGATAGCGGCGGTATTCAGGAAGAAGCACCCGGACTGGGAAAACCGGTCCTGGTAATGCGCGATACCACTGAACGTCCGGAAGCGTTAGACGCCGGAACTGTAAAATTGGTAGGAACAGATTTTATCAGGATACTCGATGAAACATCCCGATTAATTGAGGATAAAAAATATTACGACCAAATGAGTAAAGCCGTGAATCCTTATGGAGACGGTTTGGCTTGCCAACGAATTGTTACTAAAATAAAAGAGATTCTATGAAGACTTTAAACAAATGCATTCTTTGTTTCTTTTGCTCATTGTACTCTATCCTGGCAATAGCCCAGGTTCCGCAGGAGTTACTTGATAAGGCCAAGGCTGCCGGCATGACAGAAGAACAGATACAACAGGAAATTACCAAACGTTTAAACAGTAGCGGGACGAAACAGTCAGTAATCCCGGCCAGCGAACAACCGGTAACCGACCGGATCATGATAACAAATGAGATCCCTCCAATCGACATACAACGGAAAGATAACACCTCTAAAGACAGTCTAAAAAACCAGGTCTTCGGTCGTGAGATATTTTCCAATAAGAACCTGTCTTTCGAACCGAATATGAATATGCCGACTCCCAGAAATTATCCATTGTCAGCCGGTGATGAAGTACTTATTGATGTATGGGGAGATTCGGAGTTAAACCTGAAGCTGACTTTATCACCCGAAGGAACGATCATCATTCCCAATGTAGGACCAGTCGCTTTAAGCGGGCTGACAATCGAAGAAGCAGAAAACCGGATCAAGCAGGAGTTGGGAAAAATCATGTGGAACCTGGTAGACGGAAAAGAGCCGAATACATTTGTTTCGGTCGGACTAGGGAAAATCCGGAGTATTAAAGTAAATATTGTTGGAGAAGCGGTTGCACCGGGTACCTACACCTTATCTTCGCTAGCCTCCTTGTTCAATGCTTTATACGCAGCAGGTGGAGTGAACGACATCGGTTCCCTCCGTAATATCCGGGTATATCGTAACAATAAGGAAATAGCCAATCTGGATGTATACGATTATCTGCTTAACGGAAAATATGATACCAATATCCGGTTGGAAGACAATGATATGATTATTATCGAACCTTATGAGCAACTGGTTAACACACACGGGAAAATAAAACGTAACCGTACATTCGAACTCCGTAAAGGAGAGACATTGGAAGACCTGCTGAAAATGGCAGGGGGATTCACTGGAGACGCTTTTACAGAAGACGTGACAATCAAACGGAAATCAGGTTCCCGTTATCAGATTGCTACCGTAACCGCTGAAGAATTTCCTACATTTGTCCTTCAGGACGGCGACTCCCTGTTAGTAGACTCCGTAATCCCCTTTTATGACAACCGGATCACGATTACCGGTTCTGTATGGCGTCCCGGAGAATATGAATTAAGCCCAAAAGTTCATACTGTCAAACAGTTGATCAAACAGGCGGCCGGGCTAAAAGGAGATGAATTTATAGGCAGGGCGCATCTTACCCGTCTGAATCCCGACTTCACCAGTACGGTTATTGCCATAGATATACAAGGTATAATGAACGGGGAAATCCCGGACATGGAATTACAGAAAGAAGACAAATTATATATACCTTCTTTATTTGAACTCCGGGAACCTTATACCGTCAAAGTCGGCGGAGCAGTCAATAACCCGGATACAGTTATCCCTTTCAGCAAAAATATGACGGTGGAAGATGCCATCATTCTTGCCGGAGGACTACAGGAATCCGCCTCGACGATCAATGTTGAAGTAGCCCGCCGGATCAAGGATCCTACGGCTGATAAAAGTACGAACCTGGTTTCCAAAGTATATACTGTTGCATTGAGCGATGAACTGCAACTGCCATCCAAATCATCCGGGGCCCATGCTGATACACTTTTTACTCTTGAACCGTTCGACGAAGTTTTTGTCCGTTTCTCTCCAGGATATGAAAAACAGGAAGTCGTAAAAGTAAATGGGGAAGTCACTTTTGCCGGTGACTATGCTTTACCTTATAAAAACACACGCCTGAGTGATATTATCGCTCAATCGGGAGGAGTAACTCCGGATGCTTATGTGAGAGGAGCTAGTTTAAAACGCCAGTTGACGGAAGATGAAATCCGCCAGGTGGAAACATTGTTGCAACTAAGTAATAACAACAAGCAGAGTAAGGATTCTATCGCCTTGTCGCTTACCAATATAAAGAACTATTCTGTCGGAATCGATTTACAACAGGCACTTGCCCACCCGAAAAGTACCTATGACCTGGTTCTCCGTGACGGGGATATCATTTATATACCTCAGTTACAGAGTACAGTGAAAATCAGCGGGGCCGTTACCTATCCGAACAGTATCACATATACCAAAGGAATGTCCGTCCGCGATTGCCTGTCACAGGCCGGAGGATATAACGATACTTCCCGCAAATATCCGATTGTAATTTATATGAACGGAAAAGTAGCGATCACCCGTAAAGTTGGTATTTTCTTTAAACGTTATCCAAAGATCGAGCCGGGTTGTGAAATAGTCGTTCCAAGTAAAAGCCAACGTGACAGAAGGGCGAACCTGGCTGAAATACTCAGCATCACAAGTTCTACGACTTCTATCGCTGCCATGTTGACTTCATTGATAAATTCTCTCAAATAAACTTTGTAGTAAAGGATGATAAACAAGAGTGAAAAAAAGACTGATAAGACAGAATTAGATATAGATATTATAGCCGTTATACAGTTCTTATGGTCAAAAAGAAAACTATTTCTGAAAAGTAGCGGAATAGCGGTGATTATAGGACTTGTCATTGCATTCAGTATCCCGAAAGAATACACCACAACCGTCAAACTGATGCCCGAAACAAACAATACGGCAAGTAAGATGGGGAATCTCGGAGGACTGGCAGCCATGGCTGGAATAGATATAAACAGCGGAAACAGCCAGGATGCTATTTCACCCGAAGTTTATCCGGATATTGTTCACAGTACTCCGTTTCTTCTGGAACTTTTCCCTCAGGAAGTAACGAATAAGAAGAAAACGTTGAAAATGTCTCTGTTCAATTATCTGAAAGGACATCAGAAAGAGGCATGGTGGAATCTGATCATACAAGCCCCGCTGAAAGGTATCTCCTATCTCATCGAAATGCTGGGAGATGAAGATCACCAGCCAGACAAGATAGATCCTTTTTTTCTTACCAAAGAGCAAAAAGATATCATAAAGAAATTACAGGAACGGATATCGATCTTTGTAGATAAGAAAACGCAGGTAGTAACCGTTTCCGTCCGGATGCAGGATTCGGTTATCTCAGCACGAGTAACGGATAATGTAGTGGAAAAATTAAAAAAATATATAACCAACTACCGGACACAAAAAGCAAAAAAAGATCTGGAATTTACAGAGAAAGTACTAAAAGAGGCTCAGGATGCCTACTATAAAGCCCAACAAACGTATGCCGCATTTGAAGACGGTAATAAAAATATCGTTTCAGCCAGTTACCGGACAGAGTTGGAACGGTTGAAAAATGAGATGACACTGACATTCAATGTCTATAACACATTAGCGCAAAAACAGGAACAGGATAAATTGCGGGTACAGGAACAAACACCGGTCTATACCATTATAGAACCTGCTTCCGTCCCCCTGAAAGCTTCAGCACCTAAAAAAGTACTGATCCTTATCAGTTGTATTTTTCTTGACTTAATAGCAATAAGCGGATATGTACTGATCAGAAACAGGCAAATATTCTGATCAGTACATATTCTTGTAGTCGGAGTTACGACCGGCTGATCTGCAACCCCTTATCGGAAAGGCTCATCTCAACGAAACGGGCATTCGGATTATGCGGCGAAGCAGTCAGCTGCCTGCGTATTTGTAAGGCCGCATCCGGATCTTTAGCGACGATATACAGATAACCGCCTCCACCTGCTCCGGGTAATTTATATCCCAAGGCATACTCTTTAATCTGGGTGATAAGTGCCTCTACTGCCGGAGGATTTGTTCCGGAATCGAGTGCTTTCTTTTGTTCCCAGGTCTTTGCGATAAGTTTGCCGTAGGTTTCAAAATTACCGCATTGGATGGCTTCAAACATATCCAGGGCATGTGTTTTCATTTCTGAGAGTAGGCGGAGATGAGTAGCACTGTTTAGGAACATCCCCTGCACGATCTCAGCCAGGATATTTTTTGCCGTACGGGTTATACCGGTATAATAAAGTAAATGACAGCCCTGATATTGCGGGTCTGTAAACAAATATTCCGGCAACCAGCGCACAGAAGGATTCTGGTTGAATCCCTCTCCCGTTTGTAAAAGTTTCAGCCCGTGCAATACCCCACCATACTGATCCTGCCAGCCTCCGCCGGTTGTCAGCAATTGTTCCAGTATCAATGTGCGGTATCCAATCTTACTTTTATCCCAGGCCAAACCGCAAAAATCAGAGATTGCCCCCAGAACCGTCGCTGCCAGGATAGAACTGGTACCAAGTCCGGAACCGGCAGGAATAGCCGCCAGTAAAGTTACCTCCAACCCGCAACCGAAACTCTTCAACTGATCTTCCAGCGAAGGGTAATGCTCTGCTGAAAATTCCGGGACAAAGCCGGCAAGTGCCAACGCTGCTTTCGGTATAGAGAAAGGAGAACCGATCTTTTTATAATCATGCAATTCATCCCAGGTTGAAACAACCTCCATAGCCCCCAGGTCTATGGAACGCAAAATAATTTTATATTCTTTCGATGGCTTGACATATACTTGCAACGGCGGCTGGCCATTCAGTTCGATAGCTACATTAACCACGTTTCCACCGGCATACATACAGTAAGGAGGTGTGTCAGTCCATCCGCCAGCCAGGTCGATACGTACCGGACTACGTCCCCAAACAATCTGATCGCGATAGACATTCAGGAAAGGAGATTGTTTTTCACGGGAAACAGACCCGATCAGTCCTTCTCTCAACAATGAAAAAGCATCCTGTTGTTCCTCTTCATAAGGCTTCCCTTCCAGTTGCAATACACGAGCCCGGAACATCCGGTTATGTATCCGTTTCATTAAAGGAACTTCAGAGGAAAGCACCTCAGGTAAAGCCAGATTTCCACCGGCAAATTCACGTGCAGCATCAGCAAGGTCCAACTGATAGAAGACACTTTTCTCGTGATTAGCGGCCAGCATCGGCCAGTTGGCATAACGGAACTTTTCACGTTGGGCAAACAACCGATCCAGATTCGCATAATCAGATAATTCATTCGCCGACATTTTCCGGCAAGTTTCCCATATCTTACGGCCATTTTCCAGTCCGGGTTCGGAAACCATCCAGCGTATCACCAGTCCTAATTCGTCCGTATTCTTACAAACCGGGAACAACGGGGCATTCTGTAAATCATCAAAAGGTTCGAATGTTACTCCCCTATCCTTTCCCCATTGAATGACAGGACATCCCATGAAAAGCGTTTTCTCATCGTCAGATGCTCCTTTAAACGGATCATTAAAACCATAAGGACGTGCAGCCCAGTCTTGCTCACCGACCGGAACAACATCTATACAAACACCGGAGGGCAGATCCAATTCCCAGTTATTTGCCGGGACACCGGTTAGTATATGGCGGTTATCCAGTTTCCAATTCTTTCCTATATAACTGTTTTCAATCCATAGCTCAGAGTTCTCGGCTGTCAGCGTCAAATCGATAGCTGCATTCTGCACGAACATGGCCGGGTGAGGTTTAACCTTCCGGTGCATAATTGCCCGCTGGTCACGTACCAGATTCTGAACGGCTAGTGTGGAAGAGATCAGTTCACGACTCGTGCCATAATGGTAAAACTCTCCTCCTTCCAATGGTAAAATAGCCACACTTAACTGATTCAGTTCAGTATCGGCAATACGGGGATGTTCTCCCAATGCCAGTCCAAATTCAGAATACAAATCGTAAGATTTCATAGTCTTCCCGTCGGCTGTATAAGAATGTTTCATCAGCAACTCCATTGCCCGGTCGCTAAGTAACCAAACCCCTATATCCATCAGGAAAAGATGTGTCTGTGCCAACTTCCCCAAATCATCCAAAGAAGGCTTCTGAAGCATAAAGTCCAGTTTATCGGGCGTCTGCCGGTCCGACACAAACACACCATGGTTGGTCGCCAGGGCAGGATCGACCCACAATCCGTAACAAACAACATCCACCTCCGGAATATCCTGTAACGGCTCACTGTTTCTTATATACACATCACCACTGGCAATCAGGGTATGGAGTGAATCCGGCGCTTTATACATGATCTCCTCATATAAAGGAAGTTGCAGGGATAGCAGATTTTGTGATAACTTTTGCCCTCTCGCCCATCTGAAAACAGGTATCGGAGTCAAAATCTTTCCCGACGGGGCATATCCGGGTAACCGCCGGCTTTGACCTCCGGCATGCAACAAAATTCTTTTTTCTTTTGCCAGCCATTCCTTTACAGATATTTGAGGTGCTTCATTTTGCCGGCATGCTTCGATCAACCAGGTTGTACCACCACCGGAACCAAGCCGTGCCCCTACCGGGTCGGAAGTACAAAACCATTCATCCACATTTACTTTCGCTATCTTGTGGAAACTATTCACCAAATTGGGCGGTAACGATAATAATTTCTTCATATTTATATATGTATCAGGAAACGATGAAATCATTCCTGCCTAGTTATTCTATCTTTATCACAAAAGTAGTTTTTCCTTCCATTATGATCACACGTAAGTTAAATTTTAATTTAATTTTACCATTCAATATGCCATTGGTTTAAATTATTATATTCATATTTGTAGTGAAAAGCAACTTACATATCCAGTTGACGATAAAAAACGTTGGTTTTTACTAATCACCCCCTATCATTTAGTTTTCTAACGTATCTTTAGTTATTCATTTAATATTCAATTGTATGATATACGGTTATGTAAGAGTCAGTACGGATAAGCAGAGTACTGAAAATCAGCGATTTGAAATTGAAAAGTTCGCAAAAGCCAAAAGCATGCGTATTGATCGCTGGGTAGAAGAAACAATCAGTGGAACAACAGATGTTGCAGAACGGCAACTAGGACGGTTAATCAAGCAAATCCGTAAAGGAGACATCTTGATTACAACTGAGTTATCCCGTTTAGGTCGTAACCTGATGCAGGTTATGAGCTTCCTCCATCAATGCATGGAGAGAGACATTTTCGTGATAACAGTAAAAGAACGCTATGAGTTGGGAAACAACATCAACAGCAAAATCCTGGCCTTTGCTTTCAGCCTGAGTGCCGAGATAGAACGTAACCTGATTTCTCAACGTACAAAAGAAGCGTTGGCACGAAAGAAAAAAGAAGGGACAAAACTAGGTCGTCCCAAGGGGGGAAAGTCGGAACAGTACAAACTGTCCGGTAAAGAAAATCTCATTCGTAAACTTCTGGAAGAAAAGAAAACCAGATTGTACATCAGTAAAAAGTTAGGAGTAAACAGACAAACTTTAAGAGATTTCATGAGGATGAACCCGGAGTTAGACTGATTATAGAAATATTAAGTTTTTTGTCGCCCGAAGAACATGTGTCCCAATTGTTAAACAATGCAATCCAGGTGAATAAAATCTAAGCTAAATTGTTTATTTATAGTTGTTTGTTCTAAATACATAAGAAAAATGTGTATTGAAACATCTAATATTAATACTGTTTGTGTTCTGAAGGAATATTTTATCCACCATTACACTCTCATTATGAAAACATTAGATACAATTATCGATCAACAAAAAATTAATTTTTAATGATTCACATATCAGAAGCAAATAACAGGCCGTCTTCGGACAAGACAGACATTTTTTTGAGAATAAAAAAGAGATTGTAAAAATTACACCAAGAGAAAAAATTCAAGGAATAAAGTGATATGGATATAAGTATTTAAGTTAAAAGCTAAAAAGTTATTCTATTAGGCGCAGCAAGGAATAGAAAGAACAAGAACTCTGGGATTCTACTTTAGTAAATAATTACTTGTGTATTGAGAAAACTTCATTTTTTCATCTCACTTTTACACATTATTATACTATAAATTAACTAATTGTGAATAAATATACTATCTTTGGGATAAATTGCGCTAGTAGAAATATTCGTTGAACCTTATAAAAAGAAAAAAGTATGGAAAGAACACTTGTTATATTAAAACCATGCACCATCCAGCGAGGTCTGATTGGTGAAATAATTGCCCGTTTTGAAAAAAAGGGATTGATATTGGAAGGCATGAAAATGACCTGGTTGACGGATGAGATTTTAAGCGAACATTACGCTCACCTGAAAGAAAGGTCTTTTTTTCAAAGGGTTAAAGACGCAATGGCTGTATGCCCTGTGATTGTTTGTTGCTGGAAAGGAGTCGATGCGGTAAATGTAGTGCGTACGCTGGCCGGATCAACCAATGGAAGAAATGCCGCCCCGGGAACCATCCGCGGAGATTACAGCATGAGTGTACAGGAAAATATCGTACATGCCTCCGATTCACCGGAAACAGCCGCAATCGAATTAAAAAGATTTTTCAATGAGGATGAATTATTTAGTTATGAGACAAAAAACCTGCTCAGTCTTTATGCAAACGATGAATTCTGAGAGATAAAGTAAACAAAAAGCCGGAAAAGAGTCTATGATTTCTCTTTTCCGGCTTTTTTATTTCTACTATATCATCCTATCCTCCCGAACCGGATGAACAACCTCATTACTAATCTAAAAATCTAATACCATGAAAAACACACTACATTATATAAACAAGCCCATTCTATGAAATGTTCCGAAAAAATAAAGAAATTACTTGCAGTTGTATTATTCCCGAATTGGACCTATATTTGTACTGTATTTTAAACACGAGTACAGACAAAAAATTAAAAGAAAACAATATGCACAGTTGGTTTGAATGTAAAGTCTCCTTTGAAAAAGTACTGGAGAACGGAATGCAAAAGAAAGTAACAGAACCTTATCTGGTCGACGCCCTCTCTTTCACAGAAGCGGAAGCCCGTATCATTGAAGAAATACGCCCGTTCATATCCGGCGAATTTACTGTTACTGACATCAAACGTGCCCGTCTTTCAGAATTGTTCTTCAACGAAAACGGCGACCGTTTCTACAAAATTAAAGTATATTTCATCACACTCGATGAAAAAAGCGGCGCTGAAAAGAAAACGGCTGCACAGATGCTTGCACAGGCTTGCACACTGAAAGAAGCCATCGCCGTACTGGAAGAAGGCATGAAAGGCACCATGGCCGATTACACAATCGCTTCGGTTACAGAAACCATGCTGATGGACGTATTCCCTTTCTCCGTCAATGATGACAAAACGCCCAAATCAGGAGAAGAACTGATTGCCGAACAGAAAAAACAGGCTGAGGACAAAGCACAGGAAGCATGAGTATCTCCCAGAACATAGTACAGTTAAAGGCATCGCTACCGGCAAACGTCACATTGGTAGCCGTGTCCAAGTTTCATCCGGCAGAAGCATTGATGGAGGCCTACAATGCTGGCCAGCGTGTCTTTGGCGAAAGCAGGGCACAGGAGCTGACGGCTAAACAAAAAGTACTACCGGGTGATATCGAATGGCATTTTATCGGTCCGCTGCAAAGCAATAAAGTAAAAGATATTGCGCCATTTATCCATACAATCCATAGCATCGACTCGCTGAAATTATTACAGGAAGTAAATAAACAAGCCGCAAAAAACAACCGTATAATCCGTGTATTGCTGGAGATACATGTTGCTCAGGAAGAGACCAAACACGGACTAAGTCCTGACGAGTGCCGTGAGCTTCTGCAAAACGAACAACTTGCCGAACTAGGCAATATTCAGATATGCGGATTGATGGGAATGGCGACCTATACCGATGACATTGCGCTCATCGAACAGGAATTTCACATCTTACATGAACTTTTCAGCGAATTAAAAGCTATATATTTCATAGGAAATGATAATTTTGCAGTACTATCTATGGGAATGAGTCACGATTATCCGGTTGCCATTCGCCAGGGTAGCACCATGATACGGGTTGGAACCAGTATTTTCGGCGAACGCGAGTACTAACACATTAAATTGAATCTGACATGATTGACATTAAAACCCAATATGCGGGACTAACACTTCGTAATCCGTTAATTGTAGGAAGTTCAGGTCTGACAAACAACCCTGAGCGAAACAAGGAATTCGAAAAGGCAGGTGCCGGAGCGATTGTTCTCAAATCTCTTTTTGAAGAACAAATTGAAATGCAAAGCGATTCGCTTATGCAGGATTCAGACTATCCGGAAGCTGCCGATTATATCCGTGGTTATGTAAAAGCAAACCAGGTAAACAACTATCTGGAACTGATAAAAAAGACAAAAGAACAGTGTACCATTCCTATCATTGCCAGCATCAACTGTTACAAGTCTGATGTGTGGATTGACTTTGCCCGTCAGATAGAGCTGGCAGGAGCCGACGCACTTGAACTGAATGTCTATTTTCTTGAAACGAGTCTGGAATACAATCCCGACGAGATTCGTGACCTTTACGTCAACATCATCCGGAAAGTAAAGGAAACGGTTTCAATACCCGTTATCATGAAAATCGGGAAAAACGTCGGAAACATTCCGGCACTGGTTAATACATTAAAGGTTAACGGGGCAGATGGCGTAGTGATGTTCAACCGCTTTTACCAGCCGGACATCGACATCAACAATATGCAGATAGTATCGGGCAACGTATTCAGCAACCACTCCGACCTGAGCGACACAATCCGCTGGACGGCAATCATTTCAGGTAAGGTTCCCGGAATAAGCATCGCTTCGTCAACCGGTATCCACGATTGGGAAGACGTTATCAAATGCCTGTTGGCAGGAGCTTCTGCCGTACAGATGTGCAGCGCATTATATACTCATGGCGGCGAAATCATATCACAGGTACTTACTTGTATTGAAGAATGGATGCACCAGACACATTATCAGAATCTGGCACAATTCCAGGGTAAACTGAATTATGCCAATATCCCGGATCCGGCCATGTATGAACGTTCACAGTTCATGAAATACTTCTCAAACAGAGACTAAGAAACAAATCTGATAAAACAGAAAAGAGACAGGGTTCCAGCCTTGTCTCTTTTTTATTTATTCCTTAATCATTGTCAGAAGCATTTTAAAACGTTGCACCGCTGTTAAAGCATGCGGTACATTGGCAGGAAGCACCAACGACTCCCCTGCTTTCATCCGGGAATGATTTCCATCGACAACGATTTCCATTTCACCTTCCAGTATTTGTACCAGAGCATCAAAAGGTGCGGTATGTTCACTCAGTCCTTCCCCTTTATCAAAAGAAAACAGAGTAATGTTACCTGCTGCACTTTTCACGATTTGTTTGCTGACAACCCCACCCGCTGAATAATCAACCAAATTGCTTAAATCGACTACAACTCCTTTTTGAAATAATTTTTCCATATCTTTTCTATTTACTGGTTTATAATAATCAATTCTGTTTTTCTTAAAACAACAGATGAAAAACATTTGTTCTCAACTACCCTTCAACAAGCCGGATGAAATATTTCCCACTAAACAATATCAATATTAAAAATATTATCTATCTTTGCATCATTAATAAAGAATACGACATGGAAGCAATCTGCGTAATCAAAGACATATACAAAACATTATATCAGTTTGAAAAGACTTTTTCAGACGTTCATGAAATTACAATCAACGAAGCAATGCTACTTTGCTGCCTGAAAGACAACCAGCCCAAATCAGCAGGCACCATCTGTGAATATATCGGATTATCGAACTCACGTGTATCCAAAGTAATCACCTCCGTTGAGAACAAAGGCTTTATCGACCGTACGATGAGTAAGGAAGATAAACGGCAGATGTTTTTTTCTCTTACCCCGAAAGGAAAAGAAAAAGTACAGAAAATGATGAATGCCGAATTACGTTTCGACGACCTGTTCGGAAAACTGCAACAATGTATGGAAAAGGGATAATCCCTTTTTTTACCTATTTATTTTCCATTAGAAAATATGTATAATAACAATAATAAAGAAAGTAAGATGAAATATTTAGTAATCGGAGGAGTAGCCGGCGGAGCAACAGCCGCCGCACGTCTGAGAAGAATGGACGAAAATGCAGACATTATCCTGTTTGAACGGGGCAAATATGTATCATACGCCAATTGCGGGCTACCTTATTATATCGGTGGCGTCATTGCAGAGCGTGATAAACTGTTCGTACAAACCGCCGAAGGTTTTACCGCCCGTTTCAATATTGATATACGGACCGAGCAGGAAGTAACCGTTATCCATCCCAAAGAAAAAAACGTAGAAGTGAAGAATCTCCGCACCGGACAGTCTTATACCGAAAGCTATGACAAACTGGTACTCTCTCCGGGAGCCGAACCTTTGCGTCCCGGCATCGAAGGTATCGACAGCAAAAAGATATTCACCCTACGCAACGTACCCGATACCGATACGATCAAAAAGTATATAGACCGGGAGCATCCCCGCCATGCAGTAGTTGTAGGCGGCGGATTCATCGGACTCGAAATGGCCGAAAACCTGCACGACCAGGGTCTTGACATCGCCGTTGTCGAGATGGCTAACCAGGTAATGGCTCCGCTCGATTATTCAATGGCCGCTATCGTACATCAGCAACTGATTGAAAAAAAGGTAGACCTGCGTCTGGAAGACGGCGTATTACGTTTTGAAGAGACAGACGGAGGTATCATCGTCCACCTGAAGAGCGGCAAACAGATTCCGACAGACCTGGTTATCCTCAGTATCGGTGTACGTCCTGAAACAAAGCTGGCCAAAGAAGCCGGACTGGCCATCGGAGCCCTGGGAGGGATTGCCGTAAACGATTATATGCAGACCTCCGACCCGGACATTTATGCCCTGGGAGATGCTGTCGAAGTGCTCAATCCGGTAACAGGCAAACCGGCTTTAATCCCGCTGGCTGGTCCGGCGAACAAACAGGGACGTATCGTAGCCGATAATATCGTATTCGGCAATCGCGAAACTTATAAAGGTACGATAGGCACTTCTATTGCCAAAGTGTTTGATATTACGGTCGCTGCCGCCGGTGCCAATGCCAAGTTACTGAAACGGGAAGGCATCCCCTATCAGTCATCATACACCCACTCGGCTTCTCATGCCGGTTATTATCCGGGAGCCGTTCCGATGTCTATAAAAATAGTATTCTCACCGGACAATGGACAGTTATACGGTGCCCAGATTGTCGGATTCGACGGAGTAGACAAACGAATCGAAATGCTTGCCCAGGTAATACAACGCAAAGGAACAGTCTACGACCTGACCGAACTGGAACAAGCCTACGCACCTCCTTATTCGTCAGCCAAAGACCCCGTCAACATGGCTGGTTATGTTGCAGAAAATATCCTTACCAAAAAGGTCGAAACCATTAACTGGCGCGACATAGCACAGCTGGGTAGCAATACCCTGTTGGTCGATGTACGCACTGCCGACGAATATAATCTGGGTTCCATACCAGGAGCTATCAATATCCCGGTCGACGAACTGCGCAACCGCCTGCCGGAACTGCCGACCGACAGACCAATCGTAGTGACTTGCGCCATCGGATTACGCGGATATCTGGCTTACCGCATTTTGGTTCAGCATGGTTATAAAAATGTAAAGAACCTGTCGGGAGGATTCAAAACATGGAGTGTAGCGACAGCCGGAATAGCTTCCAAACAAACAGAAGGTAATTCCCAAACAGCGAAGACACCAAAAGCGTCTACCGCCGCCGCGTTTTCTTCTCCCTCACAGCAGACCATCCGGATTGATGCCTGCGGTCTTCAATGCCCCGGCCCTGTCATGCAGCTGAAAAAACATTATGCTGAAATAAATACAGGCGACCGTCTTCTGATAACCGCCACCGACCAGGGATTCGGGAAAGATGTAGCCGCCTGGTGCAATATAACCGGAGCACAGCTGGTCGGAGTTGAGAATAAATCGGGAGTCATCCATGCCACAATCGAAAAAGGTGAACCTAAAAGTTCCTGTAAGATGGTGAACGGTGCGGACAACAAGACATTGATTGTATTCAGTGACGACCTGGATAAGGCCCTTGCCTCCTTCGTTATTGCCAACGGAGCCGCCTCGACCGGCAAGAAAGTAACCATGTTCTTCACTTTCTGGGGACTGAATGTCATCAAGAAACGGCAGAAACCGTCTGTTTCAAAAGATATATTCGGCAAAATGTTCGGCTGGATGCTTCCCGCCCACAGCGGTAAACTGAAACTGTCGAAAATGAATATGGGTGGTGCCGGAAGTTGGATGATGCGCCTCATCATGAAGAAAAAGCATATCGACAGCCTGGAAAGCCTCATCGCACAAGCCGCCGAGAATGGTGTCGAAATGATAGCCTGCACCATGAGTATGGATGTGATGGGTGTCAAAAAGGAGGAACTGATGGACAATGTCACACTTGGCGGAGTAGCCACTTATCTTGAACGGGCGGAAGATGCAAATGTAAACCTGTTCATCTAAACATTTCGGTTATTTTCCAAAGGATATATATCCCATAAAAAAGCATATATGTTTTGCGTTTAAAACATATATGCTTTGCTTACAAAAGTCCCTTATTTTGATTTCAAAAGTCCTATGCTTTTTTCTTGACAAATAAAGGCCTCTATTTCAGGGGCAATGTCGTTACGTCAACATCCGGAGCTGTTCCATTCGGCTGACGTGTAAAAACAGATTTGAACTCTGTATTATCATTGAAGAAACCGCCATTACGGAGGAAGAACATATTATCTTCCACCCCACCGGCATAATCCTGACGGACACCGGCACGGGCAGTGGCATCATAAGTGAACATGCCTTCGGTAAGCTCTTTCCACTCTCCCTTAGCCGTACGAGCCCATTGGTTTCCAAAATGGACACTACGTTCCAGATAGCCTTGGCCGGGCATAAAGTTTTCAAGGAAAGAATGTGCTCCGGTGTACCATACGTTTGTCTGCGGCCGCAGAAAACCGGCTATCAATCGCCACTCACCTTCTTCAGGAGCAAAGAACCAGGCATAATAGGCCGTATTCCCTTTACCGTCCGGATGAACACGGGTAATGACACGATAAGTTTGTCCGGCTTTCCAGGGATATTTCAGATAACTCTGTCCACCCGATCCCTCGTTACCGAACTCTCCGATATGTACATCTTTTCCCTGCGCCAGCAGCTTGATGCGGTGGTCTTCCGGTATCGCTTTCGGGTCATCCGTTTCAAACGGGCTCCATACGGAAAACAAGACACGGCGTTCCGTATCGCTATTCGCCTGGATACCGCAATAACCTTCACCGAAACCATTCGTCATAAAGTAACTGCCAATCTTATCTTCTCCCTCCGGAACCGTTATTTCATTGTAGAAATATTCGACCGATTCTTCCGGCAATGTATATTTCATATGTACGGAAGGTCCGCGCATTCCCCAGTAAGGTTCAAAGTTACGCACAAAATAAAGAGGCTCGTGCGCAGCCGGCCCGTCTATCAGCAGTTCGGAGATATTGGCAAACTGAGCGCCTTCTTTCTTTTCTCCCTGCAAATCCACACGGATATAACCCGGTTCCGTAATGGATACCTTCCCTACCGGAATAACCGTTTCCTCTGCTTCCGTCACTTTTACGGTAAAACTTTTACCTCCGAAAGTAACCTTTACAGTCGACGGTCCGTCTGCCGCTTTCCCTTTCAGGAAAAGATTCAAATCACCGGGCTGACTGGTTTTAAACCACGCCGACAAGACGGCATCCGTCCCCGTCCACGATTTGATACCATCGGTCGAAACCTTCGCACTCTCTTTTCCGGCAGTCACATAAGTGTTTCCGCCTAACGGAACCGATACAGCCTCAGCCGACAGTTCCATCGGTTTACTCTGGCAGCTGCACATCAGGACAGCTATGCCGAACAGGATAATTTGTTTAATCTTATTCATTCTTATTTTAGATTTAAAGCAAAAACGGGACAGAAGTAAACCTCGCTACTTTCTGTCCCGTTTTTCTATTTATTGTCCGTAGATAAACTAAGGTAACTATTTAATCATATCGAAACCTGTATAAGGAATCAACGCTTTCGGAATGCGGATACCTTCAGGTGTCTGATTGTTTTCAAGCAATGCAGCAACGATACGCGGCAAAGCCAAAGCACTTCCGTTCAGCGTATGGCACAGTTGTGTCTTTTTATTTTCATCACGATAACGGCATTTCAGACGGTTAGCCTGATAATTATCGAAATTGGAAACAGAACTTACTTCCAACCAACGTTTCTGAGCTTCCGAATATACTTCGAAGTCGAAGCAAAGAGCGGCAGTGAAACTCATGTCGCCACCACACAGACGCAGGATACGGTACGGAAGTTCCAGCTTCTGGAGCAGGCCTTCCACGTGGTCCAGCATTTCCTGATGAGACTGCTTAGAATGCTCCGGTTTGTCGATACGAACCAGTTCTACTTTAGAGAACTCGTGCAGACGGTTCAAACCGCGTACATCTTTACCATAAGAACCGGCTTCGCGACGGAAACATTGTGTATAGGCACAGTTCTTGATAGGCAACTGTTTCTCATCGATAATTACATCACGGTAGATATTGGTGACCGGCACTTCGGCTGTCGGTATCAGATAAAGGTCGTCCACTTCACAATGGTACATCTGTCCTTCCTTATCCGGAAGCTGACCGGTACCGAAGCCGGAAGCGGCATTTACCACGGTCGGCGGCATGATTTCCATATAACCGGATTTGCGTGCCTCATCCAAGAAGAAGTTTATCAAAGCACGCTGCAACAGAGCGCCCTGTCCTTTATAAACCGGAAAACCGGCACCTGTAATCTTCACACCCAGGTCGAAGTCTATCAAATCATATTTTTTAGCCAATTCCCAATGAGGCAGTGCGTCCTTCGGCAGTTCTGTTTCCATACCACCCATTTTTTCTACCACATTGTCTTCAGCAGCAACACCTTCGGGCACTTCATCGTAAGGCACATTCGGAATTGTATAAAGCAGGTTCTGCATCTCTTCCGCAGCCTGGTCCATTTCAGCCTGAATGCCCTTGCTCAGTTCTTTGATTTCGGCAACACGCTTTTTAGCAGCTTCGGCTTCTTCTTTTTTGCCTTCTTTCATCAGGCCACCGATTGCTTTCGACAGCGAGTTTACCTCTGCCAGGTTTGTATCTAATTGATTCTGTGTACTACGTCTTTTATCGTTCAGTTCAATCACCTTAGCGATGCTTTCTTTTGCACCCTTAAAGTGTTTCTTCTCCAAACCACGAATCACGCGGTCTGTTTCTTCCGTAATCATTTTAAGCGTCAACATACTTGCTCTATGTTTATTTATTTTGAAATGCAAAGATACATAAAAAAGCAACTTCCGCTCAGATGTTTACAAAAATATCTCACTTCACCCGTCCTCCCGTTATCCAGCTCCGGGTATAATAAGGTTCGCTCAGGCTGCTGACCATTACTCCCCTGGAAGTACTGGTGTGGATAAACTTCCCGTTCTTCAGATAAATTCCTACATGGTTAGGCGTCTTTTTCTTGCCTCCTCCTGTCTTAAAAAACACCAAATCGCCTTCCTGCAATTTGCCGCGGCTGACCTTCTTGCAATTATATTTCAGCATATCTGCCGACGAACGTGCCAACTGTTTTCCATAAACCTCGCGAAACACAATCGCCACAAACCCGGAACAATCCACGCCCCGCTTGGTACTTCCTCCCATCCGGTGAGGTGTCCCCAGCCATTTCGCCCCTTCATTATAAAGAAAGATATTATCATCCGGCGTAATACGCACACCATATAAACGTGACAATTCCTTCGGTCCTTTAAAATCAGCCGGAAGCGCCACACGTTTCTTACTGCCGCAGGATGTCAGGACCAGTACAAACAGATACAGCCAAAGATATGATATAATGAAATTCTTGCGCGTCATAGATTATGCATTAAAAATGTATATTAAAGTTTTTCACTCAACAGAAAGTCCGCTATATAACAATGTTTCACTCCTTCTATATTTTCCCGAAAAAAGTCATCCATACTTACCACATATTTGGGATAATGGTCACTGATAGACAGTAACGGAGCAAACTCCCGTTCAACAATTGCAGAAGATGATAGCTGATAAGTAACCTGTACATATATTTTCTCATCACGAAGAATGGCCACAAAATCAACTTCTTTATCATCTTGCTTACCCACATAAACATCGTATCCCCTACGCCTTAATTCCAGATAAACCAGATTTTCCAACAGACCAGCAATCATCCGGTCTTTATATCCCATCACTGCATAAATCAACGACAAATCACTGACAAAATATTTTTCATTCGTTTGTAAAACTTCTTTCCCTTTTACATCATAACGAGGTACACGCTGAATAATAAATGCACTTTCCAATGCATTCAAATAATTATAGACCGTATTTAAATCCACCTTACGATGCTGACTTTTGAAATAATCTGCTATATTCTTCGCATTCAGTTTATTACCCATATTATCAAATGCAAATTTCACAATGCGTTCCAGCAGCTCAATATTTCGGATATTATTCCTTTGAACTGTATCACGCAGAATCACAGAAGAATAGATATCGTATACTATTCTATAAATAGCGTCATACGTATAATCAGCCGTATGAATAGCCGGAAAACCACCGGAACGAAGATATTTAATAAATTCCTCTTTCATATTCACATCATGCCCTCCTAAAACAATATCATGAAAACGAAGATATTCTTTAAAAGAAAGTGTCATGATATGAAAACTCACATAACGGCCGGTAAGATAAGTTGCAAGCTCCGAAGATAACATATTTGAATTGGAACCCGTAACATAGACATCAGAGTTAAAATCAACCAAAAAGGAATTAACGGCTTTCTCCCACTCCGCAACAACCTGTATCTCATCCAATAAGATATAATAGGTATCCTTATCCTCAATACGGGAACGGATATAACTATACAATATCTTTGAATCTTGTATATCTATCCATTCAAAACTTTCAAAATTCATATAAATAATATGGTCTTCAAGTACTCCGCGTCGCAGCAGTTCATCCTTCAACAAACGCAGAATAACAGATTTGCCGCTTCGCCGGATACCGGTCATAACCTTAACAAAAGGTTTATTTATGAATGGTTCTATTTGTTCTATATATGAATCTCTACTTATCATGTGAATAGTTTTTAGGGATATAACCACAAAGATAACAGATTTTCCAAAAGTTTTTAGGGTTATAACCCTAAAAAACACACAATACTATAACTTTATTAAGGGTATAACCACAAACACCATCACATTCCAACGATCGATTCAAAGTAAGGATTCTGTTTGTGTCGGTTATAATTAGCTTCCGCTATCATTTTTGAAGAGTTTGCATAACAATACTCACATTTATGCGGACAGGTATTGTACATGCCAATATCTTTACTGGCTATACATCCGCAAAACAATCTTTGTCCCTTATCCTTGTTCGAAGGATTATTTTTTCCTCCAAAAAGTTCCAATTGAACATTCTCGGGGTGATAGCCGATAAAATCCATCAGTTGCTTATCTTCGGAGAAACATTTTATCATCAATTCATCATCTATACATTTATTATGGACAATCCCATATTGTTCCAACCCTATTTTCTCTCCACAGGTTGCTACCGTAAAATCCCAGGATTTGTTCAAATCCATCAACCCTCTCGCTAGATACTCCATATCATCCTTCTCAAAAGGCCGGTAATTAATATGATTCTTTTCCAGATTCGCTTTTACCTTTTTATATTCCAGAATATCAGCAAAACTGAATACCAACTTCTTCGTATACCCTTTTAACTGATTTCCGATACGCTCAACCTTTTCCAGTAAATCTTCTTTAGAAATCCGGTCGGTCAGCACCATCGGGTCAAAGCGCCAGATAACCCGGTCGCTATCCAGACAGTCAACCAATCGTTTAAACGTATCTATCCGTTCTTGCAAGGGCGGCACATTCTTCTCCAACTCTTCTTTTTCATAATCATTCAATGTAAACTGGATATATGAATGAATACCCGTTTCATCCAACCGCCCCAAATACTTCAAAAGCGGACGAGGATTCTTAGACCAGAAAACGATCAACCGAGTCTTTGAATAAGAAATATAGCTTCGTACATTATTAAAAGGATTAATCCACACAGAATACCCCTTATCCAACCGATGGAAAAACCAGTCCGCATAAAAAGCAGGTATATCGGTAGAACGGCTGGCAGAGATAATAACAGGAGACTTCGCCTGAACAAGTTCGCCGTTATCATTTATTATATTTATAGACTCATCTCTTCCCATTCAACAAAAATACACGAAATAGTTCGTATCTACACAAGATGCCATTATACCTCTTGACAGAAAGTAGTCAACTAAAAACGTTAACATACACATTCGTGCTTTTCCATTGTATATCAACTGACTTATTCCTTCTCAAAATACAATTGTTTTTAATTGCAAATACAACTGTTTTTGTTTCTAAATACAATTGTATTTGTATTCAAATACTTAAGTCTATGAAATCGAGGACATTTCGAATATTTGTTTTCTTAGAGTTGAAAATAGACGTTATGACCGGACTTTACCTCAAAAACATAGGCAAGTGAACAATAAAGACCATATCCAAAGTCTGTACATACTTTCTCTTGGATACGAATTACTCCGTCTTTATAGACTTCACCGGATTGTTGAGAGCCGCTCTTAACGATTGGAAACTAACCGTCAGCAAAGCAATCAGGGTTATCAGCAAGGCCACTCCTGCAAAAATATCCCAACCGAGTGTAATCCGGTAGGCATAATCCTTCAGATAGTGGTTAGCGGCATATAAAGAGACAGGAATACCTATTACAAAAGAAATAAGTAAAAGTACCATATACGCTTTTCCCAACAAAAATAGTATATCTATTATTTTAGCCCCCAATACTTTGCGGACACCAATTTCCTTTGTTCGCTGTTCGGCAGAAAAGGCACTTAATCCCAGTAACCCCAAACAGGAGATAAAAATTGCCAGCATAGCAAATAAGGCAGACAACTTTTCTACCAGATGTTCATCCTCAAACAAATCATCGAAACGGTCGGTCATAAAGGTCGGCTCAAACGCATGATACGGTGTAAAAGAACGCAATACCGTCTGTACCCGCCCTATCGCTTCATACGTATCGATATCCGGTTTCAGACGAACAAACAATATATACGTTCTTTGAGGATCATAGAAAAACAAAGCAGACGCCGGCTCAAGTGTATAAAAATCATCGAACACGAAATCTTTCATAATACCAACTATCTCCCATTTGTGATCAGGCGACTGACCGATTTGTCCTCCTACACGGCCTTCCCTTCCCATTCTTTTTGCCAGAGTCTCATTGATAAGGATTCCTGCCCCTCTCTTATTATTTTTCTTAGCCGGATCGATATCCGTTCCGTCAAGCAGTTTTATCCCGGCAGCATCTATCAAACCTTCCGACACAAAATTAAAAGAAATATAGGCATCATCTTCCGGATCTTTTCCATTCCAATACCAAGGATTGGTACGCATACTCGATTTCAGAATCGGACTGGCTGAAAACCCACAATTTTCTACTACACCGGTATTGATCAGCTCATTCCGCACAGCCGAAGACGCATTACACAATTCTTCAGTGGCCGGAAAACTTACCAGATTTTCTTTTTTTATTCCGATATCCCGTTTTTGTACCAGCTGTATCTGAAGATAAATAACGAAAGTACTACAAATCAGGATAAATGCCATCGTAAATTGAAAGATAACCAACCCCTGACGTATCCATGCGGCACTTCCCCCTTTACTCACTTTCTGCATTTTCAGCGTAGTCAACGGATTGAAAGAGGACAGATACAACGCCGGATAACTACCGGCCAGAAAAGTACAAAACAATCCGATCGCCACCAGTCCGGTCACAATCGTCGGATCGAGCAGACTAAAGGATAATTGAACGCCTATAAATTCATTAAACCAGGGAAGACTCAGCCAGATCAATCCGACCGACAGCAAAAGAGCTATCGATGTTATCAGTCCCGATTCTACCAGAAATTGCCGGATCAGGTGTTTTCGTTTGGTTCCGAAGGTTTTCCGCACACCGACTTCCAACGCCCGTTTTTGGGAACGTGCAGTCGATAGATTCATAAAATTGATACAGGCAATCAGGAGTATCAACACTCCGATCAGAAAGAAAAGGGAGACAGTCTTTATGTAGCCGCCACCAGTTTCTATCCCATCTTTAAACTGACCATACAAAAGCATTTTATTAAGAGGATAAAGGAATATCTGAATACTCTCACAAGCCGGCCCGGCTTTACGAAAAGCGAGTCCTTTCAGCTTCTCATTCAACTGCTCCAGATCCACTCCCGGTTCCAACTCGACATAAGTTTGCAGCCAGGAAGCCCCCCATTCGTTTACATTAAATACTTTTTTCATTTCCTCTACGAAAACACGAAAAGGTATCAGCCATTCAAATTGGAACGAAGTATTACCGGGCATATCCTCAAACACACCCGTTACTTGATATATAACTCCTTCATGAATCAACCCCTTTCCTATCGGATCTTCTTCGTTATATATCTTTCGAGCCATCGACCGGCTGAGGACAATGGAATATTGCGGTTCGAAAACGGAAGAGGCATCACCACTTATGAACTTCATACCGATCAGATTAAAGAGAGTGGAATCGGCATAAGCTCCCTTTTCTTCAAAAGAGTCTGTTGTATTTTCAGGGACAAAAACGACTGGCTGAGCACTATATCTGCTACAACTCTTCACTTCCGGAAATTCGTCCTCCAAAACTTTTGACAGCATAGAATTTGATTCGAAGCTTGTTATACATTCATTCGAGACAGGAAAATAATGAGATGCACTGACATATATATTTCGGGAATTAGGGATTGCCTTGTTGAAATTCACTTTACTTTCCACCCAGAGAAAGATAAGTGCAGCCGAAGTAATTCCGATTGCCAGCCCCAGGATATTCAGAAAACTATATATTTTATTCCGGAAAATAATCCGGAGAGATCTTCTTATATTCATTGTGTAAGTTTTTTAGTTTGCGGTATAAGCTAATTCTTTCAGGAAATTTTCCGAAACAGGTTTCCCATCCAGCATATGAATAATCCGGTGGCTGTAACGGGCATCGTGTTCACTGTGTGTTACCATAACGATCGTGGTTCCGGCATCATTGAGCATAGTCAGCAGATCCATTATTTCCAGGCCATTGCGACTATCCAGGTTTCCGGTTGGTTCATCTGCAAGGATCAGTTTCGGATCATTGACAATTGCCCGGGCAATCGCCACACGCTGCTGTTGTCCGCCCGAAAGCTGCGACGGGAAATAGTTACGGCGATGATTGAGAAGGACGCTTTTCAAGGCTTTCTCTACTTTCATTTTGCGGAGGGAGGCTTTCATTCCACAATTTTCCAACGGCAATTCGATATTCTCAAATACAGTAAACTCTTCTATCAGATTGAAATTCTGGAAAACAAAACCGATATTCTCCCTTCGCAAATCGCAACGTTTGTCTTCATTTAATCCGGTAACCTCAACCCCATTAAAAAGATAGGAACCCGAATCAGGATCGTCAAGCAATCCCAGTATATTCAGTAAAGTAGACTTTCCACATCCCGACGGTCCCATAATGGCAACAAACTCATGTTCCTTTACATGAAGCGACATATTATCCAAAGCAATTGTCTCCACCTCTTCCGTCCTATAGACTTTCCTCAAATCATTTATTTTAATCATAGTCTTATGAATAATTTAGCATGTTACATATAAATCCGGAACAATTGATATGCCAAAACAGCAATCCCCAATATATTAACCCATTAACAAAACGACCGCCCTTGAATAGTGTCCATAAACGGACACCTTATGTCTGCCTACAGACAAAAAATAGGAACAGCTTGGGCATTCACTCCATTCTTGATATATTTGCAACCTACTAACAAGAGTAATTATGAACTTACACCAGGCAAATATACTGATTGTTGATGATGATAAAGACGTTCTGACCGCCGTACGTTTTTTGCTGAAGATGGAAGTGAAAACAATACTGACAGAAACAAACCCGGACAACATTCATAAGCTGGTCACAAAGAATGACTTAGACATTATTTTGTTGGATATGAACTTCAGAAGCTCCATCAACACCGGCAACGAAGGTCTGTTCTGGCTGAAAGAAATAAAGAAACGGAAACCTTCCCTGTCAGTCATTATGATTACAGCCTATGCAGATATAGACCTAGCCATCAAAAGCCTAAAAGAAGGGGCCGCAGACTTTATCGTCAAACCCTGGCATAACGAGCATCTGCTGAATATCCTGTCGGAGACACTTCGGAAACAGGCAACTCCGGACAGTAAAGAGAAAACAAATAAAAGAAATACTGATATAGAGATTATCGGAAACTCGGAAAGCATGCAGCTTTTGTTCCATAAATTACAAAAGATAGCACCTACCGATGCAAACATATTGATCCTCGGAGAAAACGGAACAGGAAAGGATCTCGTTGCCCGCTACATCTATCAGTCATCCCTTCGCCGGAATCAGCCATTTGTAAAAGTAGACGTAGGTTCCCTGACGGAAACCCTTTTCGAGAGCGAACTTTTCGGACATAAAAAGGGAGCATTTACAGATGCGCGTGAAGATCGTACCGGTCTAATCGAGGCGGCAGATAAAGGGACACTTTTCCTGGATGAAATCGGAAATATAACTTTGCAACAGCAGGCCAAACTGCTGACCGTGCTGCAAAACCGTGAAGTGACCCGCCTCGGAGCCAATACCCCGATGCCGGTAGATATCCGTCTGCTGTCAGCAACCAACCTGCCATTACGGGAGTTAGCCAACGAAGCAAAGTTTCGTAAAGACTTGATTTACCGGATCAATACAGTAGAAATAACCGTACCGCCTCTACGTGAACGGGGCGAAGATATCATCCTACTGGCAGAACATTTCCTGAAAATGTATGAGAAAAAGTATTTCAAACAAAAGTTCCGTTTAGCCGACTCAGCCAAAAAGAAACTGATGTTGTATCATTACCCCGGCAACGTACGCGAACTGCAATACACCATAGAAAGAGGCGTTATCATGGCCGACAGCGATGTGCTGAAAGCGGAAGACATTACCTTCTCTCCCTTAGAGCAACAGGAAGAAAATGCCCAACCGATACCGACACATAATCTGGATGATCTGGAGAAGACAGCCATCGAGCAGGTCATTCAAAAACATAACGGAAACATATCGCAAGCGGCGAAAGAACTGGGATTAACCCGGGGAGCCTTATACCGCCGGCTAGAAAAACACGGACTATGACGATCGCCCTATCCATCCTAATCGTTATACTTCTGCTATATATAATATATGTACGCAGGAAAACAAAACAGGATATCGACGAATTTGCCGAGTCCATCATTAATAGAGATTTTTCAAGGAAATATCCTCGGTTCCAGTCTATCGCGGATACCTTCGTGAATCTGGCGGCCGAGAAAGAAGCGCAGCAGCATTACCTGAAAGAGATGCTGGAACTGGTCGATACTGGTATCCTCGCCTATGATGTGGAAACCCATGAATCACTATGGATGAATGACTCTTTTACTACCATGCTCAACATTCCTCATATCAAGAATATCAACTGGCTGAAAAAGCAAAACGAAAACCTTTTCAATGAACTGCTCGATGTCCCGGTAAACAAAAGTACCCTGATAACGATCCATGCCCGGAAGCAAACCATCAAAACAATGACAAACGCTTCCGTCTTTCAAACCGGAGGAAAAACCTACAAACTGATCGCATTCCATAATGTAAGCGCAACGATGGAAGAAGTCGAATCGGGTGCCTGGAAAGGATTACTCAATGTAATGACCCATGAGATAATGAATTCTATCGTTCCCGTCTCATCCCTATCGGATACGCTCAGAAGAAAAATTCATACATTGAAAGAAAATGTATCCGAACCGTCTACTACGGATCTGGAAGATATGGAACTGGCGATGGATACAATTCACCGGAGAAGTGAAGGTCTACTGCGCTTTGCCGAAACCTATCGCAATCTAAGCCAAAAGATAGTACCTGATATGAAATCACATAATCTCTATGATTTGCTGGGTTCTGTTCATTCCCTGATGAATCCTTCCCTTCAACAAAAAGGGATCACTTTCACGCTAAAGACGAACACCCCGGAAGTCACCGCCTTTATGGACAGGGATTTGATAGAACAGGTTATCATCAATTTTATAACCAATGCCACCTATGCCACAAGTGAAAAAGAGAATCCGCAAATACATCTTTTCTCAGGGTATGACTCTGAAGGACATCCTTACATCACCGTTGCCGACAATGGCAGGGGCATCCCCGACTCAATCCGTGACAAGATTTTCATTCCATTTTTCAGTACCAAGAAAAACGGCAACGGCATCGGCCTGAGCATTTCCCGTGAAATCGTCAAACTGCATAACGGAAAGCTGCACGTGCAAAGCCAGGAGAAAGAAGGAAGTGCCTTCACTATCCTATTCAGTAAGAAGGATGAGTAAGTTTCATCCAACCGCCCCAAATACTTCAAAAGCAGACACTGGTTCAAGTGTATAAAAATCATCGAACACACAAGATTTTTTTGTGAATTGCCAAATCATTTCCCCATTGCGTAGCCGGTCGTGCTGCCATCCACCCGGCTTCTTTTCAGTTTTTCCATACTATCTTGACGTCTTTGCACAATAGAATGCAAGAATTTGCATTAGTCAATGCAAAGCTTTGCACCACTGAATGCAATAGTTTGCACTACCGAATGCAATTATATAAGCAGTTGGATGCAAAACAGATTACAGCTTATTCCATTCATAATGCCATTCGTAACGGTCGAACTCGATAGGCTCTTCCAGTCCACATCGTATCAAGATCTCAACGACTTTCTTCTGCATATGCGGATAGAGAGGCTTATCCCCACGCAACAGATAATAATAGTCGCGCTGACACACTATGCCGCACATAAAAGAACGTACCATGCGAACTTTCCCTGACTCCACCTTCGCCAATGCTCGTTTGAATCCGTAAGCCACACGCACCTTCTCCGCCTTGCGAAAGAAACGGCAAGACGAAACGCCCATGGAATCAACCAACAGCGGATTTATAACAGACACAACAACCATCTTCTCTGTCAGGTCGCGGGCAGCCAATCCTCTAAGGCATTCGCCAGCCGAAGCACAGTCTGCGTTCAGACAAAAACTGAAATCACCGGGTGCGTTTTCACAAAAGTTATATTTATCGTCGTACATATTGTTATATTTAAAATAGTTCTTACACATTTTTACTTCTCAAAGCCAATCCGCCACCTACACAAACGCCCCCGCCCACAAGCAGAATACTCCACAGCCATTTCTCACAAACCGGAAACCGGACCTCCCGAGGCCGTTCCGGATGATAAAGGATCCGGATTTCATCACCCTTCCCCCACAAAGAAAGAATAGGTTCTTTCAAAACACTCAACTCACCATACCGATGGGTATCATATCTCAACAATATCTCACATTTGGTCAGTACTTTCCGGTGCCTGCGCACCCTTTTATAATCCACACGCTTAACTATACCGACCGTCGATTCATACGCCTTTTCAGCCTGCCGGATAGAGTATAGTCCGTATCCTCCTCCCAACAGTAATGCCATGCCTATCAACAAAATAGCCATTACCAAATAATTGATTTCCTTTCCCATTTCACTACTGCATTCAAAACAAAATCTCCAAAATACAAAAAGCGGAACATCTTTTCAGACATTCCGCTTTCCCTATTCTTTATTGAACAAAAACGATTATGCTTCTGCTACAACCTCTTTAATAGAAACGAAAGAACGGTTTTCTTTTCCTTTGTGGAAAGTTACAACACCATCTTTCAATGCATATAACGTATGATCTTTACCGATACCAACGTTTACGCCCGGATGATGAACAGTACCTCTCTGGCGAACCAAAATGTTACCAGCTTTAGCAACTTCACCACCAAAAAGCTTAACACCTAATCTTTTACTTTGTGATTCACGGCCGTTCTTAGAACTACCCACACCTTTCTTATGTGCCATTTCTTCTTTTCTCCTTTAAACGTTAAGCAACAATTTCTTTAATACTCACTTCAGTGAACTGCTGACGGTGACCGTTCAGTTTACGATAACCTTTTCTTCTCTTCTTGTGGAAGATCAGCACTTTATCACCTTTTACCAGCGGAGACAGTACTTCACATACTACCTTTGCGCCTTCTACTGTAGGAACACCTACTTTAACTTCTCCGTTGTTGTCAACCAACAACACTTTGTCAAACTCAACAACAGCACCGCTTTCTGCGTTCTGAATGTGATGAACGAACAACTTCTTACCTTCTTCAGCTTTGAACTGTTGTCCGTTAATTTCTACGATTACGTACATCTGTCTTTTTATATTTAAACAGGTTATGTCCCGGGGGTGGATACATATTCCATATCACTTGTTTACCCTCTGCGGAATTTCAGACTGCAAAAGTACTGTTTCCGAATATATTATGCAAGAATTGTCGTAATTTTTTTATCTAAAACTTCTTCAATTCCTGATACAGCCGTTGCACCGGCAACCCCATTACATTATAGAATGAGCCGTTGATAGCCTCTACCCCGACATAACCGATCCATTCCTGTATCCCGTAACTGCCGGCTTTATCGTACGGACAGTATTTATCTACATAATAGATAATGTCATCCTTTTCAAGTTTGGAAAAGGCGACTGCCGAAGAGACAGAAAAAGAAACCGTTTTCTGTTTAGTCGTCAGGCAAACGCCGGTGATGACTTCATGTACATGGCCCGACAGGTGGCAAAGCATCTCGATTGCTTCCTCACGGTCGGCCGGTTTGCCCAGGATACGATCCGGTTGCCCATAAGTGACAACGATTGTGTCAGCCGTAATGAGCAATTCGTTATCAGTCATTTTTTCCAGATATGCTTCTGCCTTTTTACGGGCGATATAAGCAGGTATCTCGTCTGCCGTCAAGTCATCAGGATATGATTCGTCGATGCCGGGTATTACTTCGACCTCGAATTTGAGGTCAAGTCCGGCCAATAATTCTTTTCGCCGGGGTGAGTTAGATCCCAGCACGATTCGGTAATGTTGTAGGTTAGTTAGCATAATTCTTCATTGTTTATTACCATCCGAACGCTTCTGCGCTCATCCAATGGCCTTGTGCTTTCATTGTTTGTTCTATCACATCACGGGCAACACCCTCGCCCCCCTTACATAAGGAGATATATTTCGCTATTTGCTTGATTTCCGGGGCTGCATCCGCCGGAGCAACCGGCAAGCCTACCCGCTTCATCACATCATAGTCGGGGATATCGTCTCCGGCATACATGACTTCTTCAGGTGTCAATCCCGTCTTTTGCAGGAAATCATTGAAATCGTGTATCTTTACGGCACTCCGCATATATATATGTTCGATACCCAAGCGGGAAAAACGGATTTGCACAGCCTCCGTATAGCCACCGGTAATAATCCCGACCTGGTAACCTTTCTTTACAGCCAGTTGCAGGGCATAACCGTCTTTGATGTTGACTGTACGCATCGGATCGCCGTTGGGATGAAGTGATACCACATCGCATGACAGCACGCCGTCTACGTCAAACACAAATGCTTTTATCTTTGTCAGGTCATAATTGATACTACTCATTTTGGGCCTCCTTATGTATACTTTGGCTGAGAAGCCGGTAGATCGCTTGCATATCCGGATCGTCCAGCATAGCCAGGTGTTTATTGATCACATTTTCATCATACCGGATTGCCGGCCCGGTCTGAGCCGCAGCAGGCGGCATGGAATGTATTTTCGATACTGTCTCATCGATAAGCGGCAAAAGGACATCTGCCGGAATGGATTCGTTTTCCAGTAACTTATAAGATAATGTATAAATATGATTGGTAAAATTACAGGCAAAAACAGCCGCCAGGTGCAAACTCCGGCGTTTTTCCGAAGACATGAAACGAACATTCTCAGAAAGAGCGCTGGCTATATTCTTCAGATAATCCGCATTCTTATCCGTGTTTGCTTCCAGAAAAATGGGAATCACATCAAAATTCACATTCCTTCCCTTACTGAATGTCTGCAAAGGATAAAGGACTCCGAAACGTTGGGCATATCCTTCAAATACGCTCATCGGCATACTTCCTGCCGTATGGACCCACATACCGTTATTCGGTTTGACCTTCGATATTACATCCGACAAGACAGTATCCTTCAGTGAAAAGACATACAGATCGCCATCTTCCTGCAAAGCGGATAAATCATTCGTCCACGGACACCCCAGTCGTGTTGCCAACTGACGGGCACTCGCCTCTGTATGGCTGTACACCTGACCAATCTGCATACCAACCCGTTGCATGGCGAGCGACAAACGTGTCGCCAGATTTCCGGCTCCGATAAAAACTATTTTCATGCTTCCTTGTTTTCTTCCGGCATTTTATAAGTGCCCAGGTGAATCTTTTCCCATTGCAAATGAGCTTCGTCAAACGGTTTGCGTTCCTGATCCTTATAACCGAAACCGATAATCGAGAGCACCTCCAGCTGATAAGGAATATCCAGCAGGCTACGGACATACACATTGGCGTCTGCATCATCTTCCGTCTGCCGGTTACGAATCTGGCACCAACAGCTGCCCAGACCCAGATCTTCCGCCTGAAGTTGCATATAGATAGAAGCGATCGAGGCGTCTTCCACCCAGACATCGCTATCCATTACATTCGCCATCACCACAACAGCCAGTGCACAACCTTCAAGAAACGAAGCTCCGGCCGGCTTACAACCAGCCAGTTTTTTCAACATTTCCTTATCTTCCACCACAACGAACTGCCAGGGATTTTTACGCTTGGAAGCGGGTGCCATCAATGCTGCCTTTAAAATCATTTCGACTTGTTCAGGTGAAAGCAACTGGTCGGTAAACTTACGCGTGCTTCTTCTATTCTTTATCAGTGTTGCAAAACTCTCCATTTTTATCTTATTTTGTAGCTGTTAATTAATCATCTTCATTCTGTAAGGAAGATATTTCTGAACAGGACAAAGATAAATATTTTTTACACGCTGAATATACGCTTCCTTCTTTTTTCGCGTTAGTAAAGCTATAACATTATTAATTATGAAGATTCGTGCGATAGCTGCACTGCTATTTATATTAGTTTCAATCAGCGCTTTTGGACAAAAGCATGTTAAAATCACGGGATATGTTCGGGATGCCGACGGTAGTCCGCTTGAACTTGTGCTTGTTCAGATAAAGAATACACTGAACGGGGCAATGACCAATGAAAAGGGTTACTATTCGATCACCACGTCGCCGGGCGATTCCGTAGCGGTTATTTTTTCTTGCCTGGGATATAATAAGGCAGAACGTATTCTACCCAGCTTGCAACAGGACATGCGGCTGAATGTACAGATGAACTACACGAGTATCGACCTGGGGGAAGTTGTTGCTGTAGGTACCCGTTACCAAACCAGTACCCTTCAAACCATGAATGCAGACCGTGTCAAGCTCCTCCCCGACCCTGCCGGCGGAAGCATTGAAAGCCTCGTGGTCACTTTTGCCGGAGTTTCATCCAGCAACGAATTAAGTTCCCAGTATTCGGTTCGCGGCGGTAGTTACGATGAGAACATAGTATATGTAAACGGCCTGGAAGTATTCCGCCCGTTACTGATCCGTTCCGGCCAGCAGGAAGGTCTGAGCTTTATCAATCCCGACCTGACCGAAGCTGTCAACTTCGCAGCCGGAGGATTTGAAGCACGGTATGGAGATAAAATGAGTTCTGTTCTTGACATCACCTATAAAAAACCCAAGTTATTTGAAGGATCGGCCTCCGCCAGCTTACTGGGAGCAAACGCCTATGTGGGCAGTTCCATCGGCAAGTTCACACAAATAACCGGTGTTCGTTATAAGACAGGACGTTCGCTACTAAAAACAATGGATACGGACGCCGAATACCAGCCGGATTTCGTCGATCTGCAATCATACATGACTTATCAGTTAGCTCCGAAATGGGAAGTAAACTTTCTGGGGAACCTGGCATCCAACACGTTCAAATTCACCCCGCATAAACGGGAGACAAACTTCGGTACGGTAGAAAATGCCCAACGGTTTGAAGTGTATTTCCCCAACAGCCGCGAGCGGGATAAGTTCCAGACAATCTTCGGAGCGCTGACCTTGAAACACAATCCGAACGAGAAAACAGAACTGGGCCTTCAGGCATCCGCTTTCTCCAGCAAGGAAATAGAAACCTACGACATCACCGGCGAATACTGGCTGGGCGATGCAACAACAGAAAACGACAATAACCAGAATGCCCTTGAAATAGCCCGCTACCATGAGCATGCCCGCAACCGTTTAAGTTCAACCATCATGAATGTAGGACATTACGGCAGCAGCAAGATCAAAAACAACACGCTGAAATGGGGAGCTACCGTACAGATGGAAAAGATAAACGACCGCATCAGCGAATGGGAAAAACGCGACTCGGCAGGCTATTCACTTCCTCAAACGGGGAATGGGGTAAACGTGATCTCCAATCTTTATTCGGACAATGATTTGTCGACTACCCGGGTATCGGGATATTTGCAGGACGTTTTCAAGTTCCGTACCAAGCAAGGTATGTTCACACTCATCGGCGGTATCCGCGGAAGCTACTGGAGCTATAACAAAGAATTCATTTTCAGTCCGCGCGTTTCTTTAGGTTTTATCCCTAATTTCGATCAGAATCTGACCTTCCGTGCAGCGACAGGTATCTATTACCAGTCACCGTTCTATAAAGAATTACGAACCACCGTACAGGATGCCGCAGGCAATGATATTATCGAACTGAACAAAGATATCAAATCACAACGTTCCATCCATTTCATACTCGGTGGCGATTATACGTTCCGGGCAGCCGACCGTAACTTCAAAGTCAGTGCCGACCTCTATTACAAGAAACTGGACGACCTGATTCCTTACACCGTCGACAACGTAAAGATCCGCTACTACGGAGAGAACTGTGCCAAAGGCCATGCAATGGGAATCGATGTTAAATTCTTCGGTGAATTTGTACCCGGAACCGACTCATGGATCAGTTTCTCGCTCATGAAAGCAGAGCAAACAATCCGTGACATGGTAACCGTTCCCATGCCCAACAGCCAGGGATATAACGTATCGTTATTCTTTCAGGATTATTTTCCCGGATACAAACGTGTAAAACTGAATCTGAAAGGCGTCCTCTCCGGCGGACTTCCTTTTATTGCACCACGTACGAAATACGAAGATGTGAAGAGTACTTTCCGCACGCCAGCCTACAAACGTGTCGACCTCGGCTTCTCTTACCAGCTGGCCGGAGGAACCGATGCGATCATGGACCGCGGCTTTTTCCGCCACCTGAAAAACATCTGGATCGGAGTGGACGTATTTAACCTGTTCGATATAAAAAATGTCAGTTCCTATTACTGGATCACCAACATCGACAACCAGCAATATGCTGTACCGAATTACCTGACAGGCCGACAACTCAATGCACGACTGATTGTCGATTTCTAAGAATATACCAATAAGATAATTTACCAATATGCCAATAAAAAACAGGATTTGCCAATGAGAAGTCAAAGCTTTCATTGGCAATTTTACATATTGGCAAATTGGCAAATTATTATTAATGAAATATTTCTTGATTGTTCAAAAAGAATGTACCTTTGCCATCAAAACAAAAAGCATTTATCAATTATTAAATTCTTATTGACATGGAAATTACACATATTGAACATCTGGGAATCGCAGTAAAAAGCATCGAAGCTTGTCTGCCGTATTATGAAGAAATTTTAGGCATGAAATGCTACAACATCGAAGAAGTTGCTGACCAAAAAGTAAAGACTGCGTTCTTTAAAGTAGGCCAAACAAAAATCGAATTACTTGAACCGACCAGCGAAGACAGCACTATCGCCAAATTCATCGAAAAGAAAGGCGAAGGTATTCACCATATCGCATTTGCCGTACCTGATGTACAGGCTGCATTGGACGAAGCTGAATCAAAAGGTGTTAAACTGATCGACAAAGCTCCCCGCGGCGGTGCAGAAGGTCTGAACATTGCATTCCTTCACCCGAAATCAACTTGCAGCGTATTGACAGAACTTTGCATGCCGGGTAAAAAATAATTAATCAGTTCATTTCTAACAACAAATCAGAAATACAATGAGTAACCAACTTGAAAAAGTAAAAGAGCTTATCGCTCTTCGCGAACAAGCCCGTTTAGGTGGTGGAGAAAAAAGAATCGAATCTCAGCACAAGAAAGGCAAGTACACAGCACGCGAACGTATCGCCATGTTGCTTGACGAAGGTAGTTTCGAGGAGTTTGATATGTTCGTTCAGCACCGTTGTACTAACTTCGGTATTGAAAAAACAAAATTCCTGGGTGATGGTATCGTAACCGGATATGGCACGATCGACGGCCGTCTGGTCTACATCTTCGCACAGGACTTCACCGTATTCGGAGGAGCTTTGTCAGAATCACTGGCCATGAAGATTTGTAAGGTAATGGATCAGGCCATGAAGATGGGTGCCCCTGTCATCGGCTTGAACGACTCAGGTGGAGCACGTATCCAGGAAGGCGTTAACGCCTTGGCAGGATATGCTGAAATCTTCCAGCGTAATATCCTTGCATCCGGTGTTGTACCTCAGATTTCAGGTATCTTCGGTCCGTGTGCAGGTGGCGCAGTTTATTCTCCGGCGCTGACTGACTTTAACATCATGACACGTGGTACCAGCTACATGTTCCTGACAGGTCCGAAAGTAGTAAAAACCGTTACCGGTGAAGACGTAACTCAGGAACAACTGGGTGGCGCAAGCGTACACACAACCAAATCGGGTGTTGCCCATTTCGCTGTCGACACAGAAGAAGAAGGTCTGCAACTGATCCGCAAATTGCTCAGCTTCCTTCCGCAGAATAACCTGGAAGAAACTCCGCTGATCGAATGTAAAGACCCGATCGACCGTCTGGACGATGTATTGAACGACATCATTCCTGACAACGCTAACCAGTCATATGACATGTATGAAGTAATCGGCACAATCGTTGACAACAACGAATTCCTGGAAGTACATGCTGATTATGCTAAAAATATTATTGTTGGTTTCGCACGTTTCAACGGCCAGTCTGTTGGTATCGTAGCTAACCAGCCGAAAGTAATGGCAGGCTGTCTGGACAGCAACGCTTCCCGTAAGGCAGGCCGCTTCGTCCGCTTCTGCGACGCTTTCAACATTCCTTTGGTAACATTGGTAGACGTACCGGGATTCCTTCCGGGAACAGGCCAGGAATACAATGGTGTAATCCTTCACGGAGCCAAATTGCTTTACGCTTACGGCGAAGCAACTGTGCCTAAAATCACTGTTACATTGCGTAAATCTTACGGTGGTGCTTACTGCGTGATGAGTTCTAAACACCTGCGTGGCGATATGAACTACGCATGGCCGACAGCAGAAATCGCAGTTATGGGCCCGAGCGGTGCTGTAGAAGTTATCTTCGCAAAAGAAGTTGCCGCATCCGAAGATCCTGCAAAAGCAACAGCCGAAAAAGAAGCAGAATACAAGAAAGCATTCGCAAACCCGTACAACGCAGCTCAATACGGTTATATCGACGATGTGATCGAACCGCGTAATACCCGTTTCCGTATCATTCGTGCTTTACAACAATTGCAGACGAAAAAGTTAAGCAATCCTGCTAAGAAACATGACAATCTGCCTCTATAATTCTTAAAACAGGAAAATGAATATGACTAACAAAAGATTTGGAGTATTGCTGCTGTTCATCCTGCTCGTATCATTCGGGGCACAGGCACAGCGTGCAACCTCCATGCGAATAAATGAAGTGCTGGTCATCAACGAAGATAATTTCGTTGACGACTATGGCAAACGTCACGGCTGGATAGAATTATTCAATACTTCTGCCGGAACGGTTAATATTGCAGGTTGTTTCTTGACAGACGACAAGAACAATCCTAAAAAATATCCGATCCCCAAGGGTGACGTACTAACTCAGATCCCCCCCCATCAACACACTCTGTTCTGGGCGGATGGTGAACCTAACCGTGGTACTTTTCATGTCAATTTCACGTTAGACCCGTCAAAAGAAAATTATATAGCACTTTATGACGCCGATGGTAAATCCTTGATCGACGAAATAACAATTCCGGCTGCACAAAAACCGGATGTTAGCTATGGTAGAATTATTGACGGAAAAGAAGAATGGGCACAACTCACAAAAGTGACTCCCAGCACAAACAACCTGACGTTAGATTCTAACGAAAAGATCGAAAACTTTAAGACAAATGACTCTCTGGGTATCGGTATGACTATTACAGCTATGGCTGTTGTTTTTCTAGGCTTGCTCCTTCTTTTCCTGATCTTCAAACAAGTCGGAAAAGCAGCTATCGCAGCCAGCAAACGTAATGCTCAGAAAGCAGGGGCACCTGTTAATGTAAATACACCGGACGAAGTTTCGGGCGAAGTTTTTGCAGCAATCGCTACAGCTTTGTATGAAATGAGTGATGACAATCACGACATCGAACATACAGTGCTTACAATCCGCAAAGTTCGCCGTGCATATTCTCCATGGAGTTCTAAGATCTATAGTTTACGTGAAACTCCCAGAAAGTGATTATCTCTAAAAACAAACAAGAATGAAAAGTTTTAAATATACCATCAACGGTAACGTATATAAAGTACACATCAATTCAGTGGTCGACGATATCGCTGAAGTAGAAGTAAACGGTACTCCTTATAATGTAAAAATGGAGAAACCGGCGAAAAAACAAATGGTTACACTCAAACGCCCGGCACAGGCTCCTACTACAGCCAGCGGCGAACCGGTTGTTACTCGTCCGGCAGCATCTACAACCCAGGGCGCCGTTAAAACTCCGCTTCCAGGTGTTATCCTGCAAATCAAATGCAATGTAGGCGACACTGTGAAGAGAGGACAAACTTTACTTATCCTCGAGGCTATGAAGATGGAAAACAACATCAACGCTGACCGCGACGGTAAGATTATTGAAATTAAAGTACATAAGGGAGACTCCGTACTGGAAGGTGCTGATCTCGTCGTAATCGGATAAGAGTATGCAAGAGAGTTTTTTATCATTCCTGGGTGACAACCTACAGTTGTTCCTCACCTATACAGGAGTATATAATGCAACTCCGGGCCATATCATTATGATATTGGTTGGTTTGCTCTTTATATTCCTTGCGATTAAATATGAATTTGAACCCATGTTGCTGATCCCTATCGGATTCGGTATCCTGATCGGTAACATTCCTTTTAAAGATGCAGGACTTCAGGTAGGTATCTACGAACAAGGGTCTGTACTTAACATCCTCTATCAAGGGGTAACCTCCGGATGGTATCCGCCGTTGATCTTCCTCGGTATCGGGGCGATGACCGACTTCTCCGCTTTGATTTCCAATCCAAAGCTGATGTTGATCGGTGCCGCCGCCCAGTTCGGTATCTTCGGTGCTTATATTATCGCTCTTCAGATGGGATTCGAACCGAACCAGGCCGGTGCTATCGGTATTATCGGTGGTGCTGACGGTCCTACGGCTATCTTCCTGTCTTCCAAGCTGGCCCCTAACCTGATGGGTGCTATTGCGGTGTCGGCCTACTCATATATGGCGTTGGTACCTATTATCCAGCCGCCGTTCATGAGACTGCTTACAACAAAGAAAGAACGTCTGATCCGTATGAAACCGCCGAGAGCCGTTTCTTCTACAGAAAAGATCATCTTCCCGATCGTAGGTCTGTTGCTGACTTGCTTCCTTGTACCTTCTGGTCTGCCATTGCTGGGTATGCTGTTCTTCGGAAACCTGTTGAAAGAAAGTGGTGTAACCCGTCGTCTGGCTGAAACAGCCCGCGGTCCACTGATCGATACAATCACCATCCTGTTAGGTATCACAGTAGGTGCTTCTACACAGGCAACTCAGTTCCTGACACTGAACTCTATCAAGATCTTCGGTTTGGGTGCGTTGTCATTCGTGATCGCAACCTGTGCCGGTGTATTGTTCGTTAAGTTCTTCAACCTGTTCCTGAAACAAGGCAACAAGATCAATCCGCTTATCGGTAATGCCGGTGTATCTGCCGTTCCCGACTCAGCACGTATCTCTCAGGTTGTAGGTCTGGAATATGACCCGACCAACTATCTGTTGATGCACGCCATGGGTCCGAACGTAGCAGGTGTAATCGGTTCTGCTGTAGCAGCCGGTATCCTGTTAGGATTCTTAGGATAATAAAACAAGTGACAGTTGATAGATGGCAAGTGACAGATAAATAGAATCTTTTCTAAATCTGTCAACTGTCACTTATCAACTGTCAACTTTTTATACATTTTGTTCGACCTCCATCGGATTTGTTTCCGGATTAGTTACTTCTTCCAATGTCGTCCCCACAAACAACCATACCATCAAAAGGACAATCGCAATAATAACCCCGATGATCAACCATAGATTTTTCTTTTTCATACCTTCGTAATTCTGATTTTGTTTTATATGAGCATAAAACAACAGAAACAAGTCTTTGGTTTAAAAAGATCTATGAGTAAAATACGAAACCTACTGCCATACTATCATAGTTGACAAATATTCATCCGATTACAAATGATTTAGCACCATACTCTCATACGCAATTCATATAATAATAGACTGTAAAACACAAAGCTGGAATACTTTCTCAAACATTGTTTTATTTGCCGGAATAAACTAACTTTGTCTCTATATCTTAAAAAGTATCCAACATGAGCCAAGTAAAAGGAATACCATACGGAATATCTGATTTCAAACGGTTGAGAAACGAAAACTTTTATTACGTAGACAAGACGATGTATCTGCCGCTGATCGAAAAGATGCCCAGCTACTTGTTTCTTATCCGTCCCAGACGATTCGGAAAAAGTCTGTTCCTTAGCTTGATGCGTACATATTATGATATATTGCAAAAGGATAATTTCGAAAAGTATTTCGGCGATTTATGGATTGGCAGCCACCCGACCGACCAGCGCAACCGCTTTCAGGTGCTTTACTTCGATTTCTCAAAAGCCGGTTGTTCGCAACCGGGAACCGATATGATGACCAGCTTCAACGACTATTGCGGTCTGATCATCAATCAGTTCGCACATGAATATGCATCCTATTACGATGCCGATTATAAAGCTACGATCGAAAATATAGCAAGTGCCAAAGCAAAACTGTCGTACATCGAGATAAAAGCAAAAGAAAAAGGGTATCCGCTTTATCTTATCGTAGACGAATATGACAACTTCACAAACGTCATACTGAGTGAACACGGACAGAAAATGTTTCACGACCTAACACATGCCAGCGGTTTCTACAGGGAATACTTTAAACAGTTCAAAGGGATGTTCGACCGGATTTTCCTGATGGGGGTCAGTCCTATCACTTTGGATGATTTATCGAGCGGTTATAACATCGACTGGAATATCTCGACTGACGAAACTTTTAACGCAATGATGGGATTCGATGAAACAGATGTTCGTGAAATGTTTCATTATTACCGGCAAAACGATATGCTGACAGGAGACATAGATACAATGATCGCAGAAATGAAACCGTGGTATAATAATTATTGTTTCGCACGAATGGCATTGGATAGTGACCGGGTGTTCAATTGTGACATGATTTTGTATTATTTACACAATCAGGTAAATTTCCACCGTGCCCCGGAAGAGATGGTAGACAAAAATATTTGCATAAATTACAGCAAACTAAAAAAGCTAACCGGTATCAACCATAAAAGTTTACACGAAGATAGCTGTATGAATACTATCAAAGATATTGTCGCAAAAGGAGAAGTGCTAGTCGACTTGCACACCTCTTTCCCGGCTGAAAAAGTAATGGATATCGATAATTTCCGAAGTCTACTTTATTACTACGGACTGCTTACTATGTGCGGTACACACGGAAAACTATTAAAAATGTGTATCCCCAATAATTGCGTACGTGAACAATACTTTGGTTTCCTGCGCGATTATTATCAACAGTTTCATACAATAAACCTTTCTCATCTGAAAGATTTAATAGACGACTTCGCTTACGACGGCCAATGGAAACCGTTTTTCGAATCCATCGCCCTTGCCTATCGTGAAAACTCTTCCGTACGTGATGCTATGGAAGGAGAAAGAAATCTGCAAGGTTTTCTGAAGGCATATCTGGCACTCGCTTCTTATTATCTGGTAGAACCGGAACTGGAAATGAATTACGGTTACTGCGATTTCTTTTTATTACCTGACAAAAAGCGGTATCCCGATATCGGACACAGCTACATATTGGAGTTAAAGTACGCTGGACGTACCACCACCGACACGGAACTCGAAACGCAAGCAGAAGAAGGACGCCGCCAACTATTACAATACAGTAAAGACAAAATCGCTTTACAGTTGGCCAAAGATACAACGCTCCACTTGATACTGCTTCAATTCCGGGGTTGGGATTTGGTTAAGTGTGAAGAAATAGCTTGCTGCTAACAATCTTCACCGGATGATAGCTTTCAAAACGCTATCATCCCAACACCTTATTCTTAGCGATTGTTGCCTGAAATTCTTTCAGGTAGAACGGCTCAAAGTAGGCGACATCCTCAAACCGACTTTCGGCAAATGCTTTTTCAGACAAGGTTACCATATTAACAGCCAACGGGCGGATATTATCAATAAAGAGCGCATTCGGAGAAGTAATCACCTCCCGACATTTGGCTGCACCGTTCCCAAAGAAACAAACTTTCCCTTTTTCCAGCCAGGAAGCATAAGTTTCTGCATCTACAATATCAGCAGACGTTTCGCGAACCGTCTTCAAATTAACATCATAGATAGCTGCATACACCTCCATCCGACGGGCATCGAGCATGGCGCAATACAAACAGTCGGACGCATTATTTTGCTGTTCCAATGCGGCAACAGCCAACACTTCCAGCGTAGGGATACTGATCAGAGGTATGCCGTAACCGAAACACAAACCTTTGGCTACCGATACGCCGATACGCAATCCGGTATAAGATCCCGGACCGCTGCTGACAGCTACTGCATCCAGCTTCAATCCTTTTTCTTTGGTTACCGCAATAGCCTCTTCCGCATAAACACCCAGCAAAGCGGCGTGAGAAGGACCTTCAAACGAACTCTTTTCAAAAAGCACCTCACCATCAGCCGATAAAGCGACGGAACACACCGAGGTCGATGTTTCAATATTTAAAATACAAGACATAATAGTTGACAGTTGACGGTTGACAAGTGACAGATATTTTTCAATAGAACTCCGCTGTTCATCAACCGGATTAATTGGTCGCAAAAGTACAAAAACGTCTTTATACGAATGAGAAAATAACGAACTTTTTCTCTATCAGGACGAAGAATTATCAACTGTCAACTGTCAACTATCAACTGAATAAGCTATCTTTGCACAAATTTTTAGAACAATGATACAATCAATGACTGGATTCGGTAAGGTTACAGCCGAACTTCCTTCAAAAAAGGTAACCGTAGAAATAAAAGCACTCAACAGCAAACAACTGGATTTATCAACCCGCATCCCTTCTATCTACAAAGATAAGGAAATGCAAATCCGTAGCCAGCTGCTTCAGTCGCTTGAACGGGGTAAGGTCGATTTCAGCATTTATATCGAATATATAGGAAAAGATACTCCTACCCAGATCAACCTTACCGCTTTTGAAAGTTATTACAGCCAGGTTAAGGATATTGCAGAAAAACTGAATATTGCACTTCCGGCTGACTGGTTCCAGACATTACTAAAAATGCCGGACGTTATCAAATCTGAAATTGTAGAAGTAGACGAAAGCGAATGGGAAGTTGTTTTCAATGCGGTAAAGGGAGCCATCAAACATCTTTGTGACTTCCGCATCCAGGAAGGCGCCATGCTGCAAAAGTTATTTGAAGACAAAATCGGTAATATCGCCCGCCTGCTGACCGAAGTGGAAGAATATGAAGGCGAACGCATCGAAAAGATCAAAGCCCGTATCATGGATAACCTCGAAAAGGTAGCCAACCAGGATTACGACAAGAACCGCTTCGAGCAGGAAATGATCTATTACATCGAAAAACTGGATGTGAACGAAGAAAAGAACCGCCTCGACAACCATCTGAAATATTTCATCAGCACGATGAAAGACGGACACGGACAAGGCAAAAAGCTCGGTTTCATCGCTCAGGAAATGGGCCGCGAAATCAACACGCTCGGTTCGAAAAGCAACCATGCGGAAATGCAGAAAATTGTCGTTCAGATGAAAGACGAACTGGAACAAATCAAGGAACAGGTACTAAACGTATTATAATATGGCTGGTAAATTAATTATATTCTCCGCCCCGTCAGGCTCAGGTAAATCAACCATCATCAACCATCTGCTAAAACAGAACCTGAACCTGCATTTCTCTATCTCGGCAACAAGCCGTGCACCGCGCGGAACAGAACAGAACGGTGTGGAATATTATTTCCTGACTCCCGACGAATTCCGGGCCCGTATCGCTGCCGGTGATTTTCTGGAATATGAGGAAGTATATACCGATAAATACTACGGCACATTGAAAAGTGAAGTGGAACGCCAACTGAATGAAGGCAACAATGTCATATTCGATGTGGACGTTGTCGGCGGATGCAACATCAAAAAGTTTTATGGTGACCGTGCTCTTTCAGTATTTATCCAGCCGCCCAGCATCGCCCATCTGCGTGAACGTCTGGAAGGACGTGGTACGGATGCTCCCGAAGTGATCGACAGCCGTATCGCAAAAGCGGAATTCGAACTGGGATTTATTCCTCATTTCGATGTCTGCATCGTAAACGACGACCTTGCGACAGCACAGGCCGAAGCTGTGGAAGTTATAAAAGATTTTCTGTCTAAAGAATGAATAACAACAGACAATTATCACGTAAATGGGGATATATTTTCGCACTGACCGGAATCGCGGCATTGGGAACCTGCATTGCAGGCCTCATTTATAAAGAATATCTCATTGCATTTGCAACCGGACTCGTATTCGGCGTACAGGCATTCAACTTTATAATGTGGAAGAAACAACGGTAAAGGAAAACAACAAACTGAAAACCGGAATCTTTTCCGGTTCTTTCAACCCGGTTCACATCGGTCATTTGGCCCTGGCCAACTGGCTGTGTGAGTTTGCGGGGTTGGACGAACTGTGGTTTGTTATCACGCCTCATAACCCGCTAAAGAAACGCGACGACCTGATGGATGACCGGCTCCGGCTCGAACTGGTCGAAGCTGCCGTTGCCGGATATGATAAATTCCGTACCAGCGATATCGAGTTTACGCTTCCCCAACCGACTTACACGATAGACACCTTACGTACCCTCGACCGTACATATCCCGACCGCGAATTTCATTTTATAATGGGAGCCGACAACTGGTCGTCAATCAATCGCTGGAAAGAATCGGAAACGTTAATTACCAGCTACCCTATCCTGATTTATCCGCGTAAAGGATACGAAATCAACATCCCCGACAACCTTCCCGACATCCGTAAAGTCGATGCTCCGCTGATGGAAATATCCTCCACTTTTATACGCGAATCACTGGCAGCCGGCAAGGATATACGTTTCTTCTTACCGGAAGCAATACGTAACCATAAGTGCTTTTCTAATATATAATTAAGTAAACTACTACTCACTTTTATCCTATAAGTGAGAAAAATTTTGTACTTTTGCGCCGTATTATACAAAATAATAGCGTAATGAATCTATTAGAACTGAGTGAACAGGAAATCATAAGACGCAATAGCATGGAGCAATTGCGCCAAATGGGGATAGAACCGTATCCCGCTGCTGAGTACGTAACAAACGCATATTCCAAAGAAATAAAGGCATCTTTTAAAGACGATGCAGAACCCCGTCCTGTAACTATTGCAGGCCGTATCATGAGCCGCCGTATTATGGGTAAGGCTTCATTCATGGAGTTGCAGGATTCGGAAGGCAGAATACAGGTATATATTTCCCGTGATGATATCTGCCCGGGTGAAGACAAAGATTTATATAACGTCGTTTTCAAGAAGCTGCTCGATATCGGAGACATTGTAGGAATCAAAGGTTTTGTATTCCGTACGCAAATGGGTGAAATCTCCGTCCATGCACAGGAATTGACGGTATTATCCAAATCACTCAGACCGCTGCCTATCGTTAAATACAAAGACGGTGTAGCTTATGACGGATTTAACGATCCCGAACTACGTTACCGTCAGCGTTATATCGACCTGATCGTAAACGATGGCGTAAAGGATATTTTCATGAAACGTGCAAAAGTGATCAAAACAATGCGCGCCGTACTCGACGAAGCCGGATATACGGAAGTAGAAACTCCGATCCTTCAGTCTATCGCCGGTGGTGCAAGTGCACGTCCGTTTATCACGCATCATAACTCATTAGATATTGACCTTTATCTGCGTATCGCTACCGAACTGTATCTGAAAAGACTGATCGTCGGCGGTTTCGAAGGGGTTTACGAAATCGGGAAAAACTTCCGTAACGAAGGTATGGACCGGACGCACAACCCGGAATTTACCTGCATGGAATTGTATGTCCAATATAAGGATTACAACTGGATGATGAGCTTCACGGAGCAGCTGCTGGAAAAAATATGTATGGCTGTCAACGGTACATGCGAAACCGTAGTCGACGGCAAGACTATCAGCTTCAAGGCTCCTTTCCGTCGCTTACCTATCCTGGAAGCCATTAAGGAAAAGACCGGCTACGACCTGGAAGGCAAGAACGAAGATGAAATCCGTTCAATTTGTAAAGAATTGAAGATGGAGATCGACGAAACAATGGGTAAAGGCAAGTTGATCGATGAAATCTTCGGAGAATTCTGTGAAGGTACATTTATCCAACCGACATTCATTATCGACTATCCGGTTGAAATGAGTCCGCTGACCAAAATGCACCGCAGCAAACCGGGACTGACCGAACGTTTCGAATTGATGGTGAACGGAAAAGAGCTGGCAAACGCTTACAGCGAGCTGAACGACCCGATCGACCAGGAAGAACGTTTCAAGGATCAGTTGAAGTTGAGCGAAAAAGGGGACGACGAAGCGATGTTCATCGACCAGGACTTCTTACGCGCACTGCAATTCGGTATGCCTCCTACATCCGGTATCGGTATCGGTATCGACCGTTTGGTCATGTTGATGACAGGACAGACTACTATTCAGGAAGTATTGTTCTTCCCGCAAATGCGTCCGGAAAAAACAGTAAAGAAAGATGCTGCCGATAAATACGTAGCATTAGGTATCGATGAAGCCTGGGTTCCGGCATTACAGAAAGCCGGTTATCTGACTGTCGACACGCTGAAAGAGGTGAACCCTAACAAGCTGCGCCAGGAACTTTGTGAGATGAACAAGAAGTATAAGCTGGAACTGCAAAATCCTGCGGCCGAAGAAGTGGAAGCATGGATTGCCAACGCAGCCAAATAAAAGGGAATGCTATGAAATTACCCGGTAAAATTGCAATAATGGGAGGTGGTAGCTGGGCTACCGCCTTAGCCAAGATTGTACTTTCTACACAGGATAGTATTAACTGGTATATGCGCCGGCAGGACCAGGTTGACGACTTTTTAAAGACAGGACATAACCCCAGTTATCTGTCTGCCGTAAAGTTCGACACGGACAAAATAAAATTCTACACGGATATTAACGATGCGATTAACGATTCCGATACGCTAATCTTCGCGACTCCATCTCCGTTCCTGAAACAACATTTAATGAAGGTGACAACCCCGCTGAATGATAAATTCATCATCTCGGCCATCAAGGGGATTGTACCGGACGAGAACATGCTGATTGCCGACTATTTCACGGAATATTATAATGTACCTATGGAAAACATCGCAGTAATCGGCGGTCCGTGTCATGCGGAAGAGATTGCGCTCGAACGTCTTTCCTATATTACATTAGCCTGTTCCAATATCGACAATGCACGTGCCGTCGCCCATGTATTCCAGAATCAATATCTGAACAACTATTGTTGTAAAGATGTTAGAGGAATAGAATATGCTTCTGTTTTAAAGAATGTATATGCGATTGTTGCCGGTATCTGTCACGGGATGAAATATGGAGACAACTTCCTGGCAGTATTCATCTGTAACGCAATCGAAGAAATGCGTAATTTCCTCAATTCCGTACACAGCCTGGAACGCGACGTAACCGACTCGGTTTATCTGGGAGACTTGTTGGTGACAGCTTATTCCCGTTTCAGCCGTAACCGTACGTTCGGGACGATGATTGGAAAAGGATATTCCGTCAAGATTGCCCAGCTGGAAATGGAAATGATTGCCGAAGGATATTACGGAACCAAATGTATCCACGAGATAAATGAAAAGTATAAGGTAAACATGCCGATTCTGGACGCCTTATACGATATATTATATGAAAGAAAATCGCCGACTACCGTTATACGGCAGTTGACAGAAACATTTAAGTAGGTATGAAAAACATCAGTATTAACATTGACAAAGCACTGGGCGTTGTTACAAAAGAACAGGTTTACGCACAGGAAGCCAAGGCAAACGAATGTATTGCCACTTTACATAACGGAAACGGAGCTGGTAACGATTTTCTGGGTTGGTTACATCTCCCCTCTTCTATCACGGATGCTGAATTAACAGACATCGAGAACACGGCCAACGTGCTTCGTTCTAAATGTGAAGTTGTCGTTGCCATCGGTATCGGCGGAAGCTATCTCGGCACAAAAGCCGTTGTCGAAGCATTGAACAACAGTTTTGACTGGTTGCAGTCTGACCGTAAGAACCCGGTTGTTCTCTATGCCGGACAGAATATCGGTGAAGATTATCTGTATGAGCTGTGTGAAATACTGAAAGGTAAACAATTCGGTCTGATTAACATATCCAAATCGGGAACAACAACAGAGCCTGCCCTGGCATTCCGTATGCTGAAGAAGCAACTGGAAGACGCAGTCGGCAAAGAAGAAGCAAAACATCGTATTGTTGCCATTACTGATGCCAAAAGAGGTGCCCTTCGCACATTGGCAGACCAGGAAGGTTACAAGACATTTATCATTCCTGATAATGTAGGCGGACGTTTCTCCGTACTGACTCCGGTCGGTTTACTGCCTATCGCAGTAGCTGGTATCAGTATCCGCGACCTGGTTGCCGGTGCCGTATCTATGGAAAAGGCTACAGGTATTGAAATTCCTTTCAATGAAAACCTGTCGGCTATCTATGCTGCAACCCGCAATGAATTATATAAAAGCGGCAAGAAGATTGAAATCCTTGCCAACTTCCATCCGAAACTTCATTACATTGGTGAATGGTGGAAACAGCTGTACGGAGAAAGCGAAGGTAAAGACGGAAAAGGTATTTTCCCGGCTTCTGTCGACCTGACAACCGACCTTCACTCAATGGGCCAATGGATTCAGGAAGGCGAACGCATCATCTTCGAAACAGTTATCTCTGTTGAAACTCCTTCACACAAAGTTGAAGTCCCGACAGACGAAGCCAACTTGGACGGCCTGAACTTCCTTGCCGGAAAACGTGTAGACGAAGTAAATAAGATGGCAGAACTGGGTACTCAGCTGGCACACGTAGACGGTGGTGTTCCAAACATCAAAATCACGATGCCGGAAGTAAATGCTTATTACATCGGCCAGTTGTTCTACTTCTTCGAGAAAGCCTGTGGAATCAGTGGTTATATGCTGGGCGTTAATCCGTTCGACCAACCGGGTGTCGAAGCATACAAAAAGAACATGTTCGCGCTGCTGAACAAGCCCGGATATGAAAAAGAAAGCGAAGCAATCCGCGCACGATTGTAATAACCTGTTACATGACATAAATAAAAAGGTGAAAGTGGATGTTCTTGCTTTCACCTTTTTATTTTTAAGAAGATATCTATACTAAAGGAGATTCATATCTTTGCAAAGATTATTAAGGATATAAATAAAATGATACAAGAAGCTATCAACCGTTATCTGCTTAGGACTAAGCAGAACTCTCTTTCTCCCAAAGCTGTACTTTTCGATATGGATGGTGTCTTATACGACTCCATGCGTTTTCATGCCCGTGCCTGGAACGAAACAGCGATACATCATCAGCTCCAGGCTAAAGAGGAAGACTTTTACATGTTTGAAGGCCGTACGGGTGACAGTACGATCAATGAATTGTACCAACGTACCTTTCAGCGTGATGCGACCGATGAGGAAAAACGGGAACTATATGAAGAGAAAGCAACACTTTTCAATAAATATAATGATGGTAAAGCAATGACAGGCGCCGCAGAAGTACTGGCTGCCGTTAAAGCGACCGGACTACAAACATTAGTCGTAACCGGTTCCGGCCAGCACAGCTTGATTAACAAACTGGAACATACCTATCCCGGCTGTTTTACCCGCGAAAAGATGGTTACGGCTTTTGACGTAAAATATGGCAAACCTCATCCCGAACCTTATCTGATGGGATTGCAAAAAGCCGGAGTCCGTGCCAACGAAGCATTTGTCGTAGAAAACGCCCCGATGGGTGTCGAAGCCGGTGTTGCTGCGGGCATCTTCACGATTGCAGTCAATACCGGTCCCCTCCCCGACAAGGTGTTATTGGATGCAGGCGCCGATTTACTGTATCCGGATATGGCAAGCCTGGCAAAAGACTGGGATAATATAATGAGGTGTATAGGATAGATTCTATTTCCATATAAAAAAACAAAGCGATACCTACAGAAAACCGTAAGTATCGCTTTTGCCATGAATAATTATCTTATAATCGTTTACTTTACATAATTCGCCTTGTTCAGGAAGTCGAAACTTTCTTTACAGCTGGCTACAGGATCATTGTTTGTATATTGTTCTACTTCAACGTACCAGTCTCTTACATTGTTTGCATACATCTGGTCAAAGATCGGTTTGAAGTCAATCTTACCGCTGGCACCGATTTCCATGTCATCCTTAATATGGATCGTCTTGAACTGGCTCGGACGGGATTTCAGATAAGCCACGGGATCACCACCACCTTGTGTCACCCAATAAACATCCATCTGGAAGAATACATGATTAGGACTTACATTGTCCAGCAAGAAGTCGTAGATCAACTTATCTTCTATCTTACGGAATTCAAATGCATGGTTATGATAACCGAAAGCAATACTGGCTGCAGCCGTTTTGTAACCTACCGTATTGAAATAATCGCAATACATCTTCAGGTCATCCAAGGTTGTTTCATCATTCACCGGCATCCAGGGCTGAACCATATATTTAACCCCCAATTCGTTGTGAGCAGCAATTGCCTGGTCCCACCAGTTCATTACTTCTGCTTCCTTTTCTTTGGTAAAAGCCTGTCCCAAATGGGCACTTGTACACTTCATACCCAAGTCGTTACACATTTTCTTAAATTCAGCAGGAGCTAAACCATAAATTTTACCATTGTCATAACCGGCTGTTTCTAAATTGGTATACCCCATTTTAGATGCTGTTTCCAACACTTTTTGAATGCCTTCGTCTTTTACAAGGTCTCTCAAAGAATATAACTGTAAACCGATATGTTTCTTTTCGGCACAAGAAGATAACAACTGAGGTGCAACTAAACCTCCTGCAAGCAACATGGAAGCTTGCTTTAAAAAGTCACGTCTGTTCTGCATAGTACTAAAAATTAAGTTTGATTGAGAATTTGTACAAAAGTAAGACTATATTCGATGGATTCTAACATTATTTCGTTAAAATCAATAAAAAGATAAATTACTTTTGCCTTAACATTCGTTGCATCTTCATGTATCGATATTGTTTTATGATCAATTTCCGGCTACGCATAATCTGATACCTGTAAATAATGCAAGCTGTAATAAAATAGATACCGGCCTGTATCCAAAGCGTACGGTATTCGTGAGCCACTTCATTTAAAGAGGCTCCTGCCGTATTGATACGGATAAATCCCTGTATTCCAGGTGTGGAAGGAAACAGATAGCCAACCGCTTTCCAGAAGGGAGGTATCGCTTCTTTGGGCCAGGACACGCCGGAGATAAACAACAGAATAACCGAAGTAAAGACAAAGACCAGCATCGGCGCCTCACGGCTTGTCATAAAACCGGACAAGGTCATCGACAAAAAGATGGACGCGAACAGATAAGGCAGAACAAACAACATAACAGTCCACGGCTCTCCCACCTGCGGCAATGAAAATAATTTCGGAACCACCCCTAATGCCCAGATACAAACGACTATATATAACAATATATAAGTAAGCGACTTGCCGAACACGATACGCAACGTCCCATTAAAATGACGGCTTATCGGAACCAGGCTGTGGAAACGGTTCTTTTCGCGTGCCGTTCCTCCCAACATACCGATACCCAGAATCAGCGTCTGCTGGATAACCAGAATAAGGATAGCCGGCACAAGGAAGCTGGCAAACCCGTTCTGCGAATTGAACAGGGCTACCGATTCATACGGAATAGGATTGATCGTTATCTTTTCCTGTTCTATCGTCGACGACGGATTATTCTGCGCCCGTAGTTCTTTTCCTATCTCGAGCGAAACTTCAGTCGTTGCCAACAGGAAGGCTTTATAAAACAACAAAGCACTCATATCACAATAAAGCGAAACCGTCGCCTGCTTTCCTTTATGTATATTTTTGCTGAACTCACTGGGGAAATACAGGATTCCGTATGCTTCTTTCGCATCCATCATCCGTTTTGCCTCTTCCATATCCGAACAGACGGCAACAACCTTTACATCTGCCGTTGCATCGACCTTCCGAATATATTCGCGACTCAGATAAGAATCCGACTGGTCCACCACCACCATCTTGGCATTGTGAACCACCTCATTATTATAGATAAACGCATACAAAAGCGGATAGATGAAGGGGACCAGGAAGAAAAAGATCATGACTCCCGAGTCCTTGAAGACGTTCTTCAATTCATCCTTCCAGATAAAAAAGGTATCCAGTATACCTTCTTTAATTATATATCGTAAACGATGTTCTCTTTTCATTACTTTCAGTTTTACGGAATATACTTAAAGTACAGCAACGCATTCTTCAGGTTCTTTCCTATCAAGAACGGTAAGATAAGGAAGCCAGCCAACCAGACATATTCACTCCATGAATAGAACAAATCCCTGCCGTTCAACGCCTGATCCACATAAATCAGAAAATAGTGACGAAGCGGGAACAGGTCGCTCAATGCCTGCAAAGTCGGATCCATCCCTAACACGGGAAAAGAAAATCCGACAATAGAGAAAGCAATCATACCAAACAAACTGGCAAAACTCAATCCCAGACGCAAAGTTGGCAACACACCGATCATAAACACACCGACAGCCTGCGAAGCCAGCACCAACAGGATTATTGCCGATATCATCGGCATCCAACCACTATTCAGCGGGAAAGCATTGAAACCGTACAAAGCGGCACAACACATCAACGCCACAATGGTAAAAATAACAGTTTGCGGGAGTAACTTCCCCAACAGACTAGTCGTCAAGGAGTTCCCTCCCGTCTGCAGCCACTGGCGGGCGGTCGAATATTTTATTTCTGTACCGATACTGAACACCGTCACCAGGAAGATCATCAACTGAAGCACGCCCGGCAAAATCGTGTTATTCAGATAGACGGAATAGTTCAGCCAGGGATTACCGATCGCATGAGTATCCACTACTACCGGCTGAAGCTGTCCCATAATCTGGTCGGTCGTATATCCTTTCGCCAGTCCGGTCTGCAAGCCGACCGAAGCACCAGCCAGGACAGACATGGTCTTCATATCCCTGAAAAGCAGGGAGGCTGCAATTAGATAAGTGCCGTTCGTATAGAAAGACAATGTAGGTTGTTTTCCCGTTGTTGCCTCCACTGCAAAGTTCTTCGGTATATAGAAAATACCGTATATGTTTCCTTTTTGCATCTCCCGGCGTGCATCATCGAACGTTGCGGTCTTATAAACAACCTCCGTCTGTTCAAAAGCATCCAGCTGCCGGATCAGGTTACGGGAAGTGGCTGAACCATCCATATCGACCACGGCAATCGGCAGATTGGTTGGCAAGCCATCTTGCATCAGTGACAGGAAGAAGACGACACAGAGAGCCGGAGCGATCAGCATACAGAAGAAATAGATCGGCTTCGATGTCAGCCGCTGTATCTCCCGCTTCGCCACATTCCAGATACTATGTAAACTCTGCTTCAATGTCATAATATTTCGTTTCCTTTTTTCTTCATTACGACAGACATTCCGGGACGTAAGTCTGCTATTTTTTCCTGCGGACGGGCACGGACTTCAAAGGTCTTCGAATCGAATTGTCCGGTTGTCTTTGTAGCTTTCCAGGCAGCATACGAACCCATGTCCTTCATATAATATACTTTCAGCTTTACCGGCTTATTGTCGAGTGCCGGAATAAAAGCATTCAGTTCGGAACCGATCTTGATATCCTTCAACAGGTCTTCACGAACACTGAATGATACCCACATATCGTTCAAATCCGTAATATTCATAATTGGCGCACCGGTACCGACCAACTCTCCCACTTGTGGGAAACGTTCGGATACCTCTCCGTCGATAGGTGAAACCAAAGCCGACTCTTTCAAATAAGATTCCACTTCGGCAACAGCGCCGCCGGCCTGTTGAACCAGGGCAGCCGCAGCAGCCTTATCTTCCGAACGGGCACCGTCCCGAGCCATATCGTACTGTGACTTAGCCGCTTTTTCGGTAGCGACCATCACTTTATAGTTTGCCTCAGCCTCATCTCTTTTCTGAGCAGACATGACTCCCTTATCATATAAGTTCTGAACACGGGTATATGATTTTTTGGCAATCTCCAAACCGGCTTGCGCTTTCTGCCACATCTCGTAAGCACCGGCTATTTCCTGTGCACGGGCTCCTTTAAGAGCTTTGGCATTCTGTGCTTCGGCAGCTTTCTGAACAGCTTCCGCCTGTTGCAGTTTTGCCAGAACTTCCGGAGTATTCAGATACACCAATGTATCACCTGCTTTTACCTTATCTCCTTCATCAAAACGATACATTTCGATTCGTCCGGGTACTTTTCCGGAAATACGAACCTGATTGGCTTCAGCCTGCCCCATAATAATATCGTCGGGAGGAGTAAGCAAAAAGAAACCGGTCAATGCGACTAATCCAATCACGACCAATACCGTGATAAATGCCAACATCATGTTGCTGATCGAAAACTTTTTATTCTCGTTCATCTTTGTATATTTTTATTGTTATTACTTCTGTTTATCTACCGACAGTTTACCCATTGCCTTCGACAGGTAAACTTCCGTTAATTTCACTTCTATCTGAGCATCAATCAGGCTGGAACGTGCCGATACCCAAGCCGTCTGAGCTTCCATCAGGTTTAAGGCCGGAATAACACCTTCTTCAAAACCCAGATTGGCATGACGGAGGTTCTCCTCCGCATTCTCCATATTCCGTGAAGAAGCGGTCAGTTTCTTATTGGCTTCATTCACCTTATAAACGGACTGGTTGACCTGCAACTCGACCTTTTCGCGGGCTTCCATCAGTTGCAACATCTGGATACGTGTTTCAGCACGGGCGGAGTTCCTTTTATAAGTACCCTCCCACCAACCGGACAAAGGCACTTTCATCATCACACCGACATTAAACATTCCGGCAAATTCATTCTTAAAACCGTTGAAAGCATTCGGGTTCGTTACCAGATAGTTGGCCGACAAAGCCACATTGGGCAACATGTCTGCCAGGACTATCCGTTCTTTCTTCTGATAAATCTTAGCTGCCAGTTCCAGGCTTTTCAACTCATCGCGGTTAGCAAACGCTTCATTCACATTTACGGTAGCATCACTGGAATGGACGGGGAAGTTCTCTATATTTTCATCTGCCAACGCCAAAGGTTCATCTAATGGCAAACCGCAAATCTGGGAGAGCAGCATACGCGACAAAGCCAGACCGTTATCCACTTTCGTCTGCGCCATTTCCGCCTCATTCAGTTTTACCTTCACCGACAGTCCGTCTGCCTGGGTGGCAACTCCTTCGGCGATCATGGCTGTCACGTCACTGTCCATCTTCCTGAGTAACCCGACATACGCATCGGCCAGCTTTTTCTTATTGACCAGCGAAATCACCTGCCAATAAGTTTCATCGGTTTTATAAATGACTTCCTGCAATTGGAGGTCGTTCATCGACTCGGCCAATTCACGGGCATATTTGGTAATCTGATTATAGGAAACAATCTTTCCTCCCATAAAGACCGGTTGAACCAACGAAACGCCTCCCACCCAAATATTCTGCACATCCAGATGTTGCACATCGTCAATTCCTCCCATTAATTGTCCGAAAACAGGAAGTTGGGCAAGCGGTCCCAGGGCGGAACCGAGTTTGGCACTCAAAGCGTCCATATCCAGCAGATTGATATCTTTCTGATTCCACATATATCCTCCCATAGCGGAAAGCTGCGGAAAATATTTAGTAAAAGCCGCTTTGCGTTCTTCATTGGCCGCCTTTACCTTTTCGCCGGACATCTGTAATTCCTTATTATTCTGAATAGCTAAGTTTCGACATTCTTCCAATGTCAAAGTCTGTTGGGAACTTGCATAACCAGAACAGACCAACAATCCTACTAATACAATAATCCGTTTCATCTTTTTATTGTTTTTTCATCCGGAGACTTTATTTTACCACTAAAACAACTTATCACCTTTATCTAAATAAAAAACAACCGGTTATCTCCTATTGTTTATATTCTATAAACCTATATTCTTCGTACACAAACAAAAGTATGATTTATCGGTGCAAAAGTACTGGTTTAGTTTAAATATAAAATTGAATTAATTCAATTAAAGATGCGCTTTTTCAGCTTGCAGTACCAGGCATTGCTGATTCCCATATACTGAGCAATATATTTGTCGGGAACACGCTGCATGATCCACATGTAATGATTATAAAGGTATTTGATAAATTCTTCTGCCGTACACGACTGACGGATGGCAAACATAGAATAAAGTTTTGATATGATAGTCAGCATCGCATTCTGGTAATACGATGCAAATAGCGGATAACGCAGGGAAAGGTCCTCGATATGGGTACGTGATAGCCTTAGCAGTTCACCAGCTTCGAGCGCCTTAATCTCGAACTCGGAAGGCGCCTGGGTAAAATAACCGATAGCGGAAAGGAAAGGATATTGATAGTCGGATGAAAAACCGGTTACGCATTCATCGCCTTTTTCGCTTACATATAAATTAATGAACAGTCCTTTATTGATGAAGTAGGCATCCTGACAAATCTCACCGGTACGAAGCAGGTAATCCCCTTTATCGACAGCAACCACTGTAGTGATATTCTTCAGTTCACTCACAAAGACTTCGTCGCGGGCTAGAGATTCCGGTAGATCCGCTAAAAGCTTCGCTAAGTAGCCGTCTGTTTCCATCGTTAATCTTCCAACGTGAAGTTTCTCTTTCCAATCAAGTTTCCGTCAATAAAAATATCTACACGGTAAGTTCCCGGAGAAAGGAATTCTTCGATATCCCAATACATGGTAACGGGATATTCTTCCCCGTCATATTCGATCAGTTTCTTCATTGAGTAATTGATATCCTTTCCTTCGAAGGGGAAAACATCAGCACGGCTCTTTACCAGCACATCATCGTCCGGTTTCATAATACGCACATATACAGTCTTCTCACCAACAGGAGCGGTAATATTCTTGGCGATACGGAAATCGACTACGAAACGTTCCATACGTTTGATCTTCTTTGCCAGCTTTCCACGCGAATTGACCGGAGTAACCGTGATGCCGGTAGCATCCAGGCGGCTTGCAATAGTAACGCGTTCTGCCAACTTTTCTTTTTCTTTCTTCAGGGTAGCAGCTTGCGATGTGGCACGCTGGTATTTCTGAACAGCTTCTTTCTTTTCTACCTGCAACTGTTCGTTCGCTCGGTTCAAAGAGTCGATCTGAACAACATAATTACGCATGATCTTACGAAGCGTTTCCAGTTCTTTCTTCAGACGGGCAATTTCTTTGGTATTTGTCGCCTTCACCGTACGGAGTTCTTCCATCAGGCGCTGAACCTTTGCCTGCTCTGTGGATAACAAATTCATCAGGGAATCATTGCCTACCTTGAACTGGTATCCCTCATATTGCATAGAGAGTTCATTAAACTCATCTTCAAGCGTTTGCTTATCCAGGTCATAAGCCTCAACCAAATCATTCATCTGCTGTTTCTGCTGATAAATATAATAACCTGCACCAGCGATAATCAGTATCAACACGACTACCGCCATGATTAATAATGAGAGTTTATTTATTTCCTTCGTTTCTTTCTTTTCTGTATCCATACGGTTCCTTCTAAAAATGAACGTACAAAGGTAATGTTTAATCAGATGTATTAAAACATATCCTGTCCGTTTATACATTTTTTAAGAACTTAACCATCCTTTCAACATATACCGACACCTTTTTAGTTTCATTCGGATGAAAATACAGTTTCTTTCGGGAGAAAACACAGTTTCTTTCGAATGAAACTTTTGTGAAATCATAAAAAATATATTGAAATCTCCTCATCAATACCTTTATATATAGGATGAGCTTTACAGATTTTCTAAATAAAATTACTACCTTTGCGCCACTCAATTAAATAATAACACTGCATGCACGAGAAACTTATTATTCTTGATTTCGGCTCGCAAACAACTCAATTGATTGGCCGCAGGGTCAGAGAGTTAAACATGTATTGCGAGATCCTTCCCTACAACAAATTTCCGCATGATGCAACCGATGTGAAAGGGGTTATCCTTTCAGGAAGTCCTTACTCCGTTTACGACGAAAATGCTTTCAAGGCAGACCTGAGCGAGATTCGTGGAAAGTATCCGATTTTAGGTATTTGTTACGGGGCTCAGTTTCTGGCTTATACATCCGGAGGCAATGTGGAACCGGCCAACTCACGTGAATACGGACGTGCCAATCTATCCTACATTAATAATGAAGATCCTCTATTGAAAGGCATCGACACCGGTTCTCAGATCTGGATGTCTCATGGAGATACAATCACTGTATTGCCGGATAACTTCAAAGTGATCGCCAGCACCGACGATGTGAAAGCGGCAGCTTATCATGTAGAAGGCGAACAGACCTGGGGCGTACAGTTCCATCCGGAAGTATTCCACTCTACAGACGGTACAAAGTTATTAGACAATTTCCTGAATATCTGCGGATGCGCCAAAGACTGGACACCGGCTTCTTTCATCGAGTCGACGGTTGCCGAACTGAAAGAGCAACTAGGTGACGACAAAGTGATCCTGGCCTTATCGGGCGGCGTAGACTCTTCCGTTACAGCGGTATTGCTGAACAAGGCGATCGGCAAAAACCTGACCTGTATCTTCGTAGACCACGGTTTGCTGCGTAAGAATGAGTTCGAAAACGTAATGAAAGATTACGAACACCTGGGGTTGAACGTGATCGGAGTAAACGCAAAAGATAAATTCTATAAAGAACTGGCGGGGGTTACCGAGCCGGAACAAAAACGTAAGATCATCGGCAAAGGTTTCATCGACGTATTCGACGAAGAAGCTCATAAGCTGAAAGATATCAAATGGCTGGGACAAGGTACGATCTATCCGGACGTTATCGAGTCTTTATCCATCACCGGAACAGTCATCAAGAGTCATCATAATGTAGGCGGACTGCCTGATACGATGAAGTTGCAACTGGTTGAGCCGCTTCGCCTTCTTTTCAAGGATGAAGTTCGCCGTGTCGGTATCGAACTGGGCATGCAGCCGCATCTGATCAAACGTCATCCGTTTCCCGGTCCTGGTCTGGGTATCCGTATCTTAGGCGATATCACACCAGAGAAAGTACGTATCTTACAGGATGCCGATGATATTTATATGTCGCTGATGCGTGAATGGGGTTTATACGACAAGATCTGGCAAGCCGGAGTCATCCTGCTTCCTATCCAGTCGGTCGGTGTTATGGGTGACGAACGTACCTATGAAAATACCGTTGCCTTGCGTGCCGTAACTTCTACCGATGCCATGACAGCCGACTGGGCACAACTGCCTTACGAGTTTCTGGCAAAAGTATCCAACGAGATCATCAATAAGGTAAAAGGTGTGAACCGCGTTGTGTACGACATCAGTTCCAAACCACCTGCAACTATAGAGTGGGAATAAAAAATCACAAGAAGGATAATCTAATTAACTTAATAATTTTAGGAGGAATACGATGAAACAAGATATGATCGTTATTTTAGACCTGGGAAGTCATGAAAATACGGTATTGGCAAGAGCAATCCGTGCATTGGGTGTTTACAGTGAAATTTATCCTCACGACATTACAGTAGAGGAACTGAAAGCACTGCCGAACGTAAAAGGTATTATCATCAACGGTGGTCCTAACAATGTGATCGACGGCGTTGCCATAGATGTAAATCCGGGTATTTACTCGCTGGGTATCCCCGTAATGGCTGCCGGCCACGACAAAGCATTATGTGAAGTAAAACTGGGTGAATTCACCGACGATATAGAAGCTATCAAAGAAGCTGTGAAGTCTTTCGTTTTCGATAGCTGCAAAGCGGAAGCGAACTGGAATATGACAAACTTTGTCAACGACCAGATCGAACTTGTCAGACGTCAGGTAGGCGATAGAAAAGTCCTGTTGGCCCTGTCAGGCGGAGTTGACAGTTCGGTTGTGGCTGCCTTGCTTCTGAAAGCGATCGGCGATAAACTGGTTTGCGTACATGTAAACCATGGTCTGATGCGTAAAGGTGAATCGGAAGATGTAGTGGAAGTATTCAAAAATCAGTTGAATGCGAACCTGATATATAAAGATGTTACCGACCGTTTCCTGGATAAACTGGCAGGAGTTGCCGATCCGGAAGAAAAACGCAAGATTATCGGTGGCGAATTTATCCGTGTATTCGAAGAGGAAGCTCGTCAGCTGGATGGCATCGATTTCTTAGCACAAGGTACGATCTATCCGGATATCGTGGAAAGCGGTACAAAGACTGCCAAGATGGTAAAATCTCATCACAACGTAGGCGGTCTGCCCGAAGACCTGAAGTTCGAACTGGTTGAACCGCTACGTCAGTTATTCAAAGACGAGGTTCGTGCCTGCGGTCTGGAACTGGGCTTGCCTTATGAAATGGTTTACCGTCAGCCGTTCCCTGGTCCCGGACTGGGTGTACGTTGTCTGGGTGCTATCACCCGTGACAGACTGGAAGCCGTTCGTGAAGCTGATGCCATCTTACGCGAAGAGTTCCAGCTTGCTGGATTAGACAAGAAGGTATGGCAGTATTTCACTGTTGTTCCTGATTTCAAATCAGTTGGCGTACGGGATAATGCCCGTTCTTTCGATTGGCCTGTTATCATCCGCGCCGTAAACACAGTAGACGCCATGACAGCCACCATCGAACCGGTAGACTGGCCTATCCTGATGAAAATCACAGACCGTATCCTGAAAGAAGTAAAGAACGTAAACCGCGTTTGCTACGACATGTCTCCGAAGCCCAATGCGACTATTGAGTGGGAATAAGATATAGGATTTAATAATATGAAAAGGAGTTGTGTCGAAGGATGCAACTCCTTTTTTATGTTATCTATAGCAACCTTCCTCCTTTACAAAAAACAATCGAACAAATATTATCCGATATAGACAATCATTCATAACCCAGGAATGACAAATATATTTTCTTTATTTTATAGGGGGCAGCAAAAAGTTTGTCATAGCTCATTTTCAGGAGATTACAAAGAAAGCAGCTTACAACCAGGGGTAAAAAGTACCTACTTTCGCTCTCGAGTTTGTCATAATTAACATTTATCATTTTTATATCACTCTATAATTGGCAAAACCAAAAGTATAATTTTTTAAAACGAAATGTATAAAAAGAATTGACACTTAAATGCAGTTAAATAATATTTAAGTAACAATTGGGAAGAAGTGAGCTATTCTATTTTCCAGGGCAATAGCTCAAAGTGAAAAAGGTGAGTGTCGGTATCAATGTGCACTCACCTTTTTTCGCGTTTTGAACTATATTCCACCATCTAACAGTCTGAATATAAACAATTCGCATCATAATCTATTTAAAGAAAAATTTTGAATGTTAGACGAACTTAAATTAGTAACTCTTATACTCTTATCTCCATCTTCCAATTTTTCTATTTTAAATAGCCGCCCTTGTATCCCAGAAAGATCTGATACTATTCTAAAGTCATATACACTATACGCTGCTTGAAATAAAAGACTTGTTCCATGAAAAGTTTCACTCACAAACATATACAGACCATAGTTATCAATATGTATATCAATAAATTCTTCCGGTTTCAAAGAATAAAACGTTTTTCCTTGACATTTTTCAGCAAACCCATATTTATCCATTGAAGCTACTCCTATTTTAATTTTTAACAACTCCAAAAACCTAGCTATCGACATGTTTTCTCCCGGTTCTCCGTTTTTGGGATTAACTAATATCACATACCAATCATCAGGTAATGAATCTGTTTTTACTTTTAATCCATTTAAAGCTTGATCTGAGCTATTTATATCTGCCATATTTTTTCTGCGTTGTGGGCACATGCCCGGTTAATTAATAAATTTAGAAAAGGTTATGGCAGATATAGATGATTTATCTACTGAATAAATGCTGAAACGGCTCTGACTCTACCCCTGCTTGACGACTTAATGAGGTAGTCGCTCAAGTATCCGTCACTGAGGGTCAACACCCATGCGGAAGACTTGTTGGACTCGGTACTACTCCAGTACCACGTTTCTGCCAGCATTGTTGCACCATTGATAAGCGATAGCGCATAATCGATTTTACGTTTATTGGCTAAAATCATCATCAACTCACCCAATGATGGTAACCACCATTTCCCTGCCGTCAGTCCCCTACCATTGGCATTTACTCGACTGTACTGTGCACAGTAGCCCGGAGCGTAACTTGTGCCACTACATTCGGTGTGCGTAATCTGTGCTGCTGTACTAGTCTTTCCTGCCCAGTCGTTAATCGCTTCTATTCGACTAGAAGTTGTCTTACCGCCTGCACTCACCTCTGCACTACTCCATAATAGCGACTCTGGCTCGGTTGGTGCGACTATCAATATTTTACCTCCCTCGACTACAGCCACGCCATCGGCTATCTCGCCGCCACTCTGATAACTCGACCACTTGCTCGGATCAATCATTAGCGGTAAATTATCGCTTTTTCGATGGAACATAATAAATACTCCTCCCTCTGGCGGAAGGGATTTGCTTTTGTAAAGTAAATCACCGAACAACTCCGTAAACCTAGCTATCGTCATATTCTGAGCCGGTATCCCTTCCTTGGGATTTACTAAAGTTATCATCCAATCACTGGGCAAAGAGTCTGTCTTTAAATCAAGTCCATTTAATGCCTTATCTATATTATCTGCCATAATGTTTATTTAATTAATTACCCGGGGCGGTCCCGCCCGCGGAAGGTTACATTTGTTGTACCTCGCTATCGTCAGAGATATTGAGGATTTGTTTAAGTCTCTTGTTTTCTGCTTGTAATTCCAGGACAGCGCGACCGATCTTGTCGATTGACCAGACATACTGTTCCTGTGCTTTGGATGGTTCAGTTCTAACTGGAATTGAACCATCTGGGTTGTCTGTCTCCGAGATAGCAGACACCGCAAATTGCTCCTCCGAACCTGCTGATTCTGAATAGTTTGGCACGCAATTTGCGGGGGGGGGTAAAATGGAGTAATTATTTGAAATTGTGTCTGTTAAAGCATTTGGAGATGCAGCCAACGTATTAACCGAAGACCTCAATTCAAAATCTGTTTCATCTCTGTTATTTTTATCAAGATCTTCAGTCCTTGGAATTTGATTCTCAATAAACTCAAACCCACTAAAATTGAAATAATATTCAATAATAGCAACAGCTTCGTTTTCCCCATTAGCCTTATTAATTATATCAACATAAATTGATTCTCCTGAAATATAAGGATCTGATATATAATATACCGAACATATAGGCTTATTACCGATATTTACTCTTGATTCCCTTGCAGATCCATTTGCATAGGAAATTTCTTTATAAATCACACCGTGTGGCATACCATTTAACCAACGACCAAATAACTTAATTCTAAAATTTAAGTGATTAGACTTATTTATTTTAATCCTGTACGCTTTTTTACTTTCTAAGTAAATGTTAAGACACTTTCTATTTACCCTATAATTACCAGGGTTAGACATTAATTCCTGCGGGCTCATTAACCCCTTTGACGATTCTGTCACCTCCGGCTGTTTTGGAGTAACCAACTCTACAAATTTAGCCACTGTCATAATCTCAGCCGGTTCCCCGGATTGCGGATTGATCAGCGACACATACCAGTCATTGGGTAATGAGTCCGTCTTTACTTTCAATCCGTTTAAACTTACATCTGCCATAATATTTAATTTATTTGTTAATACTATTTTGATTCACTTTTTTATCTTAATGAGTTATTTCATAATAATTATCACAATACCATTCAACTCGCGAATTATCAGGAGTAGCAATGGCATAAAACCGTCCCATTTTTCCTTCAGGTATATCTATATTCGTTTTATATGTTGTCCAACTTTCACCCGTGTTCCATATTTTAGATCCATCAACAATACTTATATTGACCGAATGTCCTAGCATGGTTATTGTAGGTGGATTAAGAATCTGACACATTGTCCCATTGTACTTTTTATCAATAGGTAATTTGGCATAAAGGACCTGTGTCGCTCCATTAAAAGCCAAATTAAAGTTTTTAGTAAGATCTAAGGTTCCACCATCTTCTCTCCAAATAAACGGAGTCCCAATAGATCCTTTAAATACTCCTTTTTGCGAAATGATTTCCCCAGTTTTTCCATCTATCAACAGATTAGGTTCCCCAGAGTCAGGATCAATGTCTTGGCTCTGCATTTTTTTGTTCTTAAACAAAAACTCCGCTATGTTAGCCCCATCGATCAGGGCTGTATCCATCGCAACAAAGCCCATTTTATTCGCTGGTTCCCAGTTTGCATCACCGTCTTGAGATGTTGGAGGTACAGTTACCCCATTTCCTGGGCTATAATTACGTACCTGAAAGACATAGACAGTATTACCAAAACCGTATAATATAATGTCCCTGTATTGTTCATCCCAGTAGTACGGAGCCTTGTTTTGATCATAAAAGCCACAGTATAGAGGCATAGATCCAGTTGCTCCACGCTCTCCATCCAGACCGTCACGGATAACAGATACCCCAACTTCATCCAAATAATTTGAATTCCAGGCTTGAGCGTCTGCCTGCTTTTCGTACATCCGGATTGAGTAAGCCTTTATCCCGGCAATTACGGGTACATTGATAGATGATCCTTTAACAGGGGCTACATGTTGTTCCCAGGCCGATGTACCTGTGGCCGATTTACAGCAGGCCAGATAAAATCTATCAGAGGCTTGTACTGTTCCCGTACCAGTCTGCTGTTTTGCCAAAACGGTAAAAGCTGCCGGTGTAGGATTTCCGACTGTATTAAATACAATGTTAGTTACCGGAGATACCAGCCAGTAGGCCGTAGCATCATTACCGGGTTTACCATCTTCGGCCGAATACTGTACCGGGTCACTCCAAGTGCCAACGGCATCCGATACCGCCTTCTTTGTAGACTTCCACCGGGCACCAGTCATGATCGTTTGACTCCAACCCAAACTATTCCCTGTTAAAATTGGACGGGGCGGTTTGGTTACGCTTGTATGATAAGTCGTAAACTCTTGTTCGACCGGCTCAATAACCGTCGGAGGAATAAAGATATCCCAGTATTCCGAATTAATAGTCTCAGGCGTAAGAGGCTTGTATAATAGATAACTACCACCGGTCTTTAGGTATTTACCCCCTGTCGACAGAAATGGTACAGGAGTCTGACCTGTATTCTTCTTTTTACAAAAGATCTTACCTCCATTAAATGAGACCAAATCACGTTGGTTGTATTCCCTGTATGGACTATAAGGCTCTGTTATATAGTTTAACCCGGCTTCACCCGGATCACCTTCTATTTTACTCCATTTATAATCAGCTGGATTATCAGACTCCGTTGCAGTCTCCTTATTGTAGGCTAGACCTACGTATTTCTTGTCATCAGGATTATTAGACATGCCATTTCCTTGAGCATCATCGGCGTATCGTATCCAAGTATATAAAGTCTTTCCGTCTTTACCTGGTTTACCCGGTATTCCTTCACCTACAATCAAAGCCCAAGTATATAAACTGGGATCATCAGATTCAATTGGTGTCAATTGATTAACGGCTAAACCTACATATTTCTTTCCGTCAGGCAATTCAGACATACCATTCCCCTGAGCGTCATCGGCATATTTTAACCAGGTATAATACTGTATTCCGTTATCTCCTTTGGGACCAGGAACACCCTGTTTCCCAGGTAGACCATCTTCGGAAATTAGTTGCCAGGGATGATTAGGATCTCCTGTATATAACCGTTTGCCACCGGTAGTAAGGTATTTACCACCTGTGGTAAGATAACCTCCCGGATTCTTCCGCGGCTTAATTCCTTGATTGTCTCTGTTTGCGATATAAGAGGCTCCATCACTTCGGACTATGTTACCTTTTACATAAGATCTATTAGGCTCCCATTCGCCAACAGCTTCGGCACTGGTTCCATCTTTTCCGTCTTCGCCCTTTGAAACGCGTTTGAACCAATCAGGATTACCGTCAGCCGGTTCCGATGTTGTTCCATCCGGATTAATGCATAACCAGGATGATCCATTATAGGTTACTTCATCGTAATAGGCATATTCACCTTGCGTCCAAGCCCCTTTGAAAAAAGGGACTCTCTCAACGGATGTACCATCAGCCGACATCTGGTTGATCACACCAGTCATGTAGATATTATTCAAAAAAATAGAATATCCGGTCATGTTATATCCATGTACCGACAGATTGGTTAGATCACCAAATTGAGCTGCTATCTGACGTTTTTCAAACTCCCAACCGTCTACATGATAGAGATAACGCGTATAGGTTCGGGTTGCATAATTTGATGTCTGACGATCTTTATTGGTAAAGTTACCATAAGCGACAAAGTGCATGGCCTCACAAGGATGAAACTCGTGAGGATAACTAGCCGAAGAAGGACGAAGCTGATATTTGAAAGTCTTGTTCTCTTTGTCTAATATTTCTGTTACAGTGAAATAGGCTGTAAAAAAGCCGGCAAAGGTGAATACACCTTTACTATCATCTTTATCTTCTGTCGCATTTTCAGAAGAAGTGAGAGAATGGAATATACCCATACAGATATCGCCTACTGCAACCGCACCGAATTCTCCGTCTTCCAATTTCAACTTGGCTATTCTATTAACAGTGTCAACAGACTCAATAATTCCACCACCTGGAGCGTTCCAACTAATGCCTGTAAAGACTTCTGCTCTGTTAAACCTTATTTCAGGTACTTCCAAAAAATGACGTATAATCAACGATTCTAACTCCCCGTTTCCAAAAGCGTCAATCATACCTCCCTTACCGGTCAGGATACCAGGAATAAACTCTCCGAATTTCGTCCCTTTCAAAAAGTTGATCAATTCCAGGGCAAAATCTTCAATGTCTTTCCGTAGACGTTTTTCGTCCTCATTTTTCGCCCGAAGAGCCGTATAAAGGTTCTTGTCGCTAGGTTCAGTCTCGGTATCAGTTGATTCAATTATTTCAAGTTCGGCAAACTTCTTTAAATTATCAGCAGTCTTTCCTGTAAGATGGATAGCAGTTTCTTCTGGTGCATAATCATCCTCTATATTTACAACGCCGGTTAATTGGCTGTGATCCGTCACACCGTAACCACTACCAGAAGCTATTGTCAAAGCAGTTGTACCATCTCTTAGAGTAGTACCTTCTCCAGTCTCTCTGCGTCGTTTGCTTCGAGGGATAGCCGGATATTTTTTCTCTATGCAGGTATATTTATTCATCAAATTCTACTCCTTCATAATTATCAGCATCAAATTCTGCCATTAATATTTCACTTTCGTCAGAGCTTAGCTTTTGTATTTCGCTCAACAATATATATTTACCCGGTTCGTTGGCATCAGTGTATATCGTGAAAGAGGGTAAAAGATCGGCTGTCCCGGACAAAGTATTATGTCTTTTTGCGTAATTACTGTATGCAGTACCAATAAGTAAACGTTCTAATTGATCGGTTACACCTGCACGATAAAATGTATTTTTTACCGATTTATCCGATGTAATAAAAAATTGACCGAACGCTGCCGGAGAAGGTTCCCTTAAAGTACCCAGTATCGTATCTATTTTAAGTTCTTCTTTAGCTGATCTATTTATCCAGGCGTTATACTCAACATCTTCCGCACTGATCTGTTGCCCATTTTTGTCAACAACAACAATGGTAGGATCCTTATAAAGTACCCAGCGTGTTCTGGGATAGATATCATCTCTTAACTGCCAGTTATTTTTATCTCCATAATCATAACATGGTACACCTACACCTATCTGGAGTTCCAGGTGACCGGGCTTGTCCGGCATATCTACATACTCTGCCGGATCCATCTTGTCAAACAAAACAGGCAATTTGTCACCACGATAATAGCCGATGATTTGTTTATTTTTTTGCCATCCCCCCAATCCTGTTTCGTTTTTTCTGTTTCCTTGGTACCAACACATCCAAGCATCTCCCCAGGATCCTTCTCCGGCAACCCATCGGCAATCTGTCCTGGCGTAACTGTTACTATCTTTCACCCCTTTATTTTGCCAATGATAGATCGCCTTGCCATCAGCATCACGAAGTGTAAGTATAAAAGGCACATAGGCAAAATTACACCAGTTCTTCAAACGGTCCCAGTTCCCTTCTTCATTTAAGACCTGAGCATCTTCAAAGGGATTATATCTGACATCGAATAGCAGAGATATATTCAATTTCAACTTGTAATTCCTTCTATCAAGCCCTATATAGGCAAGATAAGGAGTATCAGGGACTTTAAAAAGCATATTACCAATGGTAGAGGTTGCATTCTGTACATAACTCTGATACGGTCCTATGCCATTTCCGAATGTCTGGACCGTCCAGGCTACACCAGCCTCTTCCGATCCGGAAAAAACAGGTTCTATCTTGAAAAACTTCGCCTTATCGTTCTTCTCCAAGCCTTTCGCCGTATCAGACAGATAAGTGTAAAATCCTATTTCTTGACTACTGGATTCCGTGTATACCCTTGTTGTAAGTTTCTGCCCGCTTCCTACTGTTTTAGGATCGATGCTTCCATTTATTAATTCTGTTTTCTCATAAGGCGAAAATGTCAGCTTTACATTATTGTAAACCTTATCAACTCCCAACGCAGAGTCAGCCCGGCACCAGCTTATAGCTTCCGGAGTAAACGATGTATGAATATGATTCAGATCATACAAAATGATATCGCCTCCTTTTTGGATAAGACGCATCCCGAAAGGACGTAGCGTTTCATCCAGCACTTCCCGCATAGTCATCGCTTCTCCATCTTCATCGAAAAAATTGGACAGATTAACCGATATGGCATCCAATAAACTTTCTGTGCTATATTCGGATAACTTGGTACTGATATACTCATTGATGGACCCGTATCGGATACCTGAACGGGATAATGCTTCCTGAATAATTTCGCGTATAGTCATAAAACCGGTTTTATTCCAATTAAAACGGTCCTGTATGGCCATATCTGCAAAAGTTATCTCTACGCCGTAATCAGCTTTGTAGGCAAATGGTTCTTCGTATAATTCTGGGTCCAGCGTTCCCGACCAATATAATTCTCCATTTCGGTAAACATCCATACGGACACTTCCGGCCTCTATCGTATAAAGGTCTATAAATTGACGGTCACTATCTGAATACAATCGAAGCGTAGCGTTGCTGGAGACAACCGGTTCCAACTTGTCTGTTTCTGTCCACTCGATTTCCAGCGGTTCTTCGCAAAAAGCGATATCCTGCACTTGACCGGAGTATCCTTCCTGCCAAATTTCGACATCATATAATATCTGACTGATACTATAGAAACCTCCTTTATATCTTAGCTTCATGCTCATCGTGTACGATTCCTTTTATTGTTCACCTTATTCAACATCCCGACTAAAGTCAGTCCATCAATTTTGAAGACAACTTCCCCTCCAACACCGCCGGATTCTTCCCTCACAATTTTACGTATCATGGCGGACGGAGCAACAATTTCAGGGTTGTTGGATGCTCCGGTATATTCACCGATCATGGCTATCATAGGAGCAGAAGCAACCGTACCTCCGGCCAGTTTAGGGATAGACATCATAGCTCCGACAATGGCGGCTACAGCGGCAACTCCAGCTATCCATCCGAATGGACCTAATCCGGCATTTGCGCTAAGGGCTTTAGCTCCGGCGGCTGTCAAATGAGCATTCGCATTCGCCGTTGTTGCGACCGTATCGCTCATTGTTGCTGATACCATTTGCAATATGGCGGGGATAGCCTGAGATATCGTATTCAATAAATTGCTCCCCCATTGCAGCCAGGCACCGGCCGCTTCATTTACGGCTCCTGTAAAACCGTTCATGGCATCAGTAATACTGGATATCCCTTTTTGTATAGGGGTAAATGTATCTTTATCTTTAAATGCTGCCCGTAAATTAGCTTGAGCCAGTTTTTCGGCCTTTTTCAGTTCTTTCTCAGTTGGTCCTGACGGGGCAAGAAGTTCCCCCGAATACCGATGGGTTTTAGGATTATAATATTTAGTCTTCAACTTTCTTTTATCAAATTTAAATTCCGGAGTCTTTAGTAATTGCATATCCGGCTTTTCTGCTGCGCTGATAATGATCGCGCTTTTCATCAGTTTCAACTTCTTCTCCCAAAGTTTGATTTCTTTTTGCAAGGCAATAGCCTGCTCACCCATAGCTTTGGATTGCGTCTCTTTGAGGCTTTTAATCTTATCTTCTATTCCACCGATAGTCTTTAAATCGGTGTTTTTTTCTTTTTGATTACCCTTCTTTTTCTCCGGGGTAACAACTACTTCTCCTATTTCTGTAATCTGATTCGTTTTACCCAACAATAAATCTACGCGTTTATTGACAGCATCAACAGCTCCTTCCATCTCGTAAAAGCTTTTCAGATAACCGTAAATACCTCTTCGGGTATCGCTATCAAATTTTACCTGGGGAAAAGTAACCTTAATATTTTTCATTGCCTGCTGGAAAGCTTCTCCCAATGTATCACCCGCATCACGCCATTTAGGAGCATCTTGTACCAATGAGGCGATAATTCTATCTGATATAGATGTCGAAATCTTTTGATCAGCCAGAGCTTCTTGCATATTCGTAATAGCTTCTGCCTGTTTTTGAGAGGCTTCCTCCAATATTTCCTCTGTTTGTGCTGATCGAACTTTCAGGGCTATTTGAGTTTGTAAACTCGAATTGATTGCATCGTATACGGTTTTGAGTTCTTCTAATGATGATTTTTCAGACAACAAATATGGCATGTATTTCTTATACGTGTCATTCAATCTCTCTATCACATCTTTTCTGGCCGCTGTTCCTTCCGATGTAGCCATGAGTTCATTATAAATATAACGAAGATTGTTACGCTCTTTAAACAACTCTTCATTATAACTTAAAGTGGTATTTCGTAAAGCTTCAAGGGTCTTTTTATTAGCATTGGCTGCATCCGATAGAACAAATAAATTTCGGGTAAAATCAATGATGTCTCCACCATACATAGACAAAACCGTCACAGCGGCAACTAATGCCGTTTGCCAGGAAAAAAGCGAACCGGCCACTTGTTTCCATACCGGAACAGTCTTTTGCCCGGCGGCAAGCAATGCCTGGTTTTCTTTTCGTACCTTCGATATTGAGTCGGCCAATATCGGCAGGTTATTGGAGATAGCAAGGAAAAAAGTATTGGCACTGATAGCCAAAGAAGGTAATTCTCTTGCCACCTGTTGCACCGACATATTCAGGGAATTAAACTTCGGAATAGATGTTGCTGCCGATTTTTGCAAGGCTTCGGAAACCGTATCTGCTTCTTTTTTTAGACTTTGATATTGCCTTCTTAAATTCTCACCAGCGTTGACAGAATTTCTGATATTATTTATAGAAGCATTGGATATATCGGACAATTGGCCACCAACATTACCGATATTGTTTGCTGCCTGTTTTGCCGATTCTTGGACGGTCTTTAGTTCTTTGTCGATCGTTTTAGCCACACCGGATGCTTGATCCTGCGCCCAAAACAATATTTTATATTTAATACCTTTATCCGCCATATTCTTTTTTTACACGTTCAAAGTCTTCTCTGGTTGCTATTTTTACCTGCGTATGTTCTTTTTCCTCTTTTTTCTCCCATTCGAATAAGATTATATCCTTCGGGTTCAATTTCTTTTTCGAATAAGGGGTCAACATGCAATGCGCCATAAATCGGGTTTGTTCCCAGCCAGTGCGATACAAGTCGGTCTTATACCGATTCCATTGTTTGACTATTTCACCGAACTCATCTGGGGTTAGCTGTAGAAAATCCGTCCGGCTCATACCGATACATCCTACAGCTAATCCCAGGAGTTCTGAGATGGTTACTCTTTTTTTTTCGAAACAGCGATTTCCGGTTCTCCGGTGATTACTTCCGATTGGAAATTTTCACTTTGCCAGTTGGCCAGGTCTTCGGTGGACATATGGTCAGCCATAGCCATTTCATTTTCGAAAGGAATATCAATACCGTCCGCCCGGCAAGATGATATCAGACAGCAGTAGACCAATATGACGACTAAAGCGATATCTGTTCCCTGTATTTCGGTAACTTCCTTGCCTGTGCGACGGTTAAATTCGAGCATAGCCCCCATAGTCATTCTACAAGGATATTCTACCTTATTGATTACGATTGTATTCTTTTTCATGTTTATGCTTCTTTTTGCTTGGTTACAACATCTCCGCTCGAAGAAAATTGAGCACTGTATGTAACATCTTCTCCGGCTTGCGAAGTTTCTTCGAGAGAATCGATTACAAATTCACCTTCTTCGTAATCATCGCCGGCCTGCTCATCTGCTTCGGCAAAACCGTATTTGAGCATTACATTTTTCTTTTGCTTCATTGTCTTCAACAACAGCTTTTTATCACTGTCTCCAAATGAGCGTAATGCATCCGCCTTGATCGTCACAGTAACCGAAGTTATTCTTTTCTCAGGATTACCTCCCGGAGAGTCTTTTGTAAGACGTTCCTTCGTTTCTGTGTTATATGTTATAGTATGACTGGTTGCCAGTGCCTGCGCTTTCCAGGATGGACTATCCGGATCTTCCGATGTATTGATATACAGCATTAAGTTCCTGCCATCTAAGGGTTCACCTTCTTGTCTTGCCATATTTTGAATATTTTGATGATTGATAGAATAATTATTGCTAACAAAAAACCGAAAGCCGTCCATTTACATTTTGACAGGAAGGGCACTATAACCGGTTCTTTCTTTGTTTGTTCTTTTTGCAGTTGGTCACGAATACGAACTAGTTCTTCTTCGTATTGGTAGCACAAGTTTTGCAAAGAGTCACAAGAGGCCGTAATGACGATCTTATCATTCTTTCGGCTGGCTGTAACGGTAGCCTGCCCCTGCTTTTCAGAATAAACAGCCCCTTGAGGTAGCCTACGGAGGCTGTCCATCGGAATCGTCAACTCCGCCAGACTCGGAGGGATTATCACGAGGGAAGCGGAAACCTTTTTGTTCCAGGTCAGGCTGTCTATTGCGTTGATACTGGAGATTTGCTCGATATTCCTGCAACTTGTGGCGCACAGGGCAAGTATAATAATATTTGCAGCGAACAAGCTGAAAAAGCAATTCTTCAAGATATGACAGCCTTTTAAGTGTTTCAATGTTGTTTTCATGTAATTTATTAGCGAATGCGGTTTCTCTTTCAATCATGAGCCGGAGTATGTCATCCCTGTCTAATTTACTTTTCCGACGGATAACCTTCAGCCGGATGAACCAGTCAACGAAAGCAACCAGACCGCCTGATCCCAACATTGAGATGACCATCTCCCAACTCATCTCTTACCTATTTTTTAGAAGCAAACAGTCCGATAATCCATTGTATTAATCCTGTATCAGCAATTCCGTTGGCGGCTAATCCGGAACCAAGTCCATAGAGTAAAGCTATATACCAGTCCAAGTCATCCAAAAAGCCCAGATGCTGCCACCAGCCAAACATACAAATGCCAATACCGACTATCCAGGATAAAATCTGGATTACAATTGAAGGCATCTTGGGGAAAAAGCCTTTCACAGCTTCCACTATTACCGGAATTACAGCTACGATAGCTGCCAGCGAACCGAATACGGCACCATAATCAACCCCACCCGGATCCGATTCCGGCAAAACCTCTGCCATAACAGGGATACACAAGAAGAAAGAAAAAATTGAAAGAATTGATAAGAAGAAAATTCTATGTTTCATTTTGTTTATCGTTTTACTGATTAATACCTAATTGTTTTAGCCATTTTTGAACATCAAAAGAAGGGCATGCCTTTGCGGCAATCTCATTATGTCCGATAATCCTGACATCAGGGAAACGTCGATGGAAATCTTTCACGTATTGCTCCATGGCCTTCTTCTGAAATGCTGTCCGGGTATCCTTGGGAGTCTTCCCGTCGGTAGCCAATCCTCCGACATAGACAATGTGCCGGGACATGCTATTGTACCCTTTTACCCCATTGGTTACTTCCCAGGGGTCGACCGTTATGTCCTCGTTATTGTCGACTAACCGTTCTATTTTGCCATCCAGGTGGATCATATCCGTATAACCGACCTGTTTCCAGCCCCGACCACCTTTAGAGAGGGGAGCCGTATGCCAGTGACGGATCTCGTCAGATGACACCGGACGGCCCTCCAGTGTCGCTGTGCAATGGATAACGAGATATTTAAGAGCCGCCATCAGACTTTTTCCTCCAACAAAGAAATTACCCCTTTCTGGTCATCACGGATAATATCTGCACCGTAACGACAGAACGATTCAATGATGGTTCCTCCCAAATAGCCCGGAGCATTTGTGTTGACAACTGTCCGAAGCTTGCCTTCAGCGCGACAAACCATCTTGTCATGCCAGAATAAAGCACCAGAAAGCAAGGAATCTTTCACTTCGGCATCTCCGGAGAGCGGTTTTTCTCCATTGTATAAAACCCCGCAATGACCTTCATCCGTGCTACGCTGGAAGATATCGATACCCAGGATACGCCCGATAACACCCTCCTTCAGTTTCGATTCGTTTCCTGTTTTATAATAATCCACGAAATCCGGGATCGCCAGCAGGTCCGTATACATATCTGCCGTTACCATTCCAAACCAATTTCCCCCCATACCGGACACACCCATGCGCATCATCAGGTTTAACACCTTCAGAAGGTCTTCTTTTGTCAGGGCCTTCCTTTGCGAGGTAAATCCCATGATATTTGAAGGACGGGCATTTCCGGATGTTTTCAGAATATTGGTTTTCGCTGTCGGACACCAATGTGCCATCGTGTAAGCCGCGACTTTTGTATTGATCTCCCCGGCCTGCTGTTCCTGCTTGCTATTACGTTTGTTGTAATTGACAAGCAGTTCCGACTGTGAGTCAATCAAGAGAGGTTGACAATAAATAAGGGTCGTATTATACTTCTTTGTCTTATCCGTAGAGGTTTCAACTGACAAAGGCAATGATTTTGGGGCACCTTCCTTTGCTTTACTGATAGCTGTCTGTACCGGTTTTTCCACCTGTTCAGTCGTATCGGCAACACCCGCTTCCCCTATGGACTTTTTGTAAAAGCTGTTTTCGGGGAAAATAAGTTTCTGTAACTCGCTTGAGTAAATCGTTGTTCTGATTTCTGCCATTTTATTAATCGATTTGTACGGCATCTGCCGCCTGAATGAATGTTAGACCATCGTATACGTATTCTGCCACCAATGTTTTTCCTGCAACACCATCTATGGCTTTTCCCGTCATTCCTTCTCCGGGGGTCAGCGTCTCTGTCGCAGTCGTTTTCGTTTTTACAAGCAAACGGGCACCGGGTTCGATATCTTCACAAATGCTCAGATTCAGGGTGCGTGCACCTGTGGCCACAATTGTGGATCCGTCAATTATTGTCAGGTTGTTATAGATGTCAACCTTCTGGTCTCCTGTAGCGGAAAGCTGTACCACATCAGCTTTGCCGAAAGGCCATTTTACAATTGGATTTTGTAATTCGTTGTTCATGTTTTCTAAACTATTGAAGATTCATATTCATCCAACAAGGCTTTGAAACGGGCCGGATCTTCCCGTTCCATCCGGAGCAGGGCTTCATGATCATGTTTTTGGTACCAATCCCAGTTATGGGATTCTTTTGGGGAGCCTTTTCCGTTTTTGTCCTTTCTGACTTTGTTGAGCACTTCGCTTAACCGGCTGCTCTCTGCCTGTCCGGAGGTCCGGGTAGTCAGTCCACCATTTTCATTTTCCTCCCGGACTTCTTCTCCGGCATCCGGGGTATCTGTTACCATTTCGGCAAAAAGCTCAAAATCGGCTGAAGCAAGGCGTTTCATCCGTTCCTCGTTTTTCTCCGTTACCGTTCCATTCTTTTTGCCTAAAGCAAGCAAACCGGCCACAAGGGATTGTTCCCGTTCATCTGTGGCTGTCTCTTTTGCACGGATGGCATCCAGTATCTGCTGCTCTGTCGCATTTTCCGGAAGTCCGAGCACTTTTGCGATTTCTTTCATTTCTGTTTTTTTTGATGATTGATATTCGTTCATGATCCGGCTCATAAGTTCCGGAACCGATAGATTGCTTAATTCTTCTTTTCGGGAAGTGGTGACTACTTCATCGACAAGGCCCGCCGTTTGTGCTTCTTGAGCGGAGAACCAGGTTTCTTCTTTCATTAATGAGGCCACTCTGTCTTTGTCACATCCCCGTCGGGACAGAATAGTACGAAGCGTGTCGGTAACAGAATCCAGGGCCTTTACATCTTTTTTAGAAAGTTTTTCCTTGCCTTTGCCTTGGTAGAAAGGGTCATGGATCATAAGCTTGGCATAATCCTGCATGCTTACTTTATCGGCTGATACGGCAATGACTGCTGCCATACTTGCCGCAATTCCGCCCACATGTGCATGTATGTAAGCCTTGGCGCTTAAAATGGCTGCCACAATGGATAACCCTTGTGATACGCTGCCACCGTCACTGTTTATAAGGATATGTATGGTATCTGCCTCATTGTCCAGTTCCGCCAGATCATGAGCCATTTGGTTACCGTCCACATCACGGCCGATTATCCCGTACATCCGGATTGTCGCTTCCCGTTTTTCCTTATTTATCATACGTTCATAAGCTGTCATTTTTCGCGTTTATTGATTGATTGCGACAGCGAAATAAACACACTAAACGACTCATTACAAATAACATTGCAAGGATAACAACAAAGATTCCAACCCTTGTAATTTTTCTTTTTCAAAAGGGATAATGCTGACACCTTTGTCATAAAAAAGCATGCGAGATGGACGACAAAAACATTGCTTACATATTATTTAAAGAAGGTGTTTCCGGACAGGATATAGCCCGGATCATGAAACGTTCCGAGCAGACAATTTCCCGGTGGAAAAAAGAAGGGGCTTGGGATGTGAAAGCCACGGAAGACTTGATGGCCATGCAAACTATCCATGAAGATATTCGCGATCTGGTACGTTACCAACTGTTCCAACTGCGTAAATTAAAAGACAAATACACGGAAGCCGAAACTGAAAGCGGAGAACCGAAACTAATCAGCAAAGGTGACATTGACGGAGTCCGTGACCTTTATAATATGATTAAGGCTAAAGAAACAGACTGGACGACACAGGTTCGCATTATCCGTAAAATCAATAAATTTTTGAAAGACAACTATCCGCTACTGGCCCGTGATGTTGCTCCGGCTCTCAATGATTTTTTAAATGAAGAAAGGGGGAGTATGTCATGAGTTTGGAACGTAATCTAAGCAGAAAGGAACAAAGAGAATATGACGAATGGCTTCAAGAAATGAAGGAAACCATTCGTGAACGGCCTATTGAGAACGAGTCCGAGAAACAGAAAGCAAAACGTATAGCCGCTTTGAAAAAAGATTTCTATAAATTTTGTAAATACTATTTTCCCGAATATGTTAAAGCGGAATTTGGATGGTTCCATAAAAAAGCTGTCAAACTATTAGTCGAGAACGAAAAAATCAACCTGGTTTGTGAATGGCCACGCGAACATGCCAAGTCTGTTGTAATGGATATATTCATTCCGATGTACCTGAAATCATTGGACAAACTGACTGGGGTTATATTGGCCTCTGCCAATGAAAGCAAAGCTGAAGGCTTATTGGCAGACCTGCAAGCGGAACTGATGTTTAACGAACGTTATAAAGCCGATTACGGTCCTCAATATAAATCAGGCAAATGGGATAGCGGACATTTCGTAACAAACGACGGGATTGGCTTTTGGGCATTTGGACGCGGACAATCTCCCCGCGGTGCCCGCGAAGCTGCCAACCGTCCCAACCTGATCATTGTCGATGATATCGACGATGCCGAAATATGTAAAAATGAAAAACGTGTAATCGAGGCGGAAGACTGGGTAATGGGTGACTTATTCGGTTGTTCGTCTATCAAAGGAAGTCGCTTTGTGGTTATTGGAAACAGGATACACAAAAAAAGTATTCTGGCCCATATCGTCGGAGATGTGGAAGAAGGCGATCCCCAAAAAGAGACAATCACCCATATTAAAGTTTATGCACTTGAAAACCCGCGTACCCATGAAATGGACCTGTCAGAGAAGGGCGTTCCCGCCTGGAAAGAAAACTATTCCCGTGAGGATATCCTGGACAAAATGAAGACAATGGGACGGCGTATCGGCCTTCGGGAACTTTTCCATCAACACATCGTTATCGGCCGCGTATTTCGCGAAGAACATCTTCCATGGGCAGACCTGCCTCCGATCGAGAATTGCGAAAAACTGCTAACCTATTGTGACCCTTCTTATAAGGATTCAAAGAAAAATGACTTCAAGGCTATTGTCCTTATTGGGAAAAACGGTAAATATTTCGATATATACGATGTATTCTGCCGTCAATGTACAACTCCAGAAATGGTACGCGGACATTATGCATTAGCTGATGAAATTCCTGCCCGCAAGGTTTGTCCGCATTGGATGGAGGCGAATTTCATTCAGGACATCCATTTGGAAAAATATGATGAAGAAGCCGAAATCAGAGGTTACAGTATTGCCATTAGGGGAGACAAACGTAGCAAGCCGGACAAAGTGGAACGTATAGAAAACTTGTCGGCTTTTACTGAACGAGGCCGTATACGCTTTAACAAGGATTTGAAACACAGTCCCGATATGCAAGAACTCCGACAGCAGTTCCTCGGCTTTCCGGATGCCTCTCATGATGACGGCCCCGATGCTGTCGAAGGTGCTATCTACAAACTTAATAAACCCGGTTTGAAGCAGACCGGGGGACTGCGCACGGCTAAATACAAACCTAATAAAGCAAGACGACCATGGTAGTGGATTATTTACAAACATGCGACTTCCTGGTATTTATATCGGAAGCCTCTCTAAGAAAACTGATTCGTGATGAAGACTGTAAAATTACCGGTGCACAAACAATGGCATATGGCTATATTTCAGAAAAACTCTCAGGACGATATCAAATAGGCAAGGAGCTATTACAAGAAGGGGAAAACCGTAATGCTTCGATGCTACGCTGGATGACTGTTCTTACCGTCTACTTTCTCTATCAGTCAGTACCGGATGATGACATACCGGAGCGGGTCCGGCTTAATTATGAAGATGTCCTGAAAGAGATTGACCGAGTTGCATCAGGTAAAGATAACAGTACCCTTATTCCTGTGCTGGACCAATCCGGTAAACCCCGGACATCTTTCCGTTGGACTTCCAGTCCCCGCAGAAGCCATAATCCGTTCGGCTGATTTAAATCTCATGTAAATATAATTTAAAATGAATATACGAAAGATTGTAAACAAGCTATTTAAAGGAGCAGTCAGAAAGTCGGCCCTGTTAAAACGCCAGGTCCCCACACGGGTAGATATGCAAATGAGTAATCTGGTACAGGCTGCATTGAATGCGCTTGATCCGGACAATTCGGACCGATTGAACTTGCTGGATATATATAGTAACAGTTGGAAAGACAGCCAAGTGATCAGCGAACATGAAAAAGCTGAAGCTTTTTTAATTACTGAACCTTTTGAAATATGCAAGGAAGGGAGTGATACGCCCGATAGAAAACGGACTATGCTGCTTAACCGTCCCTGGTTTACCCAATTTTTGACAATCGCGATGGATACAGAGTTTTGGGGATACCAGTTGGCAGAGTTCGGTGTATTGGATATCAATGGGGAATTTATGGATGTGAAGGTTTTTCCTCGTGAACATATACGCCCTTTTGAACAATTAATTGTTATCAATCCCTGGGATCATGATGGCATATCATACGAAGGCCATGAAACTGAATATTTCCTTATTCCGCTCGGTGATCCTGAAGAACTGGGAAAGCTGGAAAGTATCAGCCGCGAAATCATTTGGAAAACTTATGCCCGTTCCGATTGGTCGGAGTATAATGAGCGGTTTGGAAAACCATTCATTACCTATAAAACAGATACGGACAATGAAGAAGAACGGGAAAAGGCAATGGATATGGCACAGCGTTTCGGTAGTGATCTGGTTGGAGTTATCGGTGATGGGGAAGACTTGCAGGTCACAGCTGTTGCCAGTAAAGAAAGTTCTGACAATTTCAGAGGCATGGCTGACTTTTGTGACGACCAGATTGCCAAAATGATGAATGGACAGACCGGCACAAGCAAAAATGGCCAATGGACCGGTACGGCTGAAGTTCACGAACGTATCCTGACCGAATTTACCAAAGCACGTTTGAAACGTATCCAGGATATTGTCAACTATCGGTTGTTCCCTTTTCTTATTTATCATGGGTATAAATTAAAAGGTTATGAATTTAAATTCTTTGCCCTGAAGGATAAAAAAGAAAATACCGTAGACAATAAAAGCTACAACCAACCCAATCCTTCCCGGGATAACGATAATGACCAACAGGGGGTGCTAAATTTTTTCGGTCACGCCCGGAATCCGAAAAAATAGGTTTCTCCGGGCTGATGGACCATCTTTATACTTGTAGTTGTCCTGTATGTGTAGCTGAAGAAAAATCGGTTTTAACTGATTTCAACCTGGAAGAGTGGGTAAAAGAGGCTGTTTTAAAACGCATCTACGAAAAGTTCGATGTACAAAATAATATTGATCCGGATTTATTCCGGTATACCCGGGATCATTTGAATGATGCCGTAGATAAAGGTTTTAGCCTTAACGTAAAATTCGGTGATCCGGATTATGTTTTTTTGTACGAATTAAAACGGAATAATGCTGTCTTTGCAGCTTTCAAAACGCACAGGCAACAAAATGACCTGGCTTCATTGTTAATTGATGAAAATGGGAATCAAAGAAGTTATAATGACTTTCGAAAAGCCTCGGAAGCTGTAATCGGGCAATACAATGTAAACTGGATGCATACGGAATATACTACGGCTGTTAAGGCTGCCCGTATGGCCGCCAGGTTTAGAAGATATATGCAGGATGCTGACCTGTATCCAAATCTACGTTGGTTACCCAGCATGGCCGCGGATCCCAGGGAAGCGCATATGCCATACTATAACAATGTCCGTGCACTCTCCGATCCCTGGTGGAAAACCCATTATCCCGGATGTGTATGGGGATGCCAGTGTGATGTGGAAAATACGGACGATGAAATAACACACATTGGTGATCATCCGGTAACCCTCCAGGCGACAACAAAGCGGACGGAGCAACCGGTTCGTGCTCCGGGATTGGACCGTAATCCAGCCTATACCGGAAGTATCTTTACACCAAAACATCCATACGTGACAGAGGCATATCCTGGAGCGGAGAAAGCGGTGAAGAAATTTATTTCAAAATAAGATACATATGCAAAACGCTGATATACAAAAATATTTTGATAAAAAATTCCAACAAGCCGAACGGTGGGTTAAAAAAGAACTTCCCCGCCGGGCAGGTAATGAAGCTGTCAGGCATTTTAAAGCGAACTTCCGACTGGAAGGTTTCGTCAACAATGGACTTCAAAAATGGAAAGATGTTAAAAGACGTGATCCAAACAGCCCCTGGTATGGCTTCATGTATAAAGGCGAAAAAAGAACTTCTTATGCTTTCAAACGAAGCAAGAAAACGGGCAAAACATACAAATTGAAACAACAGAAAAAATTGAACTTCAGCCAGGCTGCAACCCGATGGAAGGTTCTGCATAATACAGGAGAATTACAAGACAGTCTACAATATGTCCCCAATGAACAGGGAGTTTTAATAACAAGCGACAAACCGTATGCCGGTGTACAGAATTCCGGCGGTCCTGTTAAAATATTCGGCAGAAAAACCGTCATGCTTCCGGCACGTCCTTTTGTCGGTGAAAGTAAAGAATTAAACGAAAAGATAGAAAAGATTATCCGTAAAGGACTCGATACTGTCTTTCAAAAATAATCTACATATGTACTACAGTTTATATAAAGACATTAAAAAGTTGATTGCCGACAAGTTCGGAATCCTGTTAGATCCAGAAACAGGGATCGTTAAAGATGCTGCCAAAAGTCATCTCAAAGACATACAGTGGTTTAATGACCAATACAACGGAGTTGTCCATACCAGCCCGGTTGTTTTTATTGAATTTTCAAGGTTGGATATTTCTTTAGAAACAAAACAGACAAATTCGACACAAATCAATATCCGTCTCCATATTGTAACCGAAATTATGAATGAATCGGATGGAGATGTACGGGATGAAGATGTTTTAATGCATGAACAACTGGCTCATCAGGTTTTAGATTCTGTTAAAGATTGGAGACTCGATTTTGAAGAGAATGAAACGCGTCCGCTCCGTCCGGTTTCCTGGGAACACTATCATAAATATAACGGTTGGATGGTAACGTTGATAGAATTAAAAACCAAAGGTTAGCTGTTGTTTATCTTGCGGCTTCTTTCTTCCATGTTTCAGTTCATGCTTGGCCGGATAAGCCAACCAGCGATTAAAGGTACTGTAAGAAATAAGAAATGTATCACGAATCAGATGTTCATATACGAACAACTGAGATACACCTTTCTTTTTTTCAGATAAAACGATATCCTGTACGCGTATCATCTTTAATAATGTGTTTCGTTTATTGTAGGCCATGAACAAATATCTATAAAATCAATCAATACAACAAAGTTATATTTATATCCAATATCATCCAACTAATTACGGAAGAAAAAGAGTATATGTGTCAATCTTTTTGTTTGATTTATGTATAAAATAAGCGTTTCCTTTTTAACTTAAACATACAGGCTAATATCATGTAATTATATTTAACATATATCTTTCAGGATAATCAAGTAAAAATAAAAAAGCCCGGAAATAAAATCCGAGCTAAATATATGCTAATGGAAAAATATATTACCGGCTAATGTGGCTGCATTTTCCTCTTTGCTTAATCCTATATAACGCATAAAAGCTTCTTCTGTTTTATGTCCTGTTATTTTCATTATACGTAAGGCTGGTATCCCTGCAAGAAACATATTGGTCGCTGCACTACGCCGCCCGGAATGGGAGCCGATACGTTCCCATTTGGGGACCATTTTGGATACACGTTCAAGACCTATGGTCCTTTCATAGGGAACAGGCTGGTTTATTCCGGCTTTTCGGCATACGGCCTTAATCACTTTATTAAAATATTGAATACAGGGACTCTTGGGTAGTTGGTAATTGTATTTACGTAATAGATTTCTGACATATTTTGATTGGGGAATAATAACCAATGTCCCTGTTTTTTGGGTTTTTATCCGGATCGTATTATCAATAAAGTTTTCTTCTTTTAACCTGGAAAAATCAGAAAACCGTAAAGCTGTCATACAAGCGATTACAAATAAATCACGAACTGTTTCTTCGCTTTTGGTCAATCCTTCAAATACATATAATTGAGTAACTTCGTCACGATCCAGCGTGATTACATCATGTTCGTCAACTTTGACATTTACCCCGGAATAGGTATAGTCAATATCATATCCGGAAAAAGAGGCCATCTTTATCAATGTTTTTAATTTTACAAGATGATTAAAAACAGTTGAACTCATCAAATTGGCTTTCGACTGTAGATAATAGACAAAATCTTCCATCATCTCCATTCCTATATCATAAATCATGGGGGAAAGATTATACATCTCACAGAATATTGAGAAATGTCTAAAAGCATCATAATAGCTTCTTTTGGCCTTTTCACTCTTACGGCATTTCGACAAATAGGCTAAAGTAAAATCATGGAATGAAATACCTCTTTTATTTACAGATAATTGGTTTGTATATGCCGGTTGCCTGTTTGATAAAATATTAAAAACTTGTACTCCCATAATCTTGTGTAATTTATGTTTAAGCATTACTTTTGTAGTGTAAAGATTGAATCAGCCGGGAGGCTGGTGAGAGTTTACAAAGCCGTTCGGATGCCTGCCGGACGGCTTTGCCGTTTATTGTTTTATGTAAAAACCGGTTTATGATAATCGCCTGTATCACTGGATTTCGAGAAATTGATAGTAGGTACATCTAAATATTGCCTTAGATTCAGATCGTCCAATAGCTCGCCGGTCATTTCTTCTTTGTCAATATATTTTCTTGTTATTAAATCTATACAAGCATCAAAAGCCTTATTAAAATCGTCAGAACTTATGATATATTTCTCAATATTCTCAGCATAAGCCAGACCGTATTTATCAAGTTGAATACCTGCATCACTATTATATTCATCACCACAACAATCTGTATTAACCCGATCTATGGCTATAATCTTTTCGTAGAGTCTATGTGCCCGATGAAGACATTTGCCAACTAAGTACTGATATTTAGCTTTCCTTTTCTCAGCTTCGGCTTCTTTTATTCGCTGTATTTCAGCTTCTAGTTCCTTTATTCTATCCATAATATTCAGTTGTTTTTATTTTTTAATTTTTCTCGTTATTAAATCCACACAGTCATTAAGAGCCTTATTGAAAACATCAAGGCTTATGGTATGTCCATCAATATCTTGTGCATAGTCCTGTCCATAACCATCAAGCTGGATACTTGCACCACTGTTATATTCATCACCTCTATTGTCAAAATGAACATGGATGCAATCGAATACAATTTCATCTCCATACCTATCTGTACTAACCCGATCTATTGCTGTAATTTTCTCGTATGATGTATGCGCCCTGTGGAGGCATTGACCTACGAGATATTGATATTTAGCTTTCTTTTTGTCTGCTTCCTCTTCTTTGATCCGCTGTATTTCAGCTTCTAATTTCTGTATTCTATCCATGATACTCAGTATTTTTTAATATTTATCTGATTATTAATTTTCAAATCCTCCGTATTTGCTCACCTTATAAATGAGGCGAGCAAACGTTTATCCTTCTTCGCAGTCCGGTATAGGCATCCAGTGGGTTATGGCTAATCTTTCTTCATTAACGTTTGCCCCCGTTTCCCATTCGCCCAAAGTTGAGAGGAAACAAATAAGGAACCCATAAGCTCCTTTAGTAAGAACTTTAGTGTTAGCATCCGGCAATCTTTCCTTCACGCTTATCCAAGGAGATTGTTTGGTTCCGTCTACAAAACCTTTCGCATATACCTGTCGAAGATATACTTCGATTACGGCTGGCTGGTTTATTCGGTTAGCCAATTGGCTTGCTATATCTTTTAGCTTCATGACTTTTTAATTTTGTGGCATTTGTACGCCGAATTTTTCACATAATCTATTAAATTGACTCTTTAGGAAAGGATTATTCTCAATAGCATCAAGAACATCCTTTAATCCTTCAGCATCTTCAACCAGAACAATCGTTCTACTACCACCTCTAGCGTCATCAGGACTGGCAGGGAAAGCCAATCCTGAATAATTGATGTATCGGAAATATTTGAACTGATATTTTCCGCAAAACATGTTGTCGAAATCTGAATTGCCACCATCAAGCAACTCAATCAGCCTTTGCTCTTCGTGGGTAAACTGCCCTGAAATTGTCTTGAAATAATGACCAGCTTCATTATTTCCTAATGTCCCAAAATATGCTATTCGTTTCATTATTTTTTAAGAATTGAATTATTTCAGTTGTTCGGTTTTTCCGAACAACCACTATCTAGTTCCTGATCCAGGCAAGCGATAAAATGCTTCAAGGCTTCCTCCGCTGTCAGGCAGTCCGGTGATTCGAAATAAATCATCGCTTCATTAAAGGCTTCGATAGCCTTTTCTTTCATCACATCCTTGATGATTGTAGTACCGTCCGTTCCTTGTTCTCCGGGAGGATCGGGATGGCCTAATTGCTGTAGTTGCCATTCTGCACCTTTCTCGAATGAATAGGCAAACAGTCCTCTTATTTCCTTCGGATCATGATCCCAACCTATCATATTAGCATGTTGGGTTGCTGCTTTTTGGATATCTTCTCTTTCCATATTCACTATTTTTTAGTTTTTAATTTTTTTTCAAAATAAGGGCTGATTAAGGCTCAGCCCTTGAAACCTTTTCTCTTTCTATTTTCACAAACCAAAAGAGTTTTGCTACATTTGTAGCGATACATAAAAAATGTCTTATTAAATTTTATTCTTATGAAATTAACAGAAGAACAAAAGCTGAAACTTCAGCTTAATTTAAAAGGAAATGGTGTTTGTTCCAACTGCGGGTTCAAAGACGGTATAGAACCATTAGACGCACTATTCCAACTACAATCTCCTTTAATTAACAATGGTACGATTGACATCAACGCGCCTATCAATTCATGGCCTATTATCGCTGTAAGATGCCCCAAATGCGGACTTATCTCGCTTTTTGATGCTAAATTCCTCGGCATCTAACCATTGTAATATTATCAACGAGTTCATTTTTATGGTTGCCGTACTTGTTTCATGCTTGTACGGCTTTCCTTTTTCACTATTTGTTTTCATACTTCAATTATTTTTAGAGGGTTAATACTTCTTTCCGTGCATCTTCTCACGAAACTGATTATACATCATCTTCTGCTCAATATGCCAAAGTAGATCAATGTCAAGATACTTTGCTAATCCCCAAATAGACGTTATCATATCGTTAATGGCAGTAGGAAAATCGTATAAGCCATCATACCTCGATACAAGTGTAGATATAGCATATATAGACTCTGTAAATGTTTTGTATTTATATAATTCAGCCATATTACCTGTGTTATCAACCATATCTTTAGTTGTAATTTCGAGAGAAATATTGCGCATCCCAGCCAAGTCAAACAAGCGGATAACGGCATCGGCAAGTCCGTCTTCAACAGTGTCTTTGATACATCGATTAAAAACATTGATAAATTTTTCTTCTGTTGCAGGCCACCCCTGGCATTCGGTTATCTCGTTATATTCATATTTTCCCTTGTCAAATCGCTTCCCTTTCCTATCAGCTTCTACCGCTTCCATCAGCTCGCTGATAACAAGGCAAAGAAAGTGTTCGTTACTCAATTCCTTATCATGGAATCCGTGGTCACAAGCTATCTTATAAGCTTGATCGCGTAATATGTTCAAATCAATGTTACTCATTTCTTATTATTTTTTCTTGTTAGTCATTGCTAAAAATATCTATATCTATTATTCTATCTCCCGTGGTAGTATGTGACAGAGGGGGTCACTCCTGAATAACAAGAGCATATGGATGTGTAAGGATCGTAAGATTTTCCGCATACTGGACATATCCAGTTATAATCCAATTGACTGAAAAGTCTATTTATTTCTGATAGATCTGCCATGTTCAAAATTTTTTAGTTATTAATTATTCTCTTTCATTTGACATTTTACGTCCCTTACTGATAGCATAATAAACAGTAGGCTTACCTTCTCTGTCGATAGCCCTTATCCATCTTCTTCTTTCAGCTTCTTGAATGAATAAATTGATGCCATAGTATGACTTATTTTTCAGCCAATCCAATTCCTTTAATTGGTCGAACGTCATCCTTCCTCCCCAAACAAGCGAACTCGTCAGCATTTCCGCTCCCTCAGCCAATATATTTGCCATGACTCAGTTGTTTTTAGTTTTTAATTATATATATGTCCTTTAACTGGGCTTCCTTTATCTTTCCTTACTATAGTAGGTTTTATCCAAATCAACTTTGCCTCCATTAATCCTTTACCATAAGGTTGATTTCTCCAATGTCCGCGTCTCCAATGAGCTTCAACTTCCTTCTCTGCAATCAACCTCTCATACTTTTTTTGCAGACTCTCTCCAAGCAAGTGGATTTTACTATAGGACAGTTTGGATAACTTTTGAGTTAACTTTGTACGTTGTTGCGACTTCTTTGCCTGTTCCAACTGCCGAAGTAGCTCGGTAGCTTGTTCGTTAGTTGTATAAAGTTTAATATCCTTTTCCGTGGAATTTAGATAGCAAACGCAGTTGACAAGCAAACAAATGGAATTATAAATCATTTTATTTATTTCCGTGTCTGCATCATTATAAATATCTTCAACGCAGGCTTTTAGACCAGCATACTCATATTCATAAGTATAATTTTCATCATCCCAAACATCCGATGCTATTATAGATTCATTAATTGTCGGATTATCAATATATTTACTGGTGTCACATTCCATTGAAAAATTTAGAACCCCGCCATGATATTCTTCGAGGATTAATGTAAAATTTAACATCCTTGTATGGTCAACTATTTTATTAGTAACATATGCACCAATCAAGTAAGATCTTTTTTCTAAAATGACGTTTGGAGTGTTTTCATTTCTGCTAAAATGGAAATAGACAGTTTCATAAGGGGTTTTTATATCATTCCATTTTACATCACCAACATCTGTAAAACATAAGAGTTCAGATAGAAAGTAAGGAATCTCAATAATATTTCTCCCATTTCTATAAAATGATATATAAGATTCAGCCAAGTCAACATCTTTCCTTGCATTAACTGTTGGGGAACAAAGAAATTCATAGAAGTCACCTGTATAGTCTTCCCAAAAATCAAGGTACTGGAACTTATCAATCATCTTTTTTACATAATGCTTGTTACGTGCATACTGTTCTGGAAAATATTTATTATAGTCCATTAGTCTTCATTTTTTTTTTTAACTTTTGTTCTTGTTCCGTAATCCAGTCGTATATCTCAGGCCAGGGAGGTAAACCACCTATTTGCTTGTCGTCAATATAAACGTGTGCATATACCTTACGGGAGTCGTCGCCATAAATAGCAACATTCAGAGGTTCGTGAGCATTAATACGATCAAAAGGAATACCTTGCTCCAACATCCAGTTAAGTGCATCCTCCAACCTCTTGCCTTGCCGACAAGTCCAAAGGATCAGATAGTGACCGTCGGATTTCAATTTGTTCATGATCTCTACCACATAGGGTTTCGGATTTCCTATTTCCGGATATGGTCCCATCGAGAGGGTTCCATCAAAATCTACTGCTATAATCATTGTCCTTATTTTTTTAATGTTATAAGATCGCTGCTGATCCAAATTAATTCGTTATCCTCCTCAATGGCGATTTTACGGGTGTGGAAGTCTACCGATATAATATCGGTCTGGACGTTATCAACGGCGATCTTCATACCAGATCGCCATTTGATAGAGTCAAATTCATTCGTCGTCATGGGCTTCTTCTTTTTCAGAGGCTTGATACGGGAATACATCCATGATCATCGTTTCAGAGACGGATGCAATCACATAATCGGACATTGTGCCTTTCATACTTTCTTCCAGTACATCGATAGCTTCTTTCAGTGTGCTAGCCTGTGCAAGCATATATGCTGCTGTTTTCTTTTCTAAATGGCTTTTTTCGTCGATTGTGATAAAATATACTTTAATCTTGTAGAAACAATCGCCATTTTTGTTGAAAAACAATTCTGAAAGACGGGCACGTTTAACATCTACTACCGTGAATTCTCCGGTGATAAACGGCCGGACTTCTTCTATGATTCGGGCTTCTGCCTCTGTAAATGACAAAGCGTCGACTAAATACGGTTCCGTGACTTTTTTCTGCATTCCATTCTCCATCACTTTTTCGAAGGAGACTTTACATGTAAACCAGCTATGCATAATATTCTGTTATTTAAATAATATAGGTTCTTTACTTTCTTTCTGATATTCTAATAGACATAAGTCTATTAATTGAGTTTCCCAGTTAATTCCGGGGCGATTTTTGTACATATTCCGGAGCATTTGACGACAATCTTCCGGAGAAAGTCCTGTATCCAACTTGGATATAAACAGATTGATATCACTAAGATGGATACATCGTACATCTAAAATTTTAGCGTCACCCTTCCATACTCCTTTCAGATATATCTGTTTAACGGCTCCAACACAATATTTGACCGGATTGTGTAACCGCATCGCAGTAAATGCGTTACAATTAAGTTTCCCGTTCCAGTTCTGTATGAATTCAATTCTTTCGATCATCACTTTATAATATTTACCGATCTGCTGCTTACATTTGAAACAATAGATCATGTGTTTACCACTTGTTTTTGTAACCCTGGATACCGAATACTGAAAGCCGCAAGGGCAAACGTATATCCAATATCCAGGAGTAAGAGTGACGGATTTGACTTTTACCTGAGACATCAATCAATTGCGCTCATGGATAAAGGAATATTATGTTCCTTCCCGTTTTCATCCCGAATCGTCGCTTCGACGAATTGGCAAGTAGGAACCGGACGATAAGCATCCTTTATAATCTTAATTCCATCCAGGAAGTCTTCATCTCCTGATTTTACAGCCAGTTTTTCCAATTCCAACACTTTCTGAGCCTTCAAATTACCCTTTCTGTCTTTTGAAAGAAGCCCCATAACAGTGTCTACCAAAGAAGCACTGTTATCATCTTTAGCCAATGTACGCAAGTAAGCCTTTACTTTGTCTACTCCGATATTTACCGTATCATCCCAGCCTTCGTTGATTCGGTTACCAATCCGAATGGTTTTGCTTCCATCAGAAGTGGAAAGAGTGTCGCTTTTACGATCACTTTTGACATTGAAAAGTTCATTTTTCATCTGGATTATAGTAGATGCGCTGGCAAATATATCAGCCTTAGTATCCATCAGGATGGAGGATACATTCTGTAATTTTTTTATTGTATCTTCCACCCAACTATCTACGATGGCCTTATAGCTCTCTCTTTCCTGTTGTACACGTGCTTTTTCAGCTTTTTCTTCTTCTTCCAATTGACGACGCAATTCCGCTTTTTGTTCCTTTGTTAAATTCTCCAAATTCATAATGTTGATTTTTATATGATTAATATCACGTTATTTTCTAAAATCATCGTTTACATCCAAAGGCTTTTCGCCTTTTATATCAAGGATCTTTTTTTCTATCCAGCCAATTCGTTCCAAAGCCTTACGATCGTCGGGACAATCAAAAAGGAGGTCTAATACTTTATCATATTCCTTTTCCAGGGCTTCTATCTGTTTTTGCTCTTCAACAGACAGTGATTTCACGGGCTCTTGTTTTATCTTAGGCATGGTATTAATTCTTTAAGGCAATAGCCAATTCTCTATGTTGTTTCCTTAACCGATTATCACAATACGAACAAATAGCCTTAAAGAGATCGGGCAGTTCGCAAAGAGGAATAGCTGGCAAAATTCGTCCCCGACTAATAGGGAGGCTTTGAATGTGACGGTTCGCATCATCATATCCATTAATCGTGCTGACACCGATCCGGGATAGTTGCTTGAAGATTTGATGGTACCAATCCTTACGAACAGCCCTTTCGTTTAGCTCTTTCTTTAGACTGTCAACATCGGTTGCTACATTGATCTGTCTTTTCAGATCGGAAAGCAATTCATTGTACTCTATCTCTGTGAGTTCTGAAAGGCCTATTCTTCTTCCATGATCTACCCCATATTTACCAATCAGATAGCTTTCTATTACACCCCCTTTGATAGCTTCTACCGCTGTCGGGTCATAACCTGGCAAGCGTTTTAAATAAACGTAAAACAAACCTGTATTACGATTTTTGTAGGTACGTTTTTTTGTTGTCATATTGTTGATGATTAAATATTTTCCATACTAAATTTCTCATATCCTTCTTTCCATATGATATAAGGTTCTCCACCACCATAACGACTGACAGGTTCTGCTCGATAACCCTGGACGAAGATTTTGATATTACTGTCAAATCTCACTTTTTTAGCGACTCTTCCTTCTGGATGTTTGCCATCAGCATGGCTTATGTATATAAAAAGTTTATTAGGAAACAGTTCTTTCAGCCTTTTATATTCATCATAGTTCATCCCAGTATATTGCAGAGAGTCAATACATACAATGTTTGGACTCTTTTCTTTTTTCAACCGTTCGGTCAGTTCATCGATGGGTTCTTTGTCCAGGACGACAAACTTACGACGCACCTCCATCATGTTCGTTTCCTGTAAAGCCTTCATCAGTGACGCACTAACCCCTTCCTCTAAGCTATTATAGGCTACACGACCGAATTTACAGAGATATTTGCATAACTGTAAGGCGAAACGTGTTTTCCCATTCCCGGAGTTTCCCCATATGATCCATGATCCGGTCAACTCCGGTCTCCCAAAAGCGGACAGCCATTCCCCTTCAAAAGGAAGCATCTTGAATCTAGTCTTTAAGACTTGTTCTACACTTGCTGCTCTTGCCATTTCAAGCCTCCGCATTTTGTTTGGTGATTTCTGTATGTACGCGGCGCAATGATCCATTTGTCGCTGCATACATTTTGGTTGGCGGCAGTTTGGAACCGTTTGCACTGGCTACCAGGGCGACTTGTGCCAAAGCAAACTCTTTGTAATCCTGCGCCGATTCTGGAGTAATACGTTGATAACGCTGTCCATAACGAGAAAAGATCTCTTCATAGCCCACCTTTTTGCGTTCAATCATTGTGTCTATCTTATGTTTGAGAGCGTTAGCCCCCATCATATACCAGCCACAAGTGTATTCAGTAGCATTCCACAACCCTTTCAGTTCGAGAAAAGCACTATATTCCAGATCGCCGGCTTCATCCAACACTATCAGAGGGTTAGAGATACCTTTCAGGTAGAACACCAAATCGGCATATACATCAGCATAACGCCCACGGAAATCTACACCGAATTCTTTGGCTATGGCCCGGATCAGTTTTGTTTTGCATTTCACCTGGCTACAGTCAATATAAACCGAATTAGGATGCTCTTTTACATAGCATTTTGCCGCAAAGCTTTTTCCGATATCGGCACGGTCACAAAGCAACCCGGATATAGAATTTGATTGGCAGGCTTTCAATTGTTCAGTAACATAGACATAAACAGGAGTCTCCGCACGCATCCATGATGCTTGGTTCCCGATAGCTACGTCCAAAATTCGAGCGATAGAAACCCAGCGTGCATTATCCAACACCCTCTCTGTTTCTCCGTTCATGATACGACTTAAGATACTCTTATTTATGCCTAATTTTGTAGCATATTTTGCAGCACTCGGATACATGGCACTGCGTTCGCGGATAGCTAAAGCTATTTTGTTTTTAATTTCTGTTGTAATCATATTTCAATACTATTTATTTTTTATTTAAAGACTGGATTTAGCCAGTTCTCTGGCAGAAGCCAAATAACTCTCTGCATCAAAATCAAGTTCCTCTTCCTTGGTTGTTTCTTCGATGGGTGATGGAGAACATGATACAGCTTGAATATCCCTGTCGTTCGGTATAACTGCTACTTTGGCTAGAGCATTCTTTCCATCTTTCACCATTTTGTCGTATTTGGAGACATATTTGGATTGTTCCGTATACGACTGATAGTCCTGTTCTGTTTGTTCGGCAGTTGCTTCGTTATAAGGAGTAACTAACGGACAGGTATCGATGTACATATCATTCTGAAAGATGAAAATCTCCTGTATATCATCAGAAGGCATATAGTAAGCTTCAACCTCATAACTGTTTGGCTTTAGATTCTCCAATACATATGGAGAGGAAAGCCGATATTTCTGATGTTGTACACGAACATACATATTACGTTTGATACTCGTATGCACACATTCACCAATATAACGAGCCAGTTTCACTGGATCTATCTGTGCCATGTGAGGATTTTTATGTTCCAAAAGAACTTGAAGACGGGTTTTACCCGGATATTTCTTCTGATCCCGATGCAGGTCATTGTTGTACTTTTCGATGACATACAAATCATCGGCTACCAATTCTTCAAAAGAGTATGTTTTCTCTTTATAATTGTTGTTGTCTTCGTCAAATATTTTTTCTGTCTTGGGGCGGTTCGCCTCCAGTCGTGCGTAAAAACGTCCGATTCCTTCCTGGTATCTTTTCTCATAACCATATTTCTTTTCTCGGTTGAAATGTTCAGCACGCTTTTCCTGTGAATTGCCAGGATTACACCAACGCACGAACGGGAAAAGGATTCCGGCACGCATCATGTCGTTAGAAAATTGATTGACCAAGTGATGCTCTACTTCCACTTCCATAGGCATACCGATATGATAGGAATTAATGAACCGGAACATATCACGGACACAATCCACAAACAGTTCTGTCGTTTTTTTCCGACTATAAGATCTACCGATCACGCAGCCCGAAGCCACATCGTAAGCATAGTAAGCCTTGACGCGTGTTCCATCATGCATTTTGCGGGGCAGATCACGGTCATCCATAGATATCTTACTAAAACTGAATTGAGGGCTTTTACGGATATGATGCGGACGATGTATAGACATATAATCTAATGTTCCCATGCGTACTTTATCTACGATGGCTCTATTTTTAGGGTCGTTTAAGATATTCCAAACCGTAGACTCGGATATCATAATAGGACAACCTTTATCGTCATAAAAGTCGTTTCTGTCATAGACTTCACCAGTATAAATGTCTGCTACTGTGATCATATTGGCGAGAAATTGCAGATACATTTCGTGTGTACTGGTAGCATACGGCTTGTTGGGCATGATATACAATGACAGGATCATTCGTTCGATCAATTCGTTAACTTTCCGGCTATTTTTGTTACCAAACTTACCACTGATCAGAACTGAATAACCATTCTTCATATAGCTTCTGCATTTTTCTTTTAGCCGAATAGGATTTTCAGGAAGAGTATGGCCTAATTTCGCTTTCAAACGTCCCAGGACTTCCGCCGCAGAACTCCAAAAGCCTGTTGTTTTTCCACCAGTCACACCTCTTTTACCTTTCTTTGTACTCAATACCTCTGCTAGAGCATTCAATACAGATGCGTTCATACAGTACTCCTTAATCTTTTCATCCGGGAGTTGTTTGCCTGTAACTGTCCTATAGCTGGAGAAAAACTCCATAGCCGACGGATCCGGAATAATACGGTCTTCAAATGTTTTGCTCGGAGCCACTTTTTTAGGGTCTCCGATCATTTCAACTACCCGATGATACAAATGAGAGGGAAGACTTTCCACTGCAACACGGGCCGGAGTATTCCGACAGGCACGGTTTACAACATTTATCTGTTTACGTGCTTTTAGCTGCTTATAATAGCTTTGGGTTAAAACACCTGAACTTATAAGCTCCGCTGCATCTATGCATAATATATTGCCATAATATTCCATAATAAATCATCTTCATTTTTCTTTGTTTCCGGACCAGGATTCGTTCGGTGCCACTTTCTTAGGGTCTCCAATCACTTCGACTACCTGACGATATAAATGGGAGGGAAGACTTTCCACTGCAACACGGGCCGGAGTATTTCGACAGCCACGGTTTACAACATTTATCTGTTTACGTGCACTCAATTGGTCATAATGACTTTTAGTCAAAATGCCTGAACTTATAAGCTCCGTTGCATCTATGCATAATATATTGCCATAATATTCCATAATAAATCATTTTCATTTTTCTTTGTTTCCGGACCAGGATTCGAACCTGGGACACCATAACGATAGGGCATTGCCCATCGCCGTGCTCTGCCTGACTGAGCTATCCGGAACCACCCTCGTACCGCGGGCCGCGTACCGAAACCAAAACCAATCTTTACCTAAACCTACTGATTGTTTATTCTTCTGTCCATCCCCTTAAAAGATCACTGATCTCTTTTCTGCGCTTAGGCATCTTGTAAAGCAAATAAGACCACAACACCGCGATCACAAATACTCCCCAAACTTGCCAGGGGATAGGGATACCATGATCTACTGCAAATTCCCATGTTTGAAATGCTCCGATAACGAATACAACCATAAACACGGTCATAAGGAGGATTAGGACGTTTACTTTCATATCATTGCTCCCCCACAAGCATTGATTTAGCCAAAATCTTCGTTTCATAAACCAATCCGGGATCCATTATTTCCATCCATCCAAATCTCTTCTTCAAAAGACGATCCAATACGGCCCAATTTTCAAGACTGACACAATCGTTGTAATTATACCATTGGCTTTCACCTGTTATTTCGTCCATTCCAACGATTCCCCAATATTCCTTACCGGCAGTTCCAATTCTAACCTTACAATCTGTAAGTGCTATCACTCTCCTAAATACAGGGCGTTCTTCTTCTTTTTTTCCTGTATAGACCAACATCTTAAGAGATAACTCATTTGCCTTAATTGTCTCAAATGGGGCCTGTGATAATTCTTTGTAGTCGATTCTTTTCTTTATTTCCATTTTGTCTGTTTTTTAACTATTCACCGCTAGATTCTTTTTCATATTTGTTAATTTAAATGATTCTTACATGTTCCTCTTTCTTCACCGCCCCACCCATCTTAATCGCCATCGCACGGATCTTTTTTGCCAGTTCCGAATCAGACCGGCAGTTCAATGCCTCGCTGACTGTTTTGCGGCTACACTGGAAGATCTCTTCCAACTTCTTTCTGATTTCTGTGTCTGCTAAAATTTTTGCCATATTCAATATTTAATGATTAATGTTTATCTTTACAGCGTCGGTTACATTTGCAACGACAGTGCAATATTACGCATTATGTGAATACAAACCAAGCGTTTCGAGAAATATTTCTCAGAATGTTACAAAAAAAATATTTGTTTATGAATAAAAAAGACATGCTTGAAGCTCTTATTGATCACTTTGCTAACGGCGTTAAATCTCAGATGGCTAATCTATTAGGTGTGACTCCGCAAGCCGTAAGTACATGGCTAATTCGAAATACCTTTGATCTGGAATTGATTTACTCAAAATGTGAAGGTATTAATCCGGACTGGCTTCTTACAGGTCAGGGGAAGATGCTTAAATCCGATTACAAACCACAAACAAATAAGCAAGATGTTGTAGAAAAAGATAATTTGCCTAAAATAAACTATGATTATAAAGGAGCACCTTATTATAATGTGGATTTTATTGGGGGATTTGACTTGGTTTTAAATGATCAAACTCGTACCCCTGATTATTATATCAATTTTCCTCCATATAATAAAGATGGGGTTGTTTGGTGTAATATAACCGGTCATTCAATGGAACCAGAACTTAATAACGGAGATTTCATCGCTATGAAAGAGATGTATTCACCTATAGAATATCTTCCGGCTGGCGAAATTTATGGTATTGTCACAGATGATTATAGAACCGTAAAACGTATTCAATTGTCAGAAAAAGAAGGGTTTGTTCGTTTAATTCCGACTAATAAAAGTCCAGAATATAAGACACAAGACATTCCGATTAGCATGATCCGCAAAGTTTACGCGGTACTGGGTAGTATGCATCGGGTGTTTTGAATAATTTGATAACATAGCATGAATAGCGCGGTTAAAAAAGACATAATTCCCATTCCAAACTAGCTAAATAGGTGGCTAATTTGAAAAGGGAGTTATAAATATGCTATATATATTATGTAAAAATGTTCAGCATATTGATTGTCTTATCACAAAATTGTGTACATATGTATACTTTATCATCCTATTATTTTATCCCCAAAAGGCAATCACACACCATTTTTATGGATATTGCGGCCTGTATTCATGTAATATAATAATAATCAAAACATTAACCGCTTGTTGAGATGTTTCCAAGAAAGACCCATGCTGTATTAACTCCCCCCCAAAAGGTTAAATTACGCCCTCATACAATACTCGAATCAGTATCGTCCCCCCTCTTATCCTTTTTCAAACCACCTTATTTTGTAACCCCATTTGTAACCCCAATTGTAACCCCAATTCAAAAAATGGGCGTTTTTTTATATATTTACGATTAAGACTCACACATAGAATGGGCGATCCTATTGAAGACTACCAAGACGCATTTTATCGTCTTGGTATTATCCTTAATTCTATTCCGTAGACAGTATACAGATATAAATATAAAACCTTCATAAATCCGCATAACATTCTTTAGTACAAAGGAAAAGCCCTAAGTGCTATAGTTGTACTTAGGGCGACATTGGAGGCTTATATATCGTTTATTTGGATAGGATGATTTTATTCTGTATCTTTACTTGAAAAGGAGGTTTAAAACGAACGTCCAATTAAAATTCGATATCTTTTTTCGTGTTTTTTCAATGCTTAAATTAAAGTCCAGTTCATGCAAATGAACTTTTCGTTTTGGACTCCCACTTTTTAACTTGTTGTTTATTAATCATTTACTGTTTTACATATGTACATTTGGTTTTAAGGGGTATAACTCCAATAAAGATCAAAGCAGGTTGCATTTCACTAATAATGAGTTTATCTCCTTTATGGATATAGACTCCCGGTCACTTTTATCATAAATAGTAACCAAATTGATTACACCTTCATCTAAAGATGTTTTTATTAAATAAGTAATAACCCTGGCACCTCCACTTTTTCCCTTATTCTTAGAACAAATGCGCATACGTATCTTCCGGATATTATTACCCAAAGAAATACCTAATTCAGGATTTTCCAGCAACTCATTCTGCAAAACTGATAAATCATCCTTCATCGAAGGATATCGTTTAGCAAGAAGTTTTGCTTTTTCGGCAAAAACCGCCGTCGGTATGATTTTAAAGTTCATCGATTAAATCCTGAAGAGTTTTCTGTTTGCCCTGGATATGCCCGGCTTTTCGTTCTCCTAATTCTCTCAAACCGTCAATAACAGATTCATGTACCATATAAGTCTCCTCTTCTTCCAATTCAACACATACTGAAACCGAATTACTAAGAGCACGCAAATAACGCAAGGCTTTGTCCAATAGTTCCTCACCCTGAAGGCCCATAATTGCTTCCACTGCTTCCATTTTTAGTATAGCCTCACGAGCATTTACATAAACGGCAACAGGCTCTGATACATTTTCCACTGTTGGATCTGGCTGTGAATATGGTTTAGCTTTCTTCATGCTATAATCTATTTATTTCTTTACAAAGATAGAGATATTCGTTTATTATTCACACGTCTGACAATTTTTAACCCAGCTTCTCCCTCCTATTTTTTCCCGACAATCTTCAGAAAACGTCCGGAAGTAATATTCACTTCTTTTATTTCGAAATAATCTTTTAACTGCGTAGCACTCACCCGTTTATTAACAGGCAGACCTACTTTGCGGTAAGCAGCCGTCAGGATTACAGACGAATCAGAACGCGAATAGGTCTCTCCTACCCGGAACTGCTTCTCCACGATCTCCTTCAGTTGCTGCTTTTTACGAAAGACAGTGGTGCCGGCTTCCTCTACAGCCCGTTTGATCTCGCTGTCTTTGAAGTCGACACTCCGGATATAATCGGCCCCTTTGCGGAGATAACATTCATGGAACATGCAATCGTATTCGGAAGAAAGGATACGCGCCAGGTAACGGCTGTAACGGTCCTGGTCTTTCTCGTCGGGAGAGAAACGCAGGTAAGCGATCCGTTCAAATTGCTCGAGGAGAAATATACGACGCTGCTTACGACTGGTCTGCCGATGGCGGGCCAGACGGTCGTTGTCGGTCAACGGATATTGTTTGTCTTCATGCGTCACCTCAAAAAACGGGACATCCCGGTAGGCATTGAACAAACTGTCCGCCGAACGGTACAAGCTCTTTACCCGTTCCTGCTCCCGGAAATTATCCTGCCGGAAATAATTATCCTTTCCATTCTGATAGACATACTGCTGATAGGTTAGATTGACGGCCGCCTCCATATACGTCTCCCGGTATCCGCGCCGCTTATCCTTTTTACTCTTTTCCCTGATCTCCGTCATGGCCAGCCGGGCACTCTCCAGCCACTCGTCCACCTCCGACGCATTCATTGCTTCCAGCGAAGGCTTGATACTGGTTATATGTGTCAGGCTGCGAAAACCGTTACGGAAACGGCCGGCTATCTGTATCGCTTCCGTCCGCGGATCGATCACCGACTGCTCCGCTCCGTAGAGATCAGAAAGCAGGATGATATCCGGCTTACAACGTACATCGATATCGACCGCCGAAAAGAAACGGCTGGTGAAAAAGTTATACCGTTTCAACTCTTCGATCCGGTCGTGCATGCTCCGGTCTTTCACATGCCTCAGCTTCGCAATGCCCTGGGTACTACAAAAAGTAGCAGAGTTTTGCAACTCCCCCATATCCTTATAAAGCGATTCGATCGTATCGATGGAATTGACGAAGATACAGACTTTACTCTTACATTCGGGCAGCACTTCCGCCAACGCTTCCACCACATTATTAGTCGTGACCAGACGGAGCGGCTTACGATACGGATAAGCCGGCTCGATGCGCAGTTCGGTGAAACCATGTTCTTCAAACCTCGGGTCGCGGGGCAGGATCGGCGTGGCACTGACAAATGCCATCTGCCGGAAAAGGAAAAAGTCGTCGAGCGGCGCCTCTATCGTCTCGCGGAAATCGTTATCCTGGATAATCTTCTCGCATTCGTCGAACAACATGAAAAAGTCCTTATACATATCGACACCTTCATCCTCCATCGCCTGCTTCACCTTCCAGAAACTTTCGGGCGTCACCATGATCTTGCAGCAGCCGGAATATTTGCGGATATGACGCGCCACCTCATCAGTCTTGACACCGCGGTAAATACCCAGCAGGTTCTTATGTTTCTCCATCTTCCCGACAATCACCGGCACGTTCGGTTCGATGATAATAGAAGAACGGGGAGACATGATCTCGCAATAGGTAGCTCCCAATCCGGGCAATACCTTGTTCAGTATCACCCGTGTCGGTATATTTTCTTTTCCGTGGCGGCGAAGGGCATCCGACAGATACTCCCCTTTCCGAATATCCAGTTTAACGGTACGTATCATCACATTATTCCCTTTCAAATTGTACGGACCTCAGGCGTTGCATGAGTTCGGGTGAAACTTTAAACACGACATCTTTCACGGAGATAGATCCGGCGCGTATCTCTTTGGGATCTTTGACCAGCCTCGACTGTGCCGTCAAAGTAAATGTTCCCAGCCCACTGATCGACACGCTGTTGCCGTCTTCCAGCAGGCTGATGATCCCTTCTTTGATTTGTTCGATTGCTCCGAGCATAGCGGCGCTGCGGAATCCATGATCGCCGGTCACATAAGAAGCCAGTCCTTTTGAATCGACATTGTCCGAACGGATCACCTGCGGATAGAAGCCGTCTTCGATATCTTTGGAGAGATTGGTCGGGCGTTTGCGTAGTCTATATTTTACAGCCATTGTTTTGTATTGCTTAAGGTTATTCTTCCAAAGATAGGACATATAATCGAGAAAAAGGCGGTTCCCGATGATTAGTTATGAAAAAAGGCAGCCAGCCGGATTATCACCCCGGTGACAATGGAATATCATCGGGATGATGTCGGGACGTCACCGAGGTGACAGTTTGCAAAAGTAATAGGCTTTGCCGTTAAAGTATTAAGCTTTTAGGGTTAGATACTATAGCTTTTGAGGTTAAGGGCAAAAGGGTATGATCTATTGAATACCAGACATGCTTATTCTTTTAAAAGTGGCATTTGATTAAGCATATTTTTTATTTTTATTGCCACACGGGGCATTGGTTCAGCAATTGTTAAACCAACTACGTCATATTCTTTTGCTATATCGTTTATCACCCTTACGACGGTTTCAATCTTTAGTCCGTCAGGATCAGTGCCAACGGCTGCAATAATCTCAGCCGGATCTAAAGCATCCAGATCAAAATGAATAACCACTTTCGAAGCACCGGTAGTTTTAAGCCAATCAAGAACAGCCGTACTATTTTGAGCAACATGGGCAGGCGAAAGGCTCTCTACACCGATTTCCTCCTGACGCTCTTTTGAAGCGTTTGTATCATTCCAGGCACGCAAACCAACAATAATCGATTTTGACGGATTGAGTTTAGCGGGAAACAGATCTACAATCTCCTTGTCACCCATACCAAAACAAGCGGTCAATGCCATTGCATGATAACCTGTATAACTATCACCAGGTAAATTTAAGTCGGGGTGAGCGTCTATCCACACAACCGCAACATCTTCAGGATATTTTTCTGCCAGGTAGGTAAACGGCACCACACTAACCGAGCACTCTCCTCCAAGTGTCACAATACGGTCGGGATTTTCTCTTCTAATCAAATCCAAAGCATCTTTACTTTGTTTAATAATAGCACGATAACCGCTAATACCCTTTTCCTCTTTGTGACTTTCCATATCGAGAGAAATGGGGACTTCAACAGTTTGTTGCTTACTTTCGGGTGCAAGCACTTGCAGTAACTGCGCCCCAAGAAAATAACCACGTGAAACATCATTGGCGGGAATGTCGGGCATCCAGCTTACAACCACTCCTCCCTGCCATTGAGGATAGATTAAGCGAAGTGTTTTAGAATTTGTTTTCATCTCATTCGATTTTGCATAGGTTGTGCCTATAATAAGGCTAAGCACAACAAATAATAAGAACTTGTGTTTCATTTTTAATGCAAAGTTACTGTGTATATACAGATCACACAAGTACTGATAAATTATTCAGGTACTGATAAATTTATCTATATATATCAAAATATGAGATGTATTTATTACTTTCGTAAAAAACTAAAAACGTTATGTATAAGAAAAAGATACCATTTGATATTGAATGTGGTGTAAAAATCACAATGGAGGTTATGGGGGGCAAGTGGAAGAGTTGTATTTTGCTGGAATTGATGGCTGACGCAAAGCGTCCAAGCGAACTCCACCGCCATTTTACGGATGCAAGTCCACGTGTGATCGACCAGCAATTAAGAGAATTAGAAGCACACGGAATGATTAGTAAAAAGATATTTGCCGAACTACCCCCACGTTCAGAATACTCGATCACCGAACAGGGTAAAACCCTCATCCCTATTATTGAGCAAATAGAAAAGTGGGGAGATAATTTTCGACCTCAAATGAAAGAAATCCTTGGAATAGAAGAATAGAAAAATACGTTTCAGGATGACAAAAGCAATAACTCAAGACAATACCTTAGCCGATGTCCTATACTCATTCGGTGAACATCCGATAACCCGTTTGAAGGCTTTGCTGAAATATTGGGGATATTGATAACCCAACGCATAAGCAACGTCACTGATCGACTTGGACGGATCGGCTAATAGTTCTTTGGCAACAGCCATCGTTTTTACCAAAATATATTCCTGGGCGGACGTTCCGGTTTCTTTCTTGATTAAGTCACCGAAATAATTAGCAGACAAATGCAGCTGATCCGCACAATAAGCAACGGTAGGAGTTCCTATGGATAAAGGTTTTCCGGACGTAAAATAGTCATTCAGCAACTTTTCGAAATCGGTCAACGTATCTTTATTTGCCTTCTTACGAGTGATGAATTGCCGGTCATAGAACCTGACACAATAGTTAAGCAACAACTCGATGGCCGAAGAAATAATTAAATTACTGTGTTTGTCCTTCGCCTCCCTGATCTCCTCGTCGATCTTCATCATGCAATCTATTATGGTCTGGCGTTCCTGCTTTGAGAGGTGCAACGCTTCATTTACAGCGTAAGAAAAGAAAGTGTAGTCCTGCATATGATGCCCGAGATGTGTACCGTGCAATAATTCGGGCTGAAAGGTCAGCCACCATCCCATTGGCTGAAATTCTTCTCCTGTATCGTCATTGCCGATCACTTGTCCGGGAGCAGCAAACACCAGGGTATTTTCCTGAAAATCATAATAATTCCTTCCGTATTTGATCTGATCGGCACATTGAATATCTTTCAGGTAAACGACGTAAAAACCAATATTCTTACGTACATGACGTAACGGACTGATCTTTGACGCATCGATCACACTAACCAACGGATGCGGTGTTTCGATACCCAGAAAGTCATTATAGTCTTTAACCGTATTCAGTTTTATGATTTTATCCATGCCGGTGCGTGATTTATGTTTTCGACAAATGTAATAAATATCTGCTAGTTATATGATCCGATCAGTAATAATTATACGTATATCCGTAATTCGTATCATACGGAATCTTTTCGGGTACGGTAATTTTGTAGTATGCTAAATAATAATTAAACAATAGAATAAATGAATAATAGGGCACTTATGACGATCGATCTGTTTAACAAATTGACGGGCCGGGAAACCCTGCATCCGCTGATTAGTATTATTGACCTGTCGAACGCAAATCTGAACCGCGATATCCGCATGACGTGTGATTTTTACGGACTTTTGTATTATGTAACGTTAGACGGAAATCAATATTCCGGGAAAGACAAACTCCGCCTCATCCATCCCGGAGAACTGGTAGAAATCCCATCGCTCGAACATCGTTCAACCAATGGCTATACGGGCATTATATTCCATCCCGATCTGTTATATGAGACATCATTAGAGGGGCGTATCGATAGTTATCCGACACGTTGCCGCTGCCGGGAACCGCTATCAGAACATGAGCAACAGGTCATATCGGACAGTCTCCAAAAGATCAGGGCTGAATTGCATCATGCCATCGACCGCCACAGCGCATCGATCATCGCTTCGCATATCGAGTTGTTACTCAATTACTGCGTGCGCTTTTGTAATCAGGCAAACTAGACACATTTCCTCATATCAGTAATAATTATACATGAATCAGTAATTTATGCCTGTCCCGGATGGTTTATACCAAGTATTTTTGTACCAGATAAATAAAAGTAGAAATAAATGAAAGTAAGACTCGGATTCGCTGCTACATTATTATATATCCTGTTGTTGGCAGGAAATATAGTAGCACAGCCTCCCCAAACAGAACAAATGATGGATAAGAAACGACAACACATTGTGGAGATTGCCACCGTATCGGTATTAGCTGCGATCGGCAACGTCTGATGACCGATAGCAAAACATTTGACGTGGTAGTGTCCGATGTTATATTTGAACCGTCAGCCCGTAACAGCTGGCATTCACATCCGGGAGGCCAGATTCTGATCGCGACTGCCGGTAAAGGGTATTATCAGGAAAAAGGGAAACCGATTCAGGTTCTTAAACCCGGAGATGTTATAGCTATTGCTCCTGACGTGAAACATTGGCACGGTGCGGCCCCCGACAGCGGATTTACACATATGGCCATCAACACAAAGGTTTCACTGGGTGCGACCGAATGGTATAATCCGGTGACAAATGAAGAATATAATGATTATAAAGAATAATAGTATGAAACGAATATATATAAGTTTGTTGGCAGTATTTGCATGGATAGGAGTTCACGGACAGGATACAACAACCGATAGACCACTCACTATCACCAAACAAGGCAGTTTCACTGTCGGCGGAACAGTTTTACAACGTCCGGGGACATACGACAACCATAAATTCATCGGTTGGGGAACCCCTGTCGAACAGGGACAAACATACCATGCAGACCATGCTGTCGTAGATTTTCAGATTCCGGTAGAAGCCCGTCAACTTCCACTGGTGTTCGTACATGGTTACGGACAATCAGGACGTTGCTGGCAGATGACACCCGATGGTCGGGAAAGCTTTCAGACATTGATGCTGCGGCAGGGATTCGGTTCTTACGTAGTTGATATGCCCGGTCGGGGACGTTCGGGACGGACGACTGCCGAAACAGTACTGAAACCGAAAGCCGACGAACAGCTTTGGTTCGATATTTTCCGTATCGGCGAGTGGCCTTCGTTCAATCCCGGCGTACAGTTCCCTACCGATTCGCTATCGCTCGACCAGTTTTTCCGTCAAATGACGCCCGACATCAGTGCACATGATATGAAAACCGATCTTACCGCGCTTGATGCGTTATTCGATCGAATCGGTAACGGGATTATCGTAACACATTCGGCCGGAAGTTTTCCGGGATGGTTGGCTGCTATAGAGAACCAGCATATTCAAGCTGTCGTTTCTTACGAACCGGGAGGATATGTCTTTCCCGAAAATGAAGTCCCCGCCCCTATGCCAAGCCTCACAGGAACACTTTCCGGAACAGGCGTTTCGATGGATGACTTTATGAAACTGACGAAAATCCCGATCGTACTCTATTTTGGTGATTACATACCGGAAGAAACGACAGATAAACTGGGCGGTGAAAACTGGCGCGTACGACTTCAAATGGGACGTAAGTTTGTTGAAGCAATTAACCGTCACGGAGGAAATGCCAGACTGGTTGAACTTCCCAAAATCGGCATCCGTGGAAATACGCATTTTATGATGTCCGATCTCAATAATGTCAAGATAGCCGATTTATTGGCTGAATGGTTACATGAAAATAAATTAGACAAATAACATCTTAATAGAACAGTATGAAAAACTTATTATTAATCTCGCTTTTACTTTTCTCCGCAACAACAATAGGTGCCTGCTCGGAGAATAATGATATTTCTTTTCCGGATACGGAACAGCCGGAGTCTTCCGACCTGCCTTCCGGGAACAGTAAAACATTAGTGGCCTATTTCTCGGCAACCGGCACGACACAGGCGATAGCCGAACGTATTACCGAACTGACCGGAGCTGATATATACCGTATTAATGCAGCCGATCCGTATGCGACGAATCCTTATGATGATACCGAACGGATACAAAACGAAGCATATAACGACCTGCGCCCCGGTGTAGCAAACCTTCCCGACAAAGAGGCGATTGCACAATACGACACGATATTCGTCGGATCGCCTTGCTGGTGGCATCAACCGGCAATGGTGGTCTGTACATTCCTCGAAAATTATGATTTAGGCAATAAGATAATCATTCCTTTTTTTACTTATGGTGCTACGACTTACCTGAACGAATCGATGCAAAAGATTTATAAGGTAACACCTGAGTCTATTCATATTCCGGCAACATTACCCGAAGATCTCGATCCCGAGAATATCCGTGAACCACAAAATGATGATGCCGGGATAGATATGCCGAATGGTCCAGGTGATGTAGAAGCATGGTTGTTGAGAATCAAACAGAGTCAATAATAACAAATTAAAACGAATAAAATGGAAATAAATAAGACATCAACCTCACCCGGTGGACGTATTACAGTAATTGATGCCCTGCGTGGTTTTTCACTCATCGGTATCTGCCTGATTCATGCCATGCAACATTTTGGAGCGATAGGGACAATGGCCCCCCAAGCAATGTTTCCGTGGGAAGGAACGCTGAATGAGATTTTCAGATGGTTTATTAATTATCTGGTTTTCGGCAAATTCTTCATTATCTTCTCTTGCCTGTTCGGTTTAAGTTTCTTTATCCAGATGGACCGGGCGGCAAAGAAAGGGCTTGATTTCCGGAAACGTTTCTTGTGGAGATTGTTATTACTGGCAGTGATTGGCTATTTGCATGGTTTGATTGTTCGTGTGGATATCTTGCTGATATATGCGATATTAGGTTTCGTGTTGGTATTAATGTATAAATGGCCGACGAAATTACTGGCAGGTATCACCTTGTTTCTTTTCCTGGGGGGAGCTTCACTTGTACCGGTAGTCTATAAAAGTCTGACGGCACCGGCAATAGAGCAAGTGGAACAGGTTACTGCCAGACCTGCATCCCGTCCGGCAGGTCCCCGGCAAGTTCCTACTTTATCTGAAACAATAAAGAATAACGCCTGGAACGGACTGGTCGGTAAAATGAGATTCCAGGTATCGAGCGGACGTATCTACCAGACTTTAGGACTTTTTATCTTAGGGCTTATTGTTGGGCGTATCCGTTTATTCGAACGCATGGATGAATTCCAAAAACGGTTAAATCGTTGGGCATTGGCAGCCCTCGTATTATTAGGTCTGCTTTACATAGTGAGACCTTATATTCCGGCGGTTGCCTGGGGAGAAGTTTCTTTCTATTCATGGATGGGATCGACTACCACCAATCTGATCAATCTGCTGACCGCTTATCTGTGGGTAATCATTGTAATAGAAGTTTATCGTTCACAAAAAGTACAACGGGCCGTAGAACCGTTGGTCAGTTACGGCCGTATGGGGTTGACAAACTATATCGTACAGTCTGTGGCCGGTGTCTTCATCTTTTCCGGTTTCGGATTGGATTGGAGTCATTTGGGAGTTTTCCTGAGCGTATTGGTTTGCCTTGCTTATACAGGCATACAAATCGCAATTAGTCATTATTGGCTGAAAGGTTTCCGATATGGCCCAATGGAATGGCTGTGGAGAACGGGAACCTATATGAAATGGCAACCGCTGGTACGCTAACTGTAAGTTTTTATATCTCCATCTGAAAAAACATCGTTCCGCTGATCATCAAGTATCACCGGAACGATGTTTTTTTGAAATCACTTTATCTCTTTGACCACCCGGCAAGGATTCCCTACCGCCAGTACATTCGATGGAATATCTTTTGTTACCACACTGCCGGCACCGATCACGGTATTATCACCGATGGTTACTCCCGGCAGGATATTTACACCGGCACCGATCCATACATTATGTCCGATAGTTACGGGACGGGCATATTCAAGACCACGGTTTCGCTGCTCTGCATCCAACGGATGACCGGCAGTATAGATACCAACGTTCGGGGCGATAAAAGCATTGTCACCGATACAGACCTTAGCCCCATCCAGAATAACCAGGTTTACATTGGCATAGAAGTTCTCTCCTACTTCAATATTATATCCGTAATCACAAGCAAAAGGCGGTTCGATGATCAGGTTGTTTCCTGTTTTACCCAAAAAAGATTTCAGTAATTGCGTCTTTTCTTCCTGCTGAGAAGGGCGCAGACGGTTATAATCGTAAAGCTGTTCTTTCGCTTTCTCACGATCCGACAACAATTCAGCATCGTAGTTGGCATCATACAACAAACCCTGACGGCATTTTTCTTTCTCTGTCATTGGCTACATTTTTATGTTCCCTACAAATATAAGAATTATTTCAGCTTACGAGGGCTTTCCCTCTTCCGCCAGAAACATTCTATTTGTTCCAGAGAGACGCCCTTTGTTTCAGGAACATAAAAATACCCCCAGATCAGCGCAAGAAAAGCAATCCCTCCGTAAAACCAGAAAGCACCGGCAGGATTCCCCAGGTCCTCTTCTTCCATAAGGATTTCTTTTCCCGGTATTGTCAGCGCTTTTACGATCTTAAAGAAGGTAAATGAAACAATACTGTTAAAAAGCCAGACGGAAAGTGAACCGAGGGAAGCTCCCAGTCCACGTAACTTCAACGGGAAGATTTCCGAGATAATCAGCCATCCTAAAGGTCCTATACTGATGGCAAAGAATGCTACATAACAGAATATAAGTAAAATAGCCACCCATTTTACAGAGTCGCCCAACTGATTTACATAAACAAAACACAAGCCTAACAGTAAAAGCGAAACGACAATTCCGGATAATCCTATAAAATAAAGCTTTCTTCTTCCCAGACGGTCGACAAAATAGACAGACACAACCGTAAAAATAACATTGACCAATCCAACCCCAACAGAGGCCCATATAGCAGCAACAGTCCCGTCAAAACCTGCCATCAGAAAGATTTTAGGGCTATAATAGATCACTGTATTGATCCCGACAAATTGTTGGAAGAACATAATCCCTATGCAAATAATAAGAGGCGTCCTCAACCAGGGCTGTAAAAGCTCTCTCCACCCGGACTTCTCCGCTTCACTTCTTTTTATCTCCTCCTGCATCTGCCGAAAAGAAATCTTTGCCTGTGCTTCCCCTTCTATCCTGTTCAGAATGCGGATACTCTCGTCATGCCTTCCTTGACTCATCAACCAACGCGGAGTTTCCGGCATAAAAAACATACCAATCAAAAGAATACAAGCCGGAATAACTCCCACATAAAACATCGGCCGCCAGCAAGTCATATCGCTTTCATCCGCAAAATACAAATCTGATAAATAAGAGACCAACACCCCGATCGTAACCATTAGCTGGAACATGGAGACAAGCGTACCTCTCACTTTTGTCGGTGAAATTTCAGCTATATATAAAGGAACGGCAAAAGAAGAAACGCCTATGGCTACTCCCAGAAAAAGACGGGCTAATACTAAATTCCAGGCATCGGCAGCAATCCCTGACCAGACTGCCCCAACCGCAAAAATAACAGCTGATGCCAGAATCACTTTTCTGCGTCCTAACCGGTCCGTCAGTTTACCACAGAACAAAGCCCCCAGGATAGCTCCCAACAACCCTGCCGACGTAATCAGTTCAACCATTCCGTTGTCTATTCCAAAATCCTTCTGGAAAAAAGGAATAGCTCCCGATATCACTCCCGTATCAAAGCCAAAAAGCAGACCTCCGGTTGCCGCGATAATGGCTATGACATAAATCAGCATCCTGTTATGCGCTGTTTTCATGGTATTAAATTTATATATAAATGTTTCTACGGAACAAATTCCTTCCAACAATCTTCTTTTATCTGCGGAGACGGGACAAACAGAAAAGTATCCGGCTCCTCCTCAAAAGTACGATAAATAGATTTATCTTTTTTTATCCCCAGCATCGAATAATCCGACGGAGATTTGCATATCAATTCCGATTTCAGATAGCAAGGATTAACCTGCCACTGAATCTCATCCGATCCGTCGAACACCGGATACCAAGCTATACCTTTATGTTTTCTAACATCATCATACACAAACCCATATTCTCGGTCACACCAGGCACCAAAGGTCAACGGCCTGTCCGGATTTGCACTAATAGTAGCATGTACCCAGTAAGGAGGAACTACTACTACATCTCCCGGTCCGGCATAAACGGCGAAACAGCGTCCGGGACTGTCTCCGGCATATTCCTGCATATAAATAATTGCCTCACCGGACCATATCTCATAAACTTCCGGAGTAGACCAGTTACTAAAAGGGGATACTTTATGAATATGCCCCTGGCTACGGATAGGTTCCGTTCCCAGCTTACCGGCTGCATATGTCACAACTCCGTATAGCAGATGCATAGATTTCAGTAATTCCCGATGCACGGCTTTACCGACATCCATCGCTATCGAATAGACTATATCAGGACCATCACAATCAGGGTTCATCAAACTCCCGGAAATATCCTTTAACCTGCGTGTTTCTACCTCTGGTCCGAAAATTCCGGGACCATAAGAAAAACCTATCGGATCTCCGGTTAATTTTATATCGAGTCCCGGGTCAAATGTAAAATCGTGACCAGAACGATCAGGCTGATAAGATTTCATTCTTTCTTCTTTTACTGGTAAAACTATATTCTGCCGCCAACACTGCTGCATTATCTCCTAATTCCGATGCTACAATCTTCACCTTTTCCGTGGGACACCAGGCCAACCGTTCCACTCGTTCGCGAATATAAGGCAATATGACATCTTTACTTTTCATGATTCCCCCTCCCAGCACAATGACCTGAGGGTCATAAGCATGTATATAGGTCACAATTGCAGCACTCCATACATCCATACATTCGTTTCTCACAAGCAAAGCATCGATATCTCCCCGGGATGCCAGACTAAATATTTCTTCAAAGTCATAACAGTCAGCCTTGTCCCTGAACGAAGCCATCAATTTTGTATTATCCTTTATAATAGAAGAAAGAAAAAAGGATGAAGAAAGCGCTTCTACGCATCCGACATTTCCACAACTACATTTTCGTCCTTTATAATCGACAACAAAATGGCCGCCTAACGAACCTGCCTGATAATGTTCACCATACAGGACACGCCCATCTAAAATAACTCCTGTACCTATCCCGGTTCCGATCGTCATCATGACAACATTATCCAATCCTCGAGCCGCTCCGCATTCCCATTCTCCAACTGTCGCCATCCGGGTATCATTGTCCATATAAAAAGGGACTCCCCAATTCAACTCACACCAAAGTTGTAAATTCAACTCACACGCATCATCATATTTTTCGTTTGTGGCAAGCACCTGGCAATGTTTTACATCCACGATACCGGGAAATGCCAGACTGATTCCCGCCAACTCAGAAATATGCACTTCGTTGTTATGCAGTAAATTATTGATTGCATCCTTTATTTTAGGTAGATTGATCCGAAGTCCTTTTTCCGAGTCTGCCGGTAAAACAGTAAAATGCAGAATTTTACCGGAGCGGATCAAGCCGATCTTTATAAAGGTTCCTCCCAAATCGATTCCAATAGTATATTTAATCATATCCTTTTAAACTAAAGTAGGAACTCCGTTTACATCCACCAGACGCCGGGCAAACCCTGTATCGGCAATTGTTGCATAATCATGTCCGGCATCAGAAGGCCAACAGGCGGAAAATACCAATTTCTGATACCCGGTATTGGCTACCCGGTGTGCTACTTTTCCCGGGATGTAATGAAGACTTCCCGGAAACATCCGTTCAGCCCATACATTCCTTTGCTCATCCATCAGAATCAGGCAACCTTCACCTTCCACCCCCCAATAAAACTCTGCCCGATCGCTGTTGGAATGGAAATGTCCTTTCGTCATAAAATACTCCTGCCCGACCTTACCGGAATAAAGTGTCGTAATCCCCATGAACAGGCCACCGGGGGTACTCTCCAAAACCGGGAGGTAACTGCTGACATGATAAACGACCTGTTCTTTATTCATCTTCCCATATGCCTCTTTATCCTGGAATACCCCGTCCAGATCACCCAATACACGAGTTGATTTCACAACATCTTCTCCTGTAAGACAATCATTGGTAAAAAAGACTTCGGGTATAAAAACCTTGTTTGTTCTCATAATCATTATTTTATCACATTGATTTTCTTCATTATCTGATCCATTCATCAGCCGATACGTAATACTCCTTGCCGGCCAGATTTTCGGGAATCTCTATACTGACCTGTTTATGTTCATCCGGTAGCAGGTTAAAGTAACCATCAGAAACATATACCGGCAATAGCGACTTTCCCGATTCCTTGTCTCGCACATTCACTTTGATACCGGTAGCGATCTTTTGCGAGTTGTTTTTTATCTCTGCCCGGATCAATATCTTATTATCCTTTTTCTTCGGTGTATTCCATTTTATGCGGAGTTCAGATTTTCCTCCTTCCTGTAAAACAGAGAAATCGGTTGGTTCGGAAGGGTTGATCCAATAATCATTCTCCGAGACGATCTTTCCCCGCCGGTCAGATAATTGGGTCCGGACGAGCGAAACGTCTCTGATTTCCGGAGGCAAAGCAATTTCCATACAGTCTGTCAGCTTGTTTGCTTCTAACTCCACAGAGATCTTTTTCTCATACAATTGCTTTCCTTTCAGATCGTACACCCTGAAAAAGACTTTTGCATCCGGTATATTTTCAAGTGTCGTATTAACGACCTGTAGTTTTTTGTTTACTGAATTCCATTGGACATGTATCGGTTCGCAGGCTTTCTTCGCTCCATAAAAAGAACCGTGCGTCTCATAATCATATGAATAAGTCTGCCAGATCATGCTTGGCCATGCCGGATGGCTCATCCATAACAACAGACCACTGGCATAGTTCCACATTTTCTGATTCCAGGCTTCAAACATATTGCGATACAGATTATAATTAATGAACTGGGCACGTGAACAGAATTCATCCGCATTACGTGACGGAGCCTGTCCTAACTTTTCCACATCACGGATATAGTTTTTCCAATCGAAACTTTCATAGTGTAAATCATGGTAATACCAAACATCACCGATAGGCCATAGATCTTCTTCCGGTATAAATTTGCGAAGAGTTTCGACGGTCGGTACGGACGGTGCTCCCAACTCCGTACTGAAACCATCCGCTTTTCCGGTCAGATACTCCAACTGATTATCAATGTAGTGCCACGGACCGCTTGAACAAAGATTCAAATCCCTGGAGTTCCCGTGATAATGCCGGGTACCATCCACTGCACTGATTATCTTCTGAAAACTGTCTTCCAATATTTCCGGAGCATATCCTTCATTACGCGGACACCAGATGGCAATAGAGGGGTGATTACGGAAACGAAGGACAATATCCCGGGCATTGGCAAGGAATAATTCATCATCCAACGGTTCCAGGTTGTATCCCTGAGTCGAAATGGAAAAGTCATTCCAAACGAGCAAACCGTATTCATCACAAAGAGTATAAAACAATTCTTCCGTAGATTCTCCGGTCCAGTTTCTCACCATGGTAAAATTGGCTTCCTTATGCAAACGGAAATAAGGTTCCAACCGTTCACGGGTTACCCGTTTCATACCATCATCCATTCCCCAGTTTCCCCCGCGGCAGAAGATACGCTTTCCGTTTACACAAATAGTCAGGAAAGGATTTTCCGGCTGAGTGGTCTCCTTCCGGAGGTATTGTATTGCTCCGTCAGTTAACGAAGGAATGACTATCGAAGAAAAAGCCGGACTCTCCACCGGTACACGTTTCTTATAATCAAACAAAGATCTTCCTTCCCCTACATCCGTAGGGCTATACTGAAAACGTATATTTTCCTTTTCGGCAGTCTGTGCCATCAGTTCATAAGAAAGTTCCCGGATACCAAAACGGATCTCTTTCTTTTGCTTTACCTGATCCTCCTGAGCCACAGTCAGGGATAATTTATACAAAGCCTGTGCCCCATAACCGTTCGGCCACCATAAAGCAGGGTTATGGATACGGAGTTGTCCGAATTGCTCCGGTGTGAAACTTATATTTTTTTGTTCGGAAGGTTTCAGTATTACTTCCTGTGAAAAAGAGATATCTCCTATCTTTCCATTCACGGAAACCGTTTGTGTCTCCGGGGTTGTATTCACCAACCGCGTTTTAATTTTAATATCGGCATAAGTCGTATCCGGCAATGGTAGATCTGTGATGACCTGAGGATCTTCCATCAGGACATCACCTACCGGAACCAGTCTGACATCCTGCCAGATACCTATATTCCTATCCCGGATACCAGGTATCCAGTCCCATCCTTCCGAAGAGATAAAAGTCGGTCCGTCCAGACAAAGGGCACCACCATTACCGCCAAACCATTCCTTATTCTCTTCAAACGGAATACCCGGATTATTGGGTGGAAAAATATGAACGGCTAATGTATTCATTCCCTGTTTATCCAATAAACCGGCCACAGGATACAAGCCTCTTTTAAAGGCTCCGTTCATTGTACCCAGGCGGATACCGTTCAACCAGATATCCGCCTTATAGTTGATACCGTTCAGTAATATCTGATAGTCCGTATCCTTCATCGTCTGAGGTATCTCGAATGAGATACGGTACCACCAGTCCATACGGCAAAGCGTATCCGGTATCAGTAAGTTATTCAGGCCATAATAAGGATCCGGATATACTGACTGTTCGACCAGTGTGGTAAGGACTGTTCCCGGCACAACCGCATTATACCATTCATCGGCATTTGTCCGGGTATCCCACAAAGATATACCTTTTCCTGCCAGCTTATATCCTTCGATCATCTCCCAACCGCCGGAAAGCAGGAAATTACCTTCTTCATCCTTTTGTAACTGTCCGGATACGGCTTGGTAGGCTTTCCTTTCCGTTATAATCTTTCCGGCTTTTGAATGGGGAAGTTCATCAGCCTGTTGCCTGACGGTCCGTCCGAAATTCAAGTTACTCTGCCCCTGTACTGACGCTCCGATCAACAGGAATGCCAGCAAACTTAACCAATATATCTTTGTCATAGTTTTACCTACTTTTTCAACAATTTATCTTCCATCACTTCTTTAAAAAGAAGATATGCTTCAGGAGTGATATGAATATGGTCTTCTTTGAAGTATTCCATAATAGGGCAATCATTCTCATCGACAAATTTCTCCCAGACACTTACATAATCCATATAATCATACAATGCAGCATATTCTTCCATCAGTCGATTGGCTTTCTTATATTTCTCAAAAGAGTTCACCCGCGCCGGACAAGGCTTGATGGAAACAAGCAGAATACGGCATTCCGGATAATGATAATGAATGAGACGGCTCATACAAATGACATCTTCCATAAACTGTTCAGGAGTAGTCTCCGTCTCATTCAAATCATTATCGCCTTCATAGATAACGACCTGGCGAGGATTAAAAGGCTTGACAACTTCATCGAAAAAATAGATCTGATCGCACATCATGGAACCACCGAATGCCCTGTTCACTACCACCGAGTTTGGAAAATACTTCTGTGTATCTCCCCATCGTGTAAACGTAGAGCTACCTATAAATAAAACACAACCTTGTTGGATTCCTTCCTTACTGTTTTTATCCCTTAACTCCTGAATCTTTTCTTCCCATTGCGCAGCCCGTTCATATTGGGCCAAAGCTAAAACGCAATGACAGAATAAAATACAAAGCAGAACTATCTTTTTCATGATCTATCACACCTTTCCTTCTTATTTTTTCACTTTAAAACACCAGAACCACGCTTCCCAGCCATTAGACAAGACATGCGCCAGGACCAATTTATCTTCGGTCAACTTCAGAATGTCAAATTCATGAACCGTTTTCCCTCCTTCGTTCGGAGAAACTCCTTTCAGGATCGTTCCGTCCACAATTGTCAATGTACCGATAGACCAGGGAGTTCCGTCAGCCATCACCTTCTGTTTAGTCATATCAAACTTAAAACTACCCTTCTCCACAACTTTTCCGGTCTGACTTATCTTCGTAAAATTGGCGGCACCGTTCAGGTCGAAATGCATAACGCCGTCTTTCCCGACTTCCGGATCTTGATCATCCATATCTCCCGCCTTGATCGTTGCCCAGGCCGGAGCGGTATTTCCGGGATAGCCGCCATTTCCCCAAACGACATCGTCCGGACTTGTATAATCCCACATCCAGTCTTTACCATTTTTATCCGTTCCTGCAAAAATGGCCCATTCATCTTCTATCGGATAAAGAATATTGTCAATAGTCACCTTACGAATCGTAGAAATGGTTCCTCCAGCACATATTCCGGTGAAAACAATCTCTTTCTCACCTAAAAACGGGACCAGTACCGTATCTTGCTGACGCACAGAGATGCCTGAACCATAATTCCAATGAGATCCGACCATCGGAGTATTATTGATCATAACAATCTTATTTCCTCCCTCTGTCAGCGGATATACATCCAACTTCAACTCGCTTTCCGCGATCACACTACCTTGTTTATGCTCCTCTTCTATCGGATTACAAGACAACTGAAACATTGCCAGCAGCGAAAAAAGAGCGATTATTATCTTTTTCATATAATTTCATTTAACTGTTTGATTAATACAATGCATCATTACCCCATCCCGGAGTTTGTTCAAGTACGCCGGCCGATAAATCAATCTGTGTTTTGGGTATAGGCATGAATCCTCCCGTTTCCTGGATACGTTGTGTCAGATTACCCATATTCATCACATCATCCACTCCATTATTCTTAACTTTTACGCCGTTCTGTTTTTCAAGGGATTCGCCTGCAATGCCCCAACGAAGCAAATCATAATAACGGGCACCTTCAAAGGCTAGTTCCCAACGGCGTTCATTCTGCAATGCCCTATCCGTATAAGCAGCCAGAGGGGTTAAACCGGCACGTTCACGTACCCGGTTCAAATAACTGACATCCTGTTTCAGCTCTGCCATCATCAGCAATACATCTGCAAAGCGGATGATCACCTGATCCTGTGTGTTATCGATCTGGAAGTCAGGAGTTCGTCCATACAATATGCAACTGTAATTAACACAAGCTGTCGTTCCGTCCGACTTTGCCTGATGTGCGTTTATTGCGATATACTTCTTCTGCCAATAACCTGTTTCCTGTATCTGCATACTGGCTCCCCAGGTATAACTTTTTATATTCTCATCCGGATCGTTTACGTCCAGGATAGAAGCGGCACGCCTGAAGTCATTCGGTTCGCTTATCTCCCAGTCGCTTATCAGATTAGTACTGACCGGTCCTGCTCCCCAACCTTGTCCGAACGGAAATATATTCTCATAATTCGGTTGTTCACGAATGGAGAAATAAAGTACCGGTTGGTTTCCATAATAAATACTGGTAGAATGATTACCCATTGCAGAATATTTAATGGAAAAGATCGTTTCATTATTCTGGTCATCTCCCACCCAACTCAGGTTATTATCTGTAGCGAACTTATAATCAGGAGCCGTAGCGGAATTTGCGTAAGGCCATAAATTACCAAAATTGGAAACCAGCCCATGACCGCTATTATTAATACAGTCATCCAACCAGTTGATCACTTCCTGTTTTGTCACAGAACCGCCTTCAGTCAATGGCAGGGCGTCCTGCTTATAATATCCGGTATAAAATAAATAGACACGTGCCATCAATGATTCGGCAGCCCATTTCGTTGCATGTCCCAACTGGCTGTCTTTTACTTCATATTTTTTATCCGGCAACGTCTGAATGGCATATTTCAAATCATCCGCCATCTGAGCATATAACTCTCTGGCTTCGGCCCGCGGATTATTCACAGCTTCTGTCGTCAGAACCAAAGGTACCGTTCCAAACATACGGCATAATTCAAAATAGAAGTAAGCACGCAGAAACCGGGCTTCAGCCGCTATCTGATCTTTCAACTCCGGCTTTTCCCATGTCTTTACCACATCGAGAGTTTCCAGCAGCATATTGGAACGGAAAATCCCCTGATACATTTTTTTCCAGAAATCCGGGAACATATCGTCATTTATCTTTTTAAGTTGATCCATTGCAGCCCAGCTTCTATCTACGGCAGCTCCACCTCCCAGACGGTCATCCGAAAGCAATTCGGATACCAGGAAAGTGCATTGGTTTACATTCACTGATGGTAATATGGAATACACTCCGGTTAACGCATCCAATGCATCCTGCGATGTTTCCGGAAAACTCGACGTATCCTTTTTCACCAGATTTTCTGAATCCAGAAAACCGTCGCAACCTGTAAACAGGAATACGAGTAATGAAAGAAATGCTATCTTTTTCATATTTTAAATCGATTAGAATTTTAAATTAACACCTATCATATATGTTCTCGGACTTGGATAAAAGCCGACATCGATACCGGACACCCAACTCTTATCTGCACCATACCCGATTTCCGGATCCATTCCTGAATATTTGGTAAAGGTTGCCAGATTCTGAGCTGTCACATACAACCGGGCCTGACCCAACGGCATACGGGGGAATAGTTTCTTAAAGTCATATCCTAAAGTCACATTCTGGATACGGAAATAATCCCCGTCTTCAATGAATATATCCGATATGTACAGCCAGTTTACATTCGTTCCGGCTGCAACACGAGGCAAGCGGTTGGAAGTGCCTTCACCATGCCAACGGCCTAAAATGTCTGTTGTATAGTTTTCTTTCGGCTGGTCTGTAAACGACCGGTACGACTTGGCGATCTGGTTACCGAATACAGCATTTGTCGTTATCCCCAGGTCAAATCCTTTATATCCGAAATTCAGAGTCAATCCCATTGTAACATCCGGATGCGGGTTACCGATCATACATTTATCTTTATCATCAATCACACCGTCCTTATTCGTATCTGCAAAAATCAAGTCACCGGGGGCTGTACCCGACAGTTTTGCTCCGGTATATTCTGCAATCTGCTTTTCACTCTGGAAAACACCCAACGTTTTATACCCATAGAAATAACCGATCGGGTATCCTTCCTGTGCCCGGTACATTTCCGTTGTACCTTCACTCAGAATATTCGGACTTCCGTGAATAATTCCTTCGGAGTTGGCAATACGAGTTACTTCATTCTTATTATGCGACAAATTCAGGTTTACCCCGTAAGTAAAATCTCCAACATGGTCATTCCAGTTCAAAGCCAGTTCAATACCTTTATTCCGAACATCACCGCCATTGATATAAGGAGCGTTCGTACCGTAGGAATCCAGAATAGGAGCCTGTACCAACCAATCTTTGGTTGTCTTTATATAATAGTCGAATGAAAGTCCCAGACGGCTACCCAGGAAACGGGCATCCAGACCTAAATCCAGCTGTTCGGAAGTTTCCCACGTTACATCCTTATTAGGTAAAATATCGGGATAAGCCCCGGAAGAAATAGTTTGCTTGTCCGGTCCGAAGAAATAATTGGACTTCAGGGACGAGATCGTTGCCAGATACTGGAACGGATCGATATCCTGATTACCGTTTTGTCCCCAGCTGGCACGGATTTTAAGGAAATCGAGATAATTTCTCGTCGGCTCCATAAATGCTTCGTTACTCATCACCCAACCGGCAGAAACTGAAGGGAAATAACCCCAGCGATTTCCTTTAGCAAAATTCGATGAACCATCGGCACGCATGACCAGGGTCAACAAATAAGTTTCCTTATAATCATAATTGATACGGCCGAAGAAAGAAGCGATCCCTCTTTTCTGTAAGATCCCGTTCTTCATATAAGGAGAACCACCGACTGTTGTTTTATCGGCATAGATAACAGTTGTATTATCCAGATAGGCATGATCGAAATCATCGAAAATCGAGTTGACATTGCTAGCCGATAAATTGTCACCTAAACCACTCCGTTCCATAGACTGACCAATCAAGGCGCTGAAATTATGATTATTATTGATTTTGAAATCATAACTTACCGTATTTTCCCAAAGCCATCCGGAATTGATAAACATACGTTGAGTCACCTCATTCTCTTTATTATACACATTCGAAGCCAACTCATAAACCGGTTTAAAACTGCGATAGGAATTAGCTTCCATTGTCAAACCGAAGCTGCTCCTGATCTTCAGGTTTTTGATCGGCTGTAAAGTCACATAGGCATTCGCTTTAATGTTATGTTTCTTTGTCAGGTTCTGACCATGTGCATAATCCATCAGGGCAACCGGGTTTTCACCAGTAGGATCCCAATCCAGTGCATAATGATAATTCCCGTCTTCGTCATACATAGGAAGGAACGGGTTGGCCTTCAACGCACCGTTGATATCATTCTGATACTGGTTGCCGATAGAGATTCCCGATTTTTCAGTATAAGAATATGTCAGGTTCTCTCCAAACTTAATGATATCAAAGTCCTTATTTTTTAATAAAATGTGCTCGGTATTCAGACGAAATGTATAACGATCATACTTGGGTTGTACAGGTTTACCCAGAATACCTTCCTGTGAAGTATAGGAAATACCGATAGAATAAACGGACTGTTCGCTTCCTCCCGTAATATTCAGAGCATGATTCTGGACCGGGGCATTCTCGTTCCTCATTTCATCCAACCAGTTCGTCCCTTTGTTCGTTCCATTGGCATAACTTTCCCAGTTGGGTACCATCGAACTAAAATCATAAGCAGGCAGGCCATCCATTAAACGACCTTCATTCTGTATCATCGCATATTCCTGTGCATTCAGTGTCGGAACCATTTTATATACATTCTGCACACCAAAATATCCGTCATAAGATATGGTTGCTTTTCCGGCACGTCCCTGTTTTGTCGTCACCAATACAACACCATTCGCAGCACGTGATCCGTAGATAGCAGCTGATGCAGCATCTTTCAGCACATCAATAGATTCGATATCGGCAGGATTCAGATTATTGATATCCGCACCGGTAACCCCGTCTATAATGTATAAAGGTCCCGAAGAACCAGTTGTACCCAAACCACGTATCGTCACATTGAAACCTTCGCCCGGCATACCGGATGATTGGGTAATGTTCACCCCAGGAGTCTGACTTTGCAAAGCTCCCAAAGCACTCACTGTGTTCAGCTTCTGAATATCGTCTCCCTTCACCTGCACAGTCGCACCTGTTACCAGTTTTTTCTTCTGAATGCCATAGCCCACCACAACAACTTCATCCAAAGCCTGCGAATCTTCTTTTAAAGTAATCTGATAGATTGCAATGTTGGGCTTGACGGTCAATAACTGTTCCTGATAACCGATATACGTAATTTGTAAAACACTTCCGTCCGGCACAGTCAAGGTAAACCGTCCGTCCAGGTCCGTAACTGCACCGTTTGTAGTCCCTTTCTGAACAACGTTTACACCTATCAGAGGTTCATTACCGACCTCCGATACAACAATTCCGGAAATAGTCCTTCCCGTTTGAGCTTCTGCCAGCAGGTTTCCTAAAAGCAGGAAAACGGAAATGAAAACCAGATAAAAACTTCTATTTTTCTTTTCCATAAAAGAATTGATTTAATTGATTAATCACTATTTTTTTAATGTAATTCCCCTGGCGGGAACAATATGTTCTCGCTTATATAAATTTTAACATGAGACTTTTTGATAACTGGAACTTAAAGCCGTCTCAATAATTTAGCAGCTATTTCATTATTCATGACAATAGATTCATCCAACACAGCCGACCTGATTATTGCGGTCAATTCCTGATGCCATTTTACATCTCTCCACATACCGGCAAACTGCGGTCCGCAAAAATTACTCGTAGCTATTCCTGCCCACATCCCCGTTTGAGCAGCCGCTACTGTTCCTAAAGCACAAAGTTCTTTCACCCAATCCCAATTCAGCAGAGGCCAGTCTTTATAATCTACAATCCCCCAGCATTCTGTAGTAATAAGAGGCCGTCCTGTTTTTCTTGCGATTTTCCCTGTCAGTTCTATTTTATCGGTCAGCAACTTCTGCCAGTACAATGGTTTCTCCCGGTAAAGCTTTTCAGCAGATCTCACCACTTTCTTATAGGCTTCGGGAGAAAACTGTCCATCCTTATAATCCACGATCTTATAAAACTCGCTGTTATTCTGATGAACCATCCATATATGATGCTCATACAAATCCAGGAAAGAAGTGTCTACTTCCTCATATTTCTGAACATCCCCATAATCAAAGGAAAAGAGGAAAGGCATATCCGGATATTCTTTCCTCATCCGATTCAAAGCATGTTTCATCCACTGAAGCGACTCTTCCTTATACCATTGTCCCCATACAACATGCGGATATTGGGATGAAAAGAAAGGAGCCCACAAATTTCCCGGCCATTCATTACACAGATCCACAAATAATACAGTATCCAACAGCCCATCTGTTTCTATAGATTTAAGAGTTGATATCCAGCAATCAGCCATCTTGTCTGGGGTTGTTATCTTCATCCTGGTATCATCTACGTCCTGACGATACCAGGAAGAAAGTCCTACCTTGATATCGCGTTCCCGACATTTTGTAAGAAACTCATTCAAAGCAGGCTGGACCTGTACTTCATTCAAATCCGGACTTCCCCAAACCTGCTGGTTCCAGACCTCATTCAACATCCATTTCCCGGTCGGATTCTCTGCGACCAGATGCGGATAAGCATCAATACGTATCGCATTATAACCACGTTCGAGCAATTCATCCAACACCTTATCCCAGTCTTCGTAACCGGCTCCCGGCCAACGACGTTCCAACCAGGAAAAGTCCCACATGGTAATTGCACGGGGCGATATCTTTCTCTTACTCATTTCCGGAACTACCTCATTAAAAGAAGAAGTTCCAAACAGATCAAAAGAAGCAAGGCTACCCAAAGTTGCCATAGTAGTTTGTTTTATAAAATTCCTTCTGTCCATATTCATTACTTAAACGGGATAATTTGCATTTACACTATAAAACTCTTTATTCAAAATGCTTGTGTATCCATAGGCTTTCTATTATTAGAATTATAACTGTTAACTATATCTCAGATTTCTATATGGCAAAGATATAGTCAGTTAAGCCTACTTCTTTTCTTTATTTTTGCGCATAATGCTGGTATTTTACCATAAATCTGAAATCAGATAACTTTCCGGTTTTTTACTCCGAACTTTTTCTGATATTCTGACGGCGACATCTGTGTGGAGCGTTTAAACTGCTCAATAAAGTTTGACAAATTATTAAAACCAGCCTCCATACTTAACGTCGAAATCTTCATACGTCCTTCTATCAATAGCTTTTTAGCATGCCCGATACGTATATCATTCAAGTACTGTACAAATGTCTTTTTGGTACGTCCCCTGAAATAACGGCAGAAAGCATTAGGCGTCAAACCAACCAGTGAAGCGACTTCTTCCAGTTTTATCGGCTTTGTAAAATTCTTCATCATATACTGGTATACTTTATCGAATCTTTCAAAATCCGAAGAATTGACAGATTCCGTGAATCCGACACTTGCCAGCAACTCATATTCGTCTGTCGTCGCCATCATTTCCAGTAACGAGATAAAGTTGGTAATTCGGGCAGCCCCGGTATCATTCACCGAACGTTGGATGAAAGAACCGATTGTATCTCTGGATTTCCCCATAAACTTAATGCCGCGCCTGGAACGTTCTATCAACTGACGAATATTGTTCATTTCCGGTAAGCGGATCAGATTTTCTTCAAAAATATCTTTTAGAAAGAACAAACATAGGCAAGACGCCTTCAATCCGGCACCTTGTTTAAAGAATTCATCATCATTTCTCCATTCATGGGGCAACTTCGGTCCTACCATACAAACATCACCTTCCTGGTATCTGTCAATATGGTCCCCGACAAAACGTGTTCCGGTACCTTCCAATATATACATAATTTCTATTTCGGGATGATAATGCCACGGAACAATAAAATGTGGCAAATCTTCTTTATAGAAGTTTATATAGCTATTGCTCGTAAATGGTAATTCCTGATAAAGTGGTATCATAATGTTTTATTTAATAAAGAAGATGGTTAGCCAATACATACTTATGCCTCTTGCACAAATATACAATCGAGCTTATATCAATATTTATTTGATATTCGCAGGAAATTATGGTATTTTACCATTAACATAAAATGGGATGTTAATATAACATAACCTTCAATATCTCTCCTCCTTTTCCATTGAAGTATTAAAGTATGGTTCAAAGAAAAATAAAAAAAGGATACGAACCAAAGGTATTTCTTCGGTTAACATATCCTTTTTTCTATGATATTTAATCTTTATTGATTCAGTACATGTATCGTATGACAAGCCACCAACGCAGCTGTCTCCGTACGAAGACGGCTCTCTCCTAATGAAATAGGTTCAAAACCCTGCTGTAAAGCCAGTTCTATCTCTTCCGGGCTGAAGTCTCCTTCGGGGCCGATCAGTACTAAAGCGTTTTCACCCGGACGATACGTTTGTTTTAATAATGTTTTATCTCCATCCTCACAATGAGCAATAAACTTACGACCGTCAAAAGGTTGGCTGACAAATGATTTGAAATCAGTCATTCCTTCCAGCTGGGGTAGTGTCGCCTTTTGCGACTGCTTCATGGCACTGACCAGGATCTTTTCCAGACGGGCTGGTTTTATCTCCCGGCGTTCTGAGAAACGACAATTCAGGCAGGTAATGGCATCAATACCGATCTCGGTCGCTTTCTCTGCAAACCATTCCATCCGATCCATATTTTTTGTCGGAGCAACTGCGATATGAAGGCGGAAGTTCCATAAAGCCGGTTGCTGCCAACTCTCCAGAATGGACACTTCGCAATGTTTATGATGGGCACGACTGATAGCCGCCTTATAAAAAGTTCCTTTACCATCAGTCAGTAAAATTTCATCGCCTTCGGTCAGACGAAGTACACGAATACAGTGACCTGCCTCCTCTTCCGGCAGTTCCGGATTCACTGCAATATCCGGCGTATAAAATATCTGCACGTCTCTTTAATTTTCAATTTTCAATTACCCAAGTATCATCCCTATAATCGTGGCTGACAACACAGAAACCAAAGCACCGGCAATCATGGCCGGAAAACCGAAACGGGTTATCATTTCCTTCTTCTCCGGAGCCAGCACTCCCATTCCGCCTAACAGAATCCCGATAGACGAAATATTAGCAAAACCACATAATATATAGGTAGACATTAAAATCGACTTTTGATACATGAACATCCCGGCATCTTTCCACTCCTGCAACTGGAAATAAGCCACAAATTCATTCAGGATCGTTTTCTGTCCCAGCAAAGAACCGACAAGCATAATATCCGGTGACGGAATACCGATCAGCCACATAAAAGGAGCCAGAATAACTCCGAGAATAAACTGGAACGTCAATCCCTGCGCTTTACCGTCAGTCACCGAAACGATCCATTCATTCAAACCGGTATAACGCCCCAGCAATCCTTCCAGAAGATAATTCGCCAAAGCGACCAGCGCAATGAATACCAAAAGCATTGCAGCTATATTGACCATCAGGCGAATACCGGTAGATGTTCCGGCAGCCAAGGCATCCAAAGCCGTCGGATGGGAACTTCCTTTTTCCAAAGTGGCTGCCTGATCAACGGCAACTTCCGTCTGCGGACAAAGCATCTTTGCCAAAACGATCGAGCCGGGTGCAGCCATCAACGACGCCGAAATCAGATGCTTGGCAAACAACACCCTGGCTACAGGGTCACCCCCCGATAACATACCAATATAAGTTGCCATAACCGTTCCGGCTATAGTCCCCATTCCGGACACCATAACCAGAAAGATCTCCGACTTATTCATCGCTGGCAAGTAATTCTTAATAAGCACGGGAGATTCAGTCATTCCCATAAATATATTTCCGGAGGTAACTAATCCTTCCGCACCCGATATATTCATAAACTTTCGTAGCAACCAGGAAAAAGCTCCCACAACACGCTGGATAATTCCCCAGTAATAAAAGAGGGAAACCAATGCTGAAAAGAAAATGACAACCGGTAATGAATGGATCAGGAATATAAACCCATTACTTTTGGTTGCGTACGGTCCTAATAAAAAGCCAACTCCCGCCTGGGTAAAGTCCATCAGTTTAATGAACGCCTTCCCCATCCATTCCAAAGCTGTTCCCACGAACGGTATATAAAGAACTGCCAGGGCAAATATAACCTGCATAATCAATCCACCTCCTATCAACTTCCAGTCGATACGTTTCCGGTCATAACTCAAGGCATATGCCACAGCCAGAACTGTCACGATCCCTAGTATTCCACGTAAAAGGGATTCCAGACTAATCCCGCTCTGTTGATCTATCATTTGGCACTTCCCTCCTCTTCTTCACGACGGCGAATCTCGTCTTTGTACATCTTTGCATATTCATAGTTCTCATCAGCTACAGCTTCTTCCATCCGTTCGCTCAATTCTTCTTCATCCAGAAGAGAAAGCCATTTCTTCAATTCCGCCTCATCTTCTATATCTTCCGGTTCTTTGTCCAGCAAAGCATAATCGTTGTCATCCATTTCATCCGGCATCGAGGATTCTTCCAGCACGACTCCGCATTCTGAAACGATATGTTCTGTCGTATAGATGTCGCATTTCACCCGAAGAGCGATTGCAATGGCATCCGATGTCCGTGAATCGAGGCGTACCTGAGTTATGCCATCATCAAACAACAGCTCGGAATAGAAAACACCGTCTTCGAACTTATAAATGAAAACCTCCCGTAGCTGAATGCCGAAAGCCTGGGCAAAAGTCATAAATAAATCATGAGTAAGAGGCCTGGGAGGCGTAATATGTTCTAATGCAATAGCAATGGATTGTGCTTCCGATGTCCCTACTATAATAGGTACGCGACGAGCTCCGTTTTCTTCCGCCAGTATCAGGGCATATGCTCCCGACTGAATCTGGCTATTAGTCAGCCCTTGAACCCGTAATTTTATTTTTGTATCCACACCACATAAATTTTATAGTACTGATACAAAAGTAATATTATTTCGGAATTAAAAGAGGGAAAGTGGACAAATGATGATCGGTAAAGTCTATAAAAAAGAAAAGGTTGTCATCCCGACAACCAATCTTCATTGCTAACCTTAAATCTAATACCATGAAAAACACAGTGCAAATATAAGCACTTTATGTTATTCAGCATAGTTTTATAGCACAATTCATACTTATTTTAGCAATAATTTAGTAGAACACCTTATTTGACAAGGTATATTAACAATCAATTCTTATCTTTCATATATTCATCCGCTTTCTCCTTCATCCGTTCAACACGTTTAGCTGTTTCAGGATGGCTTGAAAACATCTGGCGAAATTTGGATGATTTCGGTGCATCTTCACTCAAACTCATCAGTTTATTCAATGAATTATGCATGCTGTACGGATCAAGGCCATTGGCTACACTAAACTCAAAGCCGTAATCGTCTGCTTCATTTTCCTGTTTTTGAGAATATTGTGCACCGGCCAATGCTGTTGCCAGGTCGCCTAACTGGGAATCCGATAATTTAGCTACGACATCACTGGTTGCTCCTGCGGCATTTTTTGCAGCCGAAGTCAGATAAGCGTTCTTCATGGCATCTTTCGAATCGGAATGGAGCACATGACCGATTTCATGTCCGATAACAGCCATTACTTCATTGTCGTCCATCACTTTCATCAATCCGCCGCAAACACGGACACTACCGTCGCCACAGGCAAAAGCATTTACGTCGATAACATTGTATACCTTAAAATTCAGATCCAGTCCGTCAACTTTGATATCCTTTGTCAGACGTTCCAGACGCTGTCCCATCTCCGTATCGGGGCCGGCCACTTCATTATGGGTATCCATCCATTCGATATATTCACGACTCATGGTCACTATATCGGCATCACTAAGTGTGATAGCCTTAGCAACATCGGTAGCGGCGCTAACCACTTTCTTGGTGTTAATTGTTTTCCCTCCGATTTTAAACTGCGCAGAAGCAGTCAGGCTGACACCAGCCAGCAAGATTACTGATAATAACGTTGTTCTCATACTCAATTTGTTATTTACATACATTAGTTTGTTTGCATTTGCATAAATTCCATCAACTGGTTAAATGTGACATCTTTTAGTATAACTTTTTTCGTCTTATCCAACAGGTAAAGGGTTGGAATTGCTTTCAGATCATATATCTCATCATTTTTAAGGCTTACCGTATTATCATAGGAGTTTATCCAGGCTGCCGGTACATCAGGGATATGTTTCCGCCAGGCTTCCAGATCCTCATCGGGATAGACAGCCAGAATCTTTAGTTTCTTATCAGACATCATCCGGCCGATCAACGGATCACCCGACAACTGTTCCGTAATTTCTTTACAGGCATGACAATCCGGATTGTAGAAGAATAACAAAAGATAATCAGCCTTTACATTATATAATGTACCGGTTTTCCCATCAGCCAAGGTATAAGTAAAGTCGATTGCCGGCTCACCTATCCTGTTCTTTAATGCCAGTTCCAGTAAATGGGCAGGACGGATTTTATTTACTTCATCGAGGACCGGTGCGGCCAGGACGGATTCGAGTACAGGGATATACAAAGATTCATCACGCATCGGAGAGTTAGGATCGTAAAGATACTTTTCATACAGACCGGCCATATGAGCAAAGAAGCTGCTGTCAGCCGCAGCCTTGTGCATCATACCTTTGATGGAAGAGGTCGCAACTTCCGGAGTCACATATTTCATCAGGTCGATATAGTTGGTAAGTGCCTGTTCCGTAATATCCGGCAGATGGATATACGCCGTATCGGTAAAATCAAATTTATCCCAATAATGCTGGACCAGATATTTGGCTCGTTCGCCCGGATCGGTAATCATACTGGGAACGGCAACCATTTCAAAGGTTCTCGGCGTTGTATCCTCTTTCTCTGTTTTTGCTGTCTGCTGGCCGTGACATGAGTTAAAAATCAACGCAAATGCCAGCAAGCAAAGTATTCTGACTATCATATCTTTATGTTTTATAGTGCAAATATAATAGTTACTACAGTTTCAGATATCACTTTAGCCAATTATTTTATAGAGAATCCCTCCTGACTCTACTTTATAAATCAAAAAGTCAGGAGGGAGGGAGGGGTTAACATTCAATTTTAACGTATAATCACCTTTTCGTTTTTTTGCCGGTTGCGGGTGGTTACAGTAACTAGAGTAACTTGTTCAGGAATAAACACATCGAGAGAAACAGTACTTTGACGAATAGCTTGCTTATTATATATCAGTCTACCGTTTAAAGCATGTATTTTTACAGATTCAATCGGATCATCAACAGAACTGCTTACTACGACCCGGCCGTTGCTGACAGCAATACGTATATCCGAATCCGGAATGTCATTCTCCTCTATTTCACCTATCCGCAGGAACAACCGTCCTTCTACAAAACCTGTCTGATTATCAAATGTATATTCAGGATTCTCCCTCATATTCTGCAATGTTCCCGTAAAAGTATCCTGCAGATAAATATCCTGAGCCGTATCAAAAGTTTCCATTCCGGATAAGCGAAGGGTCAACTCACCTTTGACATCGGTACGGATACCCAGTTCAATGGGTTTCGATAAATCGCCCAATGTACGGATAGAAGCCGCCTTTCCATCCAGTAACGTATATAAAACAGCCGGTTCTGTATTCTCTTCCGAAAAGAGAGTCCACATATCTTTGCGTGCATTATACCGGTTTTCTTCAAGCGGAACATATTTCAGACGAATATGACTCTGGGCTACCTGATTCCTCAACACGTCCATCTTCAGCGTTGCCTCTTCCATTCTGCGGGAGGAACGCAGGGTGATGTCAGACGTTGTTGTCGACATCATGAAATTGAATTGAAGCTCAGATATCTGTCCTATCTTTTCTACAATAAAGGATTGCATAGGTGCAATAAGATACGGATCATTTGAAAAAACCCCTGGGTTATAAGCTTCAAACGTTTCATTATCCGTCCATATATAATAACCGCCAGTTATAGCCTGATTGGCTGCTTTAAATTGATTGAAATTCAGATGTGACATAAAAGGATTGCCTAACAAAGCTGTCGTATAGCCTGTTTGATCGTTTTTCACAGTCACATTAAAGTTCTTATTTTCATTATCTAATGGTCGGTTACCTTCCATCTCTTCTATACACTGCTCATAAGTAAACCGCCCTATACCGGTACGATCCATTGTCTTTGTTTCGCCCAGATAAACACCATGATAATTCCACATTGAATAGGTAACGCTATCCTTTGGGAAACGGAAAGACTGCAGTTCTGCTTCGATGTCTTCTCCATCATAGACTCCGATAGCATATCCGAGCCCCGGAGACAAATCTTCGGTCAGCGTATTGAAAGGATTCGAGAAGTCGCCTGTCACCTTTGCCGGTGTATCTTGTGTCTGTGGATTGGTGGTATTATATTTCATCATATAAACTGTTGGATTCTGACGCTTTATATTTCCTTCGACAAAATAATCACCGGAATACATTGCACGTAAAGGAGCCGAGACAGTATACCAACGACCTGGTTTCACATCAAGATCCACTTCAGCAAATCTGTAGTTCAAATAATTCGTACGAGCCACTCCGCCCCCCATCTTGAAGGTTATCGTATCGCAAGCTGGGCGGAGAGAAAAGAATCCGTCATTCTGCTTTTCTTTCTGTTGATTCAGATATAACTGACTATTGGTATAATCATTTACCACATTCAACGAGTCTACTGTCGGCTTTATCAACAGAGGATAATGATCTAACAGATTGGTTTGATCCACTTTGATTGATTCATTGGGGATGATCACATTTGTACAGTATCCGGGTACACCGTTGTCCCAGTTTCTGAAATCATTCCAGTTGTTTGCTTCACCATTACCGGTCCAGGTGGTTACTTTAGGGAATAGAACAAACTCATGCATAGAAGCCTCAGTACATCCCACGGAATTATTGGCAGTCAACGAAACCGTATAAAATCCCGGAGCATAATCGTCCAATTTTATTTTCAAAGCTTTTGCTGTAGTATCGGAAACGACCGTCCCACCGACCATCCAGGTATAACTTGCATAAGGGTTATTATCACTCACTTGCGTATCCTGGTTGGTTATAGTGATATACCCGTCTCTATCTACATCGGAATAGCAGAAAGCTGTTCGGTTACCGGCCAGCGAAGGTGTAGGAATCTTATCTATAGAGGCTGCAAAAAGTAATTCACGAGGCTCTGACACAGCCATACAGGCATAATTCGGAATACCGGCAAAACCTCCCGACTGAGCTACTACTAAACGATAATATCCATTGTTGGCTGCTGTAAAAGGGTAGATTTCGAATTTTGATTTATCAGTCGTGATCACTCCTGAAGTCACCTCTCCGATAACACTGGCAAGGGGTTGCCACGGACCATCTTTTCCGGTAGGACTAAACTCCCATCGATAGTCCAAATAGTTTCCTAAGGTACCGTCATCCGTATAAGTTCCTTTCAGGATAAGCACTCCCTCATCTTCTGCACAAACATAACCGTTTACAGACGGCACGAGGGTCACGGGAGGGATAACCAGATAAATTTCAATATCATCCATCAACACATCATTTCCCCCTCCGGTACCAAAGTTGTTATTGACAACTTCCAGAGTTATACTGGTTACATTCTCCGGAACAAGGAACCTGAATCCGAATTGTCTCCAATTATTACCTTCCCCATCAAGCATATTTCCGGAAAGATATTCTGCTAATATATCTCCTGTTTCTGTGTTTGTCAATATAAATTTAAGATTCACTTTCTCCAGTCCGTTCCATTTTACAAAGCTGGTAAACCATCCTGTAATAACTAATTCGATATTACGGCATGCGCCCAGGTTCGTTAATTGATGAGTATAGAAACGTCCGGGAGTCTCTGTAGCGTTTACAGCGACCAAATAACCATGAGTTTCATTAGGCTGGTCTTCATAAATATGGTCTGTCATAACCATCCAGCCATTAGAACTCCCTGCGGGACTTTTCTTCGTAATCATATAACCGCCTTCCGGCAAATTGCCATCACCGGATTTATACTGTTCGTAATCAATCGTAATATAATCGATTGGCTCTTGTTTTATATTCAGATCTCCGGGAACTGTTCCCCCAAAGTTCTCCCTGTGTATACGACGGGCATTTGCCGGAGAAATAGCAGCATCTACGCTACCACACAAATAACCAGGCAGTAAATAATATGCGGCTCTCTCATCCAAAAGGGGAACTCCGTTCATATCACATATCTCTACCCAATAGGTTCTTGCTTTAAACTGTCCGTCTGTATTTCTTTCATTCTGGACAGACAGGGTATGTGTCTTTCCGTCAGACAGTATTACAGGATCCTCTATGGCTTGCGTAGAAGAATATTTCTGATCATAATCATACTCATCCTGATCAGGCAGTAGATCTTCCGTACCTCCGTCTTTACTAGTGTACCATTTATACGTAACTCCAGTTATTTCTGGGGCCTCCATATGAATAAGCGAAGGCAAATAACCTGGTTCACCCAAACTCACCATTCCTGGAAGATATTCACCACTTCCCCTATAAACTGTAGCTTGCTCTTTCGTCATGTTATCCGGACATACGAAATAGGTTTTCGATTTAGATGCATCTTCCGGTATAAATTTAACCGAATCAGAATAGACAGATACATTATCTCCTGTTACCACAAAACGATAATAAATAGTCTCATGAATGGCATTTGTTGTATAATCGGTCGTAAAATTTCCATTTCCGACAGTACCGGTAGCTCCCGTTCCACTACTATTGATCCACCCTCCGGTCTCAAGACGTTGCTGCCATTGATAGGTGAGCAAGCCTGTCAAACTGCCGCAGGCATACCCCCCTGTCAGGGTTTCTTTCTTACCGGATAACACAATCATCTCCGTCTTTGTTGGTGTAAATATCTGTGCCGGGCTCAATAATTTTATTTCAATATCATCCAATGCAACCCCCTTACCCCAGTCCCAGGCTCCTTCCGTAAATAGGGAAAGTGTAGCGGTAGTAGCACCTTGCGGTACAAAAAAGTCAAATCCATATTGTTTCCAGAGACTATTACTTCCTCCGCGAATATCTCCTGTCGTATATTCTTGGGTATCTCCGTTGTCGAAACCGACAAGAAATTTGAAATTCTGCTTGGTATTGGTGTTTTTCTCCAGATTGGCAATCCAGGCTTTAAACGATAGTTTCGAACCACCACAAAGATTGGAAAGCGTCGTTTTATAAAATGGCATACTTTCACCATCCGACGTACCCCTGGCGTGAACCAGCAGAAAGTAACCGTCTTTACAACTGGAATGATCTGTTACATCCGTATTCCAGTTTGTCGTACTTTCAGAATTATCCTCATTTGTCCAGTAATTCAGGTATACTTGATTCGTTATTATATAGTTACCGCTGCCGGGGTTGGGTCTTACGGTTCCCTCCGACACCTGGGTATATTCATATCCGGGAATAACATATTGATTGTCGGCTTTATAAATAAAATCCTGTGTAGAACCACACCCTCCAAAGTCTTCTCTGATCAGGTAATTGGCATCCCGAAACAGTCGCACAGGTTCTGAGACCAGAGCTTCCGTAAAATCCGTATCACCACCATTCCCCTTGATTACCAAAACTCTATAATAGTAACCGTCTACCACCGCTGGTATAGTCCCGGTAAAAGTTCCGCTGTTACCTGTCGCCGTACCGTCCGATCCAGCAATATCTGTCCATCCATTACCATCAGCACTTCTTTGCCACCTGTAATTGATAGAAGGACTGATATATTTATAATCCACCATAAAATCCACATTGAAACCGACAGTACTTCCCGATACTGGAGATTTGATAGTTATAAATGATTCATATCCGGTAAGGGAGATATCATCTAATCCAAGCCACAAATTATCACCTACAGATGATATACGTATTTTAATCTCATCGTCCTGATAACTAAGAGGAATGTAAAACAATAATTTTCTTTCTTCCCATTCGTCGCTTACCTTAAACTTTGCAGAGTCCATCACAATACCTCCAGCATCTTCAACTTCCAACTTAAACTGATAGGGAAGAGTATCGACCCTCCCCCACAAGGCAACCTGCCATGTACTGAGAGAAAAGGTTTGTCCCAACATGTCCGTTGTTACCGGAATACTGGCTTCATAAACAGTCTTCTCTGTATTTGTACGGTTCACAGCGTACATAAAATAACCTTTTGAATTGTCTCCAGGGATACTGTGATCCTCAAAGCCACCTTTACCGCCACCGTCTCCATCTCCCCAATTCCACTCTACACCCGGAAAACCGGGGATAGGTAACTTCCATCCGGCCAGTTTTGTGATTGCATAAGTGGCAGCTCCTCCCTGATCCAGTTTAATCGGTCTTTCCCCATAAGCTTGTTCGGCTTTGTCCCTGTTGTAGGCTCTGTCATCGGGGAGTCCGTAAGTAAAATCCGTTGTTATTGTTGGATGCGGCCCAGCAGCAAGCCACCAGTCGCCCGAAGCTCCTGCCTGGTTTGTCGAATCGGTAGAGGGCCAGTTTCCACCAAAGTCCTCCTTCAACAGATATTCGACCGCTGTGTACTCTACAGTAACTATATCCGAATACAAAGTTTTACTACCTGCCGTGACTACAAGCCGGTAATAGACAAGACCTTCCATACTTTCCGCCGCAGGAATGAATTCTGTTGTAAAAGATGTTCCATTAGCTCCTCCTGTCGCTCCCGTACCAGTGGCCTGAACCCAAGAACTACCGTCATATTTCTGCCATACATAGGAATAAGCTTCACTTCCTAAAGGATTGTTATATTTTGCCAGAAAAGGAGCAGCAACCTGTGTGTTGACTTTCGTATAGGTGTATAAAGAAGCAGGAGATGCCATCTGTATCGCCTTCATGTTCACCGTTATATCATCCACCCCAAATTTGTGCTTCTTATTTTCATATCCATATTTATCAACAAGACTGAAAGTAATCGCTCCATCCTGGGTAGCTGTAACAGAATGAGACCAATAAATCCATCCGCCATTCGAATTTGCATAGTTGGCCGAAGTTTTAGTCTGACCGCCAAGTCCGGTTCCCGTAGCTTGTATTTCAAAATTATATCCGCCATCCACATCGTCATAATAAACGCCAAACTTAACAATCTCTCCTTTCTTTACATAAGAGATTGTAGCAGCATAGATTTTTTTAGGATCGGTACCTGCTTCCTTCACGGCAAAAAGATAATATCCGGTTCCTGTGGTATGATCGGGATGTGGCCATTGTGGAGGTTCACCGTGACCAACAAGGTTTGAATTTTTAGTAATGATACATTTTCCGGCATCATCGGCCATAGGTACAGTGGCAGCATACGTGAAATCATAGTAACTCCATATTCCCGGATTAGGATCTATGTAGTTACCGCTAAATTCGGGTCTCTCAAAATCTTCATTGATAACGTTTACTTTTGTTGCCTGTTGTGCTTTCACCTGTCCACCGACCAATAATAGTCCCAGAAATACGATGAGTTGCATCTGCTTAATACAGATTGTCTTTTTTGAAATATTTGTCATAACCCTTATGCTTATTTAGAATATGATTGACTGATTTCTGATCAGAATATTCGAGTTACTTTTTACCTCCGGTACAGCAGACCGGGTAACAGTCTCTATAAACTCTGGTTTGGACTCCGGCAGAACAGGCGATCCGATAGAGATCATTTTTTCTATATTCAGTTTGTACCAGTTATTCCGTACCACACCGAAACGTCCGTATTTTCCGATACCTTGTGCCTCTGCAACGGAAAAATGTTCTATTGGTACCTCATAATACATTTCACCGTTTTTATAAAATGAAAGATTGGCAGATTCTGCCGGTTTTTCGTTTCTCCAATTAGAAAAGTTAAAATCAGGATGGTCCTCTTTAAATTGTCTGATCGCTTCGAGAATACCCTTCCGAAGATATATATGAATATGTTCTGTTGTAGAGGCCGAGGCGTAGATCTCCACATCCTCCGGACGGAGAATAAAAAAAGTGGTATTGTCTTTATTATAATTATTGTATTTATAATTTTCGATATCCGTATTTCCTCCTTTAAATACAAAGAACCCCTCGATCGGTTTTAACGGAAGCTCCGGATTCACCTCTGTACTCTTCTCACCAAACTGCTCTCTTTTAAGAACCGCTTTAAAGATAACCCTAGTCACGACATCTTTCTTTTGTTCATTTTGAACCATGGTATTTTCGGGTATGTACACCGGTTGAGTGTCTCCCTTTTTCCATGACCAGTAATTATAATATTTATAATCGGAGAGTTGAGGATACAGCTTTTTAGCCGTACTATTGGTACCCGGATTTAATTCTGTGCCATCCAATACATAGCTGAAATTTTGTTTTTTCGCATCTGTTCCTGAAAAGCCAGAGAAGTTAGGGTCTTCAGCGTAAAAATATTCCCGGTCGATATCTCCCTGTTCTTCGATTACGGTTCCTCCGGCTTTATATGTAAGATGTCTGAGCCAATAGCTTTTTTTATTGACTACATCGATTTCCCAGGTAAGGTCAGTTGCAACCATATAACGCACCCGATCGGAAACAAGTCCCAGGCCATCATATGTATGAAGATAAGATTTGGCACTACACTGTTTCGTTTTCCGGTTAAATGTACCGGTACAACCTTGCACCGGACATTTAATACAATCTTCCGGTATATCGTATCCTTCATCACCCCAGGGAGCTTCTGATTGGTTATTATAATCCAGCAACATCACAAATCGTCCGTAGGGAACTACTGCAGTAGATTTGGTATTTGCGGTACCAGCATAATCACAAGTGACTTTTGCTGCCACACGTTCCAGATTGATGAAAGCCGGATTGTTCTCTGCTTTTTCTTTAGTAGCATAGAAGTTTCCGGGTATTAGTTCGACAAGTTTTTGGGAATTCATCATCAGGAAATAAGCCGGTTCTTCGTATGTTCCCTCTTCTCCGATCACGGTACGGGAACGGAACATACCGATAGTAGTATTGAATGCAACATCCAATGCGGTGACATGTTCTCCTTTTTCCGTTTTTGCCTTAATCGAATCATTGGGATTGATCACGATTAGCATATCATAATTGCTCCGTTCAAATGTGCGTGCTATTGTCTGAATGAAGATTCTGTTCCCATCAGTGGTCCAATTATAGAGATCACTTCCGGTAACTTTAAAATCATTGTTATCGGGCTGCACCTGTATATCCAGATCCAGACAATATTTAACAACACCACCTTCATAGAGAACCATTCTTACTCCATCTATCAGTATTTCTGAAATACTCCCCCTGTCTACTCCTTCATAGGTTTTCGTACCCATATAATCATTTGGCAAAGGTATTCTCATTGCCAGCGAAAACATATTCCCTGTACCGCTGGGAATACTTTCTTCTGGGATATTTCCAAGATCATCGATAGGGGTTTCTGTGCCCGTACAAGAGACAAGCCATAAGGCTAATCCCAACATCAAAAAAATACGATATACATACTGCTTCATTCTTCTTTCACTAAAATTAATCGCTTAACACGCCCGGTAGAATTTAAGTAAACCAGGTTTCCGCACTCACAACTTCAAACTTTATCTATATGCTGTCAAAGTTCTATCCCCTGCCCCCTTTCCACCCAGGGAAGAATAGTAAATTCAACAGATAACCAAGATTTATCTTTGTCATCCGGTTCGGGTCTGTCTTTCGGTATTTCACCCGTACCATAATTCTTTATACTGGTCAGTAACAGATTATACCAACTATTGCGGACAACTCCATAGCGACCATATGCCATAGACTCACTTTGAAGTTCGTCTCTGAAATGACGGATAGGCACATAGTAATAATTAGGTGCACCTGCCGCAAAGAAACTTACTGTTCCATTCGATTTAACAACATCTTTCGACGTATCGGGAACGTCTGTATATCCATTAAAGTCCTCAGAACCTTTCATACTATCCAAAATAGCAGGTAAAACAATAATACTGGCATTTGTAGCCTCCTCGGTAAGTACCTTCCATGTTTTACCAATACTGGTAATAATTGTCTCCGGATTACTATAAGCAGCATGAATCTGCTGTATATCCGTAAAAGTGAAAGCCATATTACGAAATAAGAAATATGGAGCACCCGGTAGTAAGGATGTGCCAAAATACGTTGTTTTAGGAGTTATAACCGCAGATATCAGAACACAGGTAGTTACATCCTCCCATTGCTCCGATGCGACCATTGTGTTTTCTGTGACATATGCTTCAGTAGGTTCATCAGATGTTGAAGGTTTAAAGGGAAGAGCTATAGTTCCGGATTTATAAATAAATTCATTTGTAAGCGAAGCTATAAGATTTGGATTACGACTATGGCTGAATCCATTCCAGTTAGGATCTGTGGCATACATATATATTCGATTCGTCGCAATAGCGACTTCAGGAATTGTTTGTGTAACAACACCGGATGAAATAGAGTTTTTGTCAAGCATAGGAGCCGCATTTCTCATCCAGAATGTTTTCCTGTTAATAACATCGACATCCCATTTAATCTCACCGATATTCGCACCCAGTGTCGCCGAAGCGGCATTAAGATTATCAGCTACGCTCAAAGTCACTTTAGCCACCGCACGTTCAACGTCTAATTTTACAGGTGCAGCTTCAGCCTTGGCCTCGGCATCATAAATATCACTCTTATCCACCTCAACTAAGCCAGCAAAGTTGCTCATCAAAAAGTTGTCCCTTATCTGTTCTCCCATAGTAAGCTGGTCAACAGTGACTTCAGCCGCAGCAGTCATAATACCTAATTTTTCACCTTTGCCCGTTAAGCCCTTCAGTACGGCAGGAGGATTAATAAATACCGCAAGTTTATAATTATCTTTTATAACTTCCTTCGCTTTTATTCTGTATGTAGTAGTATTCGTCCCCTGTAATATACTGTGGATGTCATTACCCGGCGAAGTCGGAGTACCTATATCAGTCAGCACAAACTGATACTTCACCTCACTAGTAACCGGATCATCACCATTATACAGGACAATCAGGATTGACTTCACTTTATTCTCATCTGCAGTTCCATAATGCAGAGAGTCCAGAGTTTTTGTCTCCGTACCGCGAACACTGCTATTGCTCAGTACAAGGGAGATATAACCAACCGGGCCGTCATTATCGTCTGTTTTACCCTGATCGTTTATTTCATTAGAGCAGGAAGTAAAGATTGCTCCAACCATCAAAATAGTCAAAGCTATTTTTTTGATATATATAATTTTTATAAGAATCCTCTTAATTACGCAAGCTATCATATAGTTTTTACTCTATCTAACCGTTCCAGGTTATGAAAATCATTTCTTGCAGACATGGGAGGATTTCTCCTGGTGTTCGTACTGATAGTTATAAAACTAAAATCAGGCATTTATGCCTCTACTAAAGCACCTCGATACTTTTTCGACTTTTCTAAATTTCTATTAGTGGATTAAAAACAATATTCATTAATGTGGTCTCCACTCCATGTCGCATCCATTAAACACTCATTTTTTACTCTCAATCAAATAACAATTCCTTACTTTGCTTTGTTGAGTATCAGACAAACTTAGATAAAAAGACTGATTAAAACGTACCTTATAAAAAAGTTTTTTATTTATCCTTGTTTGCTATAATAATTTAAGACTACTGTCTTAATGTAGACAAAGATAATATATAGATGTCTTTATAAAGATGTATTGAACTTAAAAAAGGTAGAAATTCAGCAATTTAATATCTATTTGCTTTTGTTAATTATAAACAAAATTGTCGACAGTTATCAGTAACATGACTGAAAACTATCGACAATCGATTTATTGGGAATATAATTTTGTCTAGTATCTATGCTAAACAAATTACATCAGGCTCTATTAAGTTTTTTATTTAATACGTCCCGTGCCATCCAGGAAGTTCAGATAAGCCTTCTGGCCTGCCGATACACTTACAGCTTCAGGATCGCCTCCGTTCTTCCGGTATTCTATTTTATTGTTCAGGACAATAAACTCACTGCGCCACCAGTCGGTAGACGGCAACTTAACACACATACGTAATGTGCCACCGGCAACAAAAGCAGGTGAAACAAATTCACCTTCCCCGGAAGGTACTGCAAATTTACGGGCTTCATCAAATGTATCCCAACCACCGGAAGGATCACCGGTTACATAGACATCGGGAGTAAGAAATTCAAGTGTATAAACCAGATTCTTTCCATCTACAACAGTTGTCACGACCAAAATATACCAGCCGGCATTTTTAACACCGATGTTCTGTCCGCCACTACCGTCATCTACACCGGACACTCCGGCTAAAGAGACCGATGCAGCCGGAACAAGACCTTCGGAATAAGCGACCTGATTGCCGTCCCATAAAGGCTGTGCATTGAACTTCATTACGTTATTACCACCAAAATACTGCATGGACCAGAATTTACCCGGAGTATCCGTTACCGGAATCATCTCCACCCATTTACCCCAACTGCTTCCGGAGGCAAAATCACCGACCAGATACATCTGTTCCGGCAAAGTGACAGGAGGTTCCACATTATAACCCAACACTTTCGGTAGTTCGATGACATTGGACATGATTTGTCCCGCTCCATTATTCGTAAGGGAAGCGTTCAAACGAATATAAACCGGCATGGGTGTCTCCGGCAATTCGGCATTATCGTTCGAAGCCTTCCACAAATCCAACAAAGCCATGGCAAAGTCAACGGCATCTATATTCAGCTCTGGCAGTGGGTAAGCCGGGGATAAAGTGGCATAATTTGCTTTTGTACCGGCTGCCTCATCGGCCTCCTTAAAAGTTTCTTCCAGGGAGAGCTGTACTTTATAGGTGGTAGAAGCCACGTATCCGTAATTAGGTTGCGTACAGGTCAGTTCAATGGAAGAAAGATTCTTCAGATCATATACTTCATTTGCCTGTGCCGGTGTATTCAGGTTGAACTCGGTTGGTTCCTGAAAAACCGGATTATCGTCTCTGTCTTCTCCGCAACCGGTCCAGCATAATGAACCGGCTAAAAGGAGCATATATATATTCAGTTTCTTCATTTGTTTACAGATTTGGAAGTTATTATTTTAATGATTCATATCCCGGGTTTTGCACCAGGTTCGGATTGGCTGTCAGGTCGCGGTCGCTGATCGGATAGATATTGAAGCGACTGTCGATATTTGCAACGCCTTCCAGTGTACCCCCTTTATATGCCCAGGCATAATCCTTAGTGAATTTTCCGAAACGTACGAGGTCGGAACGACGCTGTCCTTCCCAATATAATTCGCGGGCACGTTCATCGAGAATAAAATCAAGAGACAGGTCAGAGGCTGTAATATTGGCACTCTTATCACCGTTAGCACGTTCACGCAGTTGGTTTACATACTCAACGGCCTGTTCCTTATTGGTTCCGGCAGCATTGCGTACGGCACATTCCGCATAAATCAAGTAGATGTCTGCCAGACGGAACAACGGAAAGTCGGTGTTCGGATCAGGTGTCGGAGTTACTGCTGCGCCGTCCCAGCCCAGGTTCGTAAATTTATAGCAAAGGTAGCCGGTGTTCCAGTCCTGCATTTTCGATTCAGGAGTACGTGTTCCGGCACCATCATAGAAAGCATAACGTTTATCTTTCTTCATCAGGCTGCCGTGGCTGTCGGTTCCCGCATCCGGACTTTCGTTGAAGAATCCGATCATCTGCTGTGTCGGCTTCAGGCAAGTCCACGAAGAAGACATTCCGAACCAGGTTTGATCCATATCGCCACCATACGCGGCAGCAGTCAGCATGATTGTGCTACCATAGCTTTTTGCATTGACATTATCGAAAGGAATCGCGTAGATAATTTCATTCTTATGCATACCCGTCAGATGGTTTTCACCACAGAAGAGGTTGGCATAATTATCTTCCAGGCCAAACCCGGCGTCAATTACTTTCTGGGCATATACAGCAGCCTTGTCATACATCGGTTTGCCGGTATAAACTTCTGCATTCAGATACATTTTGGCAAGAAGCGTGTTAATAACCGGTCTGGTTACACGACCGTACGTTGCCATAGAAGGCGTTTCATCCAGATTACCGTTTTCGGAAAGATCGATCAATTCGGCTACAATCTTGTCAAACAATGCCTCCGCCCCTATCTGTGACGGTTTCCACGACTTATCGTCTGTCGGGCTATCATCCCAAACAACACCCGGATTGCGATAAAGGTCGATCAGGTAATAATAATTCATTGCCCGGAGTCCGCGCACCTGGTCACGATATTTCTGAATATCCGGAATGTCGCTGTCTGCCGCATAAACGTCCAGGAATTCCTTGCAGTAACGAACATTCAGCATGGCACGCTGGTAGAATGAATAAGCATAAGGCAATGTATAATCCCAGTTCAGCTGGCATAACTCCACAATACCTTCGTCCGCCCAGTTCCAGATCGCTTCATCGGAAGGGAACAATTGCAAGGAGAGCAATCCGCGGAGAAAAACCAGCGAACCCTGGTCGCCCCCCTGCAAGTCCGGTTCGACATTCGTATCGGAAGAGTTTCCCGACAAGCCGAAACCGGAATAGATTTTAGCCAGGAAGGACTGGCAGTCGGCTTCATTATGGATAGAACTGCTGGATTTATCCAGTATCGGCTCCTGATCGAGGTCGCCCAGACAGGAAGTAGCCCATACACAACATAAAGAGGCAAGGCCCAATGATATATATTTTTTCAGTTTCATGATAGATGCATTTTAGAAATTGATGTTAACTCCGAATAATACTGTTATCGGACGCGGATATACGTTGTTATCCATACCGTCGTTCACTTCAGGATCGAGACCGTCATACTTGGTTATGATGATCGGGTTCTGCACGGTTGCATAAAAGCGGGCATTCCAGCTACTTTTGATAAACTTGTCGACATTATATCCCAATGTAATATTGTCGATCTTCAGGAACGAAGCATTCTGGATATAGTAATCCGACAAACGCTGGCGTGACTGGAATCCGGTCTTCAAAGCTGATATAGGTTTATTGCTCAACGCATTGTTCCCAAACAATTCGTTGACGCCCAATGCAGCATTGGCGGCCGTCGAGTTGAAATTGTAATTGCCCAGGCTGACACGTCCGTTGAAGCCTAAATCCCACTGCTTATACGTGAATTTGGAGTTGAAGCCCATCAACACGTCTGCGGTCGGTTTCTTATAACGATAGAGGTCGTTATCGGTAATTACACCGTCGCCGTTACGGTCCACATACTCACCTTCGATCGGGTTTCCGTCGGCATCATACACTTGCTGGAAAACATAGAATGTACCCGGAGCATAACCGACGCTATGGATCTTCAGACGCAAACCACCGTCACCACCAGTCGATTCAAAGCGTTTACCCGGTGAGTCGGAATTATCGTTATAAGTCAGTTCCGTAATCTTCGTTTTGTTGTAAGCGATATTGAAGCCCAGGTCCCAACTAAAGTCACGACTTACTATCGGACGGGTATTGATAGAAAATTCAACCCCTTTGTTTTCGAGAGAACCGATATTCGAAACAACATATTCGGCAAAGTCAGTTCCGGCCGGCACATTCACTTCCGCATTGATAAGGTCTTTTGTCTTACGGATATAACCATCCAAAGAACCGGTAATACGGCCGTTCAGGAAGCCGTAATCGATACCGACATTATAGGTAGTCGTTGTTTCCCATTTCAGATTCGGGTTGGCGGCAGTCGGTGCCAATACATTGATCCAGGTCACATTTCCAGCAACATCATAAACAGGATACATGGCTCCCCCTTTTCCTTCCCGGTAAAATGAAAGATACGGATAATCGCCCTGGTTAATATCCTGCTGCCCGGTAACACCCCAGCCTAAACGCAACTTCAATTCATCCAAGCTGCTAAAATCTTTCATAAAGCCTTCTTCATTCATCTTCCATCCCAAAGCCAGCGAAGGGAAGAGTCCCCAGCGTTTATCTTTGGCAAAACGGGAAGAGGCATCATCACGCAAGGTGAAAGTCAACAGATATTTATCCATCAACGAGTAATTCATACGTCCGTAGAAAGAGGCCAGTACATATTTGGTATCTGTTTCCTTATATTCGTTGCTTACGGTCGTATTCTGTCCGAACGTTTCCGGCTTGCGCGACAAATAATAAGTCACATTATCCGTCTGCGTCTGGTAACTCTGATAAGAATAACCAGCCATGATGTCGAAGCGGCTGGCTACCGACGGTAGTTCTTTGGAATACTGTGCATAGAAATCAAACAGTTTGTTTTTATGCGTACTATTATAGATACGGTTACTTCCGGTGGCGTCATCGTCCGGCTGATAAGAACCGGGAGCATTCGGGTCTATATATTTCTTTCCTTCCACAGATGTATAATCGATACCCATATTCATATTAAAGCGTAAATCCGGCAAGAAGTGCAGTTTGTAATCGAACTGCGCATTTCCGATAAACGACTTGGCTGTCGAACGGTCATCGACCATTTCCAACATAGAAACAGGGTTGACTCCGGCTGAGGTCGCTCTGGTGCCGTCCGGTGTGTAATCGCCGGTCCAGGTAAAATAACCTCCGTATTTACTGCCGTTTGTAACCGGTTTGGTCGGGTCGAAGCTAACCGCGCTTCCCAAAGCACCCGTATCGGCAAAACGGTTTTTGATATAAACGCCTTTACCATTCAGGTTTACATTCAGGTGATCCTGAAAGAAAGAAGGAGTCAATGAAACACTTCCGGTATATCGCTGGAAATTAGATGTTTTCAGAATACCGTTCTGATCAGTATAACCGAAAGAGACACGGTAAGGCATAAATTCTTTGACAGAGCCGTAAGCACTGATATTATGGTCGGTCGAAATTGCCGTACGCAACACTTCATCCTGCCAGTCTGTGCTGACATTCGGGAAGAGATTCAACGCATTTAACATACCCTCCGTCGTGTTCGGAGCATTTGTGATATAATCACGGTATTCATCCCCGTTCATTACATCCACTTTATTACGTTTCGTGCTGACAGACACATTACCGCTGTAATTGATCTTGACACTACCGCTCTTTCCTTTTTTCGTTGTAATGATGATAACACCATTCGAGGCACGGGAACCGTAGATTGCAGTAGCCGATGCATCTTTCAGGACTGTAAAAGACTCGATATCAGAAGGGTTTATCGTACTCAGCGGATTGCTCAACCCGTCCGGGGCACTATTACCCATAATCACACCGTCGATAACCACCAACGGATCGTTTTTAGCAGACAGGGAAGAACCGCCACGGATACGGATCGAAGAAGAGGAACCCGGCTGTCCGGTAGAAGAGGCAACGGATACACCGGCCACTTTACCCATCAACATATCCTGGGGACTGACCTGCAAGCCGCGGTTCTTTTCATCCGGCTTGATGGCGATAACGGAACCGGTAGCATCATTCTTCTTGACCGTACCGTATCCGATCACGACAACATTCTCCAACATCTGGGAATCTTCTGCCAGAATAATATTCATATCAGAAGCAGCAGGCAACTCCTGCATCTTATATCCGATAAATGAAACAGAGATAATATCGCCTTTAGAGGCAGACAACAGAAACTTACCGTCTATATCGGTAACGGTCCCGTTCGTCGTTCCCTTTATAATAACATTCGCCCCGATAACCGGTTCTCCTGTAGGATCTTTCACAACTCCGGTCACTGTCATTTGCTGGGCAAAAACAGAAACGGACATACACAAGCCTGCGATCAGCATCAACAGTGCTTTAAACCTTAAACGTTTCATGTGCTTAAATTTAAGTTCTTTACAAGTTTACTTAATAACCTTAACAATCCTTTTACCTTATAGATTTTTTAACCCTTTTAATTCTTTCGGGTCGCTCACTTCCTGAATGCTGATGGCAAAGCCGCCGCCACTGGCTGCGTTCAAATTCAATTTGCTTTTGCTTGTCAACACACCTTTCTTTATAGTATATGCCTGCGGATTATTTTTCCAGTCGGCATCTTTTGCATCGGCATAAACTACGGCCACATATTTCTTTCCCGGATCGAGAAAGTCGAAAGACAGGCGGGATTCATGTCCGTTCTCATCGGCCGTACAGCCAACGAACCAGTTACCTGTTCCTTTTGCTTTGCGGGCAATCGTGATATAGTCGCCAGGCTCTGCTTCCAGATAGAGAGATTTGTCCCAATCAAGAGCGACATCTTTAATAAACTGGAAGGCATCGGCATACTGTTCGTAATGTTCGGGAACATCGGCTGCCATCTGGAGTGGGCTATACATCGTTACATAAAGTGCCAACTGGCGTGCCAATGTAGAACGAACCTGTGAAGTGTTCGACGGATTCATCGCGCTGCAATGTGTTTCGAAGATACCCGGCGTATAATCCATCGGGCCACCGATCAGGCGAGTGAAAGGGAGAATCGTTGTATGGTCGACATTGTTACCGCCGAATGATTCATATTCTGTTCCGCGAGCCGATTCGTTACCGATCAGGTTCGGATAGGTGCGGCACAGGCCGGTCGGGCGTGTTGCTTCGTGGGCGTTTACCATGATCTTGTAGTCGGCAGCTTTCTTTACGGCATACAGATAATGGTTACACATCCACTGTCCGTAATGATGTTCACCGCGGGGAATAATATCGCCTACGTAACCGCTCTTTACACTGGTATAGCCGTTGTCTACCATGAACTGGTAGGCTTGATCCATGTGACGTTCGTAGTTACGGACAGAAGCGGATGTTTCGTGGTGCATCATCATCTTTATTCCTTTGCTTGCTGCATAACGATGGATTTCCTGTACATCGAAGTCCGGATAGGGAGTAACAAAGTCGAATACATAATCTTTACTCTTGCCGAACCAGTCTTCCCAACCTTCGTTCCAACCTTCCACCAGGACGGCATCGAAACCATTGGCTGCCGCAAAGTCAATATAACGCTTTACATTCGTTGTATTAGCCGAGTGGCGTCCGTTAGGTTTTGTTTTTGAATAATCGGTTTCACCTAGTTTCACACTGCTCAATTCGTCGGTATAAGCCCATGTACCTTTGTTGGTAATCATATCCCACCATACACCGATATATTTAGTCGGCTTGATCCAGGATACATCGTCCAGCTTACACGGTTCGTTCAGGTTCAATGTGATGCGGGATGCCAGGATATTACGGGCATCATCGCTTACGATAACCGTTCTCCACGGTGACTGGCAAGGTGTCTGCATATATCCTTTATCACCTTTTGCATCCGGTGTCAACCAGGACTCGAACGTCATCGTTTTGTCATCCAGATTCAGATGCATACAGGAATAATCAACTAAAGCGGCTTCATGCAGATTGATATATAATCCGTTATCCGATTTCATCATTAACGGAGTCTGTACACCGGTCTGCGAGAAAGGTGTTTGTGATGAGTTGGGAGTAACAGCCTCTTTCATCAAACCGCGGATCTCGCTCAGGCGGGAGGTCATGGTGCTGTATTCCTGCGTATCGTAATCGCCCGGCAGCCAGAATGTTTTATGGTCGCCTGCCATAGCGAACTGTGACTTTTCTTCCTTGATCACGAAGTAGTTCAACTCTTTCTGTTGCGGGAATTCATAACGGAAACCCAGTCCATCGTTGAACAGGCGGAAGCGAACCACGATAGATCGGTCGTTGGAAGGTTGTTCCAGCGTTACAGCCAGTTCGTTGTAGTTATTACGGATTTCTTTTTCCTCGCCCCAGACCGGTTGCCAGGTTTCATTGAAGCTGGAAGTACGGGTGTCCTTTATCCGGAAACCGTCATACAGATTCGTTTTCTTATCCAGTGCATCCACGTCCTTACGTTGCTTGAACTCAAAGTCGACGGCGGCATCCGCATCTTCTTTCTTCAATTCTAAACCCAGATGACTGGGTTTAATCACTTCTTTTTGTTTATAACTCAGGTCATAAACCGGTGCGCCCTTTTCATCCAACCGGAAGTTCATTTCCAGGTTTCCGTCAGGCGACAACAATTGCTGTGCATAACTGATCGTGCTGCATCCGAGCAGAGCGATCCATATTAATACTTTACTTCTCATGGTGTTATTATATGATTTAATTAACTTTTCCGAATTCAAGGATCAACACGCCTTTACCCTTCAGCGGTAAAGAGGTCTGCAAATCGATCTGCCGGTCGTTCAACAGGTCGTAAGCCCGACGGGCGGGAAGAACTTCCTGATAAGGAGCCAGGTCGATCGTGCGGTCAGCATCAGAACCGTTCAGGAAAACGACAACGGAATGATTTCCGTACTTACGTTCGTAAACGTATACTTCGTTCTGCGTAATAAAATGTTTGAACGAACCTTTGGCTATCGCATCATTACCTTTTCGCCAGTTGAGTAGCTTACTTATATATGTATAAGCTTCGTTCTGCTGAGGGGTGCGACCGGCCGGAGTAAATGCGTTTTGCTTATCACCAGCCCATCCGCCAGGGAAGTCACGACGCAGAACGCCATCGCCTTCGGCTTTATCGGCAGCCATCAGTATTTCGGTACCATAATAAATCTGCGGGATACCACGAACGGTCAGCAGGAAAGCCAAAGCCTGTTTGTAGCGGTTCAGGTCGCCTGTAGGCGGTACTTTATAAAAACGGGAGGTATCGTGGTTATCGAGGAATACCAACAGATTCATCGGGTCGGTATACACGATATCCTGTGTCAGGTAATCATAAATACGTGCCAGTCCCCTATCCCAACTGTTCGTCTCTTCATCGAATGCCGACGACATGATATTCATCAAAGGGAAATCCATGACCGTAGGCAGGTAAGAGTTCCGGGGATAAGCCACTTTACTATCCTTCTGCCAGAAAGAGACACCTACATTATTTCCGATCCACGTCTCTCCTACTATATTAAAATCAGGATATTCAGCATTGACAGCCCTGCACCAACGTGCCATCATATCGAAATCGGCATACGGATGCGTATCTTGTCGGATACCGTTGATCCCAGCATATTCAATCCACCAGATACTGTTCTGGATCAGGTAAGAAGCCACGTGCCGGTTACGTTGGTTCAGGTCGGGCATCGACTGGGTGAACCAGCCGTCTATATTTTTCACTTTGTCATAGTCTGAACGGTAAGTGTCGGCCTGCGGCATCGTCTGGTAACCGGTCTGCACGAAATGATCCTGGAAGTTGAACCAGTTATCGGACGGCTTATCAGTAAAGAAGAAATGTTCGCTTCCGCAGTGGTTAAAGATCATATCCATTACGATCTTCAAACCCTTATCTTGAGCAGCACTAACCAGTTGGCGAAACTCTTCATTATCACCGAAGCGAGGATCGACTTCATAATAATCCGTAATGGCATACCCGTGATAAGAACCTTCGGCCATATCGTTCTTCAGGATAGGATTCAGCCAGATGGCGGTAACGCCCAAGTCGGAGAAATAATCCAGATGATCGGCTATCCCTTTCAGGTCACCTCCGTGACGGGCATACATATCCGTACGATCCACTTTCGACTCGCGCATTCCGGGAACGACATCATTCTTCGGATCACCGTTGGCGAAACGATCGGGCATGATCAGGTATAAAACGTCTGAAGCATGGAAACCTTCCCGGGCAGACGAGTCCTTCTCGCGTTCTTTTATCTGATAAGGAATGATCGTTTGTTCCCCGTTCTTTGTCAGTCGGATGTCGAATTGCTGCGGAGCTGTTTCCGACAGATCCAGATAAAGCAGTAAGTAATTCGGATTTTGTAGCTTCACGATCTCTTTCACGCGGATATCGGAAGCAGTTATCGATACGCTATCGGTCGCGATATCCGTACCGTATAATAGGATTTGCAGTTCGGGATTCTTCATACCCGACCACCAGAAAGCAGGTTCCACTTTCTGTATTTTTACGCCTGACAAAACAGGCAGGCAAAAGCCCAGACATAATACAAAGGTTACAATTATCTTTTTCATGGAATGATTTGTTGGTGAACGATGCAAATGTAGCGGGATGGATTACCGGGAAAACGCATTAGAAAAAAAATCAAAACCCTTAAAACTCCTTTTCACCTGTAATACAACATAATAACATATTTCAACCAGGCAAAAAATCAAAACGCATTAGAAGGTATTTCAAATGTATTTCACTACCTTTGCGCTAGATGAATCAAATCAACAACATGAAAAACACGATATATTCTCTTTTTCTACTCCTTTTGTCGATATTGCCGGCACATGCATCCGGCGATAAGCCGACGATCAAATCTCTGCTCAAAGAGCTGGATCGTACCATCGCTATGAAAGTCGACTTTCACAAACAGCGGGAACACGAGATTGACAGTATCCGGAAACTAGCACATGCCACTCCTTCGCCGGAAGAAAAATACCACCTGTACAGTTCCCTGTACGGAATCTACCTACATTATCAGGCCGACTCGGCACTGCATTATCTGGAAAAAAGGAAAGTACTCCTTCCATCCCTCCAAAATCCACAATACGAGAACGACTTATGGATCGCAAGAGCCGAAGTACTGGGAATCATGGGACTTTATAATGAGGTGGCCGCCCAACTGGAACAGGTACGCCGGGATCAACTGGACAATCAGACCCTGCTTTACTACTATTATACCTGCCGTACTTACTACGGTTGGATAGCAGACTACACCCGTACCGACGAACGGCACAAGTATATCGAGAAAACGAATGCCTACCGCGACTCCATCTTATCCCTCACTACCAACCAGATCGACCACAGTGTGGTACTGGCCGACAAAATGATCGTAGAGGGACAAGCAGATAAAGCAATCGAACTGATCAATAAAGAATTGGCAGGGTTGGACAATCAGGAGTCACTGGTCTATCTGTTATATAACCTGTCGCAGGCCTATGCCCAGAAAGGCGACACCGAAAAACAAATCTATTACCTGGCACAAACCGCCATAGCCGACCTGAAAGCCGCCAAACGTGAATATATATCCCTGCAAAAACTGGCCTTGCTGATGTTTGAAAAGGGAGATATCGAACGGGCCTACAAATACCTGAGTTGCTCGATGGAAGATGCCGTTGCCTGTAATGCCCGCCTCCGTTCGGTAGAAGTAACAGAGTTTTTCCCGATCGTGGATAAAGTGTATAAACTGAAAATAGAGAAAGAGAAACAGATATCGCGCACGTTGCTGATCAGTGTGAGCTTTTTATCCTTCTTGTTATTGGTAACGATCATCTACCTGTACCGTCAGATGAAGAAACTTTCCCTCATGCGAAAAGCAGTCAGTGCCTCCAATGAGCAATTACAGGAGATCAATAAAGAATTGAGCCAAGCCAGCAAAATAAAAGAAGAGTACATTGCCCTTTACCTGAACCAATGTGTCATTTATCTGGATAAACTGGATACGTATCGTCGTTCTTTAGCCAAACTGGCTATGGCCTCCAAACTGGACGACTTATTCAAAACAATCAAGTCCGAACAATTCATACGCGATGAACGGAAGAATTTCTACAATGAGTTCGATAAATCGTTCCTGAAGCTATTCCCCCATTTCATCAAATCGTTTAACGACCTGATGACGGAGGAAGGAAAGCTAAGCCCAAAATCAGGAGAGATATTATCTACGGAACTCCGCATCTTCGCCCTGATCCGCCTGGGAATCAACGATAGCAGCAATATCGCCCATTTTCTGGGTTATTCGCTGGCTACCGTTTATTCGTATCGCAGCAAAGTGAGAAGCAAAGCGCTCGACAAAGAGAAGTTTGAAGAGCTGGTTGCTTTGCTTTAAGTCTGAAGTGATTTAAAACCGATACCCCACCGACAAATTCATTCCCTGCAGGGTAAAGCTGTTTAGGGTATAGGTTGCCAGTTTCTTATTGGCACTGCCGGGTATGAATTCGTAGACATCGACGGTATCGCTACGGTAACCAGCCTGTAATCCCGCTTCAACATAGAAACCCCGCCAGATCGGTTGAAGCCAGCCCACAGAGATCCCGCCGCCATAGAACAAACCGGTACTGTTATCCTCCAGCTCCTCCTTTATACGTACATTGAAACTCCCGTACTGCCCGTACACGCCGGCATACAGTCCACGGAAACGACTGTCGCCCCACAACCACCAGCGCGGTTCTACCTCCAGACAGGTCATGCTGAACAGATTATACTGATCCCCTTTATTGTAAGGCATCGCAAAGGCAAACGACACCTGCGCCGAGAAACGATCCATAAAGTACACCTCCGCTGCCACATTCGCTACCGGCGAATACATCGACCCGTCGGGCAACAAACCGGCAAACAACAATGCATTCGTCTTTATCCCCAGCCCGACAGTCCCCAAAAGGAAATGGTTGGCTGGTACAGATTTTGAGACAGACTTCGGCACCGGTTCAGCCACAGTTTTCACCTTCTTCGTTCGGGTTTGCCCTGCTATAGCCTTCTGCTTGTCGGACGGCTCTATATCTTCTTCGGAAGAGCTTGAAACAACCGACTGCCGCTTCGTTACGACCGGATGTTTCTTTACTTCAACAATCACGCGGTTATCCAGGTCGGTACGGGCATCGACATCGAGTTCAAACAGGTCGGGGTCGTCCAGGCAACAGCTTCCCGTCAGATATTCCTGCAAAAAGGTGGCCTGTCTCATCGCCAACTCGCGAGCGGCAGGGTCGTAGCGTTTTGAGACACTCTGAAGCGCTGTCAGTGAAACGGTATATTCGCCTGTTGCCAGTTGGTGGCGGCAGTCTGACAGCAGCGTGATCAGCTCTTCCAGGTTATTGGCCGTTTGCAGCCGTTGGTGATTGATACGTTCCGTTCCTTTGATAAAATGGATGGTGTAGCTCTGTCCGGCAGCTGTAAAGGCCAACAAACAGAGTATAGCCAGCAGTCCGGAGAATCGTGTACGTTGTTTCATTTCCGTATGTTATTTGATTGATTGTTGTTTCTTTTCATTGTTTCGCCAGGCTTTTCGCCAGATTGCACGCTCGCTGCAACGATATGGGCTCGGTGGCATCTATCCCGTAGTCGGCCGGACAGGGCAGTTCCAGTTGAATACCAGAGGGAAGAGCATCGAACGATGACGTATCGAGCGATGACAATACCCTTATATTCCGGTCATAGATATAGACCCAAAACACTTCTCTCCCATAATAAAGCCGTGCCAACAAACGTAAGGTCATCCCCGGTCGTGTAATGATAGAGGCCGGAATGACCGTCGCTTTCTTTTTACGCCGGGGCTGCATGATTTTTTTGACGGTCCTTGCTACGGACGGACGGATAGTTTCCGGACGAGTAGTTTCCGGACTAACTGCAACATGTGCGGGTGGTGGCATAGATTCAGTTTGTAACTGGGATTCCTCCGTGTTGTCCGCATTGTTTGTGTCCTCCGTTTCGTCTGTGGTATCCGCATTGCTCATCTCATCCGATATCTCTTCAGCTACCCAGATGCTGGTGTCCTCTTCGGCAGGTGGAACAGGTGGGGGATATTGAAAGTCGGTTTCCGCCGGTACAGGCTGTTTCGTTTCCTGATTCCGGCTCGATACCCACAGGAAGCCGGCCAACAGCAAAAGGTTGGCACCCAGCAGTACACCGCCCCAAAGCTTTATTCTCTGTTGTTCTTTCCGGATATCTCCCAATTCCTTGCTCTCTTTCCGGATGTTCTCCGAATTACGATCTTCTTCCCCCATCATTACGGTATGTTTTGCTATTAATACTATCAAATATCCTCAATCGTCCATACGATATTTCCTCCTGCCTCCGGTGTTGCCTTTATCCATAACGAATCGGTCTGGTATGCTTTTTTTGCTTGCGGATTTACTTTTAGCGTACGCTGTCCCGTAATATCCACCCCGCCGAACGTTTCCGCCGGATAGTCGGCATCCAGCGCCGGAACTACTCCCGTACGTCGGCAGGTTACTGTCGACAGCTTCCGGCAATTATAAAAGGCCCTCCGACCGATCATCGCCAGTGTTGCAGGCAAATCGACTTCACTAAAGCCCGTATCTTCAAAGGCGCTGGCAGCAATAAACGTCATACCCGAAGGAACCTCCAGTTTGTCAACGCCGGTCGACAAACTCGACAGGCTCTCTTTGAACACCTCCACACCGATTTCCGTCAAACGGCAGTTCGACAGGTCCAGTCCCCCCAACGCCGCACACCTCATAAAGGCACGATCACCCAACTCTCTCAGGGAAACCGGCAGCACAAGCATTCCCGTCAGGTTCTTGCAATTATAGAAAGCCTCCGCACCGATCGTTGTCAGCGACTCCGGTAAATCAAGTGTACCCGCCAGATTATAACATTCGCTAAAAGCCCCTTCTCCTATCTGCGACAAATTCACCGGTAATGTTAGTTTTGTCAGCGTATTGCATGCCCGGAAAGCATCCTTGCCGATCGTTCGCAGGCCGGAAGCCCCTACCAGATCCAAATCGTTCGATTCGCTCTCGGTGAAGGCACCGGCGAAGGCACGCTCACCGATCGATTGCAGGCTGGAGATAAAAATACCATCCATCTTCAACCCGGAACACCCTTCGAAAGCCCGGTCGCCGATAACCTGCAACACCCGTGCCCCTGAATACTTGAGTTCTTTCAGGCGGCTACCTGCAAAGGCCGCATTTCCTACCGACAACAGCCTTTCGGGTAATGTGATCTTCTGCAATGTACGATTTCCTTCAAACGCACTCTCCGGCAGATTCACCATAGCGACACCGGCCAGGTTTATCTCCTCGACTGCCAGCGCCTTATTGCGCAACGTATTGATATCATCCGCATTGATCCCGTTCTGCGAGACCAAACGGATAGACTTATACCGATCCATCTTTGAGAAATCAATGAACGAAGCCAGTGTTCCCGGCCTGTTCAGTTCGATATAGGCTCCTTCGGTACCACTCTGGTTGATCCGGATCTCCACCGGCTCCTTATCTTCAGGTGCCAGGTAGATCACGGCGCTACGCTTGGCGGTCGCACTGTTATCATCCACCCGGAAATGAAGTTTTCCGCCACTGGAATAAATATCGTGTACCCAGTTTGAAGGCTCTCCGGCATCATAGTCTATCGTTGCCCGGAAAGCACCCAGGTTCACCGGTACGGTTTCTATGACCACTCCCCCTTCCAGCAAATTATACAGGCGGGGAATAAGCTCCGTGTCCGTTACTTTGGCTGCCGCCTGTGTAACGGTAATGGTCGCTTCGACAGGTACGTCGCTCTGCAAGCGCAGGACGATCATGGCCGTACGCGCTTCCGGCCGGGTGTTCTCTTCGACCTTGAACCGCAAGGTACCACCCAGTTGTACACCGGTCGACCCGGTCAACCAGGGAGCATCTTTCGGCAACTCCACTTCAAAGGGGCCGCTGGCTACCACCGGGATATCGAATGTCTCGCCTGCTACCGCCGCTTCGTACGACTTTATTTCGGGCAGAAGTACATTCTCCCGTCCCCGCTGTACCAGTGTAAAGGTATCGGTCAACAGGGCTCCTGTACTTGAATCGTTTATTACCAGGCGTGCCTTGCGCGGCTCCGTCTTCGTGTTGGGTTGAAGCGTCAACCGGATACGCTCCTCCGTCGGCACCGCCTTACTACGAGGCGGCATGGTGATCCACGAAGCTTTGTCGAGCAGACGCAACCCGTTCGATGTCGTATTCTTCATCAGGGAGAGTTCGTACCGTGTATCGGCGGCTCCCACCGTGTCGCGACTAATCACGAAATACAAGGCTCCGCGTCCGCCCTGGGTGACCGTTACTTTTGAGGAGAGCGTGCCGCTGCTGACGGTCACTGTCGCGGTACGTGCATCATAGGTCGGATTCTCTTCGTAGGCCAGCACCAGCTTCTCTTCTTTCACCGCCTTCGTGGCGGAAGGTTTCAGCCAGGCGGCATCGCTCGCGACTTCATAGTCCGCCTTGTTGGTGGCAAGGGTGAATTCCACAGAGCCTGCCGGCCAGGATACGACAGCCGAGTTGCGGTCCAGTCCCAGTACATCCTGCTGCGCCTGCGACACTTTGATCGTACTGATTTTATGGCCTACCTGTATATCTACCTGCGCGCTTCGTGCCACCGTCGATGTATTGGCGGCCGCCCACAATGGCTGTTCGTAAGTGTCCGCATAAAACGAC